>Ga0247835_1000716_pt1 | contig 45616 bp, 49 predicted proteins | sample LaCtaG_3_FD_189912 | JGI IMG/M metagenome (GOLD analysis project Ga0247835, IMG submission 189912) | Freshwater microbial communities from meromictic Lake La Cruz, Castile-La Mancha, Spain - LaCruzMarch2015_13.5m | ecosystem: Environmental > Aquatic > Freshwater > Lake | place: Spain: Castile-La...
GTGCATGTAAGCTACCGCTGCTTTGGTCAGAGTGTAGTTTTCGTTTCCAGCGCCTAAAGTACCCTGATATGCTGTAAAAGCAGCTGCAAACGCTGAATTGTTGGCTATATGCATGGGGTCTTCTAGAGACGAATCAGTGGCAGCCCAGGTCCAAAAATAGAATGGATTGCAGAATGAATTCCGCTGTGTAAAATTAGCACCTAGACTGGCAGTAACTACACCATCCAAAGCTTCTAGTTCCTCTGCCAGATTAATCCGCGTGAACCGTTGTGATTTGTGGGCATTCCAAAACATAATCAACGCGTTTCCAATAGCTTGCAAAGCAACATCGTGATCTGCAGGGTGTTGAATAACATGTTGAAGATAACTGCCTTCAAGCGGCAGAGTATTGACTGCAGTTCTATTCATCAACACAGCTGAAATCAGTTCCCTGGTCATCAACATATTGTACCCCAATAAGGATCCAAGGTCTTGAAGCCTCTCATTTTGATGCCTATAATGATTTGGACTCATAAATGCGCCAATCCTGCGTAGTCTGACATTAAAACGAATCTGGGGATGGTCAAGACATTGTAAAAGACGAGCATCTGCAGATGCATCAGCCCACGATGCATCGGAAGTGCGAGGAACTAGTTGTGTTGGCACTGCATACCTGTTGCTGTTCCTCATAGTCAAAGCTGCAATGAGATCTACTGTACCAGCATTAGGAGGTACAAGGGCTCCATAAGGTTGATAATGCATATAAGCATTGTGTATCCTGGTATGAAGCACATGCCTGGCTTGTTCGACTAGTGTTGCACCTGGTGCTAAAACACCTGGAACTACAGACGCAGTATTGATAAACCTCTTCACCTTGGTTAGACTGCGAGGATACTCATCGACAGAGTATGCCACCATCTTGATGAAATCTTTGCCTCTATCATTTGTACCAGTGAAAAAGGTATCATTTGCAAAAACATCACGAGCAGCCTGTTTGATGACCTGTTGTGCTGGGATATCATCAATTCTCCACGCCAGGTTATTATTGGCGTCAAAATCGCACATGTCAAAACTACCTGGCACATACACCAATTTCCTGGTCACAAAACGCGGCTGCATGCTAAACTCAGGCTCAATGTCGTGCCTAAACAGCCTGAGGTAGAACGCCTTGAGGGTGGCCTCAGTGTTCGTGTCCCCTGCATAGGCAGGCCCAGCTACACCCAGGGGTGCGGCCAGCGCATGCGTGGACGGAGCAAACGCCCCCGAGGCACCCTTGGCCCGCAGCGCGACGTGGTTCAAGTCAGCGATGGCATGCCTGATGCGGTCGTTGTTCTGCGACCCCTCGCACTGGGCATACCGGAGGAGCTCTGCGAACGAGAGGTGGAACCACGTGTCGCGCTCCTCGTTGTAGAGCCCGAAGAGCCTGCGGGCATTGGAGACGCTGGGCATGATGCGATAGAACTCAGCGACGCGTACGCGGCGACGCAGGATGTCCCTGGGCGGGGCACCAGTCTCCATGGAGAAGGCCCTGGTGTGGATGATGCCTATGCCCCGGTATGTGGACATCTCAGGGCCCGATCGGAGGCGCTTTGGGCCCTCGGCGCCTTGCGTGACGTAGTTGGTGCGATCAGGGGTCATGGTGAGCTGGAAGGTGAGTTTTGGATTGCACATGAGGAAGTCAGGCATAGGGCCGCCCCAGACCCTGAGCTGGGACTTGGCCTCCTCGATGAGGATGTCCAGGGCGTTCTGGTTCTTCTGCACGAAGCCGAAGAGGTCGACGAACTCGCGACAGATCTGATTTGGGGTCTTGTCCTCGGCGAGGTAGCGCTCCGACATGGTCTTCTGGTAGGACGGGGCGAGGACCAGCGCGACGTGGACGTCCAGGTCGTTGGTGAGCTGGATAGAGCCCTTGAGCTGCAGCAGCTGGTTCTTGAAGTTCTCGCGGCCTGCCTGGGTCATCATGAAATTGTGCTCGAGCACGATGGCCATGCCCTGGCGCACCATGTAGCCCGAGTAGGAGCGCTTGCTCTGCGTGAGGGTGCGGGCCGCGGACTCGTAGGGCACGCGGCTCGCGAGGCCCTCATCAAAAGACCACACGTTCCACTTGATCTTGCCATCGACGTTGGTGGTGTACTTGTACGGCAGGATCCGAGAGGTGAACAGGCTGTTGGCTGCGTCCGTGATGAGGCCGTCAATGCGGTCTGTGAGGTACTGGTTCGGGCCCTTGAGGATATCAGGGAGGTGCCAGCGGCCGTGGCGCTTGAAGCGCTGCAGATCCTGCTTGATATCCCTGGCAGAGGGCCCAAAGATGTTCTCCCATGCCTCAAGCGTGGGCTCGATGTCATGCCCCGTATAGGTGCCACCGCCATGTCGCCCTGGGTCGATACTGGGCATATACGAGGGCGCGTTGTCCATGTGGTTGCCGAGTTTGTCGCCGACGATGGCCATATGGAGCTTCGCGATACGCGCGGCATGCGGGTTTATATACTACGCCTCGTGTATTCGTTCGTTTGGGAACCACGTTTTTTATTGATTATCAATGCAAACAAAATGAGAATCACTGCTGCGTTTGCGCAGGGATCTCGTATTCAATCTGCAACCGCGCCATGTAATGATATGGCTTGGTCACGAACTCACGCAGGTGGTGCTCCTTCTCCTTCTCGTGCTCCTCCGTGCTCCACTTGGCCTTGGGCCTGAAGTCCTGCAGCGCGCTCACCCCATCCCCTAGATCATCCCAGGTGTCGCTATCCAGCCTATGCAGCTGCATGCTGAACATGTTCATGTCCTGCGTGAGCATCTTGGAGAGCACCTGCTTGCGCAGCGTCTGGCAGCACGTGCTCAGCACCTGCCGCGTGATCTTCAGCCAGTTGTCGTCCATGCGCGGCTGCTTGTCAATGTCGCACCCGATCAGGTCCGCATTGTGCCGCAGCAGCCCCACGATCGGATGCCGCAGGTGCACGAACACATACGGCTGCCCGTTGACGTCCATAACCCCGTGCGACTCCAGGTTCGAGCTGTTCCACTCGGAATACTGCGCGCGCCACATGGACCCGTCCTGCATGCTCGTGTCGCACGAGTACACCTCCTGCGGCACCGCGAGCCGCGACCCGGGCAGCACCGTGTAGGCGTACTTCTGCCCGAGATCCGTCACCTCCGAGGGCGGCACGCAGCTCAGCGTCACGCCGAGGGCATATGGAAACGAGGACATGTGCTCCTTGATCGTCACGTTTCGCACCACCGCATTGCGGATGTAGTGCACCCCGTGAGAGGGGTCCATCTCCTCATCTAATGATGGCAGAAACACTGCCGTCTCCTTTCCAGAGAGCGCCTTCCACATCCCCCCCTGGGGCCCCGCCATGGCGAGATTCGCAAGCGAGCCTTTGATGTTCACGTGCAGCGTCCGCCGCACAATCTGTGTCGCAGAGGGCGCCGCCGCTGAGTCCAGCTGCGTCGTCGCCCGCGATTGGGTCGTCTGTGGTGTGCTTGCGCTCATATCGCGCAGGGCGTGGAGGATAACCCTTAAATACACGCGTCAGGAGCCCCCAAAACGCGAGCGAAAACAATGCCGAATGCGCCATGAAATGAGTTTTTTTGTTTTTTGTTAAAATTGTTTATTCGTTTTAAGTTAAAATGCGTCGATCCACAAGCACAAATCAAATCAAAAAATCAAATAAAAAAGTAATGCCACTCGCTGAGGTGCTGCAACAGAATTGATTCAAATCTATTCAAAAAGAGATGCCCCGCTTTCAGGAAGAACACGTCGCCTCGCTTGATGATGCTGAGAAGCAGCAAGAGACAAAGAGGCCTCGTGTATCACAGGGTCTGGTCTGTAAGCCCAGCGATGCAGCGACTCCATCACTGGCGTGCATGTTTGAGCTTCCAATCGAAGAGTTCCAGAAGTTGCGGATGATCCATTTTAGAGCGAAGAGAGAGCAGATAGAGGCTCCACTGGCTGAATACCGGGCATTTGCAACAAAGGCTCTCGCCGCTGTACATACAGTCAGAGACCAAGTTGCAAACAAACAAAAGTTTCTTATCATGTCTCATCTGGGAAACCTGCATAACTCGAGTGTGCTTAAAAATCACTTTCCCATGTTGGGAGCCGTCATTCCAGAACGTTATCCCTACAGCGATAACATTGACAGAGTGTGGTTGCGTGATCATCTGAACGACGCTGATGTTGCAATCAAGGAGGACATGAAGGAGCTTGAAACTCACATCAAGAATGACCTGGAGAAGCTGGCTCAACTTGAAGGCGCTTGAGTGCAAGCAACCAAGGATGACCGCCAAGTGGATCATCGAGACTGAGCGCGAGCTCAAGCGGGCGCGCGTGATTTCCCATGCCAAGAAGTGAAGTAAAATCAAATCAAATCAAATCAAATCAAATCAAATCAAATCAAATCAAATCAAATCAAATCAAATCAAATCAAATAAAATCAAATAAAAAAATAATGCCACTCGCTGAGGTACTGCAACAAAATCAATTCAAATCTACCCAAAAAGAGATGCCCCGCTTTCAGGAAGAACACGTCGCCTCGCTCGTCCGCGCCATGCTGCCGCGGGTCCCCGATTGTGTGTTTGCTGCTGAGGACGTGCAGCAGGTGGAGAGGGAAACTGGGTTGAATCATGATCAGATCCTCGAATGGGCACGTCATCTGCGCAACAGGATTCCTATCAATCAGCGTGGAGACTATTTTCGCAACATCAACGATGAAAAAGAGGTAACGTGACCACCATGCCAAAAATCGGAATCGAAGCATTTTTCGATTCCAAGAGGTTTAACTGGTCTAAATGCATTTTGAAAGGTTACGTGACCACCATGCCAAAAACTGGAAATGAAAAATATTTCATTTCCAGGGGGTTTAACTGGTCTAAAATGCCATTTGAAAGGTTACGTGACCACCATGCCAAAACTCGGATTTGGAAGCAGTTTCAGATCCAAGCAGTTTAACTGGTCTAAAATGCCATTTGAAAGGTTACGTGACTTCCCCTCAAAAACTGGAAACAAAACAGTTTTCGATTCCAAGGGGTTTAAACTAACTCATCTTGTGTTTTCACAGGCGGATGACACAAAATCCTCGAGGTTCTACATCACTGGATTCAACATTGACCTGCAGTTTGTGGAGAATATGGTAATATCCAAAGCAAACAATACTGGAAAGTTCAATATCAACAGCATGCATGCTGCATTGAACAAAGAGGCGTATTCAGCTGAGATATTCATCGAAATTGATGGAACAATCAGGGTCCGAACGCTGGCTGCACAACTTGAGGACATGGGGGCATGCCAGGTCAGCATACTGACTTTCCAGCATAATGATGGGAATGAATCTGCATCCAACGCATTGGTCAGGGTCTGGACCTCTGCTGTCAAGACAGGATGTGGGTATGAACGTGGCACTGTATCTAAGGACCTCTGGGGCAAGGCGAATGCAAAATTTGAGGCAGAGAAGCAGCAGCAGGCAGACAACGCAAAAAACGAGGCCAAGTTCACTGAAGGGGTCAGGCAGTCTCTGGCTGACATTGGAGGCAAGGTGGACACAGTGGAGGGGAAAATCAACAATGTGCAGCATGGTATGTGCACTATCATCCCTGACTACCAGAAGCTTCTCAAGGAAACTATGGAGAAGCTTGCTCACAAGACCAAGGAAGTGGACAGGATTGAAAACAAGATGGGGAGGATGACACATGAAATCAACAGGATCACTGAAGAAAATGAAAATCTGAAGGAAGCATCCAACATGGCATCCCGCAAGCATGAGCGTGAAATCACCGAGCTCAAATACACACTTGAAACGAAGGACAAACAGATCAAAGACAAAGATGAACTGCTTGAGAACTACAGGACCTTTGAGACCGCCAAGTGGATCATCGAGACGGAGCGCGAGCTCAAGCGGGCGCGCGCGTGATTTCCCCTGCCGAGAGGCGAAGTAAAGCCAGTCTTACTTAAGATGTTTTTGAACCGTGTTTCTGAATGGCCTCTGACAAAGAAGAAAGCGGCGCGACCGCTCCCATGCTCGCTGCTGGCATCCAGCGCGCGATACAGGTGCTGATCTCGCGGCGCGTTACGGCAGTGTTATTGGTAGCGATTCCAGCGCTGCACCTCCGTGTGCTGGTGACATGCGCAGCCGCTTGCCTAGCTACACTGGCACCAAAGATCAACGGTGCTAGCGTGATGCCATTCATAGCGCTCGCCATGGCTACCTCTTCTATATTATCCGCTATGACCGACGCTGTCCACCCTGCCATCACGCTGGTCAACCTGTGCATGCTTTTGCTTGCGGGCGAGGCGCTCGTGACTGCGCGCCTCATCCCATCGTCAGTCTCTGACGCATTTTTAGGCAACGCCGACTTTTTATTCTACGACGCAGCGGCGACCATACTGCTTTCCATGGGCTGGCCACCTACAATTCCCTTGCTGCTCGCGCCGTGTCTCGCGGGCGTGGCCTACTACGGCCGAGCACCAAGCCCAGCGCTCTCTGAGGCGCTGATGCACACCTCAATAGAGATCCCCAGGAGGCTATTCTTCGCGAGCCTCCCTGCAGGCATCATTCGCCTACCCAGTGTGATCGCTGTGTTGTGCCTGGTCCACCCAATCTATATCCACCTTGGCCTATTGGGGTCAGTGCACAATTTTATGATATACAGCGCGGCAGACGAGATCGTGAACACAGCAAAACTAGAGCTTGGCACCCCCTACGCAGCCCTTGCAATGCCCACACTGTTCCTCATCTCACCCATTCCCGTATACCGTGCGCTGACGCAGATAGCGTCCGTCGTGGTGTTGACAGATCTAATCATAGGCGCGCTGCAGTCTGCCACACGCGTGGATCCAGTGCCAGGGCTTGGGGCGGTCCTCGTGCTCATGGAGATGATCCTACGGCTGGTGGGATGAATAAAAAAAGACAGGCCACACGACGTGGTGGGCGACAGGATCACGAGCAAAGGCCCACACACAAACGCATACGAACAGGATGTTCCCTGAAGAATGGGACACCCGCGTCATTCCAAAGAAGCGGCGCAAGACCCCTGCACAGCTGGAAGGTGAAACAATCGACACAGAACACGACGCCGACTCGATGCTCTCCGAGGAAGACAAGCGCAAGTCTGGCATCGCCTCGTGTGTCATGCGCAGCCTCAACACCGCAACTGATACGCCAGCGACCCCTGGGGAGCTCGATCTCGACGTAATCCTCACGCGAATGCCATACAGGGAGATCCTAGAAAACCTGTTCGGACGGGACTCCTACGAGCAGCCCGACGTGCCAGTGATCGCGCGGGCCTACGAGGAGGCCTACATGCGGGAGCCGTTTGCAGGCGAGCGACCCTGTGTGGCAGGCGAGATGTGTGAGGCGATGCACGTAGATCCCACCACACCCTTCATCTGCACCGAGTTCCTGTTGCCCTATGAGGCGGCCACCCCGCCTAAAGACCCTCAGTTTTGCGTGCTGTGCTCGCGGAAGACGACTCAGAAGCTCTTTTATGACATACTGCTCACAGGGCGCCAGGTGATCTCCCTTTCCTTTCCCAAAAGGTGTCACCTTTTATGAACTAAACAAAAACATCACAGGTGCACGGTGTGATCCAGCGCCATGGTAACATATGCGGCGTTCAAGGGGAGTATGCCAGGGAGTGCATGCTGATCTGTCCCCCCGCTGGCCCACTGCACTGCATGCCCCTCCCTATCATGTCACACCAGCGCAACAAGTACGAGGTGCGAATCTCGAACGGCACCAAGCAGATCGTGCAGCTACGCGTGGGATACGAGGATTTTCAACACCCCTCGACGAAGGACAGAACCTGAAATTGCACAGGCTCATACCGGTGCCCCGCCACCGGACCTTCGTCGAGGGGTGCTCCTCCATGCAAGAAGAGAACGAACCTCGCGCGGCGCCAGATCACGAGAAAAATTTCATCCCTGGATGCCCCAGCCTCAGCCTGAGGGTCGCACGGCTGCACGCGCGGCTGCAGACCGACGACGAAGGCGCGCTCGTGCGCATCAACGCGCACCTGCCGTGTGCCTGTGTGCACGCGCATCACGAGCGCTTCGTGCTGCTGCCAGAGGACGCGCCGCAGCTGGGCACGTTGCCAGACCTGGGATATGTCATTCGCGCGGCGCTCGCGACGCGGCGCTGGGGCGAGACGCACATCGCCTCGCTGCTTCACGCGTGCTTTCCTGGGCAGCGCTGCGTGGGCCCTACCGCGCCCACGATCGCCGACCACGGTTCGTGCTGCGCAGCGCTGAACCTGCTGCTGGGGACGCTGCTGGCGGTGTACCCCATGGCACTGAAGCGCCCCCCGTTTGCGACAAGGGCGAGGCTATACGCTCGGGTGCACGAGCTGCTTGCGGAGGACTCAGTGCACAAGGCAGACTTCGCCCGCGCGCATCCCAATCTCTTTGTGCTTGCGGCGCTGGAATACGTGCTGCACGTGGTGCCGCGCTGCATGCCCGCCGAGGCGCTGGTACTGGCCAAGGTGTATCCTCTGGAGGCGCTAGCGGCGCAGGCGCCACCGCTGCTCGACGCATTCAGGCAGAACCAGATAGACACGGGAAACGAAACATGGGAGGCGCTAGACTCGGCCGCGCGTGACACAGGAGAGCGCATACTGCGCCTATACAAGACGCGGCCACAGGGGGCAAAAACACAGCACCAACAGACACAACAAGCCCGCCGGCGGCCAGGCAAGCGCGCAGCGGACGCCATCAAGTGGGCGTTGGATGCACACATCATCAAACCATACGCCTTCCACCACGCGGACCACACACGACTGTGCAGCGAATACGAGCTCACGATGCCAGAAGGTGCAGCGGCTGCCACAGCGGAGCTGCACGGCTGCGTGACGGTGCACCCTCTGCCAGGAAACATAACCAGGATGCAGCAGCGCCTGCTGCGTGAGGTCGGAATGGAGTGCGAGCAGCGAGCGGCGCTACAATCGACAAAATACGTGTGCGTCGCGTGCGAGCACAAGCGTCGCCGCACGACGCTCCGGCTGTGCACGCGTACCGAAGAAATGATATGCCAGCACTGCCAAGACACGACAGGAATACAGAGCGTGCTCCAACTGTGCGCGATAGGGCAGATCACACGTATCCACGACGTGCAGTTCTACCTGGCGCTCTGCTGTGGCACCGTGCAGCCATACACGGAGGGCGCTGAAAATGACCTACTGCCTCGACTGCGGCTTGATCACAATGCCCCCTTGTGCCGCCACGCACGCGCCGCGAAGCAAGAGCACCGCAAGCGCCGCGTGCCATGCGCCATGTGCGACGCCAACGCGATGCCAGCGAGACATCTGTACCTGGACCATCTCACGGCAAGGATGGTTGTGACGCAGCTCTGCCAACGCCACACACCGCCTGAGGAGACCATGCGACGCGCGCTGAATCATCGGCAGTTTCAGGACGCATGCAACGCGTGGGAGCGTCGCGTGCGCCCCCAGGGCAGGCGGTAGGGCTTTGACGTGTATTAAAATGATGAATCAACACCAAAAAAAGAGATGCTTCGCGTGAGGATCGCATTCAAGCGTGGCTCATGGCACAATCTATCTGAGGCGGCCATCATGATGTATGAGCTGCTTGCACGAGAGACACACACTGAGGTGTGGTTCGACAACGTGGCCTTTGGGGCCTGCTGCGACGTGCACCCGAGCATTCGTGCATGGTGCGTGCAAGACACAGACGAATACAAAACAGAAGAGTGGAGCTGCGTAGAGCTGCCAATCGTAGACGATAAGCGCGCGCTGGCGATCCTAGAGGACATGCTGGCATCACCAGCGCCCTACTACATCAGCGTAGGCGAGTGCGCGATGCCTAGGTGCATAGTGGATGCCATAGAGCGCGACGCCGACTGCATGCACCCAGAGGATTGGAAGGGCGTGTTCTGCTCACAGTTTGCGCTGTTATTCGTGCGCAGATGCGCGCTTGAGGGAATATTGGATGTGCCGCACAAGCGACAGAAGCTGCTCTGGAGCGTCAGCAGCAAGGGATGCCTACCCTCGCGACTACGCGTGATACTGAACAAGATGATGCGAGGGTAATGTTTGTTTATTCCGACAGAACATCGGGCTGAAATGGTTGTTTATTCCGACAGAACATCGGGCTGAAATGGTTGTTTATTCCGAAAGAACATCGGGCTGAAATGTTTGTTCACTCTGACAGAACATCGGGCTGATCATGCCTGCACCCGCGTGGCACAGGGCAGGACTCCAGGTAGGAATACCTACCCACGAGCCAGGCATTGGTATGTGTCACACGGCGCAGCGCCCGGCGACACATGGTAATATAGGGGGCTATACTGCGTCCACGAGGGTCCAGAATGGGCGGCAGCACAGAATGCCCAGAGGGAATGAAGCGCTGCCCGCTGAAGCCCCAGCGCGTGTAACGACGCCCCTGCTGCGCATAGGAGCAGAGCGAGGCGAAGAAGGGGATCATTATGTAGCCATGCAATGTCTCCGTGCACCGACCGTCTGGAAACTGCCTAGATGCAGTGGGAGGCGGGCAAGGGCCAAAACGATCAGAATAAGAGACCACTCTGCGAGAGCGATTGGCCCAGTTGCGCAATGTAATGCTCACCATGGTGCAGCCACCTGGCGCGTCAAGATCGCCAGTGACGAAGGCAAGCAGCGGCACGTCAGAAACCCCACCACCAGATGGGATGTTGTGCAGGTCGACCGAGTACTGGCGCAAGTCAGAGACAGCGAGGGTCGTGGGCACAGGATGGAGGTAGCTCGAACGGCTCAGGTGGCTGAAGCGAAAGGTGTGTTCGGACGCGCTACGACGAACATACACGGCCGTGAAGACTGGAATGGAGATGAGCATATCTGGCTCGTGAAGTAAAGGGTGCTGCGTGGCAGAGGCATGTCGTTTAAAAACTACACCCTTGCGCCTCTTCTGGAATATACCACACGCCCTCCTGGTTTGACAGCTGGGTATATTTTTTGAGAGTATCTAAAAATAATAAACCCCAGCCGCAGACAGATATAAAAGAACCCGCCAGAACAAGTGTTACATAAAAAATGGACGAAGAATTCCGCTCACCCGCACTTGAGATCATTGCGCTGCTCATCGAGGGGCCGATGCTTGTGACCATGATGTTCCTTGCATCGGCTGTGTACCTGTTTGCAGGGCTCGCCACGTGGGACCCCCGCGGGTGCTGAATAAAAGAAGGGGCGCATCTGCATTTAGATTGCATCACCAAAAAAGGGTTTACATGCAGGTATTAAAAGCTGGCAAAGGCAAAGTCCCCAGGTGATGTCGAGACAACCAGCGAACAGACGAGAGGCAAACAACAGAGGCCGAGAGACCGTGTTTACCAACGTAGGAATGGGCCCCAGCGGAGTTATCGACTTTATCCAGCCACTATCTGCAACCCCCGGGCAGGAGCAGTCGCATCTGGTGGCGGCAGACGACGCCCCAGTGGACCCGTATGCAGTTCGAGGCGGACCACCTGCGTACCTTGAGGCACACGGTGTGAGGTACGTGCCTGAAGCGGTCTCCGCGTCTTCCCCAATGGAATCAGAGGCGCATTCAGAGCTGGTGTCAATGGCGAAACCCTACGACGAGCCACAAGAAGAACTTGGCATCACTATGGAGGACCTGAACTCGCGCGTGGACGACAGGATCAGACACTTCATGCAACGCTCTCGGAGCTCCACGAGTGGCGCAAACGAGCGATTGGAGGAGCTGCACGCAAACATACAGGCTGCGGCAAAAACAACCCCAAAGCAACCAGATTGGAGCAAGCGGCTGGAGGCGGTGCAGGCGAACATGCAAGCGCAGGCGAAGGTTAGGATCGCAGCCCCAGTGCGACGAATTCGCCCCACAGACCATGACTGGTGAGAAGGAGGACACTTTCTTTTAAAAAACAGGACGCTGAATATAAGGGCGACATAGGCCCTGTACACCACCAGATATGAATAGAAGCATGACACTGACACTCGCATTTTTTCATCCCCTCGAGGATGATCCTTGGCTCAACCGGCTGACCGCGTTGGTGAGTCGAAACGACGTGTGCCACGCCGAGCTGGTGTTTGACGGGGGAGGGATGCAGACGCAGGCGTTTTCGATCCAACATGGCACGACCGCGTCACTGCGAGCAAAGACGCTGAGCAATCCAGCGTACGAGCTCGTGACGCTGTCTGTGACAGGACAGGAGCTCGCATCGTGTAAGGAGTTCTGCACAAATGCGAGCAAGCAGGAGTATGGCTTCGATGACGTGGGCATGGCGCTGTCCATCATACACCCTGGATGCTGTGGACGAAGCTCGGCGCAGGTGAGCAAGACGTTTTGCAGCAAGATCATCACGGAGGCCATGCAGTTCGCTGAGATGCCTGAGGTGGAGCGACTGCACCCCTCGTCAACCACGCCGTCGATGCTGTTGGATGCCGTGCGCGAGTCGCCCCGGCGCGTGTGCCATACGGTGCCTAGCCGCATGCGAATGCTGAAGCTGTGAGTGTTTGTTTTTAATGAAGAGATCTTTTTTAATGAGCTCTAAGCACGAACAAACACACGCACAGTGGGCCATAGCCGCCGCCACCCCTGCAGCACGTCGCGTTCGTTTTTTCCTCCTGTGATGACAATCTTGCCGCTCTTGAAGCACAAAAGAACAATAGGCGAGGATGGAGGGCGGTAAATGAGACCCGGGAACAAGTTGCTCTGATAGGTGCAGTGCAGGTTGAGGCGCGAGTACATGGCATCCAAGTCTAGCGCACCACCTCCCACAGGAATCTCGACGTGCGCTACGATGTTCTGTATATCACAATTTCGCAGCCGGAAGTCGGAACCGGCAAGGCACCGCTGCAGCAGTCGCGCGACGTAGAGACACGACAAGACGCCCTCGTACCAGTTGCGGACCCCCGTGACGACGAGCTTTCCGCTGCTAAAGAGCAAAAGAGTGCAATTTGGGTTTGAAAGACGGATCGTCATCGCGGCAAACTTGGCGCGATCGTAGGATGAACCAGGAAGGATCTGGCGTATAGCGTCGAGATCAAGTGGACCCTTCGTGGTAGACTCAATCTGTGCGGTGGAGACTATGTTATGAATCACAGGAAGAGGGTGATCAGAGTCCTCTGCGTGTGCTCTATGCGCGTCTGCGTTCGACAACGCCGTGTAGAGTCGCTTGCGCATGCGAGAGAAAAATGAGTACACAGACAAAACGAATGCTCACACAGCCAACGATGACCTGCGATTTTTTTTAAAATGCGCTGCGCTGCTGCTGCTGCACAATGGCCGTAGTGTACTGCAGGAGAGCAGCAGACGGAACAAGACGCATAGATGGAGGTCCGCGTACGAGCGACGGCGGGGCAAAGATGGCTGCAAGGTTCCTACCCTGAATGACATCCAGTGCGTCTTGAGGAGATAGATGCTCCTTCGTGATATCAGCGTAGCTCACCTTGAGGGTGTCGACCCCGTCTGATTCGATGCGAAAGGTGTTGTTCCCGTGGGATATCATAACGCTCGTGCTATCTGAAGCAAAGATAATCTTCTTGCTCTCAAGCAAATGCTTAAGCTTATCAAGCGGGGACACGTGCGCGGTGGCCTTATGTACTGCAGATTTGACAGCATTCGCAGCCTTGCTGGCCTTGGCCTTGGCCGCCTTGATCATGTCACCAAATCCAGACTCAAGAGTCTCTAAACGAGCATGCAGCATCGCAAGCTCCTCCACAACAGAATCTGGTATGTCAGCAGCGGCGTCGACGCGTGCAAACTCTGTGTTTTTTGTTCCACGATGATCCCGTTGCATGATCTACAATGCCCCATGTCCACTTGTTTTTATACGCCCCTTCAAGCAGGAAAAAAGGAAGAGGTCTACTTAATCTTGGGACATCTACAGAGAAGAGAAACACGATGCTATACTGTATAGGATGTGGATCTTCCACGGATCACACGAAGAGCCGCATGATGCCAACAAACAAGTTCAAGGAGTTCGTTCGGCGATGGTGCTCACCAAGCAGGTTCCACTACAGAGTCATCATGGAGATGCCATGTGAAGGAGACGCAAGAATCTGCAAGGGCTGCGTGAGCTGGCGCAGGCGATGCGCGCGCGGAGGGAGTCGACACGGGCGCTACACTCCAATGGACAGCGTGTTGCTATACGTGCTGGAGCCTGGCGCCGTTCCCACACCTGATCGCAGGCTAGTTGGAACACTTACAGTTTTTTTGAACACAAAGGTGTTTACCAACCTTTTTGACACAGAAGCTTCGAGCGCCTCGTTCCCATCCTGCAAGATGAACACAACCTATTCGCAGGACTGATTCCAGCGCCCGCCAGGAGCATACTGGGCCCGCCAGGCGCGGACCCGTGCGCATCGGCGATCATTGCGCGCTGGTGGGAGGAAAACGCGCACACCCCCTTTTTTCGATCAAGTGGCACCGCGAGAACCATGCGGCAGTGCACGCGCAGGACCCGCGTAGAATGAGTATTAAATCCACGAAACTGGCACAAAAAGAAAGGAAAAACATGCACAAGGACTTTCGCGTGGAGAACAGCAAAGACTTCGAGGCAGTGGAGGCGTTCGTATGCGCGCTCCTACGATGCGAACCACGCGGTGGATGCGCCTTTCTACGCAGCGAGGCGTTCCTACGACTTCGCATGTGCGCGATCTACCAGCGCATGTGCGCCTTTCCAGTCACAGCATGGCTGCATGTCAACGGGCTGAGCGTGAGCCTAGAGTCGCGCGGAATCGTTCGCGTGGTGGATGATAATGCTGATATTCAATGATAGTAAAAAGGGAGAGAGGTATACAGCCGACCTGGCAGCCTTCAAGCCACCACCTCAGACAGAAAAAAGAGGCGAGGCAAGCCGTCATTCGCGTGCTGATCCAAAAAAACATTACTGCAAACAAACCACACTAAGGCTAGAGAAGAATTGACCAGCTGGCACGGTTATTTCGACGATGCCCTTTTCCGCAGGCGCTTGTCAGACTGAAGTTTAGCGGCGTCAAAGTCGATCCACTTAAAATTTTTCTCGAATTTAGCCCGCTGTCTATGGTTGAATCCAAGCCAGTCTGATTCATTATAGTGGTAATAAGAGCAGTCTGGATTGTCATTCGGGGTTTCGAGGATTGCCATCAGACCAATTTCAGTTGCTGTCGCTTTGTTCTTTTCATTCATGCCATCACGAATCTGCATACGACGGGTTGTGTCAACTCGCTTCATATAGTGTAAGATCTCACGAGGTGCGTCACTGGGAAACAAACGCACCAATTGCTCAAGTTCATATCCCCAACCTACGTCGACAAGATCGAAAACACACTCAAAAATGAGGTCCTTATTGTTCATGTAACCAAAAAAAACGTAGAACAGCTTGCATTTCTCAAGAGGAACAGCTTCTTGGATTGCCGATTTCGCTTTCTTAGTTGGAACAGCATAGTTATTACCCTTCGATTTCTGTTTACCTTTCCCAGAAGGAGCAGTGTCACCTGTGCTTGATGTGACAGTGGACGAAAAAGAAGAGTCTCCAGGAGCGTCAACAGGCGGAGGACGAACTTCTCCAGCAGAAAGAAGCAGCAAGGCACCAGCCGTTACACCATCTGATTCTGAAACCCTCTTTTCTTGGCTTGTGTCAAGATCCTTGCTTGTGTCAAGATCATCTATGATCCGCACGAATGCATTGAAATTATCCTGATCAAACACAAAAGCTTCCTGATCAATATCAGTGTAAACCACATTAGGTGGAAGTGTGCTAAGCTGCGGGATGAGAACCAGCCCTGCCTGCATTCCACCTGACACTTTGCCCTGTACAAGAACCTCTGTCTTGGATATTTTGGAGTACAAGGCTGCAACATCACGATATGAGAGGTACTGAATCGGCACTTCCGCGTTTGGCATGGTCTTCACAGTGGCCTCCGTTCTGCCATGAATATGAAAACCGTCTTGTTCCCGTTCGTCAAAGAGCTCTCCATTTCTGTGCTCAAGAGGGCTCATGAAGCGGACCTGTTTCAACACTCCATCACGCTCGAATCCACGTGTGAGTCTGCCAAACGCCTGGCGCTCGTCTCCTGAAATAGAGGGTGTTTCTACCATCACGCTTGCCAAAGCCAAAGGGGAATTGATGCTCAACCCCGCGCCACCCACCTTAATAGACAAGATGAGGAAGGTCCAATTGCCACTGTCGAGCGTCTGCAAGCGTTCCTGTCGTTCACTATCACTGGTCCTGCCGTCGATGACCAAGACCGTCTTATCGCGAAACACTGCCATCAAACATGCCCGTATGACGTCAATCGTCATATGATGGTACGCATATATGACGAGTTGACTCAATGGGTTCGTGGAAAACAGCCCCATTGCTGCAGAAACGATGTCCTTGGACTTCTCCTTGATCGCCAGGGGACTGTAAGAGAGACGTTTGATGACTTCAAGCTGACCAAATGCATTTACGAACTTGTCTGTGAGCGTCGGCGACAATCTAGTATGCACCACATATGCTGCAGAGGTAGAAGCCAACTTGACAGACTCAGAGACGTTCACGCAGAGCAGCTTGAAGAGGCTGAGCCGCGTGCTATGATCTGCATCAGAAATGAAACGATAAAAACTACTATCACACAGCACAGTAAGCATACGAAAAAGCTGGCTCTCTGTATCCGACGATGAAAAAATGGTGGCTGACATAAGAAGGACCTTAGAACACAAACCAGCAATGAATTGAATGGAATTGCTGAATGAAGTATCATCAAAGGAAACAAAATCAGCCTCGTCTACTACAAGCATGTCAATACCAACACGGGTAAAAGCAATGCTCAATTGCTTTTTCGCCGCACAAAGAGTATACTTTCCAATCAGGGCCACACACTTTTCGTTATTACCACATGCATTCTGGAGCCACTGGAACAGGTTTCCATCTACAACTTCTTCAGACGTAAAGAAACGCACATTGAACTTGTATGAAAGTTTTTCAGACATCCGCGTAAACTCACCGAGAACCTGCGTGGAGATGGCAGGCGGAATCACCATTAACCCCACAAAAAATGATGATGATATACCTTTTGCAACTGTATCAAACGAAGCAATAGCACATGCGGTTTTTCCAAAACCAGTGCCTATGCACAGCATGGCACCTCCAAAAATAGAGAAGCACCCTTGAATTGAGCTTAAACAATAGGCCTGATAACCACGAAGCAGATATGCATTACGTGTCTGTACTTCAATAGAGTCCTTGAAAGCACTAGTAAGGGTCGTTATGCGTGCCCGTAGCGACTCAACGCTGCTCATATGTTTTCTCAGACTAGGTTCATCAATTTGGCCAAAATCTGAGGCTACAATGTCCGACATGTTAGCTATGAGAGGCTTATCAAAGTGATTATGCTAATGGAATCTATTGCCACTTCATCAGGCTTACAGGTATTTGCTTTTAATAGTGCCATCAGAGCCTCAAAAGATCCATCAGATACATGACCTGCATGCCGCGTATATAAGCGTCTTACGCACAAAGGCGCGTGTCGTCATGGAATGCAAGCAGGCGCCACAAAGAATGGGTATATCTCCATGTGCAAACAATAAAAAAAACAAGGAAATGGAAGAAGGGGTCATGCTGCGTTTCAGAGTAAGCGCCGACCTCGTAGTGGACAGACGACAGCACCCGCTGCAGGAGCAGTCAGACGACCCGACAATGCCAACCAAGTTCTTTCTGGCAGCATGGGTGGGGGGCGGAAACGATGCGCTGTCGCTGCACGAGATCGCGCCCGACGGCAGCAGCGGCGTGGAGCTGAGGATCAGGGAGGGGGACGTGGACACAGTGAAGCTGGGCGTGAGTTTCAACGTGCGGAGCGTGAGCGGGGGACGCAACTGCCACCTGGCGTCGTCCTATGTGCCCATAGAGCACATAACCAGGCTTCTGGCACAGGCAGGAGATGGGGGCAGAGTCGTGCTGGTGGACAACTTTGAACAGGGCAACCGCGCGCTGCTGTCACTAGAGAACGATGGGACAGACCTGATGATGCTGGCAGGGCTGAAGCTGCGCGAATCGGCGCTTCGACGGATGAATGAGATAAGCCAAGAGGTGCAATCGATCGGCACGAAGCTGCACGATAGGCTGCAGACACTCCGTGTGACCCCAGCCAACGCAGGCACACAGTATGTGGATGCGTTCACCTACTGTCACATGCAGGGCATGCTCTCACACTACGCGCTGTTAGGTCACGTATTCAGGAGCATGCCATCCCCCGTCGGACTGGAATGGGTCATGTACGCTGCGTATCAGACAGTGCAAAGCACGGCATTGCACCCCCGCGCGCTTCAGCGAATGCCGGACCACGAGCTCGTGGCTAGATATGGAACAAATCTGGTCTCCCGGCCGACTGCATGCGAGCTCACAGTACCATACTCACCCGACGTGACCATCGGCAGGGGTGGACGGGCCAACAAGCCGAGCGAGGACATCCAGCGCAGCCTGTGCGGGATACAGATGCGCGCGCAAGGTGAGCGCGAAACCTACCGATGGAAAGAGACACCAGCCTGTGCAAACGCATGCGGCTGCAGCGGGGGGCAGATGCAAGCACTGGCGGAGGCACTGCAGCGCCAGGGAGAGGAGACGATGCCTGACAGGATATCAATGACGATATGCGCTGACGACTGCGAGAACCTGGCACAGGTGGCGATGCGCTTTGGCGACGCGCTCCGAGAGCTATACGTGAAACATGGAAATAATCCACAAAGGCTGGCGTCAGCAATGCACGAAGAGGCAAAGAGCAACCAGCTATTCACAGGATTCACTACCGAGCACCACATGACGATGGCACCCGTGCTGCTGCGGCTGGGACGGATGCTGCACGAGGGCAAGTGGACACTAGACCTTGGCGTCGTGTCCGCTAAGGGCCCATCATGCGATCTCAATGCACAGGCACCAGAGCTGTGCGGACACGGGACGGTGATCTCTCGACATGAACGCGAGGGCGTCATGGTCCACGCGCCAAACGAAGGAACGACCTACCTGACGGTGGATGCCGCATTGGAGGAAGGCCTCGCCGATAGACTACAGGTACGCCTGACAAACGGAGACGAACAGGAGTTCACCCTCGCAGAGTTTCAGACAGTGCTGGCGCAGAACATGCACGAGCTGGTGGGCCTGGGTATGAGACCAAGGATTCTAGCACACCTGGCAGATCAATACGCAGACCCCAGGAAGGAATGCCCGTTCTACGTGTCAATGTTCTACTCTGGACTGCGAGAAAACAACAACTCGCTGGGATGCATTCCCGTAGAAAACACAGGAAGCGCCACGTTCGGCGCGCCCGTGATGGGATTGTCCAATCCCACGACCATGGCCATGCCCGTGCAGATAAACCCCGAGCTAGAGCGCCTGATCACAGCGCAGGCCGACGAGGCGTGGAGCCCTGCGGCCGATCAAAAGACCTTGCGCATGATCTCGAGCTTCTGGCAGCCAGTGCGCCCTCCCCACAAGAACCACCTGAGAGAGGATGCTGGACGGTTCATCCGCGCAGAATGCACGTGGGGGTTCGATGATCCAGCGCACACAGCGACGGCGGTGAGTTTATACAAAGACCTCGCCGACCGCTTCAACGCGCTGCAGATGAAAGACAGGATAGACGACGGCGCACGCCTGAGCGCGTTCGGCCAGTTTCTGTCGGCAACCCTGCGGTGGACCATGGACGCCCCGCGGCAGGGAGGCCGATTCGACCTCACCACCATGCGGAATCTAAAACAGGCCGTGGCAGAGTCGCCCGACCTCAACGCGCTCTTGCGCGCTGCTCCCCACAAGGAGAGGCAAATAGGAGAACGCGCGAGAGTGGAGTCAGATCACCACTTCTACATGTGCCAAGAGAAACTGTGCATGGTGCACTCACACAGGGTGAAATTGGCGTGATTTTTAATGAAATTAAACGTGTGTATGTGTGTGGCAACACACAACACACAACAAAAAAACAAAAAGGGTTTCCTGTGTCTACGCCAACACCACCCGCATTGCAGCCAGCAGAATGTCAAGATCGCGCTGCACAAATTGGTTGACGCTGGATAGTGCATACACATTGCTGATATCCATTGCAACAGACGATATTCTGTTGTAGCCACGCTCAGAATCTGTAGCCAAAGGCAGACAAAACCCAATGAGCTCATTTACCCCAGGATGGGCGGCAGAGAAGCTATAACGGTGAAAAAACGTTCTGGAGTCCCTTGAATTGCAGTATCCAAAATGCACATCAACAATATTAGTCTCTGGTGGTATGCCAATGACAACGTCAAAACCCATGCCACCTTCTAGATACTCACGATCGTAAAACGTGCCAAAACGCATGTAATCGCTTTTGGTTATGACAGGCACGGTTTCACTCTCAAGAAATGCATCGCCGACAGAGGCCATAATATGAGATCAACAGGAACGTATAAGGTCCAGATGTAACAAAGAGATGAGACTGCGTCTTTAATAACACAAGCTACATATAAAAAAGGATCAGAAAAGACACACACCTTGCTAGGGTAGGAGTTGACCTTGCGCGTGTCCCGCGCCCCCTCGCGTCCCTGCAGGACGATCTCCTCCATGTTGGCGTTGATCTCCCGCATGGGCTCCGTGCCTACCTGCAAGTAGATCTCGCGCAGGAAGGTCTGCACGTTACGCAGAAGCTTCTGAGAGATGCGCTTGCAGGTCGAGTAAATGCTGAGCTCCACGCCCGCAGCCGAGTAGATCATGGCGGCGGCGAACATGCTAACAGCGAAAGTCTTGCCAAACCTGCGGGGCGATTTAAGTCAACACAAAACGAAAAAAAAGAGGCAGACATGGACACTGGAACCCCAGACACACGCGTGCTAACCGCCGCGCTCGAGGAGGCGTGCAGGGCACTGCGAGCCGCTGAACGAGCACTGGCGCTTGCGGTCTCTCGGCGTTCTGACGTGGAAAAAGAGGACGACCGCGTGCGTCTCTGCCGTGTGATGCTGCACTCAGCCTGTGTCGTCTTCGTGCAGCGTATGAGTGGTCCGCAAACAATGCACAAGTTGGAACCAGGCGACTAAGACACACACCGTCTGGGGGTAGAAATGAGGATCTCCTGCGCCAGGCTGTCCCAACCATTCAGGTCCAGAAGAGCCTGATGGGCTCGAGCAAATGATCCTGGCGGATCAGGCTTGAAAAAAACACGGGCACATGCGCGGATGAAATTATCATGAAACATGCGCTGGTGAAAAGAGCGCTGGTACTTGACGTCAAGCGCATCAAGCGCCTTTCTGCAGAGCTGAATGCGCTTGAAACCATCAATTCGTGCCTCGCCAGTGCTGCGCATCAAAAAGGCTGAAAAAGCGTTCTTAGGAACGGCGGCCTCAGAGCGCCGCTTAGAGGCGATAAAGTCATCATACGCCTTGTATATGTCATGATAACTGATCACCATGCAAAAACACACCTTGATACAAAAAATATAACAAAAAACTTAAATATAGAACAAGCAATAAACTATTTAAAGCACAGGATAACGAAAATGCAGTCCAAGTTTTTAGAGAACGTGACTTCCCGTCCTATGACGCTTTTCGAAAAAATATCTCACATGAATACGTGGACGAAAAACATCATTGCACATGCAGACGAAATCCCCGAGAAAATAGGCGTGTCGCGTAAAAATGGCATAGCCTTTCTTGCAGTTCACGCCATATTCCCGATTATCATGGTGTTGATGGCAGGACACGAATCCAAAATGGCAACAGTCATATTGGGGGCGATGTGGGTAATGGCATGCAATGCCGCATGGAGGCTGACCATGTCTGTGATGAACGACGCATCCACTGCCATGATGGTCATGTTTTGTTCACTGGTGGCACTCGTTTGGTTCAGTAATTCCATAACAAACCAAAAGATACCCCTTCGTGACATTGACGATACACAGGTAGCAAACCTCTACAACACACCATTACATGCAACTATACAACTTGCCCCCATCGTCAGGAGCCTTCCCCGTTTTGCCCTAGTAACATACATCATGCACATGTTCAACCGTGCATGCGGACAAAACCTGACAATGAACAGCTACACGGTGGAAATGTGTGTTACTGGCATCTTCATGGCTATCTGGAGCCTTGTCGCATTTGAAAATTCCTTAATGTTAACTGTTACGGCGCCTTTCGTGTGGTACATAATCTGTATCGCGGTAACCAACGGAGACATTAAAACAATCCAAAATTTCAAGTTAGAGGAAAATTATGCACCAGAAGACTACAAAAAAGATATTTTTTACCGTATTATGCAAAGAGCCCTCTTGGGTAATGCACTGATATATGCACTGTGGTTGCTCCGAGACTACCAGACGGACAAAGACTACACATTGGTCACAAACGTGTACAACACGTCCACTCCAATCGTGGTTGCATGCATTACAATATTTAAGCACATTAGCAGCATAATTGCTAATATTACAAAGATCACATTCAACGTGGGAATCTTTGTGACTGGTTCCATTGCAGCATCCACATACAACACGGTAACGGATATGGTGGTATACAACGCAACAAGCGTTTTCAACACGTCTCAAACGACGATCTGAAAGACGCGCTGAAAAAGACGACGAAAAAGACGCGCTGAAAAAGACGCCTCATTTCACGTCCTTTGCTCTCTCTCTCTCTTTCCATTATCTCATGAGATGTTTTGTGCTTCCGGCACGTTATACAAAAAATGAATTTTCATTGAACACATGCATGTATTAAAAGAACTAACACACACACGCACACGCACGTGATACAGAAAACACACGGGTGTCACAAAAATGCACACAGATACGAAAAATAACGTCCTCGTAGATGCAGTCATGCATAGTCTCAATTCTCTGAAAAACGTCCCAGGCTACCAGACTGTGTCATCCGTCGCACGCATCATAAACAAAAATCAATTTACCACGGGCATATTGCTTCGCGTCTTGTGCGTGCTGATGGTATGTAACACTGCTAAAGAAAACAACCTCATCATCCTCCTTGGCACATTATATGCATTGGACATGGGAGGAAACTCGTGGTGGATCAACAGCGCACTGGCACTGTACTACATCCTGAAAAAGACAACAGAAAGCACTGGGGTGAATTGGATAGATACCAACAATCTACTGATACTCAGTGCGATCTGTGTGCCAGGATACCCTAGCTCCATGCTTGGAAACATGCTATCAATTCCACATGCGACTACCAGTCAGTATTCCATCATAAGATTTGCTGTGATTGTCATTCGGACGCGTGTTATGCTGACGCCACTAGAATACAAGATTGTGCTGGATGCCATCGCAAAGTATACCTCGTTAAGCGACAGGATATTCAAGGATGGACACAAAAAAAAAATTGACGCAATCCTCATGCTGAGCCTGGCGGTATATGTATATGGACAAATATACAAGGCAAGTCGGAGCGATCTCATCGTAACATGCATAAAGGTGATGTGGTTCATAAAATGCCAGCAAGACGAGATGCAAAAAAAGGAGACTGAAGAGAAGAATATTATCAGTACAGCCATAAACGCCAATGAAGAAAATAAAAACAGATTGAAAGAGGTTCAAGCTGCAAAATCAGCAAAGGCTATGCAAAAAACAAAAGAAAATGCTATTGTCCCAAAAATGCCTGTTAACTTATTGCCTACTCAAGAGGTATCTGCTGGTGCTTCCATCAAATCCGAAGACAGTGCGATCGTCCCAGAAATGTCTGTTAACGTATTGCATACTCAAGAGGTATCTGCTGGTGCTTCTGACAAATCCGAGCCTGAAAAAGAGGCTGATCAGACTGGGAATAAGCGCAAGCGTTCAGTGGACAATGATGAGCCTAATGACCAAGCCAAGAAAATGTGCTGTGGCGAAGATGCTATGCAACTGGACATAGCAGTACCGCTCCTGCTAGCCTCTGCGTAAGCACCCCTCCCTCTCCCTTCTCCGCACGCGCGCATGCATTCGCACAACAACTGAAAAAAGTATAGAGAAAATGAAACAAACACACAAAATGGTCTCATTCATCCGTTCCCGACACGACAGGCATGAGAAGCGCGTCATTCCACGCGCCATAGAGAGCGGCAAAACAGAGTGCGGTGCCACTTGCCCAGAAGAGGCGGCAGTTGGCGATCGTCTCCAATGTAGGCGCGCGATCCCACGTGTGTCCCACCCCTAGAAAGTAGTCCAACACGGCCATGACGAGCAAAATGGCATAACGCGCCGAGCACCCAGCGGGAACACAGACCACAGCGATTATAAGCCCAAACATATACCGCACCAGGCCAAAATTGACGAGTGTAGGCCCACGTTCGGGATCAATAGGGGCGCAAAGCTCCCTAAGACTGTCCGTGAGGAGAAACGCAGAAAAAAACAAGGAAAACACATCCACAGGGCTGCAGGCGGCCACAACCGCAGTAAAATGGGTGAGACCAGTGATCACCCAAAATAGAGGGTCCCATAGACCCACCTGCTGGAGAGAGTCAGGCGTGTAGCTGTTGTGGCTTTGGAGCGTCCCAGCCTCGAAAAGACCGAATGTATTTGAAACGAACGAAGCTACCAGCAGCGATACAAGGACACAAGGAAAATCCAAGCCAAAGAGGAACAAGTGCTGCCTTCCATGCTCATGTGCCAGAGTGCCGTTCACAACGCGAGGTGTATACACGAATGTCTGAACCGTAGCGGCTGGATAACAGAAGATACAGGCGCTGATGATGAGCAACTGCACCACTCCGAAAATATACACACCCCCATACGAACAGCATGCCATCCCCTGACATCAAACTGAAAATAGGCTTAAATCCAACTCGCGTCAGTTTGAGTCGAAAATGTTCAGCCAAGCAGCTGCAATGCGTCCAATAGCCTGTCCTGATATGCGATGCTTGCATGCAGCTCCGCGCGCCTGATCGTGAAGAGACGCATGAGATCATCATACACAGACCCATCACCTAACGCGTTAGTAAGGGCGTCATATCGAGGCCGAAACTCGTCGACAATATACTCCACAGGCGTATCACCCCCTACATCCTTGTAAAGATCCCGTAGAAAGATCGCCACTGGATCACCAATACTGTTGGGTGGCACCTGGTTCTCGTCTAAATCAGCCAAACACGACGTTTTGGGAATAAAAAGCATCAAACAGAAGCATGCTGCAAGCGAACACGCGGCACGAAGCATATTGTCCATGCATACCGACCAGTATAAATACAACAGACCACGTAATACTGCAAAAATGCAGCACTTCCTTGGGTTCGCATTTCATCCAGCACAGGTTCAGAAAGCGACACTGCAGGAAATCAAGAGGAACGTGCAAGAAGAGGAAACATGGGGAATCGTGGCGAAACGTCACAGACCCCATCAAAAAGAAGGACTGACAAGGCAAGAAACAAAACAAACTGCCAAAGAAAGAATACAGGCAAGCAAAGAGGAGAGAGAATGGGAAGTCATAGCTGCATCAGATTATGCCGAAGAAGAAGAAAAGAAAGCAGAACCAGAAATAGAACTTGAACAGGATAGAGTCATAGACACATCACAACAGATAGATGATACATTCACTATGTCTGTGACATCAGATGAAGAAGTGGAATCAACAGAAGAAGACGAAGAAGACACAGTGATATCAGAAAACGCAGAAGAAGCAGATTCCATAGCCTACTGGGATGCACATACCAAAAAAACAACACAGCGGCTGCTGCCACAGAACATAGAAAAAATAAGAGAGCCACAGACGACACACGAACGAAAAACAAAAAAGAACAAAGAACGAAACAAACAGGCGAAACAAGCAAAGAAACTACCCCCCACCCTGGCAGAAATGGGCGTGGCATGCAGGATCAACAAGAAATTATATGTGGCTATCGACGACGAGGGCACATTTGGCCTTGTGGATTCGGGCGTGGTTCGCACTGGCACGCGCGAGCTCGTGATGCACGTCAAAAGAGGCAAAAACAAACTTTATGAAGTAACACCCAAGGTAGGCGACGTGATGCACGTCAAGAGCCTGATTGACACACGCGTCCACAGGGGACTGGACGTGATCTTCACTACACAACACAAGTACTACCCTCCTGGACGCGAAGTTACCACATACACTATTGGGGTGCCAGAGGCTCAATGGCAGGAGATCAGGCGACCACAACGGAATTGATCAATCTGAATCTGAATCCGCTCCTGGATCTGGCTCCTTCCCCTCTTCTATCTGCTTCCTGAGCTCACCCTCGCTGACTATCCTATCCCGCGAAACAGAGAGCAGCGTAGGAAAATCAGCCATCATCCAATCCTGTGTAGCCTTGCCACCCTGCAGCTCCAACAGGATGGCCTGCGCTGCCATGTACTCACAGATCTTGGCGTGGTATTTATCTCCTCTGCACACGAAATTAAAGGGCATGAAGCGCACCTCTGGAAGTAAGTGCCCTCCTGAAAAGTAGGTCCCAATGTGCTCATGGGTCCTACGGCAGTAGACCTCAAAAAGCGCTGGCGGATGCAGAGGACCGTCCTTGACCAGGTCGAAGACAAACGCACGAAGGATATCTCGTTGCCTCTTCTGCCGCTCGCTGTTTTCCTCTGCCGTGCTGCGAATGCACGCCACCTCGAGCAGCTGCGAGATCAAATCGTGTGAAGTGCAGACGGCCTCATCCCCCAGCTTGTTGTCCTCATCAAAACGCCGTACCGACACGGGCAGTGGAGGGTAAGGCAACGCGCATAGAATCATGGCCCTGATCTCGCGATTTGAATCCACATGTTGCATGTTTCCAAAAATGGATGTGATCAGTGAAACACATGCCACCAACGGAAAAAACCCGTTTTTTTTCTCGTGAAAACAGGCGCATACAGTAGCGCCCTTTCAACTGCCAACACGATAAAAGAACTCAACAGGATCATACTGATTGAATAATGATGCATCACACAGACTCACTCGCAACAGCGCTTTCAATGATCACAGGACCAATATTCCTGCAGCTTGATGCGGCAGTATTCAGAGTATGCCACAGCATAAAGACCAAACCTATGCAGCAAAATGCAATTGGCGCAGGGTTGTTCACGTGGCGTCCAAAAAACACGCATATATTCACACTCATCAAGACCACAACCGACACAGTGATATACTGCCACGACAACGACACAGCCTATTTCGCCAACCCATGTGCCAAACTAGGGGGTGGATTTCCAACGGGAGGCGCAGTGCTTGCACACTGGTGCATTGACGAGAACAAACAAGACGGCACAAAGACCCCACACCTGCTGGCATTCGACATCATAGACCAAGGGGCAACCGACCCCACGTCGAGGGGAGAACGTCTCCGCCTTCTATCTTCCACCCTGCCGCATCCGTTATGCGTGCTGCAATGGGCAGGCGATCTGCACGCTCTGCAGCAGTTTATCCCCACATTGCCACACGAAGTGGAGTGCACCGTGTTGCTAACAAGCGACCCGCTTGTCATGCACACCCAACAGCAAAAAAACAACGCCGTGCAAGCTCAAGCTTTATCCACCATCTTGAGCGAGCTCGATCAGTTGGAAAACTGAAAACAAACAATGTATTACGAGTGCCCATAGAGACGACAGCGAATGATAGGCCGCGCCTCCACGTCGAAGCCAATGATCTCGTCAAGGCTGAGATCATCAGTGGAATAAACAGCATCAAAAAAGTGAGACTCCAGAGCACGAGCGTGTCGAGGCGCGAGTCGTCGAAGCACAACCGCGAAGAGACACGCGAAACATATCCCAAAACAGCACAGCGCCACCACAGTGACGCCAAGGGTACCCCAGACCGCGATGAACATGATGCTAGAATCAAACAGAGAACCCCCCGATGAAGGCGCAGGCGTCGAAATTGCTGCTGTAGGGGATGTAGTCCCAGGAATGGATTGAGGGGCCATGGTGAAGGTCTGTACGGGAGGAACAGTGGTCTGCAATACAAGAACAGCAGATGTAGTGGTGGCGACCTCTGTGACCAAAGGTGTGGTAAGGACTGGCACAGAAGACGTGACAACCGTGGTTAAAGGTGTGGTGGTGGTAGTAGCAAGGACACTACTAGTAGACGTGGATGCAACAGACACAACAGAAGAGGTGAATACACGGCTGGATGTGGAAATAGTAGTTCCCACAGGGGTAGTAACAGCAGTGGAAGAAGAGACAACCTCAGATGAGGAGGTGAAGACAGGAGTGGACGTGGTTGTAACAGGCGCAGTAGTAGTGGGCACAAAACACTGCCAAAGAGAACTGGAACCAACAGGCGAAGTCATGTTTTCAGGGCACAATGTGCAATTTCCATCAGTAACATTGGACTTATACGTGCCCTCCAGACACGGAAAGCACTTGCCATACATCCCGTAATAACCAGCCGGGCACGGGTCAGGCATGCACACAGCCCTACAACTGTCATCTGAAAGGGTGAAGACTGTCATATTGGAACAGGTGTTTTCAGGCAGAGCACACTCCGTGCCAGCCCCGTTCACGTACACATCCGTCAGAGGCGAAAAAACACGCCTATGCAGGCCAAACGAATAAGTGAATCCCTCCTGGAACTGAGACGGGATCCCCGCCTGCAGATGCGTGAGCGTCGCGGAGTCGTACACACCAAACACATGAAAGATGGCTGCATAGGTGTAGTTTCCACGATACTCAAAACTCGCAAAGGATGCAGATTCAATATCAAAGGTCGACTTGAGCCAATCCACGTACCAGATCTGCAAACCACTTGTGATGAAACTTTTCTGGATGCTGGTGAGCTCCTTATTGACGCTACGCATGTACACCGTAAGATTAAGCGCCGCAGGCACCAGCTTCACGCAAATGCGGTCACCCGTGAAGCACCTGGCATCAATCAGATCACAGCTGCAGAGCTCGACCTCATGCAAGCCACACACTGTACAATTGGAACACACGCGATTCTGCCACGGGAGGCACTGAGCGGCGATATATTGCTCCGTATGACAGGTGTCACAGGGCCCACATACACCCCCATGATCAGGGGAAAAGGTCTCATCAGGGCACAGCTTCACAGATACGTCAGAGTTATCCATCTGAGAGAGAGAGTTGGCGTACACAGATGGCAGCAGCAAGGGGTCCAAAATGGATGCCCCCTGCAGATTCACAACTACCTCAAGGTATTTCACAACAGAGGCATCTGCCCCACGACACCCTGCAAGCCACAACAACAAGAAGGGGGGAAGTAGAGCTGAAAAACGCAAGAAATGCCCTCCCATTATTGCGCGCGAGGGAGTCGACAGGTTTAAATGACAAGCCCAAACATTCATTCACAACCTTAAAAAACAATAGACGGGTTCAGCCTTGACGCGACTTGCAAGCTTCACATCACTCAATCTGAACGAATCGGTTCAGTCTTGACACGATGTGCAGGCTCCCAGCGATGCTCAATGAAGAGGCCCTTGCGATGCTTCGCGAGCTCCTGGTCCAACTTGGCCAGCCGTCCAGAGCCGTCCACTGATACAAAGATCTTGATGCCAGTATTGGAATCATTGGCCGCCGACAGCAACGAACGCCGCGAGGGCGTGTGCGCGCCATCGAGCCGCCGCCAGGTGTTCTCGCGGGCGGTCTCGTAGGCAGCGTCATCCGCGCTGCCATCCATAGAGAGCATACGACGGGAGCTCGTACGCGCGACGACGCCGTTGATGACAACGTGCCCAACCGACACCTGCGCTGCATTGGCCATGGCAGCCAGGAAGGCGGTCTTGATGCCACCATAGTCGCTGTTGAAGTCAGCCAGGGTGGCATTGAGAGAGACAATGGCCTGGATCTGCTTGTAGTAGGTACAGGAATACCCCGGGTCGCACTTGCAGTTGAGCCGTGAGTAGCTGCCAGTGGCAGCAGTGGTGTGCATCGGGCAGGCCTCGAGCATCGTAGAAGTGCGGCAGTAGTAGTTAGCCTGACACACAGGGCAGTTGGATGTCCTGCCTGTGTCCAACGAGTACGTCCCAGGCAGGCAAAGCAGGCAGTTGGCAAGATGGGTCGCGCCCGGGGTGTCGCGATGATGACCAGAGCCACACAACGCAGGTGTGACGCTGCCCGAGGGACAGTACGCGCCAGCAGGGCACGTCGTGCAGTCAACCTGTGCAGCGTTGCCCGTGCTGGGACCGTAAGAACCAGCCTCACACGCAGTGGGTGTGGTGGTGGCAGTGGGGCAGTAGTAACCCATGGGGCAGGCGTAACACTGCTCCAAAGACTGCCCACCAGCAGACGGATTGTACTTGCCAGCAGGGCACTCAGATGGGGTCACCGAGCCATCAGGGCAGTAGTTGCCGCTGGGGCAGGCAGTACAAGAGTCCTCCTGTGACACGCCACCCTGGGTGCTGCGGTAGGTGCCCTGCGAGCAATCCGCCGGAACGGTGGAGCGCAGCGGGCAATACTGCCCCGCGGGGCACACGAGGCAGTCGTCAGATTGAATGCCATTGGTGGCATTGCGGTAGGTGCCAGCAGAACAGGAAGTCGGCGTGACAGTGCCCTGCGGACAATACTGCCCCGTCGGGCAGTTAGAACACTCCTCCTGCGCCCCAGCACCGACGGCCGATCGGAAGGTACCCGCCGCACACTGGGTAGCAGACGTCGATTCCTCTGGGCAGAAGTTTCCAGCGGGACAAGTGACACACGAAGACCGGTCCACACCGCCAGTGGAAGTGAGGTAGGTGCCAGCAGGGCAGTTTGTCGGCGTGGTCGTGGCGAACACGCAGTAATGACCAGCAGGGCAGGCAATGCAGTCCAAGTCACTTGTAGCCCCATTCGTCGCGCGATACGTGCCAGCATCACATCCCACCGGCGACACAGAGGCAGCCACACAAAACTCTCCCGACGGGCAAGTGTAACAGTCCTCCTGCGCCTGTGCGCCAAGAATGTCACGATAGGTTCCTGCAGGACACTCCGCGGGGGTAGAAGACCCAAGCACACAGAAGTAACCCTCAGTACAGGACTGGCAGTCATCGAGCTGGTCGCCACCCGAGGTGCTGAGGAACGTCCCGGCAGGACAGCTCACAGGCACCGAGACCCCCGCAAGGCAATACGAGCCAGCAGGGCAAGTAGTGCAGTCCTCCTGAGACACACCCGCTGTGACCCCGCGGAAGGTTCCAGCGGCACACGAGGTGGGCCCAGTGGAGCCGATCGGGCAGTAGCTACCAACAGGACAGGTGGTGCAGGAGTCCTGTGAGACGCCATTGTAATCGCCAAGATAGCTGCCCGCAGCACACGGCGTGGGAAGCGTGGAATGCACAGGGCAGTAACTGCCGGGCGTGCAAGGCTCACACGAGTCGACGGAAAGGCCACCTGTGTTGTCGAGGAACGTCCCAGCGGGACAGGCATCAGGCGTGACAGTCGCGAGCGGACAGTAGTAGCCCATGAGGCAGGTCGCGCAGTCGATCGCAGCCGCAGCCCCAGTGGTGCCGCGATAGCCTCCCGCCGAGCAGTTGACCGGGTCTATGCTGCCGAGCGGGCAGTAGTTGCCAGCGATACAGGTAGCGCACTCCTCAGGCGACTTCCCCCCCTCTGAGCCGCGATAGGAACCAGCGGAGCAATACGTGGGCGTGGGAGAACCCGTAGGGCAATAGTTGCCAGGCGGACAGGCGAAACAGTCTGTCTGCGCCGTCGCCCCAGGGACGTCGCGATAGGTTCCCGCCGCGCAGGGCTGAGGAACAGTGGTCTCAGAGATACAAAAGTAGCCAGCCGGGCAGTTCTCCAAGAAGACCTCCTCGTCGTCAGAATAGGAGATGGACTGAATGTAATCCGGCAGCAACCCAATGAAAGTGCTCTGATTGTAATAAGGGTCCACAGAGTCGATAGTGTTGTTCACCAGGATGCCATTCGAGGCGAAACAGTCGTCGATGCTATTCGCGCCGACGTTGGAGGTTTTGCCATCAGGACAGCTGATGCAGGTTGTCTCAAAGGGGTAATATCCAGCTGAACACACACACGTGCTTCCAACAAGCGTGAAGTTCGGATCACAGTCACCCGCCTGCAGCAGCCGCCGCTGCAACGCCACACGCCGCTTAGGAATCTGGATGGGAAACGGAGGGAGAACATCATCACTCAGCTTGGGCATGAGGAAGCTAGGGCGATTCTTTTTATGATGCAAGCGATGCGAGAAATGCAAGGCGTGGCCAAGATCAAACACAAGGGCGAATGCTAATACTGGCAGGCGCATTGGCTGACAGCTAAGCCGAAGGGAGCATAAATACTACCCATCACTCCTTAAAAAAACGACAAAACTCACATCGAACACAATAACGTCATAAAAGAAGCCCCAGCAAACGGATGCGCCTCCACAAACGCCTCGCAATCCTTGATGATCTGAGGAGATATGAGGCAAAACTGGAGCTTCCAGAGCTCCTTCCAGAAGACGGGATTCTGATAAGCACAGACATACAATTTGAGCACCTGCGTGAGGGTCATGCGCTGAAACGAGCTGACAGGAAAGCTCCCAAAGCACTGGTTCTTGAACAGGGTCATCTCCTCAAACGGAGGCGACCCATCCATACAGAGCCCGTCAATCACCTGCTGCAGCACTGGCAGATCAGGTCTGGACACTGGATACTTGCCAATGCGATCGCATAGCCCCCCCTCGTAGCGCATGACATGACCCACAAACGGCTGCCACTCCCACCGCGACTGCGACACCAGGAAGTAGAGCCGCTTCTTGACAGTCTCCGACAACACGTTGGGAAACTGATGCAACTGACAAAAGCCGACGTAGGACTCCCAGGTGCCGAGGGTCACGTCCAGCTGCACCTTCTGCTCGTCCGTGGCACGCGCGCGGTCACGGAGCCTGGGCCGACCGTGATAGGAGCTCAGCGACTTGAGCTTGAAGGCCTCATTGAGGTCTGCGCGTCGCATCGAGGCGTTGCGCAGATGCAACTCGAGCCCCGAAAAGTCCACCACAAGCCCCTTTCCCAGGATGAGACGAAGCGTATCCTCATACTCTGCAGGGGTAAACTGGTTGTCGCTGAGGCTCGCAAGCAACAGCACACACTGGGAGTGCGTATCCCGCTTCAACGCGCGGCAGGTGAGCACCTGCCAGACCTGCAAAACGGGAATACCATGCAGCAGCTGCGCAATCTGCAGCTGACAGGGCAGGGCCCAGGTGCCCACGTCCAGGCCATGGGCACGCGTCGCCCGCCTCAAGACAGCAAGAGAGGTATTCGGTGCGCTCTCCGCACGCTCCATTCCCTCCCAAGAGAAGAGCTCTAAGAGTGGCACCCAGACATGCAAGTCGCCAAGCATGTTAAAGCCACCGCGCTGGACAAGATCCCAGTCCACAAAATCATCAGGAAAAAGGGCATCCCACATACGCCGGCGGTCCGCGTATCGCAGGCTGAGGACCACCATTTTGACACAGAGCGTGCGCAAATCGCGCACGTTCATGCTATACTGCTTTCCCGCTGCATTCATCGATTCAGCAAGCAAGGCAAGGCTCATACACACACAGGAAAGAAAAAACACTCCTGTTTTAATAAGGATTCATTCCATAGGACACACACAGAGAGGAAAAATCACACCACAGTCTCCGTCAGACGATCGTCCCACTGGTCGAAAAGCTTCTTGATTCCAGGGGCGGGAACATGCACCAAACGAGGCCAGACCAGTCTTCCCGCGCGCAACGCATCCAACATGCGAAGCCTGGAGACAGTAGCTCGAGGAGAGGACGTGGAAGACACGGGCATGAAAAAACGAAGCTGCTGACGGAAGGCCTCAACTTTCTCCTTGGCCTTGCGCAAGACTCCCGACAACGACCCCCCATTGGAGTGCACATTGGCATGCAGAATCAAAAAGCGCACACGCTGGCAAAGCACAGCGGCCGCAGCAAGGCGCAGACGGTGCTCCTTCTCGCGGCTGCGCAGATCGAGATGCTGCTCCAGATGTGGACGCCAGAAGAATACGAAGGGATGGTCCCCCTTGCCATTGGCAAAGTCCAGGGGGTCCCAAGAGTACTGACGCGCGACAGTCTTAGGCATGAACTGCGTGCTGAAATACATCACCTTCCCCGCAATGGCCGTCATGTGATCCCAGAAGTTGAAACCATACCGATGGAAGAGGACCACATTCGAGACAAAGTGGCTCCGAAAACAATCGTAGCACACCCGCATGCGAAGGGTCCAGACAGGAACGTGGTGCCAACGAGCCCCACACAGGGCACAATGCGTCCCGTGCTTGAGCATGAGAACACGCCTGCAATAAGAGGCGAGCCCACGCACGCTCCGCTCACACAGAGGAAAGTTGGGCCAGCGCTTGGTGGCATCAAAGGTGCGCCAGGGCGTGCTATACCGCTCGTGCTTGAACTTGAAATTGGGGACAGGACGACACGAGATCCCAGGCATACGCAACGAGATGCGCAGGATGGACACCCCCCGCTGCCGATGCGTGTTGAAGTAGACCTCCTGGTCGCTGCGGAGAATATCCAACCAGAAATGAGAGGAGGAGACAGAAAGCGCACGCAGATGCTTGCACGTCCAGCCAAGCATCAAGGCCCAATAGGGACTGTCCTTGAGCCACTGCATGATGATCAACCAGATATCATCAGAGAAGAGCGGCGGCTTGCCTACCCTTTTCAAGACCCGGACGCGCCGACGCGCGGGTTTCTGAGGGGAAAGCATATATGGCGCGTGGCGTGGCGATTGAGAATGGAAAAGATCACACACAAAACACCTTTAATACAAAAAAATTAAAACAAAACGAAGCGGCGCAGACTGGTCGATTCACGCCACAGCAGAGAAAAGCATCGCCGATGCAAGCCCAGATATACGCCGCTTCTCCTGGATGCAGCCAGCGTAGTCGAGCGCCTTCCTTTCACCAGGAGTCCATGTTACGAAGCGCGCACATAAATCAACGAGGTCCTGCCCAAGCCCTCCCAGACTGCTGCCCATGCCGAGCCGCGTGTGCGACGCCATGGCCACAGCCAGCTGGCGTTCAGCGCATCGTCGCGCGAAACGCGCCCTGACCAATCGCTGCAACACGCACACCTTGGGGGTGAGCACGAGCATCTCATGATCCCAGGCTGCTATCTCCAGGAAATACATGCGAATGCCACAGGTGATGCAATACACCAACGTGGAATTAAACACCCGTCTATTCAACACAAGTCTGTGCCCACTCAGCATGATATCAACGATGGTCATGTCCATGAGATAGCGCCCTATGAAGAAGTAGGCAGGCGGCCTGTATAGGCGCCCGTTTAACGACAGCATGCGCGATTGGGTATACACAAAAAGCTCCCCATTGTACAGGCTCATGAGGGTCGGGTCGATGGACAAACACCACACAACGCGCCATAAATAGACACAGAATAAAAAACTCGAAAGGGCGTATAGACACAACACTTTATTCAACCTCGCTCGTGGAGGCTTCAGATAAATTCTCATCGGCAACCGACGAGAAGGACTCCTTAGTCTCATCAAGGACATCAGAGGCTGCGGTCGCAGCAGCAGGAGCAGACGTCTCAGGAGCAGCAGGAGCAGACGTCTCAGGAGCAGCAGGAGCAGACGTCTCAGGAGCAGCAGAAGCAGACGTAGTGCTCCCACTACGGGCATCCTTAAGTGCATCCAACAGCTTACTGAACATGAAGGCATTCAGACTTTCGTTGTGGCGCATCGCCTTCACATCCAAAAACGCAGCAAATACATCCACGCAGAGGTTCTCAATGAGGACAAACGCGAGCGCCCAGAACATAAAGTCGGTGATGCCAGAGAGCGCGAAGACGTACGCGCCACACGCCCCATCCTCAGACGAGGCAAACGCACAGGACGGCGCGAAGAGCAGCGCTGCAGTGAGCATGAAAGCAAACACAATGGAAACAAAACAGATGCGCCCAGAAAGGCTGAAGGTGCTGCACCACGTACGCTTGGAATTATCAGGAGAAGAGACAGAGGCTGCAGAAGCGGCAGGCGTAGGAGCAGAAGAAGCAGGGGTCATTTTTTTTTGCGTGGCAGCAGCGCCAAAAAGTGAAGAACAAACCAAGTCAGACTATTTATAGCAATCCATAAAAAAACTGAAGCGACGCAAGAATTTCACACGACTGACCATGATTGCATGAAGGGGCGCAGGTGTCAACGACGAAGGGAACGGGAGGAGACATCCTGATCCTCGAGGAGGCTGCATATGTGGACCCTGGGTTCTTCTACGAGACGGTCGCGCCGCTCCTCATCATGGGCAACACGACCCTCCTAGCCATCAGCACCCTGACCTCAGAGATCAACTTTTACTCACGCCTGCTCCGCATGCGGGACAAGATCACACAGCTCCCAGTCTTCACATTCCTCAGCGTGCAGCTGGCCTGTGCCGCTTGCAAGGCGGAGGGAAAGGTTATTGACTGCGTCCACATGCTGCACCTCGTCCCCAGGTTCGTCCATCTTCCGCTTTCGCCCCACCATCCACCTAGACTGACCAACACGCGCCAATCGCGCTGCAGGTGGCAGAGCGCTGACAGGCACGTCAAGCTCAAAACCATCATGCAGGTGCCTTGCCTCCATTCCTTCTGTGCGTTCCACGTCCGCATCCATAGTTTCATCTGACCCACTCGCGGACGATAACAGGACCGTCCAGATCTCATCGAAAGCGAGCTCTCTGGCCTCGCATTCGACTCCCTGCAGCAGATCTTTAAAACTTCTCATCTGGACATCATGTTCGCGCAGCCGTGCCCCCCCGAGGTCATCAACGAGGACATCCACCTCTTCATCGACCCCGCCGGTGGAGGGCCCCACAGCGACTATGCCATCGTCAGCATCACACGCGCGAAGGGCATCATCACGGTAAGCCCGCCTAAGCATACACGCACAGACCTCCCCCCAACGAGAAAAGACCACATGAGCAGAAGGAGGGCGTAAGGGCCCTGATATGCGCCTCACAGGGTCATAGTCTTCGAGGCTCAACACATTTGAGCGTGATCTGAGCATCCTACTACAGTGCTCAGGGTCATAATCTATACAGACAGGGGGCGCATGCCGCGCCAGATCCAACAGCTGGTCATCAGACCTGCAGATGCACAGCGGCTTCACACACCCATCACTGCCCAAAAATGGCCACTTACTCCTATTGCCCGAAAAAAAGGAATGACAGGAGCCACCCTCCGTAGGTATGCCAACATGTTTAGCAAGCAAACTACGCTGATTATACACACGCAATCCAATAGACATTGGATTCATGATGCTTCAATTAAAATCAATGCCTGCAAGGCATCACGCAATTAAATAGAGCATCCTGGCATCCTCTATCAAATCACCCAGAGTCACGGACTCGTCCTTCACCCACCGCGGCAGCAGCTCATCGTGCAGCCCCTGAAAAAATCCAGAGGCCTTCTTTGGACACACTGGAATGCGCGTGGGAAACAGATCAGAGGGGCCAGTGGCACAGAGAGCTGCACGCGTGGGCTCATCTTGATCCAGCAAGACGAGCATCTTTACCCGCAACGTGTTGATCGAGTCGTTAGGCTTGGAAAGCATGAGCAGCAGCACGCTCGTGACGTGAGAGCACTTGTGCGTCAGCTCAATGCTCTGCGCTGCCTTGAAAATGACCTTGCGAAGCATGTCAAGGTCAGAGCCATACAACAACTGAAGTAACCAGTCATTGTGGGGACAGGTGCTGGGAATTGACATTCTCTCCGGCTGCAAAGGTGCGTATCACTGAAGAATGATGCCTGCTACGACCCCACCCTGACGACACCCTCTCTTTTTTTACCCCACAGACCCTGGAAGGCAGTTTGAACTCGTAGCAGAGCACATATCCGCGCTGCGTCGAACACCAGGCCACTCGGGAAGCCACGTCACAATCTACGTGGAGCGAAACCTCGGATTTGAGGCAGAGCACCACCAGCGCGCATTAAGCACCATAAAAAATACACGGTTCTACCTCGACGAACAGCATGGACGAGTGGGAATCCTCACCACGAACGCAATCAAGCACGGAATGTGCCAGCTCGTGGTCCTCATGCTCGAGGAGCGCCGCATCCACCTCAGAGAGCCCCTCGTAAGCCGCGACCACAAGGGAATGCGCCTGCGCCTGCGCGAGCAGATGGAGATCTACTCCTACCAGTACAAGACCGCCCAGACGACGTTCCAGAAGGACCAGATCGCCATCAGCGGCAAGGTCGGCGGCATGAAGGACGACATCTGCATCTGCTTGCAGCTCGCGTGCTACTTCACACAACTCGAGCGGCAGCGCGACGGCGCCTTGTTCAAGCACGCACGCCTCATGTAGATTTGTTGGCTATATTTCCAAAAGTGAAATAAAAAACGATCAGGCGCCGAAGCCTATTTAAACACACCAGGAAACGGCACCCGTCGCGCCATGCACCGATACACGGATGACTGTGATGATTTTGTGAACCAACGCCCCTCGCGCTCACGAAGCATTTCCGCAGAATACAGGCACGAACGAAGCATGTCCGCTGACATGCGGGGAGGATGGGGAGGCAACAATGCCATGTATACGGAATGGGCACAGCCCAACGTGCCTGATCTCGGAGTTAAAATCAAAGGAATGGAAAAATTTGGCAGGGCCAGATCCAGCTCGGTGTCCAGCCGACGATCAGTGACAGGACGACGAGGCGTTGCGCCTCATCCACAACAGCCACTGCGCCATTACACCATGCCCATGCGCCCCCAGAGCGCCCAGTCGAACCGCGGAAGACGCCCGTCCGTGCCATATTTCGTGCAGCAACGCAGACAACCCAGAGGCAACTGGACCCCGCGTCGCGCGGCAGCAGGGCCACCCCAGCAGCCACGATACCAGCCACGCCGTCCTGCCACCGCCCCCGCCACGAGGCGCTTCAACCCACAACAACAGCGACAGAACAATAACAAGAAAGGAAGAAAGGGACCCAAGCCCCAGAAAACCTTCATGTACCAATGGGAGGGCTCCATCGCCAACAAGACGCTCCTGAGCCTGCTCTCGTTGACTTCAGCAATTGAGAAGTCGAAACCAGAAAACACAGGACTACCAAAACTGATGGAGGCAAAGGAGACTGCTCTCAAGAAGCTCCCAGAGGCGCTTGCAAAACTGGCGAAGATGTTCAACAGCATCGCTACCAGCTTAGGAGTGTCTGACGTCTCCTTCGTCGAAAAAAGCATCACAGGCGTGCAGACAGACTCGCTGGAGAACATGAAAACGTCATATAACAAGCTCAAGGGGTTGCTGAATCACCTGAGCAAAGAGGAGCTGATCGCGAACGCTGCTCGTCCGATAGCCAAGAATATCGCCAAAAGCAATGGGGTAACACTACCAAACGGATTTGACACATACCACGAGATCGTCACAGGTATTGCAACTGTAGAGATCAAGAGCATTCAGCAGTTCACGAACATAGCCCCGTTCATCCTGATTAAGCAACCAGACATCCGCATCATGAAGGGAGATAAACCACACAACAGGAGCAAGAAGGAATTCATGGAACTCATCACAGAAATGTTAAAAAATGGCCATCTCAAGATCAAGGACATGGAAACGCTGCGAATCAACCAAGAGTTCAACAAAGCATTGGAATATGTAATGCATTTAACATACAACATGGTGGATAATGGCAAGCACATCAAGGAAGCCAGGTCAAAAACAGACGCCAACATGAGCATTGCCACCATGTCAACACGCCAGAAGATGCTGCTAACAGCATACGATGGACAACCAACTGATACAACAACAACCATACCATCAGAGAAAAGGATGACCACCCCGCCCACCTCACACCTGCAGTCCGCAGCGGACAGGGACACACTCCTGTTCAGCATGATGTTCCCACAGAAACGATAAGGGGCGCAACACGATAAGCCGCGAATCAGCTCGAAGCGGCGCGTGGGCAGTGCATAAAAGACAACCAAAACAGAGAAAGTCAAAAAACACGCCCCACGACATGACCATCGACTCAAGCTGGATCGCGCGCCTCAAGGAGGACGCCCCCCATTGCTTCACAAAGGCCAGGCCGTTCGCCCCAGCATGCGTCTTCCTAGACGGCCAGATCAAGCTCATGTGCCCCAACAGCTGCACGACGCGCACCTGGGACGACTACGTCCGATGCCAATTCGAGCGGTCCATCCAGCACTACCTCGACGCCGGGGCGCAGTGCGTTGTGCTGGCCTTTGACGACTACCAGCGGGTGCCCCAGGCCAAGAGCATGACGCAGACCAAGCGCAGAAAACACGTGCCCACGATGCAGTTCAACGAGCGGGACGAGCTCCCCCCCGTAGTGCCTAACGGCGAGCGGTGGGTGCAATGCATTGTGAACCGTGTGTTCAAATCAAAGGTGTGTGCCTCATTGCAAAAATTGTATTATAGAAAGAATAAAGAACACATAACGATGTTTCAAAAACGCGCGCACAGGTTATCACGCTGGCTATCTTCCGCATTAGCCGCCACGTCCGCTTGCTGCCAGGCCAAAGCCTCATCATCGATTACCAGGGCACACCCATGCGCCACACCTGCGATGCCTCGCCTGTTCCCATTGAAGGACTTGTGCCACTTGGCGAGGCTGACGTGAAATTCCCTCGCTACGCGCAGATGTTCCAAAGCATTCAGGCACGGCAGCCCTCCCCCTCCCCTTTTTTTCCCTGTTTGCATGCTGAAAACCATCTAACACAATAAAAAAAACCAATCCAGATCGACAGCGTGGACGGCGACTCCATACCCATCGCTTTGCTGCATATGGAACGCCACGGGGCCACAGCCATGAGCGTCCTGCGCCTTGAAACCCGCGTCACCCCACACGAGAAACGCGCAGCATCCTCCATCCCACATGAACCAGACGAGGAATCCCACGGAGGCGCCACAACAACAACCCGAAAGGAGCAGCCACGCAACCCGCCGCGGGTGTACGAATACGTGCACATCACCACACTCTTCGACACGCTCAGGGCCGTACTGATTCCCCAGTGCATTCCCAAGCAGCACTCACACCTGATGGTACACGTACAAGGACACGAGATGACCATGCTCGCCGCCCTGATTGGGCTCACGGGCACTGATTTCACGCGCGGCCTCCCGCTCACAAGCGGCAAGAGCGTCTACGACATGCTGCCCACACTGTGGATGCTGCTCGCCAGCGCCTACGACCCAGCCTCGCGCAGCCTCAAACCCGACCGCGCGCTCAACGCTGTCGTCGCACACATCTATCAGGTGCGCTTTTTCTTCTTTATTCACCATCATGCGCACTCTAACACACACAAAACAGATCAAGTTCCACAAGCACACCGACGAGGGCAGCCCCCTCGCCACCACGCTCACTCATATCGCCGGCTCCACGCTGTCAGAGCGCACAAAGGCGATGATCCCCGACGCCGACACACTCTGCTGCACCATTAAGAACATCAACTGGCTCCTCCGCTACTGGGCCGAGGGCGACTTCCCAGACCCCATCCAGCCCGAGTTTGGCTACACCAGGAGCGGCCCAAAGGGCGCCGTGGGGTACGCGGCGTGATGCCTGAAAAATCGAAATAAAACACATTCCACCTCAAAAAAAAATGCAAAACTCAAACCAAAAAGCATAGTTTTTCAAAAACAGCGTCACGTATAAAAAGACAACACACAGCGAAGCCAGCGAGAGAGCAAGATGCAGATGCCACAGCACCTGGTCCCACTCATCATAGCAACGACGCTCACTGTAGTGTCATTCATCCTATACATGTTTGCACAGAATGACGCTGCCTCACCCCTCTTCCTCAGCGACCGAAGGGTCATATACACCTACAAACCCCGCCAGATCAACTTAGACGCAGTCAACACCATACTGCAAGCCAGCTTCATAGATCACGATACAGAAGGCACAAAATTAACCAACTCAGGGTTCAAGTGCAACACCCCAGCAGTATTCGGACTCCCCACAGTCCGATTCTCCCCCAACATCACCGCGCTCGCCAAATGCCCCATCCACCTGAAAACTACCGCAGTATCAGGCGGCTATGTCAGGGTCCAGCTCGACAGACAGACAGGCGCCACCGCCGAGCTATGCCCGACAAACACCAACCCAGGATACCAGGTGCTGATCAAGGGAGACGGTGTCGAGAAGGATTCAGGCCTGATGGCCCTGATAGACATGACCGCCGCCACGACAGTCACGTTCTCACCAAACACTGCCATCCCGTCCATCACATTCACCCTCAACAACCAGCACTGCACCCCCATCCGCTCCACGCTGATCGATGATATCCACAACCGCACCGATTGCGTGACCGAGGGCTCGCAGTTCTGCTCGTGCGTGCGCCGATTCACAAACTTCCTTTCAGATAACGAGCACCAGAACACGCTGATGACCCCCGCGAGCGACACCACGACGGTGACGAAGCTCTCCGACGTGGCCGTGCAGGGAATCAAGAAGTGCGCAGACCTGCGCCGCCAAAACGATGTGAGGACCCCGCTCAACGAACAGGGCTTCAAGCTCAGCTACACCCTGATCCTCTTCGCCATTTCGATCCTGTGCAACTGCATCAACACCTTTGTCCTGCGAAACAACTACTTTGGCGTAAACGACCACCACTCTGGCCCCATCATGACCCTAGGCGTCCTGCTGCTCGTCCACGCCCTCGTGTGCATCCTGCTGCCCCTCGCAGGCAGCAGCAACGGATACTCAGAGCAGATCTTCTTCCTGGCCATCGAGGTCCCAGCGGTGCTCCTAGGGCTCTACGTGGAGCTCCCAGACCTCATGGGCTGGGAGCTGCACAAGTCCTACGACCCCACGCTGCTACACCCATTCTACTTCGACGCGGCCCTGCAGGCGCTCACGCTCTTCGCGCTGCTCGCACGCGGGGTCGTACAGTACGAGAGCCTCGCATTCGAGCTCGTAAAGGCGCACGGCATCTCGTTCGTCTATGCGCTCGTCATGTGGTTCAACCTGCATAAAAAAGACGACAGCACGACCGCAGGCAGGAAAGACGACACCGCAAACAAGGTCTTCAACTCGGCATACACACAGGAGGCATACCTGATCCTCTTCACCGTCGCCGCGCTGGCGTCTATCGACTCGTCGCTCTTCATCCCCTATCCCAGCGAGGCAGCCTTCAGACCCTTCTGGCTGCTGCCAGGCGCCTTCGTCGTCTTCAACCTCATCAACCGCGTGTGGGTGGGCACCCTCAGAATCCGATCAGCGCCGTCCATCTCGCACTACGCGTACTTTAGCGATCTCACCAGCACAATGCTCTTCGCCTTCTGGATAGTCTTCCTCGGGTGGTTCATGGAGCGCCACCTGCGCCTCTACAACTCCATCCCCGCCAACGACAAGCCCTGGCCGTCCGTCGCCAACCTCGGCCTCAACGGCGTCTCGCCCACCTCCTACCAGATCTCAATGCCCTACATGAGCATAGATGACATTATGGCACTAGCACCGCAATCCATTTGATCATCGTTTGCCCACAAGCGCCCAGTCGCTCACCAACGCAGAGGTTAAGTGTGATCCCACTCATCAGGCTGCACACAAAAAATAAAAACAAAACAAAACAAAAGAAAACGAATCAGACCAACCGCGCGATCACATGCCGATCAAAAAGCTCACCTGCCGCCTCGACAAACGCCGCGCGGTCACCCGCGATCCACGGCCGTAGCTCACACAGACGCGTCACCGCCGCCCGCTCCTCATCCCCTTCAGCATCCTCCACAAAGGACGTGTACTGCTCACCTGGCTCAAGCGCCATTGGCAGGAATAGCTCGTCCACCAGGCGACTGATCTTGGCCGCAGCGCTCATTGGAGCGCGCTGCAGCAGCAGCGAGGCGGAAGCAGCGGGCGGCGGCACGGCAACCATGGGAGGAGTCTCAACATCCTCCTCGGCAAAAGGAGGAGACACAAGAGAGGCAGAAGAACAGCCGCTGCTATTGTTATTATTACTATTGTTATTGTGAAGCATGCGCATCACCTGAAGAGACACATACACACTCAAATATTCACAAGTAGGTGAAAAAGGCCATTTACTCACTTCATCAAAAACAAAAACAAAATAAAAACTCACATTGAATCGCGACTGCGTTCGCATCTTCTCCGTGAGCAACACCGCTGGAATGCGCAGCTTGAACCCCCCCAACTGCGCGCGCTCCAGATTGCAGAAGCCCTTGCGCAGCCGCACATGCCGCCAGATGGCCTTCATCATGCGCAGGCTCAGCGTGTAGAAGCCATCTTTAAGCCTCAGCGCTGGGATCTGCAGCTCCACACCAGCCCCCCGCGGCTGCAGCCAGTACACCAGTCCCTCATTGCGCTCAAGATATGCAATCATCGCGCGATTACACGGCGGCGCAGAGTGTGGCCACTGCCGCCCATAGTGCACTAGATCCATGTGCCCTACATCAATGCGCCGCATGCCCCCAGGCTGCAGCTTGTGTGCTGTTCTAAAAACGCATGAAAACACACACCACGGCGAGAAAACCCTTTTTTTATTTTAGCATCCATTTTTGGATGCATCAGTGGTACACTTTGGTAAGTAGTGACGTCACTGCGCCTCTTGCGAACAGTCGCGAGGTGCTGAATTTGAATTTGTTGCAGACAGTGCCTCTTGCCAGCAGCCAAGGGTTTTAAAAAGGTCTATATAAGATGGAGTTTGCAGAGTTCAGGTTTGCAACAGCGCGCCTGCCACGCCACGAAAAAAAATCAGCCATGTCTGCCATCCCTGCTGTCATGCCCATTGATGAGATTGTTCCAGGAGCCACTGTGCGCTTCACTATCATTGAGGGAAAGCAATACATGTCCATTCGTGATGTGATCATGCATGTGTGTGGAAGAGATAAAAATCAGACAGCTGAAATATGGCGAAGAATGTCAGATGAAAATAAGGCTGAGCTCTCCCCATATTGCAAGTCTTACCAGTTTCCTGGTCGTGGACAATCAGAGCAACCTGTGATTACATTTCCTGCTGCCATCCAGCTCACCATGTTTCTTCCTGGTTCTACTGCTGCTTTTCGAAGGTCCAGCATGTCAAAAATCATCTCAAGGTACATTACAGGTGATCTCAGCTTATGCCAGGAAATAGTGGAGAACAAGAACATGGGTGAAATCAAAAGCTATTTGAAATTGATGAATACAGTTGAACAAGACACAAAGAGGAAAATGAATGAAATGATGGAGGAAATCCCAGCCACCTCCTACATCTATGCCACTTACTCTCCTGCATTTCATGGGCTGGTGAAGATTGGGAGGTCTAAAAATGTCAAGGCAAGGCTCAGTTCTGGCAACACTTTCACTGCTCCAGCTCCACATGTTCTCATCAGCATGGCACCTACGTTTGATGCAGTACGTGATGAGAAAAAGGCCCATGACTACTTTGATTGTTTTCGTGAAGAAGGGGAGTTTTTCAAGATTACACATGAGGAAGCCAAGACCTATCTTCATTCTGTCATCAAGGCCCGTCATGATCAAGAGCTTGAAGAATATTCAAGTGGATCCAAGGGACCTCTTGTATTTGTTTGAATCATTTCATATGCAGTGGATTCCTAAAAAGGATGACATGGTCCAGCATTGGAAGAAGAGAGCCCCACACCTCTCATGGTGTATTTTTCATTAAATTTTGGCTCAATTGTGTCTCACATGTATTGCACACATACAACACTAGCACTGCTCTAACCGCGCGAGCCGCTCGTCCATATCAGCATGGCACTGTTGCATACAGCGTGAGAGCGCTGCCAGCGAGAGCTCCACCCCACGCAGGCGCTGGTCGAGCCGCGCGCACACACACTCGAGGGTAGTAGCATCGCTCCTCCCGTCGCTGCTGGCATTGTAGTAGGAGGGACCATTTCCTCCGCCATTGCCATCCTCAACCACAGGAGGCACTATATTGATAATCGCCACACG
>Ga0247835_1000717_pt1 | contig 45612 bp, 52 predicted proteins | sample LaCtaG_3_FD_189912 | JGI IMG/M metagenome (GOLD analysis project Ga0247835, IMG submission 189912) | Freshwater microbial communities from meromictic Lake La Cruz, Castile-La Mancha, Spain - LaCruzMarch2015_13.5m | ecosystem: Environmental > Aquatic > Freshwater > Lake | place: Spain: Castile-La...
TCTGCAAACTTCACTGAGACGCCACCGAGAATTGATGGTTCGACCTCAATGTTGACGCGGATTGGTTGCCCAACCTGCTTTTCAATCGCCGTTGCCAGGCGTGACTTCTGTTCTGCTGTAATCGCAGTTGCTACGCGAATTACTGCAATCAAACGGTTACGGCGATTTGCCAAGCCGAAGAGATAGTCGGCAAAAGCTGCCTCAATGCTTCGACCCCGAAGGCTTGTAACAAGCGCAACTGCCAGCTTTACCGTCGATGCAGATGCCTTCTTACCGAGTACTTCTGTGACAAGGGCAGACTTTGCTTGCGCAGTTCCGGCCCCTACTAGCGCTTTGCGCAGTTCAAAGTTATCGACAACGAGTTCGGAAGTCTCAAAGAGTTCATCCTCTACTCGATCGAGCTCATTATTGAGATTTGCCGCTGATGCTTCCGCCTCAATCGCCAGTTGCTCAAGCACATGCACTAGATCTCCTGCAGCTGACCAACGCAGAGTTGATACGGCTGTGAGTATTTCCAGCGCAGATGTTGAGAGTGACTTACCAAAGAGATCTTTAACGAGTGCGCCTTTGGAGGCTGCATCACGTGCAGGATCTGCGAATGCGCGGCGGATTGATGTGTTCTGCGAAAGAACATCTGCCGCAAAGAAAAGATGAGCTGAGAGTTCAGATGCGGAGGCCGCTGTTGCGCCTTTTACGGCAGCATCGAGCTTCGCACGCGCAGTCACAAATGACTGACGGCTACTGCCTCCGAAATGAATTCTCATCGCTTTCCTTTACTTACTCTTCTCGAGGTCTTCGATAAAGCGATCGACAATACGTGATTGGCGAGCTTGGTCATCGATAGCTTCCCCGACAATCTTTGATGCGAGTTCAACTGCAAGTGCGCCTACTTCATTACGAAGTGATGTCACAGCTTGCGCGCGTTCTGCCTCAATTGATGCATGTGCTGCCGCAGTGATGCGAGCTGCATCTTCTAACGCCTTTGCGCGAATCTCTTCCGCGATAAGCGCACCTTGTTCGCGTGCCTTCTCTCGCATTTCTGCAGATTCAGCTTGAGCTGATGCAAGTTGAGTTGAGTACTGCTCGAGCGCTGCTTTGGCTTCCGCTTGCGCGATCTCAGCCTTAGCAATTCCACCCTCAATTGCCGCAGTGCGTTCGGTGTACGCCTTCTCAAACATTGGTACAACTTTTGATCGCATAACTAGGAAGAGAAGGAGGAATGCAATCGAGCCCACGATGATTTCCGCGGTGTGCGGAAGCAACGGGTTCGGAGCCCCACCTGCAGCTAGTTCAATAAATCTATTCATGGATAGAACCGCAGTTCTCTATTTAGAGAACGAATGCGAGAACGAGGCCGAAGAGTGCAAGTGCTTCAGCCATAGCGAATCCAAGGAACGCGATTGGTTGAAGGACGCTGCGAGCTTCTGGCTGGCGTGCGACACCGTTGATATATGCCGCGAAGATCATGCCGACCGCGAGGCCAGGTCCGATTGCAGCTAGTCCATATCCGACGAGGTTGAGTGTGCCTGTCATTTTGTTACCTTTCCTATCTTCGCGTTAGAAATGTTCTAACGGAATCCTTTTTTAGTGCTCGTCGGCGAGGCCGCCGGCGATGTAGAGCGCTGTCAGAAGCGTAAAGATGTACGCCTGAAGACATTGAACGAGAAATTCGAAGAAAGTTAGCGCGATGCCGAATGCAAATGCAAATGGGCTGACCAACTTGAGCCCAATAGCACCCTGTAAGAGGTGTTCGCCGCCGAGTATAAAGATCATCAAGAGCAAGTGGCCAGCAAACATATTTGCAAAGAGACGAAGTGAGATTGTCAGTGGGCGAACAATCAAATATGTCGCAATTTCAATAGGTGTTAAAAGAATATAAACCGGCTTTGGAACTCCTGGCATAAACAAAATATCTTTAACGTACTTAACAGTTCCTTGTTTGCGAACTCCGACGTAGTGGAAAACAATGAAGGTGATAATTCCTAGAACATATGCAAATGAGATACGAGAGAAGGTTGGGAATTGGATGAAGGGCACAATTCCAAAGATGTTATTTGTCAGAATAAAGGTGAAGAGCGAGAAAAGGTAAGGCATGAACCGCTTGAATTCGTGACCCAAAATTTCCTCGCCAAGATCCTTACGAACAAATCCGTAGATAAGCTCGCCTGCGAATTGAAATTTTGAGGGAACTACTGCCGCTTTGCGAGCAGAGAGAACAAAGAAAATTGAAATCAAAATAACTGAAAGGCCGATGAGAAAAATAGGTTTAGTTGTAAATGCGTTGTCACCAAATATTGGAGGAAGCTCAAAGTCTTTACTGCTAGGCGGAATGAATTCCTCGCCTTTGGCGCTTAAGGCTGACAACGCTCGCACGTATTCTCCTTTGAAGACTGCTGACCGGGTTCTAGCGGGAGTGGGAATCTCCGCGCGTAACCATAGGCGAAATGGTGGATAAGTGCGAAATTCAGAGATTGGGAAAACGTTGTGATTTTCGGCGCTTACCCGGACTCGCTAGCGCCCGAAGCGGAGCCAGACCAGGTAGAGCGCCCCACCCATGCCGACCAGCAGGCCAATGAGGGTGAGAAATGATGTGTTGAAGAAGCGGTCGGCAAAGTAGCCAACCCCGCCCCAGAAGATAAGGCCGGAGAGCATGTACCCGAGGATCGAGTAGAGAGCGCCTTCGCGAGGATTCTGTGTGGCCATCTCTTATTCACCGTCTTCTGAGCTAGGGGCGTTCTTGGGCAGAGGCAAATGTAGGCGCAACTTCGTGAAGCTGGCAATTTCTCCACCCAGCCAAGCAAGAGTGAGCGCAATTGCAGTTGCTCCAAATGCACCTCGATGAATCGTCTCGGGGGCGGTAAGGCGAGTAATTGCGATCAAAAAGAGTGCGATTAAGAAGAGTTTGCTCACGTAGGAAAGCATCGCTAGCGCCATCGTGCTCATAGGATCGAGATTTCGAGAGAACTTCGAAACCAATATGTGAATCACGAAGTAGACGATGACAACCACATGCGCAAGTGCTGCTCCTAAAAAACCAGAAAGCCCTTTTGTGAAGGAAGAAATAATCAGCGCAATTACGCCAACAATGAAGGTTGGAAGTAGCGCACCTTTAAGTAACTGGCTTTCGTTACTCGTACCTGGAGAATTAGCGAGAAGATTTTTCACGTAGCTTGCCTCCGCTCCGTGTGAAATAAATTGCAAATGCCAGCATCAAGCCGGCAACAATTGCCGATACCCATAGCGGTTCAAATGCTGAAACCACAACCGGAAGTGCGATGGTTGCGGTCCACACATACATAATCAAAGCAGTACGCAAATGTGAATTTCCGGCACGCAATAATCGGTGATGTATATGCTCTTTATCCGAACTAAACGGTGATTGCCCGGCACGTACTCTGCGAATAACTGCCGAAAATAAATCAATAAGTGGAATTGCTAGGACTGCAAAAGGTAGCGCCAGTGGCAGGAGTGTGGGTCCAAGTTTTTCAGCTGAGATTGCATTGGGATCAATCTGGCCAGTAAGTGTGATTGCAGATGCAGCAAGTAATAAACCGAGGAACATCGATCCGGAATCACCCATAAATATCCTGGCCGGATGGGCATTGTGTGGCAAAAATCCAATACAGACGCCGATAATCACTGCCGTTATCAGCGATGGCGCACCAGCGCGATTGAAGCCATAGACAACGGCTAGCAGGTAGGCGAAGGCGAAAAACGCCGCACCAGATATCGCCACAATGCCGGCCGCTAATCCATCTAGGCCATCGATGAAATTCACCGCATTGATGGTGATGAGGACAATGAGAACAGTTACCAATTGACCAATGCTTGGTGGCAATGTGATTACGCCGTTGATGGGTAACCATAAGACTTGGATACCAAAGATAAGCAAGATTCCCGCGGCCAAAGCCTGCCCCGCTAGCTTTGTCAGCGCATCTAATTCAAAACGATCATCGATAAGTCCTATTGCGACGAGCAAGGTTGCGGCAAGAAAAATTCCGAGTGACTCACGACCAAACGATTTACCAACTAGAGATAAGTGATTGACGATTGCAAAAGTAAGGGCCATCGCAATCCACATCGCCAGGCCGCCCCAACGTGGCGTTGGAGTTGTGTGAATATCGCGGCTACGAATTTTTGCTACCGCACCACATTTAATGGCTAGGGTCCGCACAAATGGAGTTACTACATAACAGAGCGCTGCCGCTAAGAGCAGGGTTACTAAGTACTCACGCATTGCAGTGGGTTTACTTATGCCTCGTAAATAGGAAAGCGTGCCGTAAGTGCGTGCACATCAGATTTAATCGCAGCATGTTCTTTCGCATCATCTGTCTTAATTGCGCGGGCGATAAGTGATGCAATCGTCTGCATCTCTGCTGTACCCATGCCCTGAGTTGTTGTCGCTGGTGTTCCTACACGAATACCGGAAGTCACTGATGGCGCTTCTGGATCATAAGGAATTGAGTTCTTATTGAGAACTATGCCGGCTGCTCCACAACGCTCGTCGGCGACTTTGCCATTGACTCCGGTGGCGCGAATATCAATCAACGCCAAGTGGGTCTGGGTGCCGCCAGATACTGCGCGCATACCTTCGCCTTCGAGCCCCTTTGCCAGCGATTGCGCGTTGACGATGACATCTTTGGCATACTTTTGATAGGCAGGTGTTGCGCACTCTGCGAGCGCAACTGCTTTGCCAGCAACTGCCGACATGATTGGTCCACCTTGCATGCCTGGAAAAACTGCCTTATCAATTGCTGCTGCATGTTCAGCCTTGCTCAGGATCATGCCACCGCGCGGACCACGTAATACTTTATGAGTAGTAAATGAAACAACATCGGCATATGGCACTGGCGAAGGAATGGCCTTGCCGGCAACGAGACCGATGAAGTGCGCCGCGTCTACCCACATGATTGCGCCTACTTCATCACAGATTGCGCGTACTTTTTCGAAGTCGATCAAGGAAGGGTAAGCAGTTGCTCCGGAGCAGATCATCTTTGGCTTGTTGGCGATAGCTAAGTCGCGTAATTCGTCGTAATCAATGAGCTCGTTATCCTGGCGCACTCCGTATGAGACGACGTTAAACCACTTTCCAGAAAAGTTAACTTTGGAACCGTGCGTGAGATGGCCGCCGTGCGGAAGTGACATGGCTAAGACGGTATCTCCCGGCTTGGTAAATGCTTGGTAGACAGCGATATTTGCACTCGCTCCGGAATGTGGCTGGACATTTGCATGCTCTGCGCCAAAAAGAGATTGTGCGCGCTCAATTGCGATGACTTCGGCCTTATCAACTTCTTCGCAGCCACCGTAGTAACGCTTGCCTGGATAACCTTCAGCATATTTATTCGACAGCGTCGATCCCATAGTCGCAAGTACTGCGCGTGATGTGAAGTTCTCAGATGCAATTAGTTGCAGATTGGTCTGTTGCCGCTTGAGTTCAGAGAGCAACACCGCTGCAATATCTGGATCTTCTTTCGAAAGAAGTGTGAAATCTGGGCCATAGAAGGTTTCGGACATGGGCGTCAGCCTAATAGTTCTCGGCAGATTGTGACTCCCCAGAAACGCCGGGAGCGATTTTTCTCACCTGGGCAGCCGAAATTGCGCCCTCGCGAACGATGTGAAGTGTGTCTTGCCGTTGCTCAATCACTGTTGAGGCCTTACCTGCCTTGAGCACCCCGCTATCAAATACCGTTGCAACATCCCAGCCCTTAATTGCACTTCTATCAATTTTTAAGAGTGGACCAGCTCCAGCAGGTGCGGCACTTGCTGCCGCAAGTGGACCAGACTCTTTAAGAAGTGCACGCAGGAAACGAACTTTTGGAACTCTGATACTTATTTGATCAAGAGAATTATCATCACCGAGATCCCAATTCAATCCGCGGTTGGGATTGAGATTAAGCGAAAGCAATCCGGGCCAGAATTCGTCCATTAGTGATTGGGCATCTGCCGGAACATCGCGAGTAATTCCTTGAACGGTCTGAGCGCTATAACAAAGAACTTGTGCTGAAATCCCGAGTTCATCTCCGCGCAAAACATGCATCGCACGCACGGCAAAATGCGAGAATGCATCTGCCAAGTAGATATAGCCATGTTCTGCTGGCGCGACAATGACATATCCATCGCGAATGAGCTTGAGTGCTTTTGCTACCTGGTTCTTTAATTCACCTTGCTTCAAATCAACGCGTGGAGCCATCGTTATCTCCTCACCGCGGTGGTAAAGCGCGGACGTCCAGTTAAATCTTGATGTAGCAGAATATCTTCGAAATCTACTCCGAGCACAGAGGCTATCTCAATACCTTGATCTTCGTGGTGCTCGATTGCAAGAAATCCACCCGGTTTCAAAAGGCGTGTGGCGGCGGCAATAAAGAGTCGCGGCGCCTTCATTCCATCTGCTCCCCCAAAGAGTGCGATGGTCGGCTCGTGCTCGCGGACATCGACAGGTAACTCCTGATCATCTGGAATATATGGCGGGTTAGCAATAATGACATCGCACTTCACGCCATCGAGCGCGGTGGAAACATCTGATTCAACTATCCGCACTTTCTCATCGATAAAGGAGACATTTTCTTTTAACCAATAAATTGCCTGTGCACTCTTCTCCACTGCAATCACGTGCGTGTTGAGCGCTTCGGTAGCAACTGCAAGTGCCAGTGCTCCTGAACCTGCGCCCAGATCTACAACACTTACCGCACTCGTCATCTTAGCTTTATTCATCCGGTCGATGTGCGTAAGAACTGCTTCAACGAGTAATTCACTCTCAGGCCGCGGCACCAGAACTCCAGGGCCGACCTTGATTTCTAAATGTCTGAAGTAGGCAACGCCAGTTAGATACTGCAGGGGTTCGTGAGCGCATCGGCGATCGAGTAGCTTCCAGAATGTCTCTTCGACAACAGTCATGTCACCAATTGCGGCAAGTGCATTTTCAACAGTGAGTGGGTTGTGCAGATCCATGCGGGTAAGGCCAAGGGTGTGCGCCAGTAAATGCTCAGCTTCTACTTCTGCAAATCCGGCAGCTGATAACTGCTCTTTGCCACTTCGTAAGAATTCTTTGAAGGTAAGTTCCATAGTTGTGCAGCTCTGTCTTAGTTGGTTGAAGAAAGCTTTGCTGCTCGGTCGGCATCGAGCAACGCCTGCACAACTTCATCTAACTCACCATTGAGGACGGCATCGAGATTATTTGCTTTGTAATTGACGCGGTGATCACTCAGGCGATTTTCTGGATAGTTATATGTACGAATACGCTCGGAACGATCGACAGTGCGCACCTGGCTCTTTCGTTCGGCCATTGCGGCAGCTTCAGCTTTTTCTTGCGCATCTGCCAAAAGGCGAGCACGCAAGATACGAAGCGCAGATTCCTTATTTTGAAGCTGTGATTTCTCGTTCTGACACGAGACCACGATGCCCGTTGGTACGTGGGTAAGTCGCACGGCAGAGTCAGTTGTATTAACTGACTGTCCACCCGGGCCTGATGAGCGATATACATCGACGCGAACATCGTTCATATTTAGCTCAACATCTACTTCTTCCGCTTCCGGCAAGACGAGTACGCCAGCGGCAGAGGTATGAATTCGACCTTGGCTCTCAGTCTCTGGCACGCGCTGTACGCGATGTACGCCACCTTCAAATTTAAGGCGCGCATACGGTGTTGTTCCGGGTTCAGGTGTGCCCTTTGACTTAACCGCCATCGAAATATCTTTATAGCCACCAAGTTCTGATTCGGTCATATCAATGATTTCAATTTTCCAGCCGCGCTTTTCGGCGTAACGCTGATACATGCGAACTAAATCTCCGGCAAAGAGTGCAGACTCATCGCCGCCTGCACCAGCCTTGACTTCAATAATGACATCGCGATCATCGTTCGGATCTCGCGGAAGTAATAACTCTTCTAACTTCTCAGCTGCTGCTTCCACAGCTGCCTCCATCGCAGGGATTTCAGAAGCAAATGTTGCATCTTCGGCAGCCATCTCCTTAGCGGCTTCTAAATCATCTGCGGCAGATTTCCAAGCGTTAAATCCAGCAACTACCGGGCCGAGTTGGGCATAGCGGCGGCCTAATTTGCGAGCATTGCCTTGATCTTCGTGAATAGAAGGGTCAGCCATCTTCGTTTCGAGTTCTTGATATTCGCGCACCATTTCATGTGCTGATGCAAAGCGATCGTTACTCATCTGGCTTCCCCTTTCTATCTAGTCCTATAAATCTGAATGGAGCGAGAAATAAAAAGACCGCGCCGCAACCTTTCGGCTGCGATGCGGTCTCTTTGAAAAGCTAGTTAGCTGATTTCTTACCGAAGCGCTCTTCGAACTTAGCAACGCGTCCACCAGTATCGAGAATGCGCTGCTTACCGGTGTAGAACGGGTGGCAGACTGAGCAAACTTCTACGTAGATAGAGCCGCTGGCAACTGTTGAGCGGGTAACAAACTTTTCACCGCAACCACAAGTTACTTGGGTCTCTTTATATTCTGGATGGATATCTTTCTTCATAATCTTTTCCTTTTCTATGGCTGGGTCCGTTGAATAACGGTGAACCAGTTCATTGCCATGGGGTGGCAATAGGGCTCAATCTTCTCGTAAAAGCAGTAATCCACAAAATCCACGCGGGAAAGTGAGGCTACTTGCTGTCATCAGGTCCTGATGTTGTCTTTTGAATCTGCATCAAGAATTCAACGTTGGACTTTGTGCCCTTCATCTTCTCCAGTAAGAGTTCCAATGCGGCTTGCGGTTCTAGTGCATGTAGCACGCGGCGAAGCTTCCAGACAATGTTGAGCTCTTCCGTTCCCATAAGGATTTCTTCCTTACGAGTACCAGATGCGACAACGTTAACTGCTGGGAAGATTCGCTTATCGGCCATTCTGCGATCAAGGATGAGTTCCATATTTCCAGTGCCTTTGAACTCTTCGAAGATCACTTCATCCATACGAGAGCCGGTATCAACCAGTGCAGTTGCCAGGATGGTCAATGATCCACCATCTTCAATATTACGAGCAGCACCGAAGAACTTCTTAGGTGGGTAGAGCGCTGCCGAATCAACACCACCGGAAAGAATGCGGCCAGATGCTGGGGCTGCGATGTTGTACGCGCGACCCAGACGTGTGATTGAGTCGAGCAGAACCACAACATCGTGGCCCATTTCAACGAGACGCTTTGCGCGTTCAATTGCAAGCTCTGCAATTGTGGTGTGGTCATCTGCTGGGCGGTCAAAAGTTGAAGCAATAACTTCACCCTTGACGCTGCGCTGCATATCGGTAACTTCTTCAGGACGTTCATCGACAAGAACAACCATCAAGTGACACTCAGGGTTGTTTGTTGTAATTGCATTGGCAATTGACTGCAAGACCATGGTCTTACCGGCCTTAGGAGGCGAAACAATAAGTCCGCGTTGTCCCTTACCGATGGGTGCAATTAAATCGATTACACGAGTTGTGAGAATGTTTGGTTCTGTTTCAAGGCGAAGGCGCTCTTGCGGATAGAGCGGAACAAGCTTTCCGAATTCAACTCGGTTACGTGCTTCTTCGTATGGCGCGCCATTAATTGTTTCAAGAGTGATGAGTGGGTTGTACTTCTGGCGGGTTTCACCTTCGCGGGCCTGGCGAACCTGACCTGTAACAACATCACCTTTACGAAGGCCGTACTTACGAACTTGACTCTGCGAAACATAGACATCATTTGGCCCAGGCAGATATCCACCGGTACGAATAAATGAGTAGTTATCCATAATGTCTACAAGTCCACCAACGGGAACTAGTACATCATCTTCACCTACTACTGGTTCGCGTTCTTCTCGGTTTCCACGGTCACGGTTGCGATCACGGCCACGGTTGCGATCGCGGCCACGATTACGTCCGCCACGGTCATCGCGATTACCGGAGCTACGATCTTGCGGAGCGCTGTTATCTGATGAATCGTCGTCGTTATCGTCATCATCTGAGCCATTTGAATTATCGGAGCCGGAATTCTTAGCCTCGCGGTTGCTCTTCTTTGCATTGCGCGCTTCTCGGCGAGCTTCACGTTCAGCCTTAGCGGCTTCCCGGTTTGCGGCCTGTAAATCTGCGATTGCTGTTACCAGCGCATCCTTTTTTAGCCTTGCAGCGTTATCAATACCGAGTTGAGACGCAACTTCCTTTAGTTTAGGAAGGGTCATAGCTGAAAGCTCTGGACTGCTAGAACGAATTGGTTCTGTTGTTGTCATGTATTTCTTTTCAGTTTGGGGCTTACCTATATAAGTGAAACCCAGGGATTTTTTTATTCTTAGATTTATCAATTCTTACTCTGCCCTTACTTACCGGGTCGAACTGATGTCCAAAACTATAGCAGGCTGGCTCCACGACTAGCAATTTCGAGCGATTTACCTTCAAATTTGGCGCCCCCAGCACGGCTGAGTTGTTCGCTCTCTTCTTGATTACCAGTATGTAACGCCATCACTGTGGGACCTGCCCCAGAGATAAAGGCGGCAACTCCAGCAGCACGAAGCTTTGTCATCAGCGCAAAGGATGCTGGCATCGCTTCGCTCCGGTAGGACTGATGTAAGAAATCTTCGGTAGCAGTAAACAAAAGATCTGGCCGAATAGTCAGAGCGTGCATCAGAAGGGCGCTATTAGTGCTGTTGCGCTGCGCATCGGCAAATGAAATTTCTGAGGGCAGGAGCGTGCGCGCCTTTTTTGTTGCTAGCGAAGTGCTTGGGATAAATGCCATCGCGCGAATACGCAGGTCTACCGGAATTTGAATTGAATGAGCAACTTCTTTCCCATTTATTGAATCTTTCCAGGCGACAGTTGCACCACCAAAAAGTGCAGCGGCAACATTATCTGGATGGCCTTCCATCTGTGTTGCAAGATTTAGGAGCGCTTCATCGCTCATTTTATCTGTGCCAGTAAGCACAAGTGCTCGAGCAAGTACTAGGCCGCCAATGATTGCAGAGGCCGAAGATCCCAGACCGCGACCATGAGGAATTACATTCAGCGCACGCACCGCAATGCCTTTTGGCTTTCCACCTAAGAAATCAAAACCTTTGTACATTGCTTTTACAAGTAAGTTTTTATCTGTCAGAGGCACATCAGCTGCGCCTTCGCCGGTGACATCGATATCAAGACCTGGCTCATCAAGAACTTGTGCGACATAGCGATCGTGCAACGCAAAAGCTAAGCCGAATGAATCAAAACCAGGACCCAAATTGGCAGAAGTTGCGGGAACTTGAACCTGAATCGGATTCGCCTTAAATGTTGGTTTCGCCATGAGTTACTTCTTTACCAAGCCAAGCGCTTTTGCGGCAGCATCGGCGTTAACCGGGACTACAACCGGGGCTGATGCACCTTCAAGTGCCCATGGAATATCTTTTAGCCCATTACCTGTGCAGGTAATGACAATTGTTTTGTGCTTCGGTAATTTTCCGGCGTTCTTATATTTAATTAGCCCAGCTAAGCCTGCAGCAGAAGATGGCTCACAGAAGATTCCTTCCCGCGCTGCTAACAAGTGATAGGCGGCGAGAATTTCTTCATCAGTCACTGAATCAATCAGCCCGCCAGATTCATCACGCGCGGCAATTGCTTGATCCCATGATGCCGGATTACCGATTCTGATAGCTGTCGCAATTGTTTCAGGTTTAGCAACCGGCGTTCCGATCACAAGGGGTGCAGACCCTGCTGCTTGGAATCCCCACATTTGTGGCAACTTCGATGAGATTCTGTCGTTCCGATACTCGTTATAGCCCTTCCAGTAAGCAGTGATATTTCCAGCATTACCTACTGGCATTGTGTGAATATCTGGTGCATCACCCAACATATCTACCACTTCAAATGCTGCTGTCTTCTGGCCTTCGATGCGATAAGGATTAATTGAATTCACGAGTGATACTGGGTAGTGCTCAGATAAATCGCGCGCTAAAACAAGGCAGTCATCAAAGTTTCCATCTACTTGTAGCAACTTGGCGCCGTGTACGACAGCTTGCGCTAGTTTGCCGAGTGCAATCTTGCCCTCTGGAATGAGAACTGCCGGGACCATGCCGGCTTTCACCGCGTAAGCGGCAGCAGCGGCAGATGTATTTCCAGTTGATGCACAGATAACAGCTTGTGCTCCATCTTCGGCTGCTTTTGATATCGCCATCGTCATGCCACGATCTTTAAATGAACCAGTTGGGTTAATTCCTTCAAACTTTACCCAGACGTTATTGCCGAGCATTTCTGAAAGGACACAGGCATAGATAAGTGGTGTTCCACCCTCGCGCAGCGTGACAACCGGAGTCTTTGCCGAAACCGGTAAACGATGACGGTACTCCTCAATGACGCCACGCCACTGGTGCGCACCTGATTTCTTAGAGAAGATTCCCATTACGAAATCGCTCCTTCAACCCGGATAACGCTAGAAATCTTTGTCACCATCGCCATCTTCTTAAGCGCTTCCACAGTAGCTTTGAGTTCACCTTCGGTGGCTCGGTGAGTAACGATAATTAGTTCAGCATCATCGTGGCGGCCGTTCTGGTCGACCGTTTGAATCGATACGCCTTGGTCTGCAAAGACCTGTGCAATCGCAGCCAAAACACCTGATTTATCTTGTACTTCTAAGCGGATAAGAAACTTTGTTTTAGTTGTTTCAATCGGTGCGATATCGCGATCTGCATAATCAGTTTCGCGTTGGCCAATTGAATTCAGTGCAATGTGGCGAGACACCGCGACAATATCGCCCAAGATTGCAGAAGCTGTTGGTTGTCCGCCCGCACCGCGACCGTAGAACATCAGCGGTCCAGCAGACTCTGCCTCAATAAAGACAGCGTTAAAGGCATCGCGAACAGAGGCAAGCGGGTGACTCTTATCAATCATGACCGGATGAACGCGAACTGAAATCTCATCAGCTGGGGTGAGTTCAGCAATTGCTAATAACTTAATGACGTGATCCATTGATTTAGCAATCGAAACATCCTCGAGGGTAATTTTTGAAATACCCTCACGATAGACATCGTCGACTGTAACGCGAGTATGGAAAGCTAAGCCAGATAAAATCGCAGCTTTCGCAGCAGCGTCAAAGCCTTCCACATCTGCTGTGGGGTCGGCTTCGGCGTAACCAAGTGCTTGCGCCTCTTTTAGAACGTCAGCGAATTCTCGATTATCTTCATGCATCTTTGTCAGAATGTAATTTGTGGTGCCGTTAACGATTCCCATGAGGCGTGTCACAAAATCGCCAGCAAGAGAATCTCGCAATGGGCGAATAATTGGAATTGCGCCCGCAACTGCAGCCTCGTAGTAAATATCTTCACCCTTGGCATATGCCGCGGTAAATAGATCGGCTCCGTGACTTGCGAGCAGTGCTTTGTTGGCAGTCACGATTGATTTGCGGTTATCGATAGCCATCATGATGAGTTCGCGCGCAGGTTCAATTCCGCCCATGACTTCAACAATCAGGTCAATCTCCGGATCATTAACAATCGAAAATGGATCCGTTGTAAATAGCGCCGGATCTAAACCTGGATAAGGCTTTAATGTGCGAACCGCGATTCGAGTCAACTCAATCTTCACACCAGCACGAGTAGAAAGTTCGGCAGTATCTTCCAGCAGTAGTCGGGCAACTTGGCTGCCGACAACGCCGCAGCCGAGCATGCCGACGCGAACGGGTTTATCTGCTGGACTCATCTGCTTATTCTTTCACATCAAGTGCGAGCAGATCTGCCTCATTTTCACGACGGACAATTACGCGGGCTTTTCCATCTTTTACAGCGACAACCGGTGGTCTTGGCACATGATTGTAATTACTAGCCATGCTGCGGCCATATGCACCCGTTGCGGGGGTAGCTACTAAATCGCCGGGTGCGATATCTGACGGAAGTTGAATATCGGAAATGATGATGTCACCAGTTTCGCAATGCTTTCCAACGAGACGCGATAAGGAATCTGGTGCAGTTGATACGCGTTGGGCAATAACCGCGGTGTATTCGGCATCATATAAACCAGGACGTGCGTTATCGCTCATGCCACCATCGACCGAAACATATTTACGCACTGTGCCATCTTCGAGTACAACATCTTTCACAGTTCCAACTTCATAGAGTGTGAACATGGTCGGCCCAACAATATTTCTGCCGGGCTCAAGTGAAATCACAGGTATATCTAGCTCGTACTTTGCGCACGCTTCTCGCACTGCGGCGCCAATTGCTGGAAGAACATCGGCGGGTTCAACGGTGATGTCTCCATCGATATATGCAATTCCAAATCCCCCGCCCAAATCAAGTTCAGGTAATTGCACACCATATGTATCGCGATACTTAGCCATAAATGCGAGAAGTCGATCGGTTGCAATCTCGTGCGCTGCTGCACCGAAAATTTGGGAACCGATATGGCAATGCACTCCGCGAAGTTCTAGCTCTGGCAGTTCGGCAACTGCCTGCACCGCCTGCCAGGCAGCACCTGAAGCAATAGAGAAACCAAATTTCACATCTTCGTGAGCGGTAGAAATCTTTTCGTGCGTATGGGCCTCGATGCCGGGTGTAAGCCTGAGCATGACTCCTTGGCGAACACCATGTTTGCGTGCTGCCGCTGCTACGCGCTCAATTTCAAAGAGTGAATCCATGACGATTGTCTTAACACCAACCGAGACTGCTCGATCAATTTCAGCAACAGATTTGTTATTGCCATGAACTTCTATCTTGGCCGGGTTAATGCCACCTGCTAGCGCAACTGCTAGTTCGCCACCGGTACAAACATCTATTCCAATTCCAATTTCGCTAATCCACTGCGCAACTGCTGTGCAGATAAAGGATTTCGCCGCGTAATAAATAGTCCCGGCCTGTGGTCCAAATTCACGCTGCAGGCCGTTATGCCAAGCAAGTGCGCGCGAACGATAGGCATCCTCATCTAAAAAGAAAGTTGGCGTTCCAAAATCTGCGGCTAACTGCTGCGCTGAAATTCCGGCAAGTGAAAGTTTTCCGCCGGCAAAGGATGCGTTATGTGACCACATGTTAGTACTCAATTACTTACATCCTCTCCGGTGCTGATACGCCTAAGAGATCAAGACCATTAGCAAGTACCTGCATTGTTGCAGCACAGAGCGCTGCGCGAGCAGAATGAATGGCGGCAATTGGCTCATCGCCCAACGGAAGCACGCGGCAATCAGCATAGAAGCCGTGATACACACCCGCTAACTCTTCTAGATAGCGCGCGACGCGGTGCGGCTCGCGAAATTCTGCCGCACTCGCAACTATGCGTGGGAAATCCGAGAGCGCACCAAGTAATTCGTTTTCACGATCATGCGTGAGTTGCGATGGATCAAATGAATCAACGCTGGCTGAGATTCCAAGTTCGGATGTGTTGCGCAGTACCGCTGCAATTCGAGCATGCGCATACTGCACGTAATAGACAGGATTTTCATTGGTATTTCGGCGCAGCACATCGATATCCATCACCATCGGGGTATCCACTGGGTAACGAATGAGGGTGTAGCGCGCTGCATCAACACCGACTTTCTCAACGAGTTCTTCCAAAGTAATAATCGTTCCAGCGCGCTTAGAAAGCTTTACCTCTTCGCCGCCCTCCATGATTTTTACTAGCTGACCAATGAGTACGTCGATGTTGTATTCAGGATTATCCCCGGCACACGCCGCTGTTGCTTTCAAACGTTGAATATAACCATGATGATCAGCACCCAACATGTAGATGCAGATATCAAAGCCACGTTCACGCTTATTGATGTAATAAGCAGTATCAGATGCAAAGTATGTGAGGTCGCCATCTGCCTTAATAATCACACGATCTTTATCATCTCCGAAATCTGTGGTGCGTAACCAGACTGCGCCATCAACATCAAAGACATGCCCTTGCGAGCGCAATTTATCGACTCCATGTTCGACCGCACCAGATTCATGCAGTGAGCGCTCGGAAAACCAGACATCAAATACGGTGTGGAAGGTTGTCAGTACTCGCTGTTGTTGCGCTAACTGCACTTTATAAGCAGCTTCTCGAAAATCTTCAGTGGCAGTTATTCCAGGGTTGGCCGCGAGCACTTCTGCTGCCAAATCTTTAATGTATTCCCCTTGGTAGCCATCTTCCGGAATCGGATTTCCGAGGGCGGCCGCTTGCACGGATTGACCAAATAAATCCATCTGGCGTCCACGATCATTAATGTAAAACTCGCGCGTGACGTCGGCGCCGGCAGCGCTGAGAACTCGACCGAGCGCATCTCCCACTGCCGCCCATCGAGTGTGGCCAAGGTGAAGTGGACCTGTTGGGTTGGCGCTAATAAATTCAAGATTGATTTTCACACCCTTAAGGGCATGACCGAGTCCGTAAGCGTTCTTGGCGGTAAGAATTGTGCGAACTAACTCTGCCTGACTAGCGCGATCGAGCGTAATATTAATAAAGCCCGGTCCGGCAATATCGACTTTAACGACGCCTGCAATAGATGCGATTGCCGCCTGCAAAATCGTTGCGATTTCACGTGGATTTTTGCCCGCGGCCTTCGCTAACTGAAGTGCAATCGATGTTGCGTAATCACCGTGATCACGATTTTTTGGCCGCTCGAGCGTAATCACAGTAGGCGCCTCGCCGGTGATCTCCCCTCGGGCAAATGATGCGGCTACGACTATTTGAATATCGCGGGCAAGTTGGTCGGCGAGCGAGGCTGTTGCTGAATCTTCACTACGCGACATTGTGCAAGGTTACCGGGTGCACGCGCAGGCTCGTCGTTATTTGGAGTCAGAGCCCAGTTACCCGTAACCTTCTCCCATATCGCTTCGAGAAATCGTTGAGATACGCGGGAGTGGTGAAATGGCAGACACGCAAGTCTTAGGAACTTGTGCTTCGGCGTGCGGGTTCAAGTCCCGCCTCCCGCACTAGCAAATTTTTTACGTTTAATAAGGGGCTCGAGATGGCGAAACAATCTCCGGCAAAAATCAAAAAACTTCGGGGCGAAGCGATGCGCGCTGCCGCTGCTCGTAAAGCTGCTCGAGCTGCAGACCAGAACGAAATCCTGCGTGGTGAAGTGGACCTCGATGCCTACGCCGATGTTGATGGTGCTTGGCGCGAGATTGGATTAGCTGCCCCGGCTCGTCGAGCCCTTATTGATGAAGGCCTCTACAAATTAAGTGACTTGCGAAAAGTCTCTTTGGATTTGATTAAAGATTTGCATGGCATGGGGCCAAACACAATTCGCATATTAATTTCGGAGATGAAGAAGAAAGATTTATCGTTTAGAAAATAAGAGCTTGTTACACGAAGAAACTATAAGCAAGCAGCAGGCCACCGATTGCGAATCCGAGGGATGCAGCGGTCTTACTCTGAAGCCACGCCTTTCCTGAATCTGTAAATGTAATCAGCAACAGAAGTAGCCCCGGACCGATAAGCACAACGCTCTTCATGAGGTTGCCGTCAGCGCCGGTTTGATAACGCAGATTGATGAGGCCGATAGCGAGGGCGGCATAGGCGCCCATTCGGAAATTATTTATGCGCGACAAGTTCATTTGTGAAGTGTAATGCAGATTGTGCGGGCAAAGCAGAAGGGCGCCGGTTTCCCGACGCCCTTCCCTAATTAGTATGAGTAATTAGTGATCTGCTGGCATGCCTTCAGCATGTGACTTCATGCGTGCGATCTTCAAGATTGTTAGACCGAATACGCACTTCGCTAGAACGTCAGCGATTGAGTATCCAACCTGAATTGCAACGAATGATGATGCTGAAGCATCACCAACGATGTTGAAGATGTACGCGATTGGGTAGACACCCCATGTTGCGATGAGGAGTAGACGCAAACGTCCTACTGTCTCTGCAACGCCAGCTGGCTGGCGATCGAGTGACTTGCCAAGCTCTACGAATAGTACGTAGAGGATGTAGATAAATGGGATTGTTGAAAGCACACCGAAAAGAACCTGTGAGTTCTGGTCAGATGAAATTTCACCTGGGTATCCAAGTGCGATCATCGCAGCTGATGCTGGGACGAGGCGTGTGATAAGTGACTTAGAAGCAGCTGCAGCAAGTGCAAGAACTGCAATTACCTCAACGAGAAGTAGTGGAACAGTTAGTAGCCAGTCAACATAGCGGTATGCCTCGTTGAATGCGCCCTGCTCGCCTGAAACATTTACAGCCATTCCTTCTGAAGCTTCAGTGAATGAGTTGAAAATGCGGTAGTAGTGGTAGGCAGCAATGAATGTAACCATTGATGACATAACAAGCGCATTGCGGTACTTAGGTAGAACTCGTGACTGTGATACGAGGGTATACACAGTGCATGCGAGCATTGAGATCAGAGCGAATGAAAAGACCGCGTAAACGGCGTTCCATTGGTTGCTGTCGAGTGTTACTGACATGTATTAAGCCTCCGTGAGTGCTTATCAATGCGGACCGGGCGGTCCGCAGGTTCGGTGCGGCCCTTGGAATCCTCGAGGAACTCCAGCGGCCGCCGACGGGAATATTGTGCGCCTAATTTGGGCAATCTGCACCCCTTTTGTGCAAGTGTTTTGCATTTTTTTAGGGTGAGATGCGGCTTTCGAGTGGGCAAAGTGGGCCAATTTACGGGCCTACTCTTTAGTAACTTACTTGGCGCATTGGCAACACCATAGCTTCGCTGACACCATAGGCTTACCGATATGAGCGACACAGATGTGAGCAATACAGATGTGAGCAATACAGATGTGAATAGGCCTCTGGGCGTTCACCCACCGAAATTGCGCGGGTGGTTCCATCTCGGCGCAACTCCTGTCGTCATCGTTGCTTCGCTCATTCTCTTTATTTTAAGTCGCGAATCATTGCGATTTGCCGTGGCGCTCTACTCCATAACCGCCATCATGCTCTTTAGTGTTTCTGCGATTTACCACCGCGTTCCGTGGGTGCCGAGTAAGAAAAAGATTTGGCGCAGGTGGGATCATGCAAATATCAACTTGCTTATCGCCGGTTCTTATACGCCTTTTGCGGTAGCGCTGCTCGATAGTCGCGACCGAAACATTCTGCTCTCGGTCATTTGGATTGGCGCACTCTTTGGAGTCGCCATCCGTGTCTTCTGGGTTGGCGCACCGCGTTGGCTCTACGTCGCTAATTATTTAGTACTGGGTTGGGTCGCGGTGATTTATACCCCCCAGCTTTATCGCGAGGGTGGTTTATGGGTGTTAATTCCCATCCTTATCGGAGGGCTGCTCTATTCAATTGGGGCGATTTTTTACGCCTTGAAATTGCCGGGCCGCAACGCGAAGTACTTTGGTTTCCACGAGCTTTTCCATATCTTTGTGCTCGCAGCATGGATTTCTCAGTACTTGGCGGTCTCTTTTGCCATTTACCGAAAGTAGCTAGATGCCCTAATCTTGGGTTCTCACAATGGGCCGCCTGCCCAAGTGGGTAGATCTATCCGATACCGCGAATGAGAGTCATCACCATGGCAGAGAAGAATTTCCGTAACTGGGTTGGTTTCCGTGACGAAGCTGACCGGGAACCGGTAGCAAACCCAGTTGATCGTATTCGCGATCTCGAATCGCAATTAGCAGATCTACGTTCACGACGTGACATCACCGGACTTTCTCGGGAAGAGTTTGAAATTCTCGCTACTGAAACTGCGATGTCGATGGTCAAATCTGCCCAAGCGCGCGAAGCAAAAGCGCTAGCTGTAGCAGACCGTGTTATTTCAGAATCTTCCCGCAGCGCAAAAGACACGTTGGAGGGCGCGGAAAACAAAGCACGCAGTATTTTGGCTGGGGCTGAAACTCGCGGGCGCAAATATATTTCTACAGCTGAAGCAGAAGCTGCCGAGCTCATTCGCGATGCAAGTCGGGAAGCCGCAACTGTGGCCGATGCCAAGGTGCGCGAAGCTGAGGCCATCGTCGATGGAAAGCGCCGAGAGGCGGCGGCTCTTGCCACCGCTGCACGTCGTGAGGCGGAGCGAGTTATCGGTGAAGCCTCTGAAAACGTCAATGAATATCGTGCTTGGCTGGCTGACATCATCACCGAATCTGAGCGCCTTTACCGCAGTCAGACGCAAGCGTTATCTGCGGCAGAAGCGGCAATCGCACAATCTCGCGAACGATTAGATTCCGCATTTGCTCGCTTGAGCAAAATGGGTCATCTTGTAGAAAGTGCAATGAATGCAGATGGCACAATTAAAAAATCTACCCCGATAGAAGTAGAGAGCAAGCGCACTCGAGCCGCTATCAGCGCGCCAACACGTTCCACAAAATCTGTCGCAAAGCGTCCAGTTAAGAAATCTGCTCCTAAGCGCAAGTAATTCCGATGGCTGCCAGACGCGGTATCCAATACATCCCTGCAATCGATGGGCTTCGCGCACTAGCAGTAATTGCGGTGATGCTTTATCACCTTGGCTTTACTTGGATTCCGGGCGGCTTTCTCGGAGTTGATCTCTTCTTCGTTATCTCTGGTTACGTAATCACACGCCTGCTACTTGATTCTATTGAACAAAGTGGTGGACTTGATCTTCGTGGTTTCTATCTCGCTCGTGCCCGACGATTGTTACCCGCACTTTTATTTACAGTAACAACTACCACCATTGCTATTGGAATCTGGGCGCCCGACACCATCAAACGTTTTCTGACCGACATTCCATTTGCACTGACTGGCACTATGAATTGGTGGCTCGTTGCACGCCAGCAGGATTACTTCGAAAGTATCGGCCGGGCGCCCCTTCTTCAGCACACCTGGTCACTTGCTGTGGAAGCCCAGTTCTACCTGCTCTGGCCACTCATTCTCTACTTTGTTCTCAAGCGCTTAGGCAAAAACCGAATTCCAATCGCCGCACTTATTATTGCTGGCGCCTCAGGTGTTGCTCTTCTTCTGGTCTCGCTATCACTAGATGCATCCAATACCTCCAAGGTAAGTCACGTTTACTTCGGAACAGATACTCACAGCATCGGCTTGTTTTTAGGTGCCGCCCTCGCAGTGAGTTGGATACCCCAGAATTTCACTACCAACGTCACCAAGAAGGCGCAAGACTTCATTGATGGAATAGGCGTCTTTGGATTCATTGGAATAATCGCAACTTTCTTGCTTATCGATGAAACCAAACCAACCTTATACAAGATCGCTTTCCCACTTGCCGCTCTCTTCGGTGCTTCAATAATTATGTCTGTTGTTCACCCAGCATCGCGCTTTGCACCGATTCTTCAAAATCCAGTTTTGGTCTGGATTGGCCAGCGTTCTTATGCAATTTATCTCTGGCACTGGATAATTTTCCAAGTTACTCGTCCTGCCGTCGATCTCGCCGGACAAATGTGGGCGCTCTATGCGCTACGAATTCTGATTGTTTTTGCACTTGCCGATATCTCCTTGCGATATGTAGAGCAACCAATTCGAAGAGGCGCTCTTAAGAATTGGACCACCGGGCTTAAATACCGAACTAAGAAAGAGCGAACGACACAAACTCGAACATTCGCACTCGCATTCATCGTCGTCTTTGCCCTTGCTGCCGTTGTGAGTGTGCGCGCTATCTCAATCGGTAATGAGCAGCGTGCGGCAATTGAAGAGAGCCTCGGTTCCACCGAAATCTCAATAGTGGCGCCGGTGGACGAGGGGCTCTGGGTGACTGGCGATTCTGTCATTTTAGGAATTCGAGCGACCCTAGGTGCCCAGGAGCCGATTGCGCTCATTAATGCACGTATCGGGCGGCAGGCCCCAGAGCTACTTGAGGTAATGCGAAGCGATAAAGCTGAAGTAGCTGACTCGCCGGTGATATTTAACTTAGGCAACAACGGGGTCTTGAATCGCAGTGACGTTGAGGCAATTTTCGAAGTTGTAAAATATCAATCTCAAATTATTGTGGTCAACGCAGCTGTTGATAGACCTTGGCGTGAAGCAAACAATGCACTTGTAGCTGAGATAGCAAAACAGTACCCCGCAGTCACATTGATAGATTGGAGCGCGATTTCCACCGGCCATCCCGAATATTTCGCGCCGGATGGAATTCACTTAGTGCCGACTGGCGTTGCCGTTTATGTGGAAGAAATTCTTAACGCTCTAAAATAAAAAACCCCGACCATTACTGGCCGGGGTTTCTTACTCAATTTTTATTCGAACTGACCTGCAAAACCAAATGGTGTTGCAACTCCCAGTGAACCATCTGCATAGACAGCTGAGACTCGGAATGAAGTTGATCCTTCAGTTGAAGTCTTAGCAAATTCTGCCGCATAGGTTGTGGCAGATACTTCAGAGACAACTTTCCAATCGCCAAGGTTTGCCCGGGTCTCTACTGAGTAACCTGTGACATCACCAGCTGGTGCTTTCCAAGTAATGACCATTACTGACTTAGAACTATCTTTCCAGTTACCAATGAAGCGAGTAGGTGCCTCACCTGTTGTATCGGCCGGAACTGTAGCAGCTGGAGTTTCTTCAACCATTGCTGGTTCTGAAGTTTCTGGTGCTGCTGACTCTGTTGCAACAGGCGCCGGAGTTGAAGCGTCATCACTTTCTTTACCTGAATTTGTCACGATAATCGCGCCAATTAAAAGGATTCCAAGGAGAACTGCAAAGAGCACCTTTGCTGAGGAACTGTTACCCGCGTTAGTCGCTGGCTTGGAAGATGGAGCAGCCTTTGCAGCCGCCGCTGAAGTGCGTGGCGCCGCAGGTGCTGGTGTTGTTGAAACGTTGACTCGCGCACCACCAATTGCTGGAACTGGCGGAATAACAATCTGCGATGCAGCTTTCTTACGGGCAGCAGAGTTCTTTACCGCCTTCTTCGCTGTTGACTTTTTGGCTGTTGACTTTTTGGTAACTTTCTTTGCTGCGCTCTTCTTTACAACTGCTTTCTTTGCAGTTTTTTTAGCTGCAACTTTCTTAGTCGTGCTCTTCTTAGCGGTCGCCTTCTTCACAACTTTCTTAGTCGCGCTCTTCTTGGCGGTTTTCTTCTTTGGCGCAGCTTTCTTAGCTGCTGACTTCTTCTTTACTGCCACAGTAATCTCCTAGATGTTTGGACTTCAAAGGTGGTGGGAATGGTCCAAGTTTAGCCCAGGCTTTTGAGCAAAGTGATCACATGCGGTGCGATGGCTCGAAGTGATTTCCCTCGATGACTTATTGCATCCTTGGCATCTGCGCTCATTTGCGCACTTGATTCGCTCAAGCCATGCGGTGAGAAAATGGGGTCATACCCGAATCCGTTATCACCCACTGGCGCAGGTAAAATCGAGCCAAAAAAGCGCGCTTCTTCGCAGTGGCTTCTGCCATCCGGAAGATAAAGCGCAGCAACGCAGGTGAAGTGTGCGCCTCGCGCATCATCAGGAACGCCACGTAATTGATCAAGTACTTTCTGGTTATTTGCCGCATCATCACCGTGCGCCCCGGCCCATCGTGCCGAGTAAATTCCTGGGTCGCCATTTAAGTAATCAATACAGAGTCCGCTGTCATCAGCAATTGCTGGCAATCCGGTTGCTATCGACATTTCGCGCGCTTTCTTGAGCGCATTCTCTTCAAAAGTTGCGCCGTCTTCTATCACATCATGTAAATCTGGGAACTGATCTAGTCCCACAAGATTTATCGCTCCCGGCGCAACCGATTCAAGAATTCTACGAAACTCTTCAATCTTGCCTTTGTTGCGAGTGGCAAGTAATAGCGTATGTGACATTTAGCGCGCGAGAGCTTGTTTCTGTAATGCAGTAAGTTCAGCGCATCCAGCAACTGCCAGATTAAGGAGTGAATCAAGGAGTGTGCGATCAAATGGCGCACCCTCAGCCGTTCCTTGCACTTCGATAAATCGTCCATCGCCTGCACACACCACATTCATATCTGTCTCTGCTCGCACGTCTTCTTCATAACATAGGTCGAGCATAGGAACACCATCAATAATTCCAACGCTTACAGCGGCCACTGAATCTGCGAGAGGTTTTGCACCTGCCTTTACATGGCCCTCTTTCTGAGCCCATGCAATCGCATCAGCTAGCGCGACATAAGCACCGGTAATTGCAGCAGTGCGCGTACCACCATCGGCTTGCAAAACATCGCAATCGATAACAATTGTATTTTCGCCAAGTTCTTTCATATCAACGATGCCACGTAGTGAACGACCGATGAGGCGGGAGATCTCTTGTGTGCGACCACCCAACTTACCTTTTACGCTCTCGCGATCTGAACGTGTGTGAGTTGCTCTTGGCAACATTGAATATTCAGATGTCACCCATCCATTTCCAGAATCCTTTAACCAGCGCGGCACGCCAGGAGTAAATGATGCGACGCAGAGGACGCGGGTCTTACCAAATTCAACAAGTACGGAACCTTCGGCGTGTTCTAACCAACCGCGCGTAATTTTGATATCGCGAAGTTGAGCTACTGTGCGTGCATCATTGCGTGCCATGACATTCCTCGTTCTCTATGTGGGGTGCTTGCTATAGGTCTTGGTGCTGAACTGATCCAACTTCTGGACCAAGGAAACGTCGTGCAAGTGATTCAAATGCGTGCGCATCCCCTGTTGCTAGGAACTTATGAGTGGGGGGTTGGTTAGCACTGGCTCGGAGCAACTCATTTTCTACCAAGACCCGATAAAGGTCTTTCGCTGTCTCTTCTGCACTCGAAACGAGTGATACGCCATTTCCCATAACGTAAGAGATGACGCCAGTGAGAAGTGGGTAGTGCGTGCAGCCTAAAACCAGGGTATCAATATCAGCATCAATCATCGGCTTTAGATACTCGCGGGCAACTTTTGTAATTGCCTCCCCTGACGTCTCTCCGCGTTCAACAAATTCAACAAAGAGCGGGCAGGCGATAGATTCAATACTCAATTGTGGAGCAGCAGCAAATGCATCGAGATACGCCCGCGATTCAATCGTTGCCCTGGTACCAATTACGCCAACCCGACCCGAACGTGTTGCTGCAACGGCGCGACGAACGGCAGGTTGAATAACTTCAATCACCGGAATGGAATATCGCTCTCTGGCATCGCGCAACATGGCCGCACTTGCGGTGTTGCATGCGATAACTAATGCTTTAACTCCTTGCTCAACTAAAAAATCTAAAGTTTCAAGTGAGAAGTCGCGAACTTCCGCTAGTGGTCTTGGGCCATATGGACCGCGCGCAGTATCACCGATGTATAGCGTTGATTCATTTGGCAGCTGATCAAGAATCGCTCGTGCCACCGTTAATCCGCCAACGCCGGAATCAAAGATACCGATTGGCGCAGAACTCATGAGCAGAGTCTAACCGCGAGTGCGGGTTAAGCCCAAAGAGTGCCGTCGAGTCCTTCAGTGGCGGCCTCAATCTCCGAGCCGTACACACCGGTAGATAAGTACTTCCAACCGGCATCACAGACAATAAATGCGATATCCGCATCGCGTTTTGCAGCGATTGCTTCTTTGCCCATTGCGATTGCAGCATGCAAAATTGCCCCGGTAGAAATACCAGCAAAAATGCCTTCAACTTCTAACAATTCACGAACACGCTTCACTGAATCTTCGGCGCCTACTGAAAAACGCCGCGTGAGAATTGATGCGTCATAAAGCTCGGGAACAAATCCTTCATCAATGTTACGTAATCCATACACCAATTCACCATAGCGAGGTTCGGCCGCGATGATCTGTACATCTGGATTTTGTTCGCGTAGATAGCGACCTGCCCCCATCAGCGTGCCAGTGGTTCCAAGTCCTGCCACAAAGTGCGTGATAGTTGGTAAATCTTTAAAGATTTCCGGCCCAGTACCGTTGTAATGTGCGGCAGTATTTGCTGGGTTTCCATATTGATAAAGGAAAACGTAATCAGGATTCTTTGCGGCAATCTCTTTCGCAACCCGAACCGCTTCGTTAGAACCACCAGCTGCAGGAGAAGAGATAATCTCCGCACCCCACATCTCAAGTAATTGCCGACGCTCTGGGCTGGTGTTCTCCGGCATTACGCAGATAAGTTTGTAACCGCGAACTTTCGCCGCCATCGCTAGCGAAATTCCGGTATTGCCACTCGTCGGTTCCATAATTGTGGCGCCAGGTTTTAACAGTCCATCGCGTTCAGCTGCGTCAATCATTGATAGCGCTGTGCGGTCTTTAATCGAACCAGTTGGATTTCGATCTTCCATCTTCGCCCATAGACGAACATTGGGTGCAGGAGATAGACGAGGTAGACCGATAAGAGGTGTGTTTCCTACCGATGATTCGAGTGAGTCATAACGTGCCAAATTTATCCACCAGCGACAGCAGGCAAAATTGTGATGGAGTCTCCATCTTTAATGGCAGCTTCTAATCCACCCAAGAAACGCACATCTTCATCGTTGATGTAAATATTGATGAAACGACGCAGCGCACCATCTTCGAGCAGACGCTCGCCCATTCCTGGGTATTGCGTATCAAGATGAGAAATAATTAGCGCCAAAGAAGCACCCTCTGCTTCAACCGTTTTCTGGTCTTTTGTGTAGGGGCGCAAAATCGTTGGGATGCGAACTTCAATGGACATGGTGCAATTATGTCGAAGAATCGACGCTATCTCTAATCGAGAATAGTGACGGGCTCTTCTGTGACGATCCCATCAATAATGCGATATGAGCGGAATTCTGGAGTTGTTGCAATCTCTTTGCGGGTAGAGACCAAGACGTAATGTGCGCCCGGCTCGCCGGCATAGGCGATATCTGTTCTCGATGGATAGGCCTCGGTCTCTGTATGTGAATGATAGATAACGACAATTTCCTCATCGTTATCATCAACTTCGCGGTACAGCTTAAGAAGATCTTTTGGATCAAATTCATAGAATGTTGGTGAGTGTGCTGCGTTGATCATGGGTTTATGTCGAAGTGCTTTGTCGGAACCTATTGGTCCGAGAATTACACCGCAGCACTCGTCCGGATATTCCGCCCTTGATTGCTCGAGAATCGCTTCCACCATCGCGCGCGAAATTTCCAGAGTCATGTATTAATCGTACAAGATTAAATCTTATGAATTACCTAGCTGAGATTCTTCGTCCTCATCGGCATCATCAATGAGCGCCGAAAGTAGGGTTTCTTGTAACCAACCTAGCCAGGTGTAGACCGCATACACACCACGAAGTGGGTCATCGGGTGAAAGAATTTCCAGGTGCTCATGTGAATTGTTCTCCACTTTAAGGCGGACGCCGAGAGCTAAGCGAATATCGTTAATCGCGCCCAGCCATGCATTTGCATTATCGTGATCTAAATCAACGGTGCCATCAGTCGATGCCTTTAAATGGATTCGCATGGCAATTGCATGTGCCTGCTTTTTTGAGCGAAGAGTTGATTCGGTATACCTGCGGAACTCTGATGCATCAACAGAATCAGCATAAGCATTTGGCAAGAGTCGATGCAGGACATCATCTTCTGGAGGCGAATCGTGAGAAGTGATACCAACCATTGCAGCTAGCGGATCATCATTTCCGTGATCAGTGCGTTCGGCTAAAAGTTCAATTATCTGCTGGCAGAGGTTAAGCAGCACTTCCTTCTCGCTATCGGCGAACTGTGCAACATAAGAATGATCTCCATGTCGTCGAAACCCCTCGGTGGAGCTCACAGTTGATCACCACGTTGAACGGTTGCCCACAGTCCATATTCATGAAGTCGGGCGACATCATGTTCCATCTCTTCCCGACTTCCAGTTGAGACTATTGCTTTTCCTTCAGTATGGACCTGCATCATCAGTTCCGTTGCACGAGCTTTTGAATATCCAAAAAGTTCCATAAAAACATAGACCACGTAACTTTGAAGATTTACAGGGTCATCCCAGACAATCGTTACCCACGGTGTATCACTAGCGAAGATTGCTCTAATCTCTTCTTCGATTTTATCTGCGGTTTTCACCATCACCGGATAATGATATTAAATGTCTGGCCCGTGAAGGCGCTCCAGGTGGTATCTGCGCTCACAACCGTTCGTAGTGTGAGCACACCACGAGTCTGTGCCGGAAGCGTGAATGTGAAGTTACCTTGAGCATCAGTCGTAACTGGCTCCACGATGGCGCTCCACTGTTTTCCAACTGGTTTTTCGAGTGAGACCGCAACGTCGGCTGTGCGCGGAATGAGATGACCAGATATCTGGAATTGCGTTGAAGACTTCACATTTGTAGGGGCTTTGATATTCAGCGCTCTGCTAATGGTGATTGGAAATTCAGGAGATACTCCTTCAGTCCTCTCCCACGAAGGGTCTGAATAGATTCGGATTGAGGTTGATTTACCAATAACAATCGTCTTCTCAATCTTTCCCTCTGAATTGGTAATTGCGCTAGCCAGCGTGCGCCAAGTACTCTCACCGGCAGATTTTCCTTCGATTCTTACCGGCATGTTCACAATTGGCGATTTATCTTTGATACTCAATTGTGCGCTAACTGTAAATGCAGATCCATATGTCATCTCAGTCTTATCAACCGACGCCACGACGCTTACCCGATCTGGAGCGATAGATTTCGCAACATTTCTGACTGATTCGATTGCCAGCGGTTCGCCCATGCCAAATGTCCACGCAGTAATTCCACCAATTCGATATTTAGTTACCAGCGCTGCGCGAAGCTCCCAACCACGAGCATCTTGATACCACGCAGTGCGGGAGGCGGTACATGATGTGGCAAGGCCACCGGCTGTCGTTCCGTTGTAAACCTTTTGGTAGGTGAAGGTCGATTCGCCAAACTGTTCGTTGTAAGTAGGGGTTGCGCCATAGGTGGCGGCAAGTGATTGCGCATTTCTCATTACAAATGTTGCAGCCTTCGCCCCGGTTTTTACTGATGCCGCGACATTTGCCGGGCAAACGCCAGTGACTGCAGTAACCCAATCTCTCCCATAACCCGGAACACCAACAAACACCTTCGATGCCGGCATAATTGAAATCGCGTACTGCACCGTGCGTTCGGTCCAAGATATTGGTCCAATTGGCCCAACCTTGGCAACGGAATAGTCGTAGGTCATTATTCGCAACTTATCGATAGATGGCGCGATTGCCTCCCATGCATAAACAAAGTAACCCTTCTGTTTATCTGCTGGGTTTAATACATATGGGGTTGATACCGAGAGCAACTTCTTTTCTGCACGCAGCGCAACACTGAGTTCCTTGATAAATGCAACCCATAACGGCGCGGTCGCTTTCCAGCTTGTATTTCCATCGACAAATGCAAAACCTTCGAAATCAATATCAATTCCGTCATAGTTATTTGTGCGCACTAAATCCATGATGACCGTAACAATCTGAGTGCGAGATGCTGGAGTTTTAAGTAACCCGGCGAGTACACCTTTGCTCGTTCCATCTGTAATTGTTGGAATAATCTGTAGGTTCGCATTACGTAGCGCCGTGAGTGGCTCAGAGATCGGAACACTTGGATTCGCTGGCGCATAAAGATCTGTGATCTCAGATTTTTTACTCTTCGCGTTGTATTTCAGTGTGTACCAAAATGGCATCACTTCCTTGATGAGATCAGCGTTACTAAGTACATCAGGCAGCGCGGTCTTCATCGAATAATATGGAATCCAACCGGTAAGAATTTTGCGCGGCGTATTTTCTTCAGCGCGGGCAGCAGGTACTTGTAAAGCGCTGACTAGCAAAGAGATGAGCAGGGTTGCACTTAGACCAACTCGTGCGATTTTCTTCATACTCTTTTTCCAAATATAGTTTTTAGGTGATCCATCAATCTGCCACCGAACTCGCGATCAATTGACCAAGTATTGGCAAGAATAGAAGCTAGCGAAATCATTTTAGGAAAGAGTGGGATAGGGCTGAGAATAAACAGCAGGGAGACCAGAATTCCCAGTACACCCACAAGAATGAGCAAGGCCCTACGGAAAATATTTGCAGCTGGGTTCGCTGTGAGTGAATGGGCAATCCGACTGGTGAGCAGTATCGATACTGGACCGCTAAATACGGTAATCAATAAGAGGATTGAGATAAAGAAGGCCAGTGATTCCATGCCTACCTCTCCCATGTTGTATCAGTTGCTGCAAAGAGTGCCATATCAATCTGCCCGCCATCCTCGCGAGTGACTTTCTTGCGCATGATTCCTTCTTTTTCATAGCCGGCGCTGAGTAATAGCTTCTGCGAATGGTGATTATCGACATCAACCAGCGCCTCAATACGTTTAAATCCAATTTCACCGAATCCGAGTTCGGTAATCATTTTCGTAGCTTGCGTGCCAATTCCCTTACCGCGCTGTGCTGGATCAATCCAATATCCAACTTCAGCGGTGTGGTTTCGGATGTTTACCGAGTGAAGGGAAATCTCGCCAGCGAACTTCTTATCGACGCCGTTTCCGTAATCAATCACAAATAAAATCTCACGTCGTTCAGCAAAGGCGAAGGGGGCGTTACGTACAAATTCAATTGCGTGGTCCAGTGTGTAGTTCGAGGGAACGGTAGTAAATGCTGGAATTAGTGGGTCCTGACATGCGTGAAGGACCGCATCGATATCGTCTTCAGTGCTGGGGCGAAGCGTGATCAGCCCATGCGAGAGAGTAGGTATCTGCGCCGGCCACCAAATCATTGCTCAATCTTATGGCAGAGCTAAGTCAACAACGGGAGGTGCAGTTGAAGTGTTAGCCAATCAATTCTGAGTCACGATGACGACTCTGGTCGTGGGTGCAACTTAAGTTGGATGGTAGCGCGGCGCAGTTATCGCAGAGCAAAATTAGCTGATGACAAGTGGCTGTGTGGCAATTGCGAAAATCTTTTGTTGGCGCCGCACACTTATCGCATTCACCTATGACCTTCGCCTTATCTGAGAAATCCATCGAGATGCGATCATCAAAAATATAAAGTGAGCCTTCCCATGAGGCTTCATCGCCAAAACGTTCTCCATATTTCACTACGCCGCCATCCATCTGATAGACCTCGTTAAATCCCCGGTTCTTCATCACCACAGAGAGAATTTCACAGCGAATGCCACCGGTGCAATATGTAACGACTGGCTTATCTTTTAAGTGATCGTACTTTCCGCTTTCAATTTCCTTGACGAAGTCACGGGAGGATTCAACATCAGGAACAACCGCGTTCTTAAATTTTCCAATTTTCGCCTCGTAGGCATTGCGGCCATCGAAGAAGACAACTTCATCGCCGCGCTCCTTAACTAGTTCTTCTACTTGTTCCGGGCGCAGGTGAATTCCACCACCGATAACACCATTTTCATCAACCTTAATTTCATCAGGGTTTCCAAATGCGACGAGCTCATCCTTGACGACCACTCGCAGCCGTGGAAATTCATTACCTGTGCCATCTGACCATTTGAAAGCAATATTCTTAAAGCCTTGGTAGCGACGAGTTTCTCTCACATATTTCTTCACATCGGCCATCTCACCGCCGACAGTTCCATTAATTCCATGGGGAGAAATCAGGATTCGCCCTTTGAGATTTAAAGATTCACAGAGTTGTTTCTGCCAAAGACGCATCGCCTCGGGATCTGCAACGGGGGTAAAGCCGTAATACAGAACCACTTTATTTAGCTTAGGTGCGTGCTTGTTCACGAAACTAGTCTAACTCGTGAGCACTTAGTAATAAAAACGGCGACCTCAAGCACTGCCAGTAACGCTCGAGAAAATACTTTTCCACAACCAACTTCCCGCGCGCTCAACTCCACCCCGCGTTGTCAGTGCATCACGCAAATATCTCGCTATGACAACAGCGCGGCTTATTGATGTAAAGGTGCTTTCAGCGGCCATCGCTGACTTACTCTTTGCCACTCCAAGTGCAAACACTTTAGCCAAGCTTTCAGCAATTGATCCATTCTCATTACCCGCGTCAGATCGTATTGATTATCTTTCGGCGTTAGAGCGACAAGATGGTTGGCTCTTTGCGCTAAAGCAACGCGCAATCACTGCAGTCGCGGGGGTGCAAGCTTCCGAAGGAGAGGGAGCAATCTTTGGCGTCGATGAAGCAGAGCGCGAAGATGTCTCGACCGCACTTCGACTTGCCCCAGCGACAGCACAAATGCGTATCGATATCGCGCGTACCTTGGTAAATAACTTACCTAATACTTGTTCTGCTCTTGCTATTGGAGAAATCTCCTCGGCACATGCAACAGTAATTGCGCGCGAAACTGCATCAGCGATTCGTGATGGAATGGCAGAATCTGCAATCTTCGAGATTGAAGAACGGGCCATCGCATTTGCTGAATTTCATACTCCTGGCCAAGTCGCAAACCATGTCCGCAATGCAGTTGCTAAATATGCTCCTGAAGAATTTGAAGATATAACGTTGCGGGCACAATCGATGCGCAGAGTTAGCTGTTTCAATGATCCTGATGGCATGTCCACTGTTGTTGCAATACTTCCCGCCGCAGATGCACAAATGGTGATGAATTCGATTGAAGCTTTCATTCTTCGCGAAAATCAGAGAATTGAGAATGAGGCAATAGAGACTGCTGGCAATACGTCAAGTGCTGACGCGTCGAAGAACGGCGGTGCCTCAAAGGGCGATGAGACCGAAGAGCGCAAGCGCACTAAAGATATGCGCAGAGCTGATGCATTCTCTTCGATCTGCGCTGCATACCTTTCCGATCTCACTGAAGTTGTTACACCACATCGTCGGCCAGTAACAGTAAACGTCACTATTGATTTACCAACTCTTTTAGGGCTTGCTGAAAATCCAGGCCAGCTTGCTGGTTACGGTCCAATTCCCGCATCAGTCGCCCGCGAACTTGCTTCAGATTCACAGTGGAAACGTTTTATTACCGAACCACAAAGTGGAAATCTGCTCGACTTCGGTCGCGAGAGTTATGAGCCTCCGCAACATCTCAAAGATTTTCTAATCGCCCGAGATCGCACCTGTCGATTCCCGGGTTGTCGAAGATCGGCGCTGCTTTCGGATCTCGATCATGCCCAGAGTTGGGAAACCGGTGGGCACACATCAATTGAAAATATCGGCGCACTCTGCCGGCGACACCACCGACTCAAAACCCATGATGGCTGGTCGCTGGAAAGTTTCCCCGATGGTTCCTGCACCTGGCGTTCCCCGCTGGGCAAAGAGTTCTTCACTCCTGCCCGCTCCATGAACGAGCCCGTCTGATTTTCCAGCCCGCTCCATGAACGAGCCCGGGCGCAGGTTGGGGTTGCAAGTAGTTGAAAGTTCAACTACATTAGCGTCATACCAAAGGAGCAAAAATGCCAGCAGTAACGGTCAGCGATATAACAATTCTTCCGCGCATCTCTGATGCGACTCATCTTCGTGCGCGTCGAGTTAAGAGCATTACTACTGCGCCACAAGGATTCGAAGGCGAAGGATTTCCAGTACGTCGCGCCTTTGCTGGCGTTGATCTTGCAGAACTAGATCCTTTTATTCATTTAGATCAAATGGGTGAAGTTGAATACGCACCTGGTGAACCAAAAGGAACTCCTTGGCATCCACACCGCGGCTTTGAAACTGTTACCTACATTATTGATGGCATCTTTGATCATAAAGATTCCAACGGTGGTGGCGGTTCGATTACAGATGGCGACACCCAGTGGATGACAGCTGGCGGCGGAATTCTTCACATCGAAACTCCCCCAGAGCATTTGGTAATGTCCGGTGGGTTATTCCACGGCTTCCAACTCTGGGTAAATCTTCCAGCGGTTAAGAAGTGGTCGCCACCTGCATATCAGGATGTACGAGCAAACGATGTAGCACTTCTAACATCTCCTGATGGTGGTTCACTTGTTCGCATTATTGCTGGCGAACTCGATGGACATGTCGGTCCCGGTTCAACCCAGACTCCAATTACTTTGATTCACGCAACTGTTGCACCTGGTGCTGAACTCAGACTTCCTTGGCGCAAGGATTACAACGCACTCGTGTACACAATGTCCGGTAATGGATTTGTCGGCGATGAGCAGCGTCCGGTTTCAATGGGACAACTCACTGTCTTTGCCGAAGGCGATTGCATTGTTATTCGTGCTTCAAATCAGCAAGAGACTCGTTCACCGAATCTTGAGCTATTCATTCTTGGCGGTCAGCCAATTAAAGAACCTGTCGCATGGATGGGTCCCTTTGTTATGAATACAAAGAGCGAAGTAATGCAAGCATTTGAAGATTTCCAGAAAGGTCTCTTGGGATCTATCCCTGCGATTTATAAGGATGATGCCAAGAAGCCGATTCATCGCACCGATAAGTTATCCGGAGATGTTAAGCCCGCGGAGATTCTCGACGTACACAACGCTCCCACTGACCTACAAGAGGGTTAAGCCTCAGCCTTAAAGAGCTTTAAGCGCTGAAACAACTTTGGTCAGAGATGCCTTGGCATCACCAAAGAGAAGCATTGTCTTTGGATCATAGAGAAGTTCGTTCTCGATGCCAGCAAATCCTGGACGCATTGAGCGCTTCAAGAAGATGATGTTGGCAGCGTTACTTACTTCCAAGATAGGCATTCCATAAATTGGGCAACCTGGAGTTGTCTGCGCAGCTGGGTTCACTACATCGTTTGCACCGATAACAATGGCAACATCTGTCTGGCTAAACGTTGGATTTACTTCATCCATTTCAGCCAGCTGATCATACGGAACATTTGCTTCGGCAAGAAGAACGTTCATATGTCCCGGCATGCGACCTGCTACTGGGTGAATTCCATAGGCAACATCAATTCCCTTTGAAATCATAAGATCGGCAAGTTCGCGCACTGTGTGTTGGGCTTGCGCAACAGCTAATCCGAAGCCAGGAACGATAACTACACGTCGCGCGTAGTTAAGAAGAATGGCAACGTCATCAGGAGAACCTGAGCGCACTGGTCGTTCTTCGGCGACACCAGTTGCTGCTTGTGGCTTTGCCGTAAATGCACCGAAGAGAGTTCCAAATAGTGAACGTCCCATAGCTTCTGCCATGAGGCGAGTCAAGATTGTTCCTGATGCACCAACGAGCGTTCCAGCAATGATAAGAAGTGTTGATGAAAGCACGTAACCACTCGCTGCAACGGTAAGACCGGTAAATGCATTTAGAAGTGAGATCACGATTGGTACATCTGCTCCACCAACTGGAAGCACAAAGAGCACACCGAAGAGCAATGAGAGAACTGCCAGAACTAGTAACGGTGTTGTGCCAAGGGCCACGACAACCCAGACGCTCACGCCGAGGACTGCAACGAGAGTTCCGGCGATAACGAATCGTCCACCAGGAAATACCACTGGACGAGTTGTCATGAGCTCTTGCAACTTCATAAATGTGATGATTGAACCGCTGAATGAAACACATCCAACAACAACGGTAAATACCGTAAAAATAACTTCTGCAGTAGTGGCGGTATCGCCAAGGTTTAGATACTCCACAATCGCAACGAGTGCGGCAGCGCCGCCGCCTACTCCATTAAAGAGCGCCACTAGTTGTGGCATCTGAGTCATCTCAACCTTACGAGCAGCCGGTACGCCGATAATCAATCCGAGTGCAATTGCACCCAAAATCCAACCTAAATTATGAATTGGTAGTGAATGTGCCTCTGCGCCATCTTTTCCGGGAGTGACGTAGAGAAATACTGAGAGCGTGGCAACGGTTGCACCAGCTGCGCCGATCAAGTTACCGCGACGTGCTGTCTTTGGGTGCGATAAACCTTTAAGCGCCAAGATAAATGCAACGCCCGATGCGAGGCCAATCAAGCTGTACCAGGTGCTACTCACTTCTGGCCTCCCTTAGCTGCTTCATCTTCTTTTTTCGCAGCTGCCGAAGCGTCTTTCTTCGGCTTAAACATTTCGAGCATTCGGTCAGTCACAACGAATCCGCCGACCATATTGATTGTCGCCAACACAATTGCAGCGAGCGAGAGCACAAGTTCTAGATTATTTTCGCTGTGATCGGCAACGATGATTGCGCCAACCAGAATGACACCGTGAATGGCGTTAGCGCCAGACATAAGCGGTGTGTGCAAAGTTGAAGAAACTTTGGAAACAACTTCGAATCCCACGAATACCGAGAGAACGAAGATTGAAGTGATTGCCATTGCATCCATTAGTTGCTGCCTACTTTCTCACTTGCACCGGGTGTGTGCTTGGCACCTGCATGAGTAAGCGCCGCTTTATCAATAATTTCATCTGTGAAATCGATGTTCAGTGAGACCTTTTCGCCATCTTTGGCAGCAGTTGTCATCAAGGTAAGTAGATTGACTACGTTACGTGAATACAGGCTGGAAGCGTGGAATGGCAGTTGGCTTGGCACATCTTTGCCGCCCCAGATCTGAACACCCTTTGCTGTGGTGACAATCTCGCCAGGCTTTGAGCCTTCGGCATTTCCACCAGTTTCAGCAGCGAGATCCACGATGATTGTTCCGGCTTCCATCGCATCAATCATTGCTGCTGTCATCAAGCGCGGTGCTGCTCTTCCAGGAACAGCTGCAGTAGTAATTACTACATGTGACTTTGCAATATATGGTGTGAGAAGTTCGCGCTGCTTGGCCGCACGCTCTTCTGTCATTTCACGCGCATAACCGCCAGCGCCCTCAAGTGCTTCAAGTTCGAGATTAATGAATGTTGCGCCCATTGATTTCACTTCATCAGCAGATGAAGGGCGAACATCGTAGGCAGAGACAACTGCGCCAAGTCGGCGAGCTGTTGCGATGGCCTGTAGACCCGCAACGCCAGCGCCAAGAACTAGGACCTGGGCGGGGGTAACGGTTCCGGCCGCTGTCATGAGCATTGGGAAAAATCGCGGTGAAAGTTCTGCGCCAACGAGCGCTGCGCGATAGCCGGCACAGAGCGCCTGCGAAGTAAGTGCGTCCATGGACTGTGCGCGTGAAATACGAGGAACAAGTTCGAGTGAAAATGCGGTAACGCCGGCACTTGTGGCCGCTTCAATTGAATCAACGCCAGTTACCGGAGATAAGAAGGAGATGGTGACTGCGCCCTTTTTCAAGGATGAGATCTGCGCTGGGGTAAGTGAGGTAACTGAAAGAACTACATCGGCATCACTGATGACGTTGCCGCTCTTAACTGTTGCACCGGCTGCGGTAAATAATTCATCGGTGGCCTGGGCGTGGACGCCGGCTCCAGATTCAATGACAACTTCATAACCAAGCTTGGTCAATTTGCTAATGATGTCTGGGACGAGCGCGACACGCTTCTCGCCATCTCTAATTTCTCTTGGGACTGCAACTCTCATGGGGCAAAAGATACCGGCAACTTAGAGCCTCGGCTACGCCAAATCGTGAAGAATTGGAGTTAATTACCTTTAATCTCGCCACGAGTTAGGTGATAAAGCAGAGCCTGAATGGTTGTGCGACGATGAAATGCTTCTCGCCAAATCACAGATTTCGAACCATCAATAACTGATGCCTCGACTTCTTCGCCTCGATGAGCTGGAAGACAATGCATAAAGATTGAATCTTTCGCTGTCAGCGACATTAATTTCTCTGTGATTGCAAATGGTGTCAGCGCTTTTATCTTCTCGGCACGTTCTGTTTCAGGATCACCCATCGACATCCACACATCGGTGTAGAGAACAGATGCGTCGCGCGCTGCAGATTCTGGATCATTGGTTAACTCAATAGTTGCGCCACTTTTTGCTGCAATCTCTTTTGCTTTCGCAACAACTGTTGCATCTGGTGCCCATTTGCCGTCGGGAGTTGCTGCCACCACGTGTGCACCCATGATTGCACCCATGATTAACCACGCGTGAGTCATATTATTTCCATCGCCCAGGTAGACAAATTTGCGACCCTTAATATCGGTGCCGAAGTTTTCACGGATGGTTACCCAGTCAGCGAGTAACTGTGTTGGATGATCATCATCGCTCAAACCGTTAATTACTGGAACGCTGGCATTGGCACCGAGTTCATCGATATCGGATTGCGCAAAGGTGCGGACAATTAAGGCATCGCAATATCCGCTAATAATTTTTGCCGTATCGGCGATAGTCTCCCCGCGACCAAGTTGCAACTCATCGCCGCGAATGAAAATTGGTGTTCCACCCAGATGCGCAACAGCTGTTTCAGATGCCAAGCGTGTTCGGGTCGAAGGCTTGGTCATATAGATAGCAACACTCTTATTGTTCAGCGCAGTCTGTGAACGAAGTGGATTCTGCGCAAAATCTGCCGCGGTATCGAGAAGTAACTCGACATCAGCACGCGATAGATGCTCGGTACGCAGTAAGTCTTTCATCGGGAAATTCTACCGGAAGGCAAGATGGCCAGCGGACTAGTTTTTATTGGATACTAGGCACATGCCTCTTTTTGGTCGCGGTACTCCTTCCCTTGAGAGCGATACAGACACCCTCACGCGCCCAGTTGAACAAGAAGATGATGGCGGGCATGATCGATTTGCACATTACATAAAGAAAGAAAAAATAGTTGAATCAGCAATGACCGGTAAAGCTGTGAGAGCGCTATGTGGAAAGAAGTGGGTTCCTTCTCGCGACCCACAGAAATATCCTGTCTGTCCTATCTGCAAAGAAATCTTTGAAGGTTTAAAACCTGGCGACGAGGACAGTGATAAGTAGTACTAGGGATTACGGGTCGTTGCTTATGCCACCGTTTAGCCATTAATTTTGCTTCACTCTATGACAGAATTGAAATCAATACCAGTAAGTAGATTCAGTTTCTCATTTTCCAGAGCATAAATTTCGGCCAGAAATTTCGCATCCTCTTCTAACATCATAGGTGGCTCAAAAACAACTGACACTTTTTTTAGAATTCTTGACTTCGTCTCGTATTTCAATAATTTATTTTTGTGAATGAATTCGCTAAAAGATGGAACTCGACTCACACGAGCTACATTCCGCTTTGGGAAGTTGAGATTCTTCTTTGAGTTACTCCCTTCAGGCAATAGAAAGTCTAAAACCCCGGCTAGCTGATTACTCGTATCTTGCTTTGTAGCTTTAAAATCCATGATTTTTAATTGCTCGCGAGGAAAATGGTCTAAATACCTTGTTAGGTGTCTTGCATAAAAGCCCTGCGTTATTAAATCTCCATATGGAGCACCACTGTTTTCCCTATATTTTCGAATTGATTCTCCAAAGCTCATACTCTGAGAGATGGCCCCAACTCGTTTTCCATGCCAGAAAGCAGAATATGCTCTTTCGGCGGGATTTCGAAGTATCGCTATGAGTTTTACCTTGGGAAAATGATCAGCAATGCGAGTGGCACAAACTTCACTCGGAAGATAACTAGGTGACTTCTCTCCAACTATTTGGTTGCTACTGGCCTCGGAAAAATTTTGGAGATATGCCCCTAAGCCTTGCCCGTCTTGGTATTGGTTATCCCGGTTCCAAAAGTGGAGTTCGGTGTGATGCATATAAATTTCATCATGACCCTCGATCAAGAAAGACCTCAGGCTAGTAGTTGCAGATTTTTGGGCACCGATGATTAAGAAATCTAATTTCTCCACATTCCAATTTTATTCAGGTGTGACCGCGAATAGAGCCCTACGGCATCGCGCTTCCGGAGAAACTCCTGTGGCTATTGCATCCGATAGAAATAGATCTAGCTAATCCATCATAGAAATGAGCGAAGCCCAGCGTATGAGAGTGCCGGGCTTAGAAGCCGAGCAAACATCCGCCTAAGTAATTAAGGGAAAGGTTGAGATTTTAGATAGGACAGAAAGCAATGAGCTATGGGCTCCACTGCTCATTTCGTGGAATTCAAATAGCCTATGGTGGAGGTGCCGGGAATCGAACCCGGGTCCTTCAGAATTAAAACAGGGCTTCTACGGGCGTAGTGTGTTTATCGTTTTCTCAGTTCTGAATCTCTTACACACAAGTATTCAACGAACTCATTTGCGAAACTGTTCTCTCGAGATATTCGCAACGCTACCTCGATGAAAAGCTCTCTAGCGACGCCAGATTCCGGGACGAGAGCGCGCCCGGGCTGACGGATTCGGTACTAGCTTATGCAGCTAGGGCGAAATCACTGCGACTGTTGTCTGCAGTTATTTGTGCACAGGTTTCATGGTTTACGAGATCATCCCGGCTTCCTCGGCCCGCTTCCCCTGCCCCAACAACTAAAGTCGAGACCGTTCACCCCCAAGTTTTTTACTCTTGGAGAATTACGTGGAAAACGTAATTCACACTATTTAGTTTTGACGTAACCAGTTTTGTTTTAACTGATTTATTCGACAATTCACCCTTGGATTTCCGTTAGGAAATATTTTGTGTGAATTGGTTATTTGGCGAAGTATGGAGCGGCATTCTTGTCTGCCAAACTCGATCGTGCCAAACGGTATGCGCTAAGTATAGAGACGGGCTGGGAGTTCTACAAAATGCCCGCTTGGGGCACCGTCTAACTATCTTTGCCAGATTGGCGGCGTGAAAGTTCGCGGTTTACCTCGCGGGTGGCCTGCTGCTCCATCAAAGTCGAGCGCTTATCGTGAGCTTTTTTACCCTTTGCAATAGCGACTTCAATCTTCGCTTTTCCATCCTTGAAGTAGAGCTGCAATGGAACTAGCGTAATTCCTGAATCTTTCGTGCGTGCAGCTATCTTTCGCAATTCGATTTTATTGACAAGCAACTTCCGCTTACGACGCGGTGTGTGGTTAGTCCATGTTCCTTCGGTGTATTCAGGAATATGCACGCCATGAAGCCAGAGTTCGCCATTTTCAATCATGGCAAAACCATCTATCAACGAAGCCCTGCCAGCGCGTAGTGATTTCACCTCAGTGCCCGTAAGCACTATTCCACATTCATACACATCTTCAATGGCAAAGTCGTGACGAGCCTTCTTGTTCTGCGCAATCAGCTTCTGTCCGACTTCTTTAACCATAGAGCTACACCTTGAGGTAACGGCGCAAGGTAACTACAGAAGCAATAATCGAGACCACAAGGCCGGTAGCAAGTAGCCAACCAGATGCGATTGCAACTTCTCCCCAGCCAAAGAATTTCGTGAAGGTAAGTAGTGGTTCGACTTTTGTCTCAACCACATATTTAAGGGAGGCAAGTAATCCACTGGCCAAAATCCAGCCAATAAATGCGGCGAAGACACCTTCGAGTAAGAATGGAAGTTGGATTGACCAAGAGGATGCGCCAACTAATCTCATAACGCCAGTTTCGCGACGACGGTTAAAGGCGGCGATTCGAAGCGTGTTACTAATGAGAAGTGCGGCTGTTAGAACTGAAAGCAGGCCGACAATCAGTGCGCCATTACGAAGTACGGCAAGTAGCTGGAAGAACTTCTCCAGAATACTTCGCTGGTCTTGCACAACATCAACACCAGGACGGCCACTAAATGCACTGACAACTACATCAAACTGTGTTGGGTCCTTTAACTTAACGCGGAATGATTCTGGTAATTGATCCGCAGTTACATTCTGCGCAATTGCCGAGTCCTTAAAGCGTTCTTTAAATCGCGCAAATGCTTCAGTCTGTGACTCATAAAAGACGCTCTGCACAACTGGCAGCGCATCCAACTCTGTTTTGATGGAAGTACGCTGCTCTGGCGTTACTACACCAGCGCTACATGATGGTGATTCGGAAAGAGAACCACAGAGAAATACTGAAACTTCAATCTTGTCATACCAATAATCTTTCATCGCATTTACTTGGGAATTGGCAAGGAGGCCGATTCCAAGAAGTGAAAGTGAGATAGCAACGGTGACGATGACCGCAAATGTCATTGTGAGGTTACGACGAAGTCCAATTCGTACTTCGCTGAAGAGAAATCCTGCGCGCATTGTCTTCTCCTTATCCCGTGTATCCGTAGACGCCGCGAACCTGATCGCGAATAACATGGCCACCGTCGAGTTCGATAACACGTTTGCGCATCTGATCCACAATTCCCGAATCGTGCGTTGCCATCAAAACTGTGGTGCCCTCGCGGTTAATGCGATCCAGTAACTTCATAATTCCAACAGAGAGCGCTGGGTCGAGGTTTCCAGTTGGTTCATCGGCGATGATGATTGCCGGGCGTGTGACATAGGCGCGCGCAATAGCTACCCGCTGTTGTTCTCCACCTGAAATCTCAGATGGCAAGCGATCGCCTTTATCCTCAAGGCCTACAAGTTCGAGCATCTCGGGAACCTCGCGATTAATTTCCTTCTGCGAATATCCAAGTACGTGAAGGGAGAATGCGATGTTCTCGGATATTGTCTTATTAGGAAGCAATCTAAAGTCCTGGAAGACGGTTCCTACTTGGCGACGAAGTTCGGGAACTTTATGAGTGGAAAGTTTCCCTAGATCTTTACCCGCGACGTGAATAACTCCAGATGTTGGACGCTCTTCGCGCAGAATCAGTCGCAAGAATGTGGATTTACCGGAACCCGACATACCTACCAAGAAGACAAATTCGCCCTTGGTAATTTCTAGGCTGGCATTGTCCAAGGCAGGGCGATCCTGACCCGCATAAATCTTCGTTACATTCTCAAACTTAATCACTGACTGCTCCTTATATAGGCGCATCTAGATGCGCTTGCGAGACCTGGCCCTAGTTTATGTAGGAGAGCTCGAAATTCAGGGTTGATTCGGGGTTTTTATAGCAATTCACAGAGGAAAGAAGAATCACAGCACGCGTGAATCTGGCAATAAATGCCCGGAATTATTGTGTTGCGCTACGGCGCCAGCGAATGCCGGCTTCGATGAAATCATCTATTTCACCATTTAATACCGCAGATGTATTGCCTGTCTCATGGTTATTCCGAAGGTCTTTCACCATTTGATACGGGGCCAATACATAAGAACGCATCTGATTTCCCCATGACCCTGAATTATCGCCCTTGAGCGCATTGATCTTCGCCTGCTCTTCTTGGCGACGGCGTTCTAATAATTTTGATTGCAAGACAGCCATCGCAGTTGCTTTATTTTGAATCTGCGAACGTTCGTTCTGACATGACACAACAATCCCTGTTGGCACGTGAGTCAAGCGCACCGCAGAGTCTGTTGTATTTACACCCTGCCCACCGGGGCCAGATGAGCGATAAACATCCACCCGCACTTCTTTCTCATCAATTTCAATGTGATCACTCTGTTCCACAACCGGAACAATTTCCACGCCAGCAAATGAAGTATGTCTGCGCGATTGTGAATCGAATGGAGAAATGCGCACCAAGCGATGAGTGCCCTGCTCCACTGAAAGTGTGCCATATGCATAAGGAGCGCTGACTCTAAATGTTGTCGATTTAATGCCAGCTTCTTCAGCATAAGAAGTTTCTAGTACATCAACTTTGAATTCATGGCGTTCGCAATAACGCAGATACATGCGCATCAACATCTCCGCCCAGTCTGCAGCTTCAACACCACCAGCTTCAGAACGAATAGTTATCAGCGCATCACGGGCGTCATATTCACCGTTAAGCAGCGTTGTTACTTCTAACTCGCTAATCGCCTTCTTTGCTGAATCTAATTCACCTTCAGCATCGCCAAGTGCTGATCCATCTGGTTCATCTGCCGCTAATTCAAAAAGTAGTGGCAAATCATCAACGCGACGTCGCAAACCCTTAAGCCGCGCAATCGTTGCCTGCACGCGAGATAACTTGCTTGTTACAGCTTGTGCTTTTTCGGGGTCATCCCACAAATTCGGGACACCCGCGGCCGCTTCAAGTTCAACTGCCTCTGCTTCAAGCTTCGGCAGGTCCAAGACTTTTTCGATTGATGTGAGGGTCGCGCTGATCTCACTAATCTCTAGGGTGTAATCGCGAGCCATAGGTGAAGGATAGCGAGAAGTCGCACAAAGTATTCGCCTCGTTGGTATTTCCTAGTTGGCATTCGCCTAATTGATTGTGGCTCTAAGTACGATGATAAGAAATGTAAATACCCTAGCCAAGGTTCAGGCCATAATAATTCGTGGTTGTTTTGCGTTCCGCAAAAGTCCCGACTCGTGAAGAAATATCTACGTCTTCGATACCAATAAACGGAAGTACAAATGGGAGGGCGACCTTGGCCGAGGAACGAATTCCAATCTCATAACCGTCGCATTGGAACTCTTCAACTTTGATTTGCCTTAAGTTCTTACGCGAGACAGGACCTCCCAGTAAATTCCAATCACGCAGCGTGCCAATTGAATCCGTTTGCCCTTTTTCGCAATCAATTGGAATTCCCGGATCTTGCTCACCGTTTCCAAAGAGGTTAACGACAAATCTATTCGCGTTGTATTCCCTGGTGTAGTACTTCTCCAAATCTAAATTCTTCACTCCTCTCTGAGCTGCAGCTTCCGTGGCTTGAGTGAGTGCCCGCTTCGCAATATAGATTGACGAAATATCGGTGAGAATTATGAGCGTGATAAGGGTTAACATAAAAAGCCCCAGTATCAGTATGGATATCGAGCCGCGCTGATCATTTAGAATTCTTCTAGTCGAGAACGAACTTTTCAGCCACGATGAAGCGAGGCTGCGATTCATGCCCATGGTGAGACATACTCGATAGCTGCCACTTCGACATCAATCCCATGGGGAGACTTCATCCGCAGTTCAATGAGAATGCGGTTATCTGGTGCAATGCATGGACGTGCGCCACAAGTGATTTTCATGGCGATGGGTTCATCTGCTGAATCGATATCGTAGCCAAGCAAGTCAGCGCCTTTAATCAATACCTGATTAGCCACAATGTGCGCAGTCTCATCATCTTTACTTGTAACGAATGCACGGGCAGTTTCACGAGCTAAAGTTCTAAGTGAATCCTGAGCATCACTCGCTTGAGAAAATTGTGACATAAAGATAAAGAGGGGAATAAACAACGGAATTGCCAGAAGTGAAAATTCAATCGAGGCACTACCTTTCTCGCTCTTCGCTATCTTGCTAATGAGTATATGTAGAATTCGATAAGCGCGAGCCTTCGTCTCATTTAAGGTCATAAGAACTACCTTTGATTTTCTATAACTGCTATCCCATTAACGTCTATCCCTTTTCCCGAGCCCAGTAGTTGATTTAACCCAGGAACTAGTCGAGGCAGGCCTCGCTTCTCGCGGCTAATGAGGAGATCGAGATTTTGATTTGGGTCTGGCGAGTAAATGTGTAAGTACGTATCAGAATCATCGAATTCTCCTGAGATGGCCCGCGTGGAAGCAGCATCTTGTGCGGTCATTTTTGTCATGTTTCGCCCATGAATTGCGATTGTTATCTGAGATGCCACCAAGAAGAGGGTCAGCAATGGAATCAATACCAGAGCACTTTCTACATTTCCGTTATCACTTCGAAGCAGATTTCTTGGATTCACTAGCTTCACTTATCGGATGCCGTTCATTGTGTCTAGCGAATTTTTTAGAATTGCGGTTAACCGAGGAGCAGCGATAGTCCAAATTGCCGTCACTAAACCGGTTGTCATCAATACGACCAATACCCAACCCGGCACATCACCTCGATCATTATTTAGCAACTGATAAAAACGAGTTTTTCTCAGGCCCAGTATCTTGAAACTTAGGTAACTATTTATATGAAGACTCTGATTAAAAATTGCTATCCCTATTTTGTTCATTTATTTCTCCCTATTCTCTGGTTGTATCTATATGGCTTTGCTTGACTTACTTATTGCTTTTAACTTGCTGCGAATAGATTTAGGTTAGTTAGAGAAGGCCAGAGGGCAAATAAAATCGAGATTGGGAGAATGAGAAAGACCACTGGGATCATCATGGAAACTTCAGACTTTCCCGCGGCGCTAAGAACACGATTACGTTGAAGATTCTGGGCCTCTCGTGCTTGGCTATGTAGGACTTCAATGAGTGGAGCGCCACGACTGATTGCTATAACTAGCGCATCAACAAATCTGCGGACTGCTGCAGATTGAACTCTGCGACCTAACAAATCTAATGAGTGCTGGAAAGGCGAGCCACGCTTTACATCCAGTACAACCCTGTTCAGCTCATCCACCAGAGGTCCAGTTCCTCTTTTTCCTATTCTCTCTAAGGAACTCAGAGGTGTCTCTCCTGCAGAGATAGCCAAAGTCATCATCTCGATGACACTTG
>Ga0247835_1000720_pt1 | contig 45563 bp, 36 predicted proteins | sample LaCtaG_3_FD_189912 | JGI IMG/M metagenome (GOLD analysis project Ga0247835, IMG submission 189912) | Freshwater microbial communities from meromictic Lake La Cruz, Castile-La Mancha, Spain - LaCruzMarch2015_13.5m | ecosystem: Environmental > Aquatic > Freshwater > Lake | place: Spain: Castile-La...
GTCAGGCAATCGCTGGCATTTTCCAAAAAGCTGGATAACCATATCGGCGCCATCTGGCTTTTTGTCCACCACTATAATTCTTCAAGGCTTGACTTTTCATAAATCATGACAATTGCAGGACTACCATTTTGTTTAGGTTGGGATTTTGCAAAAGTAAGGATCAAAAATAACTATTAAATGAGTTCAAAATAATACCATAAGGTATTGTCAGCAATGATTCCCCCCCCTTCTGAAATAGTCAATAGAAAAAACACTCCCCCCCAAGAGGGTAATTTGTATCAATGAATTTTTAAGGGAATAAGTAAAAATTGCAAATGACGAATATAACTCGTTGTTTTATCAGGTGTGGACTTAACCCATAATTTTAGATAACTGAACTTAATTGTGTCCCAGAGGGTAAATATTCCGTAAAGTTTAGCTGGTATTTACCAAAAGCCCAAGTGTCCGGGCTTGGTGCATTGTCAACAAAATGCCGTATTTATAGGGTAGCTTTCCTTTATTACCTAAGATTTTGACCGTAAGTTTTTGATAATTTCCTCCAATGGCACCAGATTGAGCTTGATCCTAAACAAAATTTCCTGATTTTCCAGCAAACCGAAACATTCATAGGTGCGTAACAAAATGCTGGTGTGGTTTAGGGTATTGCTTTTAGATTCCGGCAATTGCCTTACCAAAATATGCACCTTATCGTTATTTTTGATTTGCTTGACCAAAAACCGGTCAACCGAAATATCATGCGAGGTATATACCATTGGGTTGGCCTTAAAATCGTGGTTCTCTAGCTGGGCTTTGTCCAACAAGGCCCCAGAAGTCAAGCTACACGGAAACATTTCGGGATATTGGGCGATATGGGCCAGTTCATCAAAATAATCCGATTGTTCCGCCAGCGAACCGGACAAAAAATTCTTGACGTTACCGTTATACATCCATTTACGTTTTAAGAAAAAATCGCTGCCTGGGACTTGGGATTTATCGGGCAGTGCATTTAGATCCGGCAACAGGCATAAATCTGAATCGTTTAAAAACAACGGTGTTTGGGTTTCTTTTTTATAGCCAAGCAAAATGGTTTTGCCTTGGGATTTAATCGTGACGCGGTTGGAAATGGTCAGATCAGGAATGGTGTTGATCAGGGTTTTTTTTATTTCCAGCGACATCTCTTGGCGTGGGCGCAGGGCATTGACGAAGATAATCTGATAATTGCTATAACGCAATTGCTTATCGGCGATGATTTCATCCTCATGTAAGGCTTCACGGTACATGCGTATCTGGTACTCAATCAGCGTGTTCAACTGGAAACCCAATACAATTGGGCCTTTAAAAGGATTATGGGTAATCTCCAGCCATTTGTGTTTGTCGTGAAACAAGTTAAAGTCATCGGAAGCATTACGGGCAACTTCAATGTGAATTTGTTCGAAGGTAAACAACTGCTCTTTCATCGCCTATAGGTCACTATGGATCGGAAGCGGCTATTTTAGGCGCATTTGGGTTAATCGGAAAATAAACCACAATAATTGAAGTGGTTCAGTTTGAATTTCACGGCTATTCCAACATTTTTTTAACCGTCTGTCATTCCATTGGCTACCGATGATGCTAGGTATTCCAAACTTGTTTCAGACGGGCAGGATTTAATCAGACAAAAACCGACAGGCTTACTATAAACACACTCGGCTTTTGCCAGTAGTTAAGGATTTTGGTATAAACAACTTACTGGGCTGTAAGTGCCGAAACCATTAGGCTAGGCAGGTTTAGACCTTGCCTAGTCTTCGATCAGAAAGTCGATTTTTGCCAAATCTGAAGTACAGCGCTTAAACCATCACGTTAATGGCGATTATTTTTACTTGAAAAAATTAAGGAAATGTTATGGAAGCCAATTTTTGGCATCAAAAATGGGAACGCGGTGATATTGGTTTTCATCTAAACGAGGCCAACCCCTTTTTAGTGGATCATTTGGAAAAATTAAACCTAGCCAAAGCCAGCCGTATCTTTTTGCCCTTGTGTGGCAAGACGCGGGATTTTTCTTGGTTACTTGCCAACGGTTATCGGGTTGTAGGCGCAGAATTGAGTGAACTCGCTATTAATGAATTGTTTAATGGCCTTGGCTTAGCACCGGTACTCTCTAAATTTAGGGAATTGACGCGCTACAGTGCAAATCATATCGACATATTTATGGGGGATATATTTGCAGTGTCTGCGGAATATCTTGGCCCTGTTGACGCGATATATGACCGGGCGGCTTTAGTTGCCTTGCCTGCAGGCACACGTGAGCATTACACATCACATCTGATAGCCATTACTGATGTAGCGCCGCAATTGCTGGTCACTTATGAATACGACCAACAACTGATGGATGGCCCGCCGTTTTCTATAACCGAGGATGAGGTCAAGCACCATTATGGCGCTATTTACGAACTGAAATTGCTTGAAAGCCATAATGTTGAGGGCGGATTCAAGGAGCGAGTTGCGGCAACCGAGACGGCTTGGTTGCTTCAAAAACCATAGCTAGCGAAATGCGGATTCTGTTGTCCGCCTAAAGGCAAAACAACAGCCTGTCATGCAACGGGTTTCTCAAGGCCACGCCGCCAGTAAAGCCGTTTCAAATCTTGGCTACTGGCTTTCTAAGGGCAGACTAGGCGGTATTTTGATCAACACCTGTTCGCCAATCGAAAACCGTCCTGGCTGGGTTGTTGAATAACGGTGACCTAGCCAAATAATTCGATAAAACACATCAAACGAAAAGGCTTACAGGTAACTGTAGACGCCTTTCCAATCAAGTCCCTAAATTTAGCGCTGGTTTGAAAAAATGTTAGCCCGACTGCTTGTTTATTTTGCTTATATTTTAGAATCTTCAAGAGCTTATCAAAGAACTAAACGGTTTTTTTACGATTTGTTGGAAAATACCAACAGCCGCATGAAAGCTTATTTTGACGTGTTCATGATTTGCTTAGTGATGTTCAGCGTGGTCTTATTGATTTACGAGGTCGACACCCCGCCCACGGAAATGGACATATGCTTTGAACGCGCAATAATGTTGGTGTTCGCCCTTGAATATCTGCTACGTGCTTGGCTATACAATGACAGCCACAAAATCATCATCGAATACCACGAACAAACCCAATACCTCAAAATCCCTTTCCGGTTCACCAAAGCCATGCGTATGGTCATCGGAAAAAAAATTTCCTATATGATGTCTCCGCTTGCCATTATCGACTTACTGGCGATTCTGCCGAGTTACCGGTCGTTACGGATACTGCGCATTTTCATGATTTTTAGGCTGTTTAAGCTGCTACGGTATTTTGACAGCATCAAATTGTTCACCGAAGTTTTATCCAGCAAACGGTTTGAGCTGTTCACGCTGATGATTTTTTTGGGGTTTATCGTACTTATCGGTAGTACAGCCATTTATCTATTTGAAAAACCAAGTCAAAATAATCAAGTAAATAACCTGTTCGACGCTGCGTATTTTACGATAGTCACCGTATCCACGGTTGGCTATGGCGACATCACCCCACGTAGCACTGGCGGGAGATTGGTGGCAATGATGTTGATTTTAAGTGGTTTAGGGGTGTTCTCGTTTCTGACATCTATATTAGTTTCGGGTTTTAATGACAAAATGCGTTCAATACAAGAAAATCGGACGTACACTGAGCTTAAACGCCATGCCAATTTTGTGATTATTTGCGGCTTTGGTCGGGTTGGTGAGCATATCGCCAAACTACTTGCAAAAGACCGGAGGCATTTTGTGGTCATTGATATTGACGAAAAAAACGTAACGGAAGCCAAACGTATGGGTTATCTGGTCATCCACGCCGATGCCAGCAAAAATGCTGTGTTATTGAACGCCGGAATCAACAATGGCGCGAGTTCGGTGCTTTGCACTACCGGCAATGATGTCATCAATGTCTATATCACCTTGAGCAGCCGGTATTTGAACCCGACTATCCGCATTATTTCCCGGTCCAATCAACCAGATAACGCCAAAAAACTCTATCAGGCAGGTGCCAACGATGTCATCCAACCCTTTGCCATTGCCGCAATGGTTGCGGCGGAATATGTCGGCCAACCCGTTGCGTTTGAAGCTATTCAAGGCATACTACGTCAAGAAAAACAGTTGCTTATGGAAGCCGTTGCGGTGCTTCCTAAAGCAAATCTGATTGACAAAAGCATCGCCGAATTGGATTTTGAGCAACGTAAATTGATCCTCATCGGCGTTATCAGCAGCCATGCCGCACATTATCGGCACAAAAAAAACCGCTATGATGTCAATAACCAACAATTTTATTTCAATCCTGACCCGCATTTTATTTTGCAAGAAGATGATTTGTTGGTGCTGATGGGGCGTGATGTCAGTATTGGCCATTTCCGTAGTCAATTTAAGGGTAGCCAGCGAAGACCATGAAGCACGTCGCCGTATTTGGATACAGCACCATGTCCGTGGCCGTTATGACGCGCTTACGCGATTGCCATTATCAACAGATTTTTATTGGTCAGGACGAACAGCAAACATCATTAATGAGAGCGCAAGGCTTTATCAGTCAAGTCATTGATTTCAAAAATGATGATGAACTAAAAGAAATCGGTGTAGGTACTTATATCGATACAATTTTCTGTTTTTTCCCCAATGATTCGGATAATGTTTTCCTGACTATTTCCGCCCGTGCTTTGGATTCCGGCTTGACTATTATCGCTATTATTGATGATCCTGAATCTGCCGACAAATTGTTAGCTGCCGGTGCGGATAAAATTATCGATCCGCATGAAATTTGTGGACGCAAAGCCCATGACATGCTTACCCGCTCAGAAATTTCCACGATACTCGACAACACCGTGTTTGGTCAGCATGATTTGAATATGGCTGAAGTGGAAATCCCCCCCGCCTCCGGTTTCGAAAACCGCCTCGTCTGCACCTTAAATTTGAGTGAAAATCATAATATGATTTTGTTAGGGGTGGTTAAAAGCGAATTGAGTGGGGAACTTTTCCTCGCCATCGGCGAGCAGGCCTATTCTTTGGCGGTTGGTGATGTATTGGTGGTGCTTGGTGCAACAGCGGACATTCAAGCATTTAAAGATGAGGTTGGACGAATTAATTAGTGCCATGTCCCAAAATAAAGCCGCCAAGTTTATCGCAAGCCGGAACTGGTTTTCTTACCCAAACGACGAAATCGGCCATGAGCACAAGCTCAAGAATTTTTCCACGAAAAACACGAAACCCATTATTATTTCTTATTTGTTTTCAATTTGTTGCAAAAAATAAACATAAAATGCCATAGGCCATTTTTTAATATTTTTGTAATATTTTCTTAATAATTTTGACACAATACTTTTATCATGTTAAAAATTGTCCCGTCGTTTAAGAAAATCTTACGACAACCAGCTCATAAATCTTGTATTTAGAGTTGCCCCTTTTGGGGAAAAGGAAATAACAAAAATATCAATAACTATAGATGAGGATTTTAAAAATGGCTGAAGTTCAAGATGATGACAATACACTGTGGTATGTTGTTGGCGGTTGTATCGCTGGCATGATTTTGTTGGTTGTTTTACTGAAAAAAGACGAAACCAAACATTTGGAAAGCGGTGCCGTAGCTGCACTTCAAGCTGAAACTTTTTCTAAAATAGAAAAAAGACACACTAGCAACAACGCTACTGAGTCTCAAATTTCAGGTAAATAGTATAAAAAACCCTCCGTTTGAATTGATCATCGGAGGGTTTTTTTATGTTAAATAATTGACTTCAGTTTCTAACTTTACATTTTAAATCAAAGAATTTAATGGCTGGTTCTATATCAGACCAAATTCCTTGGCCAATATTCCTACAGTAAGCATTCAGCATTTATCCAGCCACCAAAAAGCCAAATAGCCCCATGTTTACCCATGAACAAGGTGGCGGAGATTAAGTCATGGAGTTAGATCGGCGCACCTTCACTATTTCACGGCCTTGAACATCATTTTTAGGCGAAAACATAATCTGCTAGCACGGTATTATTTATTCCTTGCAATGTTCCAACAAGGGTCAACTCATTGGCTGTGACCTGCGCGTCGGCATCCGCTGATTCAAATAAAAACACACCACTATCAAAACCGTTATCGACGACAAATAACCGTGTATCACCAACTACGTAAGCTGCTGATGCAGAAACTATTCTCGCCGCAGCAGAGAGCGTGTCGATGACCCCCACAATATCCGGCGTGATGATAACGAGTTCAGCCTGATTCGAAAACGTCACGGGGAGATTGCTGACGGTTGGGGTGTCAATGATATGGTCGCCATCACCAATATTGAGTTCGCTGTTACCATCTCTCAACCTTAAATAGTCAATGCCGGAAATGAAATCTGTGACCACATCAGCACCTCCGCTTGTTGTAGCAAACACAAACGTATCGCCACCGCCACCACCTGTTAGGATATCGGCACCTTCGTAACCACGTAAGATATTGATGCCGCTGTTGCCCTGCAAGTTATTGTTTAGCTCGTTCCCGTTGGCATTGGCATTAGCCGTCCCTTGCAATATCAGGTTTTCCAGGTTTTCACCCAAAGACCAAGTATTGTTGGACATCACCGTATCTGTTCCACCAAGGCTATCTTCGTTAATCACGTCGTCACTTTGGTTGACCTCATAAGTGTCATCACCTATGCCACCCGTCATGGTGTCAGCACCCAAGCCACCGATCAGTTGGTCATGTCCTGCACCACCTTCCAAGGTATCGTCACCTAAATCGCCGTTTAAGATGTTATTGCCAATATTGCCTTTCAGGTTGTTATTGCCGGCATTTCCAGTTGCGTTAATATTTAGGTTTTGGATCAGGATCAGATTCTCCAAATTCAAACCTAAATTCCAATCCAATGTTGCATAAACGGTGTCAATCCCACTTAACGCATCTTCGATAATGTTGTCACCGGCATCATTTACGGTATAACTGTCGTCACCAGTGCCGCCCGTCATTTTGTCGACACCTGAACCACCATCCAATCCATCGTTACCAGAACCGCCTTCCAAAGTGTCTGCACCCACAGAGCCAATGAGCCAATTATCGAGGGTATTGCCAGTAATAATATTATCCAAAGCGTTTCCAATACCTTGCTTCGCATTAATGCCCATTAACAATAAATTTTCGACGTTTGCACTGAGTGTGTAGTTTATCCAAGACTGGACGACATCTGTCCCTTCATTGGCTTGTTCAATAACGGTATCGTCAAAATTATCAACAACAAAGGTATCATTGCCCTTGCCGCCCGTCATTTTATCGGCACCCTTGCCGCCATCCAGCTTGTTATTGCCTAAACCGCCGGTGATTTCGTTGTTCAAATCATTGCCTGTGCCGTTTGTACTCAAAGGATTCCAAAGGAACAGCTTTTCAATATTTCCCGACAAGGCATAGCTCACGCTCGAATAGACCAGATCAACTCCAGAATTGGCATTTTCAACCACCTTATCCGCCGAATCATCCACGCTATAAATGTCGTTACCCAAGCCTCCTTTTACGGTATCAATTCCTCCTGAACCATATAAAACATCATCATAGGACGAGCCAAAGATCAAATTGTCTTGGGCATTACCCACCACTTCGCCCCCTTTACCCGTTACAAAAAGAGTTTCGACATAATCCGGCATATGGTAGGACTTATTGAATCCCCCCAAACCTGGGGCGTGTAAGAAAATGGTATCATTTCCCTCACCCATTTTCTCCACGACAGTATCCCAACTAGGATACCCATCATCAAATTCTGAATAATCAACAATATAAATGTCATCACCCTGCCCCCCTTTCATGGTGTCCCACCATGCGCCTCCATCTAACCAGTTGTTACCCGAATTGCCTATCAAGGTTTGGTAAAATATGCCCGTGACGATTTTTAGGTTGGCATTACCAATTAGGATGACGGTCTCCACGCCATAATTAACATACATATCCTCAGTAAAACTTACGGAAGATATCACCGTATCTTGGATACCATCACTCGGATGGCCATCAACATAATCGTCGATTAAATCATCGACATTATCCACATAATACGTATCATCGCCCTTGCCACCGACCATTACGTCAGCACCCGCTTTGCCATCAATAACATTCGCGCCGTTGTTACCGACCAATCGGTTGTTTATACTGTTGCCGATGGCTTTCTGATTTTCCGAGCCGTTAAGGATAAGGTTTTCAACACTTGCCGACAATGTGTAGCTGATGGAAGAAAACACCCAATCTATGCCTCCATTGGCAGCCTCCACCACTTTATCTTGCGCGTTATCGACAGAATAATAGTCATCACCTTTGCCGCCTTGCATATAATCGGCTCCTGTTCCCCCATTCAAAATATCATTACCATCCAAACCATACAAAGTGTCATTGCCGCCTAAGCCTTTAATATAATCGTCAAAGTTTGAGCCTTTCAATATATCTGCTCCTGATGTACCAATTCGTGTTGCCATGATCTTATCCTCTAAAATTGATTAATTTGATTACCTTAAAGAGGGGTATTCCAGTAATTGGCTAAAAATCGTATCGCCCTTCTTTTAAGTTGGGTAAATTCTAAGGGGGTTGATAGCGGCTGGGATATGTTGGATTAACCTTTAGAATTGGTTATATTTACACAGGAACAAAAAAAGGCCTTTCGGGCCTTTTTATTATTTACTGCAAACAAACAATGCTTATTCTTCTTTTTCAGCTTCTTTCATGCTCAATCGGACACGGCCTTGACGGTCGATTTCCAGCACTTTAACCCGTACCAAATCGCCTTCGTTCAGTTTATCGCTGACTTTGTCGACATGTTCATCGGAAATTTGCGAGATATGCACCAAGCCGTCTTTACCTGGTAGGATGGTGACGAATGCACCGAAGTCCATCAAGCGGACGACTTTGCCTTCGTAAACTTTGCCAACTTCAACTTCTTCGGTGATTTCTTCGATCATGCGGCGGGCTTCTTCACCAGCGGCTTTATCTACCGAGGCAATTTTGACGATGCCGTCGTCAGTCAGATCCACACTGGCTCCGGTGATTTCGGTAATGCCGCGTATGGTCGCACCACCTTTGCCGATCACTTCACGGATTTTGCTAGGGTCAATTTTGAACGTGATGATGCGCGGTGCGAAATCGGACATTTCTTCGCGGGTTGAAGCCAAAGCCTTATTCATTTCGCCAAGGATATGCAAACGGCCTTGTTTGGCTTGCTCCAACGCCGTTTTCATGATTTCGGCAGTGATGCCGTCAATCTTGATGTCCATTTGCAAAGCAGTGATACCTTGTTCAGAACCGGCGACCTTAAAGTCCATGTCGCCCAAATGGTCTTCATCGCCCATGATGTCAGAAAGCACAGCAAAACGGTCACCTTCTTTGATCAAGCCCATCGCAATACCAGCGACAGGTGCGCTGATTGGCACACCTGCATCCATTAACGCCAGCGAACTTCCACACACAGATGCCATAGAACTGGAACCGTTGGATTCGGTGATTTCAGAAACTACGCGGATGGTATAAGGGAATTCTTCCATGTTCGGCAATACGGCGGCGACACCGCGTTTTGCCAAACGGCCATGACCGATTTCGCGGCGTTTTGGCGAACCGACTTGTCCGGTTTCACCGACGCTGTAAGGAGGGAAGTTGTAATGCAACATAAACGGTTCTTTGTATTCACCCGCCAAAGCATCAATGATTTGCGCGTCACGTTGTGTGCCTAAAGTGGCGACGACGATGGCTTGGGTTTCGCCACGTGTGAACAAAGCTGAACCGTGGGTGCGTGGCAATACACCAGTACGGATGCTGATTGGACGGATAGAGTCTAGTGCGCGTCCGTCGATACGTTTGCTTTCGTTAAGGATAGCATTACGGACGATGGTGTATTCAAGATGTTCGATAATGGTACGGATTGCGTTCGCTTCGTAGTCACCGTCAGCGGTGAGTTTTTCAACGGCAGCGTTACGGATGGCTTTCAGCTGTTCTTGCCGGATAAGTTTTTCTGGCACTTGATAAGCGGCTTTGATGTCCGCTTCAACCGCCGCAGTCACTAATCCAACCAATGTGGCATTGGCTTCGGGAGCTGTCCAACCGACCACACCTTTACCAGCTTCGTTAGCAAATTCGTTAATCGCGTTTATCGCTGTTTGCATTTGTTCGTGACCGAACAACACTGCGCCTAGCATCACTTCTTCTGATAAGCCAGCCGCTTCAGATTCCACCATCAATACCGCATGGGCGGTACCGGCGACGACCAAAGTTAATTGCGATTCTTTTAATTCCGCAGGAGACGGGTTTAACAGATAAGCCCCGTCTTTATAACCCACACAAGCCGCACCGATTGGGCCGTTAAACGGTAAACCGGACACTGCCAAAGCCGCAGATGCGCCTAAAAGGGCTGGGATTTCAGGATCGACGCTCGGGTTTAAGGAAACAACAGTGGCGACAATTTGTACTTCGTTGGTATAGCCTTCAGGGAAGAGCGGACGAATAGGGCGATCAATCAAACGGGACGTTAAGGTTTCTTGTTCACTGGGGCGTCCTTCGCGTTTGAAAAAACCACCAGGGATTTTGCCCGCGGCATAGGCTTTTTCTTGGTAATTGACGGTCAACGGGAAAAAATCCCCGCCATTGGCTTCTTTTTTACCGACTACGGTAACGAGCAAGGTGGTGCCGTCAACGTCGATCATCACTGCACCGTCAGCTTGGCGGGCAATTTCCCCCGTTTCTAGCGAGACTGTGAGTGCGCCGTATTGAAATTCTTTCCTGATAGGATTCACTATAAGATTCCTTTGTGTAGAGGTTCGGGTAGGGACATGGCGACCATATCCCTACTGAGGTTGTCGAGTTTCTTTGCTAGGGATACAAGTTGCGGCATCCCTAGAATGCATTTTTACTTACGCAGACCCAGACGTTCAATCAAAGAACGGTAACGGGCAATATCTTTGTTTTTCAGATAATCCAGCAACTTGCGGCGTTGGTTGACCATGCGCAACAAACCACGACGTGAGTGGTTGTCTTTTTTATGTTCGGCAAAATGCGGTGTCAAATGGGTGATGTGCGCGGTCAATAAGGCAACTTGAACTTCTGGGGAACCCGTGTCGGTTTCTGTCAAACGGTAAGCTTCAACAACAGCTTTTTTTTGTTCTGCGGTAAATGGCATGTTTTGATAATCCCTATAAGATTAAAGTATAAAAAATAAAGCCGCCAAAGGGCGACTTAGGAAAATCCTGCTCCACGATAGGGTGTAGAACAAGAGAATAAAGCCGTAACTTGGTGTTCCGGCCTTTTTGCACTGTCCTGATGGATTGGTGCAAAATAGTGCATATCTATTTGTTCAAATTAAACAATTTTTTCGGTGCTATTTTACCATCCAATAGCATTTCCCCCAACCCCAAAAACAGGGTTTCATGGTAGAGCCTAACGATACCTGATCCTTTGTTTTCAAAGGGTATGGTTTGCCCATAATTGATGGCAGTTGTTTGCAGATCGGACAAATGCACAAATGGCAACGCTGATAGCGGTTTATCGACTGGAATCAAACTGTTAAATAAGGTTTCCTCATCCATTGCCGACAATTCTTCTATTGATTTGGCTTCGGTGATCGAGAACTGCCCTGCCCCCAATCGCCGCAAAGCTGTCACGGTTCCGCATGTTCCTAAGGCATGGCCTAAATCTTCCGCCAATGAGCGGATATAAGTGCCTTTGGAGCATGCCACTTCTAAAGTCAATTGCTCTGGCGTATGGCCTAGCAAAATCAACTCGTAAATATGGATGTTTCGGGCTTTACGCTCTATGGTGATACCTTCCCGAGCCAATTCATAAAGCTTTTTGCCCTGATGCTTCAAGGCTGAATACATGGGTGGGACTTGCTCGATTGCGCCAGTGAACTTTTGCAAACAGGTTTCTATGTCGGCAAGCGTCAAGACTGGCGCAGGTTTCGTATCAATCACCACGCCTTCGGCATCGCCCGTGTCCGTCATCACACCTAATTGCACGGTGACTTGATAGCGTTTATCGTCATCCAGCATCAACGCCGACACTTTGGTGGCCTCACCAAAACACAGCGGCAATAAGCCAGTGGCTAATGGGTCTAAAGCCCCCGTATGCCCTGCTTTATTGGCATTAAATAAGCGGCGGACTTCCTGTAAAGCCTTGTTGGAAGATACGCCCAAGCGTTTGTCCAACAAAATGATACCGTGGACGTTACGGCCTGAGGTGCGTTTGCTCATGATGGAAAATTAGATGCCGCCTACGATTCATCTATTGGCGGAGTTTTCGCCACTTCACTCAACAACTCCGCCACCCGCATACCGGTATCAAACGAATCGTCGTAATGGAAACGTAATTCGGCGATGTGACGTAGGCGCATCCGTTTGGCGAGCAGGTGACGGATTTGCGGGGCGAGTTCGTTTAACACTTTCAGATTGGCTTTTTTGCCGTCGGCATCGACATTTAGCACGGTTATGTACACTTTCGCGACGGCGAGGTCACGGGTGACCACGACTTCGTTGATGGTGACGAACCCTAAGCGGGAATCGTCAACTTCGCGTTGCAAGATGAACGATAATTCTTTCTGCATTTGTGATGAGACGCGGTCGTTTCGACCATACTCTTTTGCCATACTTTTTATAATACCCTTTTGACTTCAGTGCGCTCGAAGACTTCGATTTGGTCACCCGCTTGCACGTCATTGTAGTTCTTCACGCCGATACCGCATTCCATGCCCATTTTGACTTCGGAAGCATCATCTTTGAATCGGCGCAACGATTCCAATTGGCCTTCGAAAATGACCACGTTTTCTCGCAAAACGCGGATTGGCAAGTTTCGCTTGACGTAACCGTCGACAACCATACAACCTGCAATTGCGCCAAATTTGGGTGAACGGAACACGTCACGGACTTCGGCAAGACCGACAATCTGTTCCCTAATTTCTGGGGCTAGCATGCCGCTGATGGATTTTTTGACTTCGTCTATCGCGTCGTAAATGACGCTGTAATAATGCAAATCCACACCTTTTTCTTCAATCAAGCGGCGTGAGGTCGCATCGGCACGGACGTTGAAACCGATCAGAATTGCACCGGAAGCTAAGGCCAGATTGACATCACCTTCGTTAATACCGCCGACACCACCAAAAATAACCTTAACCTCAACTTCTTCGTTCGACAAACCGACTAATGAACCACGCAAAGCCTCCAAACTGCCTTGTACGTCGGTCTTGATCACCAAGTTGACACTAGCCAGTTCACCTGCGGTCATGCGTGAGAACACTTCGTCCAATTTCGATGCTTGTTGGGCGGCTTGACGGCTAAATTTCTTACGGTCTTCACGATGTTTCGCCAAGTCTTTAGCGACGCGTTCGTTTTGAACCACGAGAAATTCATCCCCTGCATTGGGGGTGCCAGATAATCCCAAAATTTCTACTGGAACTGATGGGCCGGCTTCCTTGATAGCTTTACCATTTTCATTAAACATGGCACGGACGCGCCCATACTCATGTCCACACAAGACCATTTGCCCGTTTTCCAACGTGCCTTTTTGGATCAGCACGGTGGCAACCGCTCCACGGCCTTTATCCAAGCGGGACTCGATGACAACGCCAGACGCGGCACCTTCAATAGGCGCTTTCAATTCAAGAATTTCGGTTTGGACGACTAAAGCTTCAATCAAATCATCAATACCTGCACCTGTTTTAGCTGAAATCTTCAAAAATTGGACATCACCGCCCCATTCTTCTGCCAAGACGTTGATTGTCGACAATTCCTGCATGACTTTATCAGGGTTGGCTTCGGGCTTGTCAATTTTGTTCATCGCGACAATGATCGGCACGTTCGCGGCTCTGGCGTGTTCAACCGCTTCTTTGGTTTGTGGCATCACACCATCATCCGCGGCAACCACAACGATGACCACGTCAGTGACATCGGCGCCCCGCGCCCGCATCGCGGTAAACGCGGCGTGGCCAGGGGTATCGAGGAACGTGACGGCACCATGGTCGGTTTTGACTTGGTAAGCCCCGATATGCTGGGTAATACCGCCAGCTTCGCCTGCAGCAACCCGGGTTTTGCGGATATAATCCAGCAATGAGGTTTTGCCGTGGTCAACATGACCCATAATAGTGACGATAGGGGCGCGGGGCTTTTCAATGCGGTTATCTTCCGCCAAAACTTCCGAAAGCATTTCTTGCTCAAGGTCATCATCACTCTGCATGATGGCTTTATGGCCCATTTCTTCAACCAAAATCACCGCCGTTTCTTGGTCGATACTTTGGTTGATGGTCGCCATAATCCCCAGTTTCATCAAATGCTTGATAACTAGCGCGGCTTTGACGCTCATTTTTTGCGCCAAATCGGAGACGATTATCATCTCAGGGATAGTGACGTCTTTAATAATGGGGGCCACGGGCATTTCAAACTGATGACGGTTATCAGAGTTCAAGGCAACACGCTGATTTTGCTTGCCTTTCTTTTTGCCTTTTTTACCAGGTACACGTAATGTGCCTTCTTCCGGCTTTTTCTTGTACGCGCCTTCCTGCTGTTTTGACGCTGCCTGTTGCCTTACTTTTTCAGCATTTTTCTTGATGGACTCTTCTAGACGGCGTTCTTTTTCCTGTTGTTTTTTTCTGACTTCGTCTGTTTCTTTAGCTTTTATAGGTTTATCTTGTTTAACTTTTTTGTCGTCTTTAATTTTAATCGTGGAAAATTTCTCTTCTGGGTCCAGCTCATCAACTATTTCTGGTTCGGAAGGCTCTTCAACCGTAGAACTTACACCCTCAATTTCATCTTCTGGAGTGGCTTTAGGCTGGATATGTTCTGCTTTTGCTTTTTTGGTTGTAGGCTTAGCCTCGACCATGGCTTCTGGCTCTAGCACACTCACTACCAGCGTTTCGACTGGCGCTGGATTTTCTAGGATCGGATCAGGCACAGCTGCGGCAACTACGTTTTCCACTATAACGGTTTCAGCTATAGTTGGTAATTCCGGCTTTTGCTGCACGTTTTCAACTTGGGCAGGTTTTGCTGGCTCAACAAATTTGGGGGATTCCGCCGTTTCCACCGTCTCAGGCCGTTTGATATAGGTTTTCTTTTTCCGCACTTCGACGCTAATCGTTTTTGAAGAACTGCCAGGAGCTGAAGACTGCTTGATTTCCATCACTTTCCGGCGCTCTAACGTCACCCGCCGAGGAGAAGATGCGGTACTATCCTCCTGTTTGCCATGGCGTTTACGCAAATGCCCCAGCAATTGCATTTTCTCATCTTCACTGATGACATCATCAGGGGAGCTGGCAGATAATCCTGCTTCTTTCAGTTGCTCCAATAATCGTTCTAGTGGTATTTTGACTACTTCAGCTAACTGCCGTACTGTTTTATCGCTCATTTATTTCCCCTTTCCTGCTATGTGCCTTAAGCAAACCAAGGCTCACGCGCCTTCATAATCAACTTTGCCGCCCTTTCTTCAGATATACCTGAAAAACCCAACAAATCATCTATCGATTGCTCCGCCAAATCATCCATGGTAATGATTCCATGACTGGCCAATTCGTAAGCCAAATCATCGTCCATCCCTTCCATTGCCAGCAAATCCTCCGCCGGATGGGCCGTTTCCCTAGTTTCTTCGGCTGCAATCGCACTGATCAATAGCGCATCTTTTGCACGGCTTCTCAGCTCATTGACGATATCTTCGTCAAAACCTTCAATATCCAGCATTTCGCTGACCGGCACATAAGCAATTTCTTCGACCGTATTAAAACCTACCTCTGCTAAGGTTAAAGCGATATCTTCGTCAATATCCAACTGTTCCATAAACAATTCGGTAATTTTAGAAAGGGCCTCTTCATTATTTAGTTCGGCCTTAGACGCATCAATGACATTTAGCTCCCATCCGGTCAATTGGGATGCCAAACGTACGTTTTGGCCACCGCGGCCTATCGCCTGCGACAAATTTTCTGAACTGACCGCCAAATCCATGATGTGCTTGTCTTCATCAACAATAATCGATTGGATTTCCGCCGGAGACATGGCGTTTATGACGAATTGGGCTTCACTGGGATTCCAGAGAATAATGTCGACCCGCTCGCCTGCCAATTCGTTGGTGACGGATTGCACGCGCGCGCCCCTCATGCCCACACAAGAGCCGACCGGATCCAATCTTGGGTCGTTGCTTTTTACTGCCAGTTTAGCCCTGGAACCCGGATCGCGGGCGGCGGCCATGATGGAAATGGTGCCTTCAGCAATCTCGGGCACTTCCAACCGGAACAAGGCCGTCAATAATTCGGGAGTGGTGCGGCTAATGAATAATTGCGGGCCACGTTGCTCAAGACGCACATCTTTTAAATATCCTCTAATTCGGTCGCCAATTCGCACAGGCTCGCGTGGAATCATGTCTTCCTTAGCTATAAAAGCCTCAACGTGCCCGCCTAAGTCCATAAAAATACTGCCTTTTTCTATGCGCTTGACGATCCCCGTGACCAATTCGCCAATACGGGAATGGTAAGCATCGACAATTTTTTTACGCTCGGCTTCGCGGACTTTCTGGATGATCGCTTGTTTGGCGTGTTGGGCGGCAATACGGCCAAAATCAACCGAATCAATTTCTTCTTCAACAACATCACCAACATTAACATTGGGATCATCCAACTGTGCCACTTCTAGCAAGACTTGGGTCGTCGGGAATTCCACATCGCCATCACAAGCCGGATTAGGCGCAACCACATCCCACTGCCTAAAAGTTTTGTAATCACCCGTTTTTCTGTCAATGGCAACACGGGCTTTGATTGAATTGACGTGACGTTTGATAGTAGCGACTTCCAGTGCGGATTCTATCGCCTGAAAAACAATTTCTTTATCGATTTCCTTTTCATTGGAGAAGACCTCCACTACCAATAATATTTCTTTATTTGCCACTTTGGGCTCCTTTTTTGATGCTTTGATTAAATGTTTTTGCTAAAAAAATGGTTGTCAGGTATCAAACGAGCCTTGCTCATTGCACTAAACGGCACTTCAAAAACCTGCTCTCCTTCCTTGAGCGAAATAACATCACCCACAACAGCCTCAATCGAACCTTTGATTTTCCTACGGTTTTCAATAGGTTTATATAAATTGACCAACACGGTGCTACCAACAAAGCGTTCAAATTGGCTAACTTTAAAAAATGGACGGTCTTCACCTGGTGAAGAAATTTCCAGTTGATAGTTGCCTGGAATCGGATCTTCGACATCCAACACACCACTAATTTGGTGGCTAACTTTTGAACAATCATCAACCAAAATGCCATTTTCACTATCAATGTAAATCCGTAACAGACCGTGTTTAGGATGCGGATGATAGTCTATGCCGACACATTCATATCCCAAACCTTCAACAACTGGCTCGATCAGATTGACCAAATGCTCAGGAGCCTGCTTCATTATTTCCTCGCTTACTTACGCACAAAAAAAAAGAGCCATAGGCTCTTCCATTCACTACCGATTGTCAGCTTCTAAAACCTAAAGCCCTAAAAATAAAAAACCCCATGATAGGGGTTTCTCGATCTGGTAGCGGGGGCAGGATTTGAACCTACGACCTTCGGGTTATGAGCCCGACGAGCTACCAAGCTGCTCCACCCCGCGATTGATTTGAACATTATAGTCACTATCTTATATTTTTCAATCTATTTTTAAATTTGTATGACAAAACCAATGGCAATTGTTTGGATCGAGATATTTATTGGCTGCAAATCTTTATTCGGTAGCCATTAACTCGGTGATAGTTATAAAAACTTCATGGAACATGGTTTGGGTCAAGCGTTTGGTTTGCATGTTGTAACGGCTGGTATGATAGGAATCAACCAGCATACGGCCATCAGGCAACTGGTGTTGGGCGTGGTGCCCAAATACATACTGGCTGGCTTTTAACTGATAGGCTTTTACAACGGCTAGGTGGGCGATAGTCCCCAATGCCAAAATAACGGCATTGGCGGGCAATGCTTTTATTTCGGCTGCCAGATAGTCATTACACTGGCCAACTTCACCGGGCATGGGTTTATTTTGCGGAGGCAAACATTTTACAGCATTGGTGATCCGGCAGTTGTTAAGCATCAGGCCATCGCCAAGAAATTCGGATTCAGGTTGGTTGCTAAATCCAAAGTTAAACAAGGTTTCGTAAAGCAGCAATCCGGCATAATCTCCGGTAAAAGGCCTTCCGCTGGCGTTGGCCCCGTGCATCCCTGGAGCCAGACCGACAATTAATAACCGCGGATTACCATCTCCAAAAGGTTCAACAGGACGGGCATGATAAGTGGGATGCTCCCGTTTCACTGCATCCAAAAATTCTGCCAATCGTTGGCATCGGCGGCAATCTGGATCAAAATAGTTTGTGAATGGCATGATGATTTATTTTTTTGGAAGGGAATATAGTGATTTTTCGATAATTTTGCTTAACATCCTATAAAACCAAGATAAAACTTTACCTAACAAACCACACTTAAGCCGTTTTTATTATTGCCTGAAGTTACGCTGTTGCGTAATTTGTTTTCCAATTAGCGAGGCTAGCAGCGCGGTAATATCTGATGCTGGCGGTTTGTTGCTATTACGGCCTATGGAATGCGCATGGAATAAGTTCGTCAGTTAAGACCTTTCAGGTTTTTAAAACCTGAAAGGTCTAGCGTACCATTGCCTACATTATTTCATGCTTATTCCTAAGTGTTTGTTTCAAAGGTGTCAAAAGTGGCTATGAGGTAAAATACTCAGTACGCATATTAAACACCCACCGTCTTAGCTTTAAAAATTGAATATCATATGACATGGTGTGACATCAATTTTTAACAATTTGCATTTACTATCAATTTCCCTTAATTTTTTTGGATGGAACGATTCATGAAAAAATCATTACTAGCAATGGCAATGGCTTTGGCCTTTAGCCCCCTCACTCAAGCTGGCAACCAAACCTTGTCTTTGAAAGTCTTAGGCCAACATCAAACTGGCATCTTTGCCGAAGGTGCGGCTGAAATTGTTGCTTACGATGCCGACACCCAACGGGTGTTCAAAGTCAACGCCCAAGCAGCAACCGTTGAAGTATTAGACATAAGCAATCCAGCCAGTCCTTCATTAGTCGGTACAATTGATGCCACTGCCTTAGGCGGCAGTGCTAACAGCGTAGCGGTTAACAAAGGCATCGTCGCGGTTGCTATTGAAGCTACGGACAAACAAGCCCCTGGCTTAGTCGCATTTTACAAAGCTTCTGATTTAACGTTGCAAAGTACTGTAAACGTAGGCGCATTGCCTGATATGGTGACGTTTTCACCCAATGGCCGTTATGTTTTAGTAGCGAATGAAGGTGAGCCAAACGATGACTACACCGTTGATCCAGAAGGTTCAATTTCTGTCATCGACATTTCTGCAGGCGTTAAAAATACAAAAGTCAGCACCGCGGGTTTCACCCCGTTCAACGGTATGGAAGCGGCTTTGCGTGCCAAAGGTGTGCGTATTTTTGGGCCAGGTGCAACGGTTGCTCAAGATTTAGAGCCAGAATACATCACTTTTTCTAAAGACTCCCGGTATGCTTGGGTCAGTTTGCAAGAAGCCAATGCATTTGCTTTAGTCGATGTCAGATTAGCAACGGTTTTAGACATTCAGCCATTAGGTACTAAAGACCACAGCTTAGCAAAAAATGCCTTGGATGCTAGCGACAGAGAAATCAGTTCAAGCCTTGGTAAAATCAACATTGCCCAATGGCCCGTGCAAGGCATGTATATGCCAGATGCCATCAGTAGCTACAGTTATCGCGGCGACACCTTTATTGTCACAGCCAATGAAGGCGATAGCCGTGATTATGATGGTTTTAGCGAAGAAGCCAGAGTTAAGGATTTGACCTTAGACCCAACCGTATTCCCTAACGCCACAGATTTGAAAAAAGACGCACAAATAGGCCGATTGAAAACCACTACAGCCAATGGTGACACTGATAACGATGGTGATGTTGATGTCATCTACACATTTGGCGGACGCTCTTTTTCTATCCGCAATTCGCGTGGTGAATTAGTGTTTGATTCGGGTTCAGACTTTGAAACGCGCTTAGCAGCCTTGTTACCCGGCCAATTCAACAGCAGCCACGATTCAAATAGTTCATTTGACAGCCGTTCTGATGACAAAGGCCCAGAACCAGAAGGCGTTGCGTTAGGCAACATCCGCAATCATGTATATGCCTTTATTGGTTTGGAACGCATTGGTGGCATTATGGTTTACGATGTGACCAATCCTTACGCTCCTGAGTATGTCACCTACATTAACAACCGCAACTTCACCGTTGATGCGACTACCCCTGCCGCAGGTGATTTGGGGCCAGAAGGTTTGACATTTATTCCGAGTAATAAAAGTCCGAACAAAAAACCGATGTTAGTTGTTGGCAATGAAATCAGCGGGACAACTACCGTTTATCAAATCGATGTGAAAACGAGCAAGTAACCTAACCCAAGTTCGGGATAAAACTTATTGAAAAATAATGATTTATCCCGATTGCTACGGTAACTGCTATTAAGTTAAGGAATTAATGCAAGTAGTTTTGACACCCAGCCAGACTTTTTTCAACCCGAAAGGTAATAATCCGCAAACTTATTGCGGCTCTTTATGAAATAAAGTGGGTGATCTAATTTCTTTAGCTTTTCAAAATAGCTTTGTGTTAATTACAATCTGCTTTAAAAGTCAATATGTTACGGACGGGTTTTTACAACCCGTCCGGCTTGGTTTGTCTTAAAAGATTGACAACAGCTCTGTTGCACAACAAATCCGTTGCATGAAGGGGATATTGAACTATTGCCGCTTCTCCAACCAATTCACCAGTCTTTCTCCCCATAAACGACTCAGTTGCAAAGCCCTTTTCAGCAGGATTTGTAAATGTGGCAAGCTCACCAAATAGTTATCGTAGCATTTATCCGCTAATCTTAATGTACCCGATTTTAACCAATCCCAACGCACGGGTCGGTCGCGCACTATGCCGCGCTTATGAAGCCAATACAGTAAACCACTGATGTAAAAATACGCTGGACATAATCCAACTAAAAACCAAGCAAAGCGTCCGGCTTCGCCTAAGGCTTCACCCGTGTGTAAGGGCCACATCCAAGTCATCAATTTTTCGCCGGAAGAAAAAAGGCTAGGATCGCGGACGCTTTTTATTTGGCCGCTCCAGCGGTCTACCCAAACCATTGTGAAGGGATGTTTTTGGTTGATTTCTCCAGACTGGCGCAAGTTGATGCGGTAAGTGCCATTTTCGCCGACCGGTGTGGTCACGCGTCTGAGCTTGGCACGGGGAAACGGGCCACGCGCCATAAATTCGGCGGCTTCTAGGGAAACTGGGCGGGTAGACGGGCGGGCACTGCTGAGTACGGGTTTGCCGTCATTGCCGTGACCCATGTCTTGTGTGCCTATTACCAATTCTAAAATTTGCGGATAGCTCAATTGCAATCCCGTAAATGCCAGCACCAATAATGCGCCCGCACTGAGCAAACCCAGCCAGCGATGCAAATCCATCAACAAACGCATCATGCCTTTGTTAAGCCGCAACGCGAATACTTGCCGGAAACCTCCTACAGGCCACCATAAATAAAGTCCTGTTAAGATGGAAACCATCATCAGCCCGCCCAAAACACCAACCGCTTGCCAGCCGAATTTATCCAGCTTCAACTGGGTATGCACATCCAACAGCCAGGTCATGAGCGTTTGTCCCCAGAAACGGCTTTCCACCACTTCGGCGGTGTACGGATTGACTGACACCATCAGCGGGGCGTAAAACTCAAAATACGTTTCTTGAGGTTTTTCAAACCACGCTGTGAGCATTTCGTCAGTCGCTTGCGGCATCTCCAACGTCCAACTTCCATATCGATCTGGATGGACGGCTTTAACAGCGGCGATGATTTTGTCTAAGGATTGGTAATGTGTTTGCGGGTTTTCAATAACCAAGTTCGGGTTAAGAAAAATATCCAATTCGGCTCGGTAAACACTCAGGCTTCCCGTCAGCCCTATTAAGACAAAGAAAAAACCGCCAAAAAGGGCGACATACAAATGGATGTTAAGCCACAGGGCGCGGGTGGGATAGTTTGAAAATAACGGCATGGAAAAATATTGGCTAGGTAGTCGATGCTTGACTTTAGGTTTTTAAAAACCAGATAGGTTATGAGTGGCATAATACCAGCAAAACTATCGTTACTGTGCCTGATTGCTGATGAACAAAACCCCCGTATTTTACCCAAAGGATTTTATCGAAACTGCCGAAGGCTTGTTATTTGCCGTGGTAATACAAGGTCTTGAAGATGGGAAAGTGCTGTGTTGCTTGCGCTATGTCTTGGAAGACTCCGGTTGGAAAAAATACCCCACCCATGCCGCCAATACTTATTTGCAAGCCTATCATCCCCATTACCTGCATTTTTCCATGCATTTAGCCGCCGATTTGCATGCCGTCGGCGTCGCGCATATCAGCAAACACCATCAACCCCGTAGGCGTTTGCAAAACATCATTAAGGCCATTCCGCAAGATGCCGTGGAACAAGACGTTTATCAACTGGCGTGGTTATTGAAGAAACATGGTCTGGATTTGGCCGTTCTGGGCGTAACCGGATCGGTGCTCGCGGGCGTGCATAATCCTTTTTCCGATATTGATCTGGTTTGTTATGACCGCACCGTTTTCCAACACTGCCGGACGTTGGTGCGCGATTTGATTGCCCAGGGCAAAATGGCTGAGTTGACGGAAACCGACTGGCAACAATCTTACCGACGCCGTGAAGCGGATTTAAGCTATGAAGAATATCTCTGGCATGAACGCCGCAAACATAACAAGGCCATGATTAACGGACGTAAATTCGACCTGAGTTTATTGAATGCCAGCGAAGCCGAGACGGAGGATTGCCAAAAACACGGGGCAATCAAGATGCAATGCCGGATTATTGATGACACCTACAGCTATGATTATCCAGCAAAATTCATAACTGACCATCCGACCATCCAAACCGTGATCAGTTATACCGCCACGTATGTTGGTCAGGCGCAGACGGGTGATTGGGTTGAGGTGTCAGGTAATTTGGAACAAACCGCCACTGGTTTGCAAAGGATAGTCGTAGGTTCTAATCGGGAAGCGCGGGGGGAATACATTAAAGTCAAACGTGAAATTTGATTTGCCATGCAATTTATAGAAATGGCGAAAACCACCACTGGCTTGAAAATCGCTGTCGTCAGGTAGAGGGAAATATACAAAACCTGAAAAGGATGTGCCACCGGATTCAACGAAAACAACGGGATTGTGTTTCATGGCTTTCTACCACACTGGAATTTACCGGTTCTGCCTAAAAGCAATTAATTTCGTGAAGTTGTTTTTAACTCAATCCTTAGAACTTAGTCTGTAATGCCGCCGCTTCAAAAGCGATCCCTTGCCAACCGAATTTCATAAAATTCCTGATATTCTGATGTCCTGTAGCATCAGGGTTTTGCAAAACATCAACATGGTAAAAATCTCCAAACAAATGTAGCGTGGTTTGTTCATCAAGCTGATGGATCATCGCGAATGCAAAGATTTTACAAGATCCCTCATTAGTTCCTGCGACATTGACCAGCGTCCCGTCGCCTAAGCCATTGCTAAATGTGGTGGGTTGATAATGATAATGTTCAGTAATGACCGAAATGGTTTCAGCAAAACTGACCGGAATATTTTGGGTTATTTTTTCAATAAAATCAGCTAGTTGCATAAATAAACAATTTTTTATCAACGGAGCAAACGGGAAATTGCTTTAAATTCAGGATGGGCGGCATCACGCAGCCATTCAAATATCACAGATTCATGATTGGTGACCGTCACGCCTTGTTGAGCCAAGCGTTTGAGCGCGAAGAGCTTATGCGCTTCTTTACGTGAACACACCGCGTCTTCAACAACATGGACTTGAAATCCCATGTGCCGCAATTCCAATGCGGTTTGCAAGACACAAACATGCGCTTCCATTCCCAATAAGATGATTTGCTTACGCCCAGTTGCTTGTAATGCCGCTGAAAACCCAAGTGCAGCGCAACAAGAAAATCCGGATTTTTCAAAAATAGGGGTATTTTCAGGCAGCTTGGTAATGAGAACACGCTCAGTCCGGCCTAAGCCTTGCGGATATTGCTCAGTGACTAAAACCGGAACCGATAAACGACTAGCCGCTTCCAGCAAAAAACCGGCGTGGCCACAAATCCTCTGAGTTTCCGACATCACCGATGTTAATTTACTCTGTACATCAATAACGACCATAGCACTATTAGCCGCAGTCAATAAGTTTGGATGTTGGTTCATGCCACCTCTTAAGCTTTTTTCATAATCCGCGCTTTTTCACGCTGCCAATCACGGTCTTTAGAAGCCGCGCGTTTATCGTGCAGTTGCTTGCCTTTTGCCAGACCAATTTCCAACTTGGCCCGACCACTTTTCCAATACATCGACAACGGGATCAATGTATAACCTTTGCGTTCCACCGCACCAATCAGCTTATTGAGTTCATGCCGGTTCAACAGCAATTTTTTTGACCGCACCGACTCAGGATTGATATGCGTGGAAGCGGATAACAAAGCCGAAATATGCGCGCCGGACAACCATGCTTCACCGCGTTTTATCGCCACATAACTTTCTTTTAATTGCACTTTGCCTGCCCGAAGACTTTTGACTTCCCAGCCTTGCAAAACTAAACCCGCCTCGAAGCGTTCTTCAATAAAGTATTCATGGGTAGCCTGACGATTGACAGCGATGGTGGCATTTTGTTGGGATTTAGCTTTTTTGGGGTTTTTATCAGCCATAGGGCGGGAAAGGCATTTGCATAAGAAAAAAGATTGCAGGCGCGCCGCGAATTTAAAACTGACGCAATGAAATAATTTTGTTATTTTACGCGATTATTTTTCGATATTAATAATTTTCCATAAGTTCTTGCTCGTTCTCCTAGAAAAAGGAGGCAAGCAGTAACGAAACGTCATAATAATTAAAATTAGTTTTTGAGGACGAGCATGTCAGAAACAAAAAAATCTCCCCAAGGCGAATGGTCATCCCATTTAGCATATATTCTGGCGGCTACCGGTTCAGCGGTCGGCTTGGGCAATATCTGGAAATTTCCATATATTACTGGCGAAAACGGCGGCGGCGCGTTCGTTCTCGTCTATTTGCTGTGTGTGGCCTTAGTTGGCGTTCCGATCATGATGGCGGAAACGCTATTGGGTAGGCGTGGCCGCCATAATCCAGTGACCACGATGGAAGCCTTGACCGCCGAAGCCAAAGCCGATGAGCATTGGCATTATTTGGGCTGGATGGGTATTCTCGCTGGCATCATTATCTTGTCTTACTACAGTGTGATCGCCGGTTGGGCTACTGCCTATGTTTTCAAAGCATTTTCCGGTAGTTTTTTTGGTGCTGATGCAACTGCCATCAAACAGCTATTTGCTGATTTTATTGCCAGCCCGATCCAGCTCATTTTTTGGCATACGGCTTTTATGCTGGCAACTATGTTGATAGTCAAACGCGGCATTAACCATGGCCTGGAAAAATCCCTGCGTTTTTTGATGCCCAGTTTGTTTGTCCTGCTGATTTTATTAGTCGGTTATGCCATGACCACTCCCGGTTACTTTCAAGGCTTACATTTTCTATTTAACGCCGATTTCAGCAAATTGACGGGGAATTCCATACTCACTGCATTAGGCCAGGCATTTTTTAGCTTAGGTATAGGCATGGGCGCAGTCATGGTTTACGGGGCATATCTGCCGAATAAAATCTCCATCACCGAAACGGTGGTCATTGTTTCCATTGCCGACACGGTGGTCGCGCTATTGGCCGGCATCATCATTTTTCCGATTGTGTTCACTAATGGCCTAGAGCCAAATTCCGGTCCAGGCCTGATTTTCGAAACCCTGCCGATTGCTTTTGGTTCCATGATCGGTGGTTGGCTGTTTGGGATAGTGTTTTTCGTCATGCTCGTTGTTGCCGCATTGTCATCATCGGTTGCCTTGATCGAACCGGCGGTGACTTGGCTGATTGAAGCCCGTGGTTTCAGCCGCGAAAAAGCCTGCCTTTGGACGGGCTTGGCTACTTGGTTGGTCGGCTTTGCCAGCATCTTTTCCTTTAATAGCTGGTCGGGTTTCACGATTTTTGGCTTGACCCTGTTTGAATTGTTTGATTACGTTACCGCCAACCTGATGTTGCCGATAGGCGGTTTTGCCATCGCCATTTTTGCTGGCTGGATCATGGTGCGTGGCCATTGTGAACAGGAACTGGATTTGCCTAACCCTCAAAGTTACCAAGTTTGGGAATTACTCATCAAATACCTTGCCCCAGCTGCCGTTTTTTTTGTGTTCTTAGACGTTGTAGGAGTGCTTTAAAGATGACAGTCATACAAAAAAGCGCGTTGGTCAAATATTCTGCAAAACAAATGTTTGATCTGGTCAACGACATTGAAGCCTATCCGCAATTTCTGCCATGGTGCAGCGGTAGCCGTATCCTAAAACGTAGCGATGGACTGGTTGAAGCGGAACTGTCCATTTCCAAAGGCGGATTTAAAAAAGCCTTCTCAACACGCAACAAAATCGACCAGGGCGGCACTATTACCGTTTCTTTATTGGACGGGCCATTTTCGTATCTGGAAGGGGTTTGGAACTTCATGCCCTTGCGTGAAGACGCCAGCAAAATCTCTTTAGATTTAGAATTTGAAATGTCCAGCAAGCTCGCCAGTTTGGCGTTTGGCGCGGTGTTCAACCAAATCTGCAACACGATGGTCAGCTCATTCACTAGCCGCGCCAAGCAAGTTTATGTCTGAACAAATGGCGTCTGATCAAATGGCGGTTGAGGTTGTTTATGCAAAACCTGAACAACAAGCCCTCATCGCTCTGGACGTGCCAGTAAAGGCTACGGTAGCCACCGCGATAATCGCTTCGGGCATCTTGGAGCTTTTTCCTGAATTAGCTTTGGAAACGCTAAAAGTCGGCATTTTTGGACGCGTCACGAACTTGGGACAAGTGTTACAAACAGGCGATAGGGTGGAAATCTACCGCCCTTTGATTTATGACCCGAAAGAAGCCAGACGGCATCGGGCGGCGAAGTAGTTTCTATTGTCCGAATTCAATGCTGCCAAAATACAGCGCGTCAATTTCAGACTGATTTTTGTAGCCACCATCTCCTTCAACCGCAGGCGCAACCACATCCACTCATGGCGCATATGCCAGAAAAGATTAGCTAAATACGCAAAGTGTATTACGAATAATTAATGCGGTTTTATTATTTAAGGGAGAAGTATGGACAAATTATTGATATTATTGGCTTTATTGTTATCAGGCTGCATTGGCACACCTGAGCAGGTAAAACCCGTTGATGATTTTAAGTTGGCGAGATATATCGGTAAGTGGTATGAAATTGCCAGACTCGAACAACGCTTTGAACAAGGCCTGTCAAATATTAGTGCAGATTACAGTTTGCGTGATGACGGAGGCATAAAAGTCATTAATCGGGGTTACATGGCAAAAGAAGCCAAATGGAAAGAAGCCGAGGGAAAAGCTTATTTTGTTGGCAACCCAAACCAAGCTTATTTAAAAGTATCATTTTTTGGCCCCTTTTATGGCTCTTATATCGTCTTTGAACTTGACCATGATCATTATCAATATGCTTTGGTCAGCGGGCCGGATAAATCTTATTTATGGCTTTTGGCAAGAACCCCACATATAGAAAAATCACTTAGCGACCGCTTGATAGCAAAAGCGCAAGCCCTAGGCTTTGACACCAGCAAACTGATTTATGTGAATCACGATTAAGGCAATTTCCAAACATGACTGTAACCTAATCCTAAAGGTTTTTTTCATTTTTAAAGCCATAAAAGCGGGGCGAAGTAAATTATGTAACTTTTTTACAACGCAGAAGCTGCCTATGGATGGTAACGATCCCCATAGGCAGCGCGCCGTAGGCGATAAATAGAAAAAAATTAGGTTTTTAGATGGATACCGCCTAATCGCTAAGCAAAAAAATAGGGGCGAAAATCGCCCCTATTGTTTAATCAACCAAAACCAGTGATTAGTTGGTTGTGCTAGCTTTGATATGTACAACAGCTTCTTCTGCCGATTTTGTGGCGGGTTCAACTTGCTCCAAAGTCCCTTGGTCAATCGCATCTTGCAATGACTTGGAAGCCGCGCCCAAGTGGTTTTTCGGCGCACCTTTGGCAATTAAAGAACCGGCCAAAGTATGTTCCAAAGCCAACTTTGCATGCTGGACTAAAATTGGAGCATGACCCGCTTTACCGTGCTCAACGGCTGCTTGCGCGTGTTCTAGAGCTGCGGCGGAATGATCTTCGGCAATGACAGCAGTGCTGAAAATAAAGAGTAAAGCAGCAAAAATGGATGCTATTTTTTTCATTGTTATTTCCTCGTAATGTAAAGTTGTCGAGACAACTAATTATTTTAGTGGATGGTCGAGTTAAAACTGATAAACGATACTTTATCATTTGTAACGTAATTTCGGCAGCCCTTACCAAAATGGAGAGCTAACCGTCAACAGTTGAACACGACCTCCACCCTATTTTTGCTTGCCGAGGCTAAATTAAACCCGGCAATAGGTATTTTAAATATCAAGGATTATATTTTCAATACACTGACGAAACCAATGTGCCAACAAAGCTTGTGCTAAAAAATTGAGTTATAAAAAAACAATATATGCGCGAAACATATCCAATCGGCACTATTTTTTAGCTATCAATAACAATTGAACCCCAAATTTATGCTAGGTAGTTCACCCGCTGTCAGCACTTAATGGCAAAAACGCCAAAACGAATCTAGTTTAAGGAAATAAAAAAAGGGCGTTTAGACCGCCCTTTATTTTGGATAAATCAAATTGATTAGGTCGATGGCTGGCCTTCGACTATCACTTTCAGTTTTTGCCCAGGCCGCAAGCCTCTGCCTAATATATCGGCATTGGATTTGCGTAGGTCATTTACAGTGACATTAAATTTTCTTGCTATCTGGTTCAAAGAATCTCCGTTGCCCACTTTGTAATGCACTAAACGGATCGGAGAAACCGAAGCAATTTGTTGATGGGATGATTTTATGACTAATTTACGGCCAGGAACCAGCGCAGTTTTTAACGTAATTTTATTCCATTCAGCAATATCTTTCGGTGTCACTGCAAAACGCTGGGAAATATTCCAGAAGGTATCGCCTTTTTTCACGGCATAAGTTTGATTGTTTGATGTTTGGATTTTTGCAGCTTTAGCGACCAAAATGTGGTTGTTCGACTTATTGTCAAATTTCGAAGGAATTTGCAAGGTCATGCCAGACATCACAGTATTGCCGGGCAAATGGTTGGCATGGCGCAAAGTCGCTATCGTTGTGTGGGTACGGTTAGCAATAAACGACAGAGTTTCACCTGGTTTGACTTTATAGCGTCCAGAAAATGCAGCCGTCTGGATTTCCTCGTGCTTGGCTTCCTTCATTTCTGGTTTTTTGCTTGCCGTTACTACCCGCTCATCAAATTTAGGTTTTTCTGCCGGTTTGTTTCTGGCCAACGGCGTTTCTTGATAAGCCTGATTTAAATTGGCCCATTCGTTAAATGGAAGCTGGGCAAGGTTTCTTTTGAATGATGTCACCTGAGCAACAGGGACTAGTAAACGATGAGGGCCTTGTGGGGCGGTACATGAACGGTTAAAACCAGGATTGAGTTTTAAGAATTTGTCATAGGGGGTATTAGCCAATTGTGCGGCTTTGTGTAAATCCAGCGGAGCTTTTATATCGACGACTTCAAAATAGGGTTTATTGGGAATGTAGTGCAAATTGATGTTGTATTGCTCGGCATTAGCGAATATTTTTGCAATTGCCAGCAAGCGCGGGACATAGTCCATGGTTTCTTGAGGCAAATCCAATGACCAATAATCAGTGGGCAAATCCCGATCTATATTTTTCTCAACTGACCTTCTGACACGGTTCTTGCCACAATTGTATGAAGCCAAGGCTTTTAACCAATCTCCATCAAAAAGTTCGCTGAGTTCTTTCAGATATGTCGTAGCAGCTTTGGTGGAAGCGTATACATCACGGCGACCATCATACCAAGCATTTTGCTGCAATCCGTATTCTTCTCCCGTTGACGGGATGAATTGCCACAGGCCTGACGCATCAGCGTTAGAATAAGCATTGGCTACAAACGCACTTTCCACCACAGGAAGTAGTGCCAATTCGCCTGGAATTTTTTTGGCTTCAACCTCATCCAAAATGTGATGCAAATAAGGTTCGGCACGTTCCTGAATAATTGCTAGGGAGGCAGGATGCTGTAGATACCAATCGACTGCACGTTGGACTCGATAATTATCAATATCAGGCAAGGAATACAAAGACAATAAGCGGTCCCACACGGTTTTATATTGAGTGGATGCATTATTGTATTTGTATTTGTTGAATTTAAGTCGGGAACTGGCTGGAGGATATTGTCCAGAAAAACCATCTGGTACATCTAAGCCAGATTGTCCAGGTAATTGATCACTTATGCTAAGCGCGGTTTTGGGAGTTTCCGAACAACCTGCTGCTAGTAAAGACAGCAAAATCAAAAAAAAATTAGCTGGTCTTTTAAAATTAACATGCATCATCTTAAATCCTAAGAGTGTAGTTTAATTATACAAGGCAAATAGTATAACGTGTTTTTCTTGAAAATAATCAAAGTTATATTACATTGGCTTGAGATAAACCCAAATTAAAGGACAATATCTGACTAGACAACGACTGGCCAATTATGCCAAGCCACTTAATTCATTAGCGTAAACTGGATAGAAACTCTGAAAATAAGCACACCAAAAACATCAAAACAACTCAACTTGCCCTAAAATGGAACAACAATTACCTCAAAAGCACTACAATGAAACGTAATTTTTTATTCTCTTGGTATCAAACCCCTAGAGGCAAATTGCTCAAAGAACTGGAAGCGGAGTATCTGCAACGTGCCATCACAGTCAGTTGCCAACAGACCCTATTGCAAATTGGTGGTTTGGGTTGGGAAAATGAATTTATTGATTGTACCTTATACAAATTTTATACCATACTCGATGCCAAAAACTTAGGCAGCAACCAAGCCCGTAAAATCCGAGCCAAAGCATACCGTTTGCCGCTAAAAAGCGAGTCTGTCGATATGATCATTGTCCCGCATTTATTAGAATTTGATACTTCCCGTTTCCAAACCATGCGCGAAATTGAACGCGTCCTGAAACCAGAAGGCATTGTATTAATTATGAATTTTAACCCGTGGAGTATTTGGGTCAGATATCATTTTTTATGGGAAATCAGAATGGCAAATTCGTTACGCGGCCATTTTCTGAGCCATTCCAGAGTAATGGATTGGCTAAAATTATTAAATTTTGAAGTCACGGTGTCCACTGCCTTCTATCTGGATGAAATCAAATCCAGACATGGTAAAGCCATAGCAACTAGAGGCTCGTTTACGTCGACTTCTTATGCAATCAAAGCCATAAAACGCCGCTACAACCTAATCCCCTTCACTCCAATAACAGTTGACACCCCCTTGGTCAGCGCAACTTCATTAGCCTCTGCCCCACACCTATGTGACGGCAAAGAATCCTTTAACGAATAATTAGCTGCTTAAATATTTGAATTTCTGATTAGTAATCCCCATTCCCCAGATTTAAAAAAATCATATCATCAACGAAAGATACAGCTCATTGGGCACGAAGGGAAAACTAGAAACTTTTTAGAGAAATGCCCAACCATAAACCGCTACTTACAAGGGTGAATAGGCAAATTAACAATTTGCTTGCTTTCTTGTTTCATTTGCACTATCAGGTATTCCTGACTTTCGCTTCGCGCCCTTGGGTCATGGTTTATAGCAGCGGATTTTAGGTAGATTCATCGACAATCATCTGCAGCTACGAAATTCTGCCAGTACTCTGTGAAGACGGGCGATAATATTCCGCCTACTAGGCAATACCCTTTATAATGCCTGCACTCATTTGGACAATTGGGGTAAACACCCAGGCTATGACTCATTTTACTGACTCGCTTTCGCCAAGGCTAAACAGGCTGCTGGCAAACGGAACCGAAAACTTGCTTCGCTGCGGACTAAAAGGCATAGAAAAAGAAAGTCTACGCATTTCACGTGATGGAATTATCGCCCCCACGCCGCATCCATACGCTTTGGGTTCAGCCTTGACCCACCCGCATATCACCACGGATTATTCAGAAGCCTTGATTGAACTGATTACGCCGCCATTTAGTGATATTCGGGACACTTTAGAGTATTTGCAATGGGTGCATCAGTTTGTCTATGCCCATTTGGATAGTGAGATTTTACTAGGTGCCAGCATGCCTTGCGGTATCAGTGGAGATGAAAGCATCCCTATTGCCGAATATGGCCCGTCCAATGTCGGGCGCATGAAACATATTTACCGCCACGGTTTATGGCATCGTTATGGACGCACGATGCAAGCGATTGCCGGTATCCATTTCAATTATTCCGTACCCGAAAATCTTTGGCCCGTATTGCACAGCCAAGAAAACAGCCCATTAAGCCTGGCAGATTTTATCGCCGCGTCTTACTTCGGGCTGATCCGCAACTTTCAGCGCCTAGGTTGGTTGATTTTATACTTGTTCGGTGCATCACCGGCAATTTGCAAAAGTTTTTTTAAAAGCCGACCTGAATTGATGGCACAATTTGAATGGTTCGACGGACACACGCTGTACCATCCGTATGCCACTTCATTAAGGATGAGCGATATTGGTTACAAAAGCCGAAACCAAGCGAACCTGAACATCGATTACAATTCCCTATCAGGTTATGTCGAAAGTTTAAGCCAAGCAATTAACACTCCTTACCCAGAATATGAAAAAATCGGCACACTGGTGGACGGTGAATACCGCCAGTTGAACACACATATCCTGCAAATCGAAAACGAGTTTTACAGCACAATCCGACCAAAACAAATCGCGCAATCTTGTGAAAAACCGACCGTAGCCCTAAAACTCCGTGGAGTGAGGTATGTGGAAATGCGCTCTTTGGATTTGGATGTATTCCACCCGCTGGGCATAGAAACGGATACGGCATATTTTATCGAAGCCTTGTTACTGTCGTGCCTGTTATCTGACAGCCCGTTGATGAGCGAACACGACCACCGGATTAACAACAGCAACCAACTGGCAGTCGCCCATGCAGGCCGCCAACCTGGGTTAGAATTGGCACGTAATGGCGGCAATATCCTTTTGCAAGACTGGGCAAATGAAATCTTTGTCACTATGCAACCTGTTTGTTCCGTTTTGGATGCGGATATTCCAAATCAACCGTACACTACGGCACTGAAAACCCAACAAGCCAAAGTCGAAAATCCCGACCTGACCGCCTCGGCACAATTACTGGCGGCTATGCGCGAACGTATACAGCCTTTCGCCAGTTTTGCTACCGGACAATCCGTCGAACACGCAAACTATTTTAATACCCTGACCCTAGACGATAAGACAGCCCAAAGCTTTGCCGATATGGCGGTCCAATCCCACGCTAGACAACAATTTATCGAAAGCCAACCTCAACTGCCCTTCGCTGAATTCCTGCACCGTTACTTTACCCAAACTTGTACTGAAACCTCATGAACGCCGCCGACATTGACGAATTAAAAAGCCAATTACAGCAAAAAAGTCCACGTATTATCCTCAAACAAGCTTTGTCCTTGTTCGAAAACATTGCCATCTCCTTTAGCGGAGCCGAAGATGTGGTGCTGATAGACATGGCTTTGCACATCCGCAAAGACATTTCTGTATTTTGTCTGGACACCGGACGCCTACACCCTGAAACCTACCGGTTCTTGGAACAAGTACGCAAGCATTATCAAATAGACATTGATATTCTTAGCCCCAACCGCGATATACTTGACGAATTTGTCAAACGCAAAGGGTTGTTCAGTTTTTACGAAGATGGTCACCATGATTGCTGCGGTATCCGCAAAGTTGAACCCCTGTCCCGCAAACTGGCAAGTTTGGATGCGTGGATTACCGGACAACGCAAAGACCAAAGCGCGGACACCCGCCAGCACATCCCCGAATGCGAGTTGGACAGCACCTTTTCTAGCGAAGGCCATTCCTTAGTAAAATTCAACCCGCTGCTGAATTGGAGTTCCGCACAAGTGTGGGACTATATCGAAGCCTATCAAGTACCCTTTAATGAATTGCACGAAAAAGGCTTTATCAGTATAGGCTGCGAACCCTGCACTAAAACCGTATTACCAAACCAGCATGAACGCGCCGGACGCTGGTGGTGGGAAGCAGAAACCAAAAAAGAATGTGGTTTACACGCGGGGAATTTGCGGACGGGTTAATGCTTGGGGAAATGGCAAAAACTTCGCTAGATCACATCGTTTAAAAAATCGTCGCTCCAAGGCATATTATCTTTATTGCTTCATTAACATAAAGGCGCAGGTCCGCGATTGTTTTGCACTAGAACAAAATATTCATAATGACTTTTTGTTTTTAAATAAAAATCAAGCCATTTCAATTCAGCCTGAAGAAGATAGATACATTTGATACCCTATAAAATTTGGCGAACTGGCATTTGAAACACCGCAAATTGTCGAAAAAATGCTTATTGTCTTAGAAGTGCTGGACGTTGCAGCACTAAGTAGCCTCCAGTCAAAAGACTTTATGCGTTGGCAAAAATATACAAGGATTTCGGCTATGGCCAGACACGCAAACCCTTCCCCCCAACAAGCCAACCGTCAAACCTTTTATGTTGCTACCGCCCTGGCTTTAGGCATCGCATTCGGTGAAGTCTTAAACCTGACATTAGGCGGGGCGAAGCCTTTCGATCCGTTGCTAGCCCAAATCATTGCCATACTCAATGTGCTGACGGATGTGTTCCTGCGCTTAGTCAAAATGATTATCGCACCCTTAGTTTTTGCCACGCTGGTGGTGGGTATGGCAAAAATGGGCGACATCCATACCGTCGGACGCATCGGTCTCAAAGCCATGCTGTGGTTTTTTTCGGCTTCCCTTGTCAGCCTGCTTTTGGGCATGTTGCTGGTGAATGTCTTTGAACCGGGCAGTTCCCTCCATATCCCTTTGCCACCTGTTGACGCATTAAGCGGCTTGCCCAATGTCAAACCGACGCTCAGCAATTTTATCGCCCATATTTTTCCGAAAAGCATCATCGAAGCGATGTCCACCAATGAGATTTTGCAAATCGTCGTGTTTTCAATGTTCTTCGGCATCGCCTGCGCTTCCTTGGGGGAATTGGCGCATCCCACCGTCAAATTGCTAGACTCGCTCGCCCACATCATGCTTAAAGTCACCAGCTACGTCATGCACTACGCCCCCGTGGCAGTGTTTTCTGCGATGGCCTCGGTAATTGCCCAACAAGGCATTGGCGTGTTGTTGTCTTACGGCAAATTTATCGGCGAGTTCTATTTTGGCTTGCTGTTGCTATGCGGCTTATTGGGCGGCTTTGCCTGCCTGTTTCTGGGAAAGCGCATGTTATCGCTGATCCGCCATATCCGCGAACCCATGCTCTTGGCTTTCGGTACCGCCAGCAGCGAGAGCGCGTATCCTAAATTATTGCAGCAATTGGAGCGTTTTGGCTGTGATGAAAAAGTCTGTGGCTTGGTGTTGCCGCTAGGCTATTCGTTCAACCTCGACGGCAGCATGATGTACATGACCTTCGCCGTGCTCTTCATCGCCCAAGCCTACGGCATCGACATGCCCTTGGCAGACCAATTGCTGATGCTCTTAGTGTTGCTGTTCACCAGCAAAGGTGTGGCGGGTGTGCCCAGAGCCTCGTTGATCGTCATTTCCGCCACCTTGTCCATGTTCAAGATTCCCGAAGCGGGCTTGCTGTTATTGCTAGGCATAGACCAAGTGTTGGATATGGGCCGTAGCGCGACGAATGTGTATGGCAACAGCATTGCCTCGGCCTTGGTTAGCCGTTGGGAAAAGGCTTTGAAGTAAAAATCTGGTGAAATGAATCGTTTGCGCGGTTTAGCCTAAAGCTTGCTGGTAAATAAATGCTGCCTCCGCCTCACGGATTACTGAAATAACACCGCCAAACTAATTAACGCCGCGCCCACAATCATCGCCCACATCGTAGTGCGTTGGTGGCTGTCGATTTGCTCGCGCAATAAGGCCAGTTCACGTTGTTGGGCTTCGGCTTGGTGTTGGGCGTGGGCGGCGTTGTCTAGGGCTTTGTAGACTAGGGAGGGGATTTCGGGGAATTGTTGGGTGAATTCAGGGAATTGTTTTAATAATTGGGTGATTTTCGCTTTCGGCCCCATGCGCTCATGGAACCAACCTTCTAAGAACGGCTTGGCTGTTTGCCATAAATCCAGATCGGGATAAAGCTGGCGGCCTAAGCCTTCAATATTGAGCAAAGTTTTTTGCAATAAGACCAATTGCGGTTGTACGCGCATGTCAAAACGGCGGGCTGTTTGAAACAAACGCAGCAGCAATTGTCCGAAGGAAATGTCTTTTAAGGGTTTTTCAAAGATTGGCTCGCAAACGCTACGGATCGCCGATTCGAATTCTTCTATGCGGGTGCCGCGTGGAACCCAGCCCGATTCAACGTGCATTTCCGCGACTTTGCGGTAATCGCGGTTGAAGAAAGCAAGGAAGTTTTCCGCGAGATAATGTTGGTCGGACAAGGATAAAGAACCAACGATGCCGAAATCGATGGCGATGTATTTGGCGGGCAGTTCGACAAAAATATTACCAGGGTGCATATCGGCGTGGAAGAAATTGTCGCGGAACACTTGGGTGAAGAAAATTTCTACGCCACGTTCGGCCAGTAATTTAAAATCTGCCCCACCTGCACGCATTTGTTCAATGTCGCCAACTGGAATGCCATAGATGCGTTCCATGACCATGACTTTTTGGCGGGTAAATTCCCAGTGGATTTCGGGGATGTAGATAATCTGGGATTTTTCAAAATTGCGGCGGATTTTCGCGGCGTTGGCGGCTTCGCGTACCAAGTCCAATTCATCTAACGTGGTTTTTTCAAATTCGGCAACTACTTCCATAGGCCGCAACCGCCGCGCATCAGGCGAGAATTTTTCGGCAATACGCGCCAGTTCGTAAATCAAACCCATGTCAGAATGGATGCGTTCTTCAATATCGGGACGCAGGACTTTGACCACGACTTCTTGCCCCGTATGTAAAACGGCGGTGTGGACTTGCGCAACGGAGGCGGAGGCTAAAGGCTCTGAACTGAATTCTGCAAAAGCTTCGTCGATCGACATGCCCAGTTCTTTTTCGATAATGGCACGGGCGACATCGTTGCCAAACGGCGGGACGCGGTCTTGCAGTTTGACTAGTTCATCGGCAATGTCATCGGGCAGCAAGTCTTTGCGTGTGGATATCGCTTGCCCAAATTTGACATAAATCGGCCCTAAGTCTTCTAATGCTTGACGGATTCTGACCCCGCGCGCAACCGTCTTACCTGATTGTCGGCTAAGCCAATAATATGGGGAGAAAATCGCCAAAAACCGGATGGGGCGGAAAAATGGCGTTTTTAAGACAATTTCATCAAGGCCGTGCATCATCAAGACCCAGTTGATATGGATCAGGCGCATTAATATTTTAGGGCGGATCACTGCGTTACCTTTGGTGGCGTTTTGAACCAGCTGGCATGGCCGCTGGTGTGTTTATTATTTTTATAGTCCACGAAAAACACGAAAAGCACGAAATAAAGGCCGAGAGCAGATTCTATACGAACATAGTTAGGAGCAGGTTATCTTGACCATGAAGGGAAAAGGTCGTCCGTTTCCCAACTAATTTAAACCAATGTTCGTGTTTTTCGTGCCTTTCGTGGACAATATTTTTACTTCAGCTGATTTTCCAAGCGTTCCACACGGCTCTGCAAGCGGTCAAAATCCAGCCGTAAGTCGTCAATATGCTGGTAGAAAATATCCGCTTCAGGCACAGCGGGCAAATCACGGGTTTCTTCTTGCAGGAATTCGGCGGCATTGAGGCGGAAAGTTTCTAATGTCTCTTTGCTCCATTCCTGACCCGTGCGGAAAAACTGGCTGATATTATGGGCGAAACGTTCACCCGTGTACCGTGCCAGTTTGTTTTCTAAGTTTATGTCCAGTTTGGCGAACAATTCTTGAAATCGCCGCCCCGTGTGCATATCGCCTTCAATAACCACGTCACCCGCAAAAATGGAACGCATGGGTTTATCGCTAATCCCCATCAATCCAAAAGCCAGTAAAGAACCTGTCAAACGGGTGTCGGGTTCGTCGGGACAAATATCTAACAATTGGATAGCATCGGTTGCCGGACACAAATACAGCGTTTCGTTAAACGGGGTAATGGTCACGGCTACAACTTTTCCCGCTAATGGCGCGAGTAACACAGGGCTGTTGACATCCAAAGCTAGATATTCACGGAAGGCGGTTTCCAACACGCCCAATAACAGCGGTTTAATGAGCATATTAAATTTTATAGCCGCGATGCACAGCGACAATGCCTTGCGTCATGTTGAAATATTCACAACGTTCTAGCCCAGCGTTTTCCATCATTTTTTTCAATTCGTCTTGCTTGGGGTGCATACGGATGGACTCGGCAAGATAACGGTAGCTGTCTTCATCTTTAGCCACAAAATGGCCGATTTTCGGCAAAATATTAAAGGAATAAAAATCGTAGACTTTTTCGGTGACTTTATCGATAGGATGCGAAAATTCCAACACGATGACGCGACCGCCCGGTTTTAAGACGCGGTGCATGGAACGCAAAGCGGCATCTTTGTCGGTGACGTTGCGCAAACCAAACGCAATGCAGACACAATCAAAAGTATTGTCTTCAAAAGGCAAACACTCGGCATTGACTTGAGCATAGCGGATATTCGCCAAACCACGGTCTATCATGCGGTCACGTCCGGTGCGGAGCATTTGTGCGTTGATGTCCGCCAATACCACTTGGCCTTCCGAGCCGACACGCTCATTGAATAAAGCGGTCAAATCGCCTGTGCCGCCAGCCAAATCAAGGACATGCTCACCTTTGCGGACGTTGCTGAGTTGTACGGCGATGCGTTTCCAAATACGGTGTATCCCTAACGACATCAAGTCATTCATGACATCGTATTGTTCGGCGACGGAATCAAATACTCCGCGCACCAGTTTCACTTTTTCATCGACAGCGACTTGTTTGAAGCCAAAATGGGTGGTGTTGTCGGTAGTCATGGTTTTTTCCTTATTATTAATTGGTTCGATTGATTCATAAGTGCCTGCCAAAGCTTATTAGTGAAAAACCGCTTAACTATAGGCACTTATAAAACAATTAATAAGCTATTGAATTGGATATTACTTTGTCCATCAATTTTTTGCACAGCATAATTAAAACTGCCGCGCAAAAAAAATTATGGACAAAGAAATTAATGCGCATGTGATCGTGTGGTTTTTCGTTGTATACCTGCCAATTCCAACTGCTCAAGGTACGCGGCCCACAAAGCTTGGTAGTCAGCACCAAGCTGATAGAGCAAATCCCAAGTGTAAATGCCAGTATCATGCCCGTCACTAAACACCAGCAAAATACCATAGTTACCGATGGGTCGGATGTCTTTAATACTCACATCTTCCTTACCATATTGCAAGGTTTCTTGGCCTGGCCCATGCCCGACCGCTTCAGCCGATTGGGTGTAGACTCGAAGGTATTCAGTAGGCAAGACGAACACGCTACCGTCGTCGTAACTGATTTCCACACGATTGGACAATTGATGATGCTTGATTTCAAGGGGTTGGCTGTTGCAGGGTTTGATGTTTAGGCGCATAGAATCAGTGATGGTAGGTTAGCAAATGCTTGTTTACAAAAGTGCCGGAAGGGTTTGTAAAGCCTTAGTAAAGCTTTAAGTGCCTGTTAAGTGTTTAGTCGCTTAAAATGTTATGGTTGGGATTTCAAACCGCATCCTGGGTTAGTACCGAGTTTCGGCAGTCAATGCCTAAAAAAAATAAGATACACAAAAAAACATACCTTAAAGCCAATAACTGTCTCATTTCGTTCTCTTTACCCCCCCCCTTCCCTCTGATCAATTTTATTCCATATTTAATGGGGGCTAGACTTTTCACCAGATTTTGTTTTTTTTAATTTCTTAGTCAGACACTAAATAGTCTGACCACTTAAGCCAACTGTGCTTATTAAAAAATAACCTTAACTTAACTCGAACTTGGGAAAAGAAACAACCATTAGTTTAGTCTATCTTGCCAAACAACCACAACATGCAAGTATTACCAATAACCACAAGCATCTTACGCCTTTTCTGTAGGGCCACGTACGTGTATAAAGGTGAAAAAAATGAAAGCGGTGGATAACTAAAGGTGGGTTATGGCTATATCTGATCATTCCGATACAAATACAATGCAAGATGCTCAAGCGCCTGGTGATTTAGAAGGTTATTTAGATGGCGTATCAGCCGCCGGTGAGCCATACGGTTGGGCATATTCTTTATCAGAACCATTACGACGGATAAACGTCTATTTGGCTGTCGATGATAGCGTTATTGTTAAGGCAATAGCCGATTTGATGCGGGAAGACCTTCATGATGCCGGAAAAACAGACGGTGCTTGCGCTTTTGAATTTAAAAATATCCCGTTTCCCGTCCTTATACAACTTAAGCCAAATAGCAAAATCCAAGTTTTTTTCGATGCTGAACATCAACATGAACTCACCAATAGCCCTCTGCAATTAACGCCAACATCATTCGGGCATTTATATTGGTCTGCATTTAACCCTCGACGCGAAGATTTAACGCTCACTGATCAACTCTTTGCGGTGCGGGAATTGCTTAATGCTTTAGAAAATCCGAGTGTCCTGATTGGAGACGAGCAGGTTTATACCTATCTACTGGGTTTTTGCCGTCATCTTTTGCGGCTTGGCCAGTACCAATGGCTAATTGACCATCTAAGCCTAGATTTGATCCAAACCCGTTGCAGTTTGGGACTTCTGGCATTTGAGCTGATTTTGATACGCACTATCTCAAGCCAAGCGAACGGCACTCTAGCCTTGGAAGAACTACACCTGCTGGAAACTGCGCTACATAGCGAATTGCAAAGTAAACATAAACTTACTCGCACCTTTTACACCGACATTATTGGTGATGTCATTGTTTGGAGCTACCGCGACAGCCATTTCATGTTATTAAACAATGAGGGGCAGATAAGCCCGTTAGTATTCCGGTTTTGGTATTTACTGGGTATTGCCCTTGCCAGCCTTTACCAAGATTTGCCATTTGCGGCGAACGTATTGGATTTTATCCGCCGCAATAATACCGATACCTACGAACTTTTGGTGTTGGAACATTGTGGCAAAATAAACCGCTCCTTGGGCAGGAATTACGAAGCTATGCAGGATTTTGCCGCGGCGATCAAAGCCAATTCAGAATCGGCTTTTGTTTACCAAGAAACGGCGGCCATAGAAACTATCCTGTGTGAAGGCCGTGTCAATGCTATCCGCCAATCACTGCCGCGCATTTTGGCGATGCTGTTTAAAAGTTTCCAATTCGATCCCCAGCGTGGAGGCAAGTTACAACATCTAGCTGATCAATTTTTACGGCAATATTTCCAAAGCAGTGTCGGGCATACTAAGGCGATGGCGAAGGCTGGCGACATTTCTGCCGCGCTATCGGAAAGGCGTGAGGACTTGGCGGTTTTATTTGGCTCGATGACGTCTATCCAAACTTTGGCGGGACAAAACTACTACCAAGGCCTGGCGACCAAGCGTAAACCCGCAACGCGCCGTTTTGGCCACATCCTGTTTATTGGCTCGAAAGAACTGTGGCAATGTTACCAATATCGGGTACAACAAAAAATGGATCAGTCTCATATCTTGGGTTATCAGACAGGGTATAGGGATATTGATAGCTTAGACGATGAAATCTGGAAACGCGATATGGCGTTTACTGACGTGGTTTATATTTGCCGGGTACCAGCCGTATATACTATTTTCAAGCTGGTTGCTTATGCCCGCCAACTGCATATTCCAGTCATTTATGATATTGACGATTATTTGTTTGATGAGCGTTTTTTCCCCGCCCCGCTTGAATCCTATGCGGGTACGATTGATGAGGAGTTCCATACCCATTTGGTCATGGATAATCCATTTTTTGAATATGCGTTGTATCTTGCCGACGCGATTACTTGTTCAACACAACCTTTAGCAGAACGTATCTCCGATGTTGTAGGGCCGGACAAAGCGGTGGCGGTGCATCCAAATTTGCTGACTCCTAGCCTGCATTTGGTGGCACGGCAATTTTATAAAACCGAAAAGCCATCTGAAACCATAGAGCTTTTTTATGGTAGTGCGACCAAAGCCCATAAGCAAGTCATTTATGAGCTGTTTGGCCCTGCCTTGGTGATGATTTTAAAGCGCTTTCCTGATGTTAAATTTACCGCATTCGGTTATTTCCAGCTCCCCACAGAATTGGCGCCTTATGCGGATAGGATTGAATTCAAGGAACCAACAGCAAACCGTGATTACTATTTAAAACAACTCAGCCAAGCTGACATTAATATTGCCGTATTGGAACAAGACCCGTTCACCGATTGCAAAAGTGAAATCAAATGGTTGGAAGCGGCGGTTTTTGGTATTCCCAGCATAGTTACCCCCACTGGGACTTACCTGAAAGTTGTTCAAGCAGAAAATGAGGTGCTGTTCGCCGCCACGACTGAAGAGTGGGTGCAACAACTCACGCGCCTGATTGAATCGCCCGAATTACGCCGTCGCATTGGAGAAAACGCGCGGCAGTATGCCTTAGATCGCTATGCCCCTGGAGTTGGGGGAAATATCCTCAAGCATACCTTGGCGGATTATTCCCTTCCAACGCCGCTTATTCCGGCAGCACCCCATAAGCCCCGTTTATTGTATGTCAATGTGTGGTTTGCCCCGCAATCGGTCGGTGGGGCGGCACGGGTATTTGAATCCCATGTACGGACGCTGGTGGAAGTTTATGCCGAAGATTACGATGTGTATGTGCTGACCAGCCAAATCAATCCCGAGCACTTGATCCCCTACTCAATTGAGCAATTTTTGTATGGCCCGGCTTTGGTGACACGCTTGAATGTGCCTTTGCGCGATTGGTCGGACATTCAGGATGAAGAGGTTTACGCCTTTTGTTTGGAATTCTACCGTAAATATGATTTTGACCTTATCCATTTCCATGCCTTACCCATCTTGACCGGGTCGGTGGTGGATGCGGCGTTAGCACTGAAAATCCCGTATCTTATTACCTTGCATGATGGTTGGTGGTTGTCAAAATACCTGTTTCTGATCAATGAAGAGAACGAGTTAATCAATACCCGCCAGGCGTTTGCAGAGCTAGACACTTTTGCCAGACAGCAACCCTTATACACCCTCATAAACGCGGCGAGTGCGGTCTTGGCTGTATCGGACAAGTTCCGTGACATTTATGTGGAAGCCGGTATCACTCAAACCCAAACCAATGAAAACGGCTTGGCCTTATTTCCGGTATTGCCGCGCATTAAGGATGGGGTTTCCAAAGCCCCCAAGGTGCGCGTCGCCCACATTGGCGGGGCCAGTTACCACAAGGGTTTTGATTTGTTTCGGGAAGCCGTGGCACAAACTAAGCTTAAGCATATCGAAGTGCATATTATTGACCACAGCTTGGAATCCGGTGAGGTCTATTATGGGCAATGGGGCAGTACGCCAGTTATTTTCCGTCCGAAATATAAACAATCTGAAATCAATACCATGTATGCGGCAATGGATGTACTGGTGGCACCGTCGATATGGCCTGAATCCTATGGTTTGGTCACCCGTGAAGCGGCTTATGCGGGAGTATGGGTCATTGCGTCTGATAGGGGCGCAGTCGGTGACAGTGTTGAAGAAGGCATCAACGGTCGGGTGGTTTCGGTTAATGACGCCAGCGCCTTACAAGCGGCTTTACTGGAGATAGATGCTGCTCCAGAGCGGTTTCTTGAGCAATGTCCGCAAAAATCTGTGCGGACTGTTGCCGAACAAGTTGCAGAATGTGTGAAGTTGTATCGGGTGATTTTGGCGGATGTTCAAGAAAGCCAGGCAATGTACTTAAAACGAAGATAATAATTACTGGGCTGCACTTTATTTTTTAGGTATTGTTGCTGAAATAACCCGCTGGGCGGTTGCAATCCCGCTTTGCATTGCATGGCTCATTAGCATATCCCGCCATTCGCCGTATTTGCCACAACCATAAACGCCATTTTCATGGAGATAGGCAAAAATCAACTCAAGGGCCGCCCGTGTTTGGTGGTTATAAATGATATGTCCATAACGGAGATTGTGCAGCCATTCAACAGCGATAGAGTCTTGGCAACTTAAAATGCCCAGTTGTTTAAGTCCAGCATAAATCCGCTGACGCACTTCTGGCTCTGAGAGCGGATAACGCTGTTCATGATGGGCGACTTCCACCGTCAAACTGTCCGAGCCGACAGGCGCACAAGTTTTTGAATAATGTGTCGGTATGGTGACGCGATAAAAGTCAGTATCTTGCCTAGGGATGCGCCCAATGGCCCAGCGGGGCGATAAGGGCGTATCAAGGCCTAAGTTCAGAATATACAGCGAGCTAAAAATAAGCTGTTCCGCCGCCTCAGTTATCACTTTTGGGACGTTTTTTATCAACAAAATGATTTCTGGCAACGGTAATGATAATACCAGATGTTCAAAAAACGCTTGGCGATGGCTGGTAAACGTCACCTGTTTTTTTTGTAGATCAATTTCTGATAAAACGTGTCCGAAATTAAGCTGGTTATTTGGCAAAGTGGCCATCATGGCTTTAGGCAGGTTGTCGATGCCTCCTGCATGAGGATACTTGAAACGGGTATCATGACCGCCACACGCTGATTGTGCGGCAATTTGTCTAACGCCAAACAACTGGGACATTGCGGGTGGTTGGATACGGTTAGGCATGCTGCCATCAATGCTGGTCAAAGGAAAACGTAAGCGTTTGGTTTCATAACCTTGGAAAAACAATTCAAATAATGTTTTTCCTGATTGCGACAGGATATGCTCCTTAAAATTGCTGGGATTTTGCGAAACCCTCGTGGCATTACGGCGCAGAATGTCTGAAAAAACCCATATTTTCTGTTTTAAGCTTAGATGATGTAAATGGTGCTGGATCGGTGAGGAAATGGTCAGTACGTTAGATGTGTCAAGAAAAATGGTCGATTGGCAAGCGCAATCATCAATATCCAAGCTTAGCCGATCAAACAATTTTGGAGTTTCTAAAATGACATGCGGCCCGTAATCGAAAGTAAAACCGTCTATTCGCTCGCTTCGGGTAAGCCCGCCAGGGACTGGCTCCTTTTCAAACGCAGAAAAAGTAATGCCCTGTTGATGCAATTCCATTGCACAAGCTAAGCCACTCACACCTAAACCAACTAAAATGATTTCTGACATTGATTGTTTCCGATGAACCAAAGATTATGGATGGATTATGGATGACAGTTGATTAATTGGATAGGTAAATTTACTGTTTTTCCAATAATTTTAGTCATTAACACTGGGTAAAAACAGTGGCAGATATTAGACATTATCCGAATTAACGTTAAAACTGAGTTTGTTGATATTTGCCCGCAAAGCCACCATTATTGAGCGGACCCGCCCCAAAACCTTTGCCCAATGGATCGATACGCTATGCTTTTTTATGCCAACGTCATAACCCGCCCTTCCGTTTT
>Ga0247835_1000726_pt1 | contig 45273 bp, 18 predicted proteins | sample LaCtaG_3_FD_189912 | JGI IMG/M metagenome (GOLD analysis project Ga0247835, IMG submission 189912) | Freshwater microbial communities from meromictic Lake La Cruz, Castile-La Mancha, Spain - LaCruzMarch2015_13.5m | ecosystem: Environmental > Aquatic > Freshwater > Lake | place: Spain: Castile-La...
GAGCCTTGGAAGGGTGAGCCTTTTATTCTCGGAGTTGCGATCTACGACGGTATCACCGAGGTTCCCTTGGCCAAGGGTGACTTTAACAAAACTGGTGCTTACTCTGTCAAAGCGAATATCGTTCCCTCCGGCACCCGCATAAAAATCGGTTTCTGGGCAGGAACAGGCACACCAGGAATCGATAACGTCAAGATTGAGGTAAAGCCGTTGCCTTAAAGGATTGGCCTTGGGTCATTTTTTGCTCCAGCGAACCAATTCCGGGATTGGTGGCCAAAAAGTCCTAATTTTTGGCGCAACTATCTGTGCCGAATAACGATCCTCGAGCCTAGGATGAAGATGCAATGGCCGATGCCAACAAACGGAAGCACTTCAGCCTGGTTTTAGGCAAGCCTAACTCCTTCACCCTGGTGGAGCTTTTGGTGGTGGTATCGATCCTTGCGCTGTTGGCGGCTTTGGCGGTTCCAGTGACGAAGAAAGCCATCGCATCTGGGAAGACCGGCAAAGCCATATCCAATCTAAGGCAGATTGGGGTTCTGATGAATTCGTATCTGGCGGAAAACAATAATCGGTTGCCGCCGTATGAGGCACAAATGTTTGCGCCGCCGGATACCGAAATTTGGAATAATCTTTTTCGAATCCAGTCAGGTTTGCCTTATCGCGGAGATCCAAAAAACAACAGAGATTTATGGTTGCCGGAAATCTTCTATGACCCGATGGTGAAGTCCGGCCGGCAACATTTGTGGGGATGCTTTGGCGCGAACAGCGCCTTCATGGAAAAGCCAAATGGAACCCCCATTTCCCAAATCGGTCGCCTGAGCGGCAAAGTCATAGTCGCTACCGCTAAGGACACCTCCGTCACGCGATTTGACAGCAGTTGGTATTTTAACGCCACCCAGGTGATTACAGGCCCAGTCAAAATCGATCCACGGCATGGGGGCAAAGCCCTTTGTCTTTTTGCAGACGGCCACGTCGAGGCCCTCGACATCCTGAATATGAATACCACCCAAAGAAGAGAGTATTTCGAAAAAAATTGAAGGCCCGGAACCAATGGAATAAAGCAGTTGCCGTCTTGAAGAATCCCAAATGAATTGTTTACTGCGCTGAAGCAGGGTGAAAGTGCGAATCATTGCGGGTTTAGCAAACCCGCACCACATCGATCGAGAGCAGGGAACCAAGCTTGGCGATTCGGTTGGAGATGTGACCGACGCCGACCGCACAGTGGTGGGCCGGACCTTGGGCGTTCCAGCGTTCGACGAAAGCCCGTGCACCGATGGAAAAGCGGTAACGACTGTTGGTGTTGCCGATCTCCAGGATGGGTCCGGGCACCGATTCACCCTCGGCCACCAGAAGTTTCAGGGAGCCATCGGCATACTCCACCACGGAGAGCAGGGTGACTGGTCCGTGACGGACACTCATCTCCACGGAGAGACCTTTGCCAACCTTGCCATGGTAGACCTCGAGCGGGCGGACCTTGGTTTTGCCTGAAGCGATCTTGATGTGGCCGGGGCCGTCATGGCCCATTAGGACCACGTCGTCATCGAAATCCATCGCGTAGTACTCCGTGAAGGAGCCTCCGGTGCCGAAGGTATCCATGATTTTCATGGCCTGGGCATTTTTCACCTCGTATTCGCCGGCCACTGGGATGCCACGGGCAGTGAGTAGGGAGTTACCCAGAATCACGGAGCTCATCACATCCTCGTGCTCCTCGTTGCCAGTGCCCATGTGGTAGTAGGCGAGGGATCCGAGTTTTTTGGTGGCAACCAACTTATCCAAGGCCACGGCGGTACGTGCGGCACGATCCAACTCGGCAGCGGAACAATCTTTCTGGATATCGAACTCCTTGCGGAACTCGGCCAGCTTGGCCTCGGCCTCGGCGGGCTTCACCCCGCGACGCAAGGCGGCCAACTCCTCCACCTCGACAATCTCGAGGTGGCCCCCGAAGTAGGCGACCTGCCGAGTGGTGTCGGTATGGATGTCGAGCATACCGTTGTAGTAGTGACCCATGAGTCCAAGCCGGTTGTGGGACATCACGTGAGCCACGCGTGCTGCTTCGATCCAGTCATCGATTTCCTGCCAGGCCGGGTCGCCAGGCTGGAGAGTGCCGGTGACCTGATGGAAGCCGATCCGGGCGCGGTTGAAAGCGTTGGCGATTTCTGGGACAGGGCAGGCACCGCAGTGGGCGAGCCATTCGCCAGTCATCTTGGTCCGGTCGCCCATTTTGTTGAAAGTCTTGTAGTCCATGGCAGCCACGGGCTGGAGGTTGAGGATGATCACCGGAACTTTAGCCCGCTGGACCACGGGCAGGACGGTGGAACTCAGCGCATAGGTGGTGACGTGGAGAAAGATGATGTCCACGTCCGCTCGCCGCATGGCATGACCGGCTTCCATGGCTTTTTCCGGGGAATCGATGAGGCCAAGGTTGCAGATCTCAACACCGGGACGGGTGATTTTGTCGGCCACTTGGCTGAGGTAGCCTTCCAGTCTTGGTTTTAGGCCCTCAAATTGCGGCCAGTAAGCCTCCAGACCGATACCAAACAGACCAACGCGGAGGGGGTAGGGTATTGGCATAAAAAAATATTATGCCGATTTGTGAATCCAGAGCAACTCGATGAAAGGCATGGCGCTTTGGCAAAAAAATGCTGATTTTTGGCGGGTTAGTTCGTCAGAAAATTCGTGAATGAATCTCTCCCAGAGATTTCTCGCGCAAGAGAAATTCTGGGGGTGGTAGAATCAAGGCGTCCAAGCGGGCTTGCCGGTGTTCACGGGAAAATAGGTGGGGTCTTTTTGCGAGATGATTTCGATGTGTCCGTCGACAAAGGCCATCAAAGTTTTAGGGGTCGTTGTTTTGGCGGTAGATGGATCGGTCGTGCTTAATCGTCTGGCTGGATAAGGTAGGTCGGGATTTAAGCGTTCAGCGGGAATGAATTCGAGTTGTCCCCAACCATGCTGCAGTCCCCTCCACACAGCTGTAGTTAAGAGAACAGTTTTTGAAGGCCGTGGAACAGCTGCCAGAGGTTTTTGGATTAGCTCGGAATTTATGGCCCACTGATGTCTTACTTGTTGGAGAGTCAGATAAGGGCGCATGGCTAAGAGGGTTGGGCATAAGTAAATATGGTTGGGATTTTGGCTGAAGCTCCAGTTTTTGATCCCCCCAACTTCGCCGTTCAAAGTTCCCGGAAAAACATCATCCACATCAAGAACCCAATTCAGACCCCCTGCCTCTCCCTTACTACCAATGATTTTTCCGCGTTCTTGAGTTGTGAGTAAAACAAACGAGGTGGTTTGTTTGAGATTTGATAGATCCTTGGCGGCTAGCCCAGAATTTCGAGCTTTTCCAACGGCAGAAGTTGTCAGGCCTGCCAGCAGGCCAACGATAGCGATCACGACCAAGAGTTCGACCAAGGTGAAGGCAGGTAAAAAGCGACTTGAAGAAAAAGTATCTAGTTGGGCCGGCCAGAGTCGGGCGGGAGAATTATCCTTAGGATTCGCCATAAATTTCATGATCCAAGGATGTATAGAGGTAAAAAGGTGTTTTACTAATCATAATGTCTTTTATCTAAACATAAAATTAAGTCGATCTAAGGAGATTAAGTTGATCCCTCCACTAGAGTTATACGGTTTTGGGTAGTTGTATAGAGAAAAATTTGGGCGATGGGAAACTCAGGCAAAGGGTAAAAGAGAAGCGAGGCTGAGATTTAACCAAGAAAGGTAAACAATCTGGATGAAAAGAAAAATAAGTATCAATAAACTTTAAATAATCCAAAACGATGCTGTCTTGCGCTTTCCTTTTTGCTGGGGAAGTATCGATGCTTGAAGATTTGGCCCTTTTCATTCCGAGGTGGTGGTGGAATTCTGTTCTTGGGGGCTGGACTGGCGGCGACGGTGGGATGGGCGGATCAAGTGTTGGAGCCGGTTGCGGTGGAGGTAGATCACGGTTCGATTTCTAATAATTTTACTTGGGCGGGTTGGGCCCAACCGCGGACAGAAATTTGTTTTTTACCCCAAGGGCAGATCCAGATTAGTGACTTTCGTGAATTTGTCATCTATCCCGACCCTGGGCATAGCTTGTATGGAAAAGGTCATGCTGGCGCGGGGATTAGTGTCGGGAAGAATGGGATTCAAGTGTTGGAACATAGTGAGGGGTATTTCGAGCCGGTCTTACGCTGGAGTGGCTTGATTGAGAAGGAGACCCCGATTGCGGTGGTTTATAAAAACAGGGTGCCGAGCCTTTTTGTGAAGGGGCAAATGGTGGCCGTGGGCCAAGCGAGTCTTTGGATCGTACATCCGGGGAATCAGCAGGGTGGACCGGAGAAGGAGCGATTTACCGGAACGGCGCTGGGGTGGCAGCTTTTCAACCAACCGCTAGAGCTGAGTCAGGTGCAGAAATTAGCGGAGTCTGCCCCCGTGGAAAAACGTCCCGTGGCCAGGGACGGGGAGGATTTTGAGCCGGGATGGACCTTACCGATGATGCCGCGCAGTCAAGAGGCGGAGGGGGTGGACGGTTCCCGAGCCGCCTCCCCCAAGGAGAATCTGGATGCGTTAGAAAAAAGTTTTCTTGATCCACCTCCGGCGACCGCGCCTTGGGTCTATTGGTATTGGATCAGCGACCAAATTTCAAAGGAGGGCATCACGCAAGATTTGGAGGCGATGAAACGTGTGGGGATCGGGGCGGCGGCCATAGGCAATATTGCTCTTTCCTCAGTGCCGAGTGGATCGGTCAAGGTGCTGAGCAAAGAGTGGATGGAGTGCGTGCAACACGCGATCCGCGAAGGTGCACGGGTAGGGGTGGATATAGGGCTCTTTAACTGTCCCGGATGGAGCCAAGCGGGTGGGCCGTGGGTCCCGCCCGAAAAATCGATGCGCTATCTGGCAACCACCGAAGTGGTGGTGCAGGGGCCTAAGGAATTTAGCGAAAAATTGACAAATCCGGGTCTGGCGGATTCGGCCAGTTGGGTTTACGCTTATCCTCTCACCGGTTCCGTGGAGGAGGCGCCCGTACCCCTGACGTTCACGGCGGGAGAAGGAGCGCCCAACGCATCTCTGCTTACGGGCGCCGACCCGGCCCATCCCTGTATCTTGGAGGGAACATCGTGGATTTGGAAAGAGGTGGCGGACGTGGGGGCCGCCGCGCCAGGATCCGTTTTCTTTCGGCGTGTATTTACGTTGTCGTCTGACCGCAAGGTGAAGGCGGCGACCCTGTCCATGACGGCGGATAACGAATACGTCTGCTGGGTGAACGGGGTCACTGTGGGAAGCAGTACCTCTTGGAACGAGGCCCGCCCGATGGATATTGCCGCGCAGTTGAAGCCGGGCAGAAACATTCTGGCGGTTTCCGTCAAGAATTTGGGCAGTGAACCCAACCCCGCGGGCTTGGTGGGGAAAATGAAGATCGAATTTACGTCGGGCCCGCCGGAGGAGTTGGCCACTGATGCAAAGTGGAAAACCGCACACGAGGAGGCTGGTGGTTGGAATGGGGAAAGTTTCGATGATTCGGCCTGGAGTCCGGCGATGGTGCTTGGCCCAACGGGCATGGGGCCTTGGGGACCGATCCGGATTTCGGCTCTGACGTTGCCCGGTGGCGATGGCCCAATGCGTCTCCGGATGACCGCCCCTGGTCTGGTTTCCGTCCAGACTTTGAAGATTTATCCCGGTCTTGGCGGCTTGACGGGCTTGGCAGAATTAAAAGCCAAAGATGGCCAAGGAAAATTCCGTCCGGTGGCCAAACTCCGGTTGGATCGCCCCGGCAACGCGATGCGGGCGAACGAAGGTTTTTTGGTTCAGGGACCGATGGTGGCGGCGTTTCCTCCCCTCCAAGCAACCGAGTTTGAGTTGGAGTTCACCCATGCGCCCGCGGGAGCGCAGATTGCGGCCATCCAACTCCTATCCTCCCCCCGATTGGACCATTATGTGGAAAAGCAACTTGGAAAAATGCATTTCAACCCCTTGCCGACGGATAGGACGTACCTCTGGCCCCCTCCCTCCGAGCCCGCGACCCCCGACGGAATCATCCAGACAAGCGGGATGGTCGATCTGAGTCAGAAAATCTCGGCGGACGGCATGCTCCGTTGGAGCGTGCCCGCAGGGAGATGGCTTATTTTGCGGGTGGGCTTGGCCCAAGTGGGTACGCGCAACGCTCCAGCTAGTACGGAGGGCGAGGGTTGGGAGATCGACAAAATGTCGCCGGAAATGGTCCGTTGGCATTTGGACCAATTTGTCGGACTGTTCCTGCGCGGAATGAAGGCGGTGGAGCGTCGGGCGTTAAAATATGTGATTTCCGACAGCTACGAGATGGGATCGCAAAATTGGTCGGATCGTTCCACCGCCCTGTTTCGCGAGCGGTTTGGCTACGACCCCTTGCCATGGTTTCCCGTGCTCACTGGGCGGTTGGTGGGGTCTGCCGATCAATCGGAACGGTTCCTTTGGGACTTGCGGCGTTTTGTGGCGGACGAGATCGCCGGGGGATTTGTCGGTGGTTTGCAATCGGCCTGCCAGACCAACGGCCTTCAGTTGTGGCTGGAGAACTATGGGCATTGCGGTTTTCCGGGGGAATTTTTGCAATATGGCGGGCGGGCCGATCTTATTGCCGGGGAGTTTTGGTCCACGGGAGACTTAGGTCCGATGGAGATTCGTGGAGCGAGTTCCGCAGCCCACATTTATGGCAAAGCGATCGTCTCGGCCGAGGCCTTCACCAGTGCCTCGCGACTTTTTGGAACCACTCCTGCCTTGCTGAAGAGGCGGGGCGATTGGGCGATGACGGAGGGGATCAACCACTGGACTCTGCATGTTTCAATGCACCAACCATGGAATGATCGCAAGCCAGGAATGCAGACGTGGTTCGGCACCGAATTTAATCGGCACAACACCTGGTTTGAGAAGGGGCGGAACTGGATAACCTATTTTCGTCGGGCTCAGGCCCTTTTACAACAGGGGCTCCATGTGGCTGATCTCGCCCTCCTGATTCCGGAGGATGCCCCACGCATGGACGGATCCTCTCGGGCGATTGTGCCGACTGGCTTTGATTTTGATTTTATGAATGCGGAGGTTTTGCTGGGCAAGTTGCAGGTGCGCGAGGGTCGCTGGGTTCTGCCGGATGGAAAATCGTACCGCGTACTGCATCTTCCCGAATCGGACACCATGCGTCCGGAACTTCTCCGACGGATCGCTGAGCTGGTCCAACGTGGGGGCACTCTGGTCGGAACACCCCCGACGCGCTCGCCGAGCTTGTCGAAATACGGTAAGGCGGACGAGGAGGTGCGCCAACTGGCACGCGAGCTTTGGGGGACACCTGCGGCAAAATCAACGGGGTCCCGAAACTACGGGCAAGGCCGAGTGTTTTGGGGCATGTCTTTAAAAGAGGTTTGTCAGGCGATCGACCTTCCGCCGGATGTGCGAGGGTTGGATCCGAGCGAGGTCCGATGGATCCACCGAAGAGCAGGGCAAGATGAAATTTACTTTGTCGCGAACCAGACGGATCTTTTTCTCAACTTGGCCCCCGAATTTCGGGTTGAGGGTAAAGCTCCTGAATTGTGGTATCCGGCCACGGGGCGACGGGTACCCACGGCGGCCTTTGAGATTTTACCTCGTGGCACTCGGGTGAGACTCCCGCTGAACCCAACCGAATCGGTCTTGGTTGTTTTTCGCGGGCGGAAGCCGACTGTGCCCTCCATCATCGCCCTCTCGCGCGATGGGGTGGTGGAGCGAGCGGGTGAGATTTCCCCGGGGGCACGATTTCTTGGAAACGGGGAGTATTCTCAATCTGCAGAATTTACTATGATGGGCTGGGTGCGCCCCCGGATTGACACGGCCTTTCCGCCCGATTTGCGTTGGGAGGAGGTGAACGAAGTGACCCCGATCCGACCTGGCCATCGGGTGACGGAGCCCCCAGGCACAGCCTTTGCCACCCTCTCAGCTGGCCGGAATGGTGTTCTTGTCTTAGCGACAGGAGGGTCGGTGCTGGAACCCGTGCTGACACACCGAACAAAAATCCTAGACTGGGCGCACGTTGCCCTAACGGCGAAAGAGGGGCGCTTAACTTTATTTGTGGATGGGCGACCCGTGGCGGAGGGTCCCGCTGGCCGGTACTCTTTGCGTTCCATCGCCTCGGTGGAGGGGGGGCAACGCAGTCTGGCCTTTAGCGGGGAGATGACGGAGGTAAAACACCGTGACCAAGCTCTTTCCGCCCAAGAAATCACGAAGGAAAAGGAGCTGACCGACCCGCGCCAACGCCCTTGGATGCCGGTAGGTGACATTCAATTCGGCTCGAACGGTGGAGTTACGGCCGAGGTGTTGGCTGGGGGAAATTATAAATTTAAACTTTCCGATAGCTCTGAGGTGCCGATTCAAGTTAGCGAACTGCCCGATCCACACCCTTTGGCAGAACCTTGGACCGTGCGGTTTCCACGGGAAAACGTGGCGGCGGGGGAGATCACGCTCGAGAAACTGGCCTCTTTGACCGCACATGCGGATCCGCAAGTTCGCTTCTTTTCCGGTACGGCCGTTTATTCCACTCACTTTCCTCAACCGCCCAGCACGCCGCAGACCCGCGTGTATCTGGATCTCGGCGATGCGTGTGGATCGATCGGCGAGGTGACGCTGAATGGGGTTGATCTCGGCTCAAGATGGAATCCCCCCTACGTTTGGGATGTGACTGACCGCCTCCGCGATGGGATCAACAATCTACAAGTCAGCGTGACTGGCACATGGCGCAATCGTCTGATCGGGGAACTCCGTGACCCAAAGGCGTTTGCCAACACCTCTTTCCGACCGTATCTCGCTTCCTGGGGGGATGCGCGTCTGCATCAAGGCGAAGCGATGGTACCCTCAGGACTGCTCGGGCCGGTTCGTTTGGTTTTTTCCCGCCGGGTATCACTGCCGGCTCCTCCGAAACCAGCGGGGAAGACGGCCCCCACCGCTAAAGGAAAAACAGTTCAGGGAAGGGGTACTCAAGGAGGGGGTATAGTTGGGCCCACTGGACAGAACCCAAGAGGGGGCAGATGGCCAAGCGCAGAAGGTCAGGACGAGGTATGAAAAAAGTGAAACAATCCCCCTCCCAAACGAATCCGGCGAAAACTCCCCCCGCCAAGTCGGACTCCTCTTTCCTCATCCGTGCCTTTCTTTTTGATTTGGACGGGGTTCTCGTGACGACCGATCATTTTCACCAACTCGGTTGGCAGGTCTTAGCGAAGGAACAGGGCTGGGATTTCCCAGATGAGTTGGCCCAGCAACTGCGTGGCATCGCCCGCCCGGAAGCGCTGGATCGGATTTTACGTCACAACCAGATCCATGCGACGGCGAACCAGCGGGAAGAGTGGGCGGCGCGCAAAAACGAGGTTTACCTCCAGCATATCGCCGGAATTACGAAGAAGAATACTGTGCCTGGGGCACTTGCCTTTCTGGCTACGGCCCGCAAAGCCGGCATCTGCACCGCACTCTGTTCCGCGAGCCGAAACGCCCCCGCAGTGCTCGAGACGTTGGGCATTCGCGATCTTTTCGACGTGGTGGTGTGCGGGCTGGATGTGGCACGTTCCAAACCTGATCCCGAGGTGTTTCTTCTAGCGGCCGAGCGCTTGCACATTCCGCCGTTTCACTGCTTGGTCTTTGAGGATGCGGTCTCGGGAATCGAGGCGGCCCGTCGCGCGGGGATGAAATCGATCGGCGTGGGTTCGCCCGAATCCCTGCCGAATGCCAGCGAAACGATGCTGGATTTTCGGTCGGTGGATCTTCCGGCTATTTTGGAAACGGGGAGGTTGGAGCGCATTCAACCGGAACCGTGGCGGGTGACGCAGTCCACCTTTCGGCCCGCACGGGCTCACTACTGGGAATCGCTTTTTGCCTTAAGCAATGGCCGGCTGGGCGTACGAGGCTCACTGGAGGAGACGCCTTGGCCGGAGCAGGAATATGCCGCGACTTTTGCCAACGGCGTCTTTGGTCGAAAGCCCTATGTGCACTTGTGGAAGTTGCCTGGCTTTGCCGAAAATCTGGAGATCATGCTGGGTTTACTGAATTGGCTCTCGTGCGATTTAGAGGTGGACGGTGAACGGATGGGGCCAGACCGTGCGATGCCTGGAACGCACACCCGATGGCTCGACCTGCGGGCGGGCGTTCTGGTCCGCGAGGCGGAATTCCGTGCCTCCAGTGGGGGAGCCGTTCGGCTTCGCTCCACCCGAATGGTAAGCATGAGGCGTCGCCATGCCGCTCTGGTGCAGTACACGGTGGAGGCGATCACTCCCTGTGTCGTTCGTCTGGGCACTGGGGTAAGCGTGCCGGCCGGTCACTGGCATCTGCCAGGTCAGCCGATTACCCTGGGGGCGATGGAGACGCGGGGCAACCGCGATACATTCTCGCTTGAGCCAACGGATGGGTCGCAAGCCGCGGTCGCCGCGGTCGTGACCCGGTTTTCCAACCAAGAAGAGGTGGAAGTCGCGATACGGCGTGAGGAGCGGGCGATATGGCGGGAAATCTCTGTTTCGTTAGCTCCTGGCGCAACCTTGCAAATCGAGAAACATCTCGCCCTCTTGACCACGCTCGAAATACCAAAAGACGATTTGGTGGATCGTGCCCACTTGGAGGTGGAACGGGACGCAAAAGACGGTGTCCGCCTCCTGCTGGAGGAGCAGGGGGAGTGGTGGGCCCAATGGTGGGATGCTTGGGATATGGCGGTGGAGGGTGCCTCAGCGGATCAGCAGGCCGTCCGATTTAATCTTTTTCAGCTCCGCCAAAGTTTTCCCGAGCAGCCAACCTTGAGCATTGGTGCGAATTTTCTCACGGGGGACAAGTATTGCGGGCACGTATTTTGGGATACGGAAATGTATATCGCCCCGATGGCCCTTTATACCGAGCCCAGGCTGGTGAAGTCGTTGCTCGAATATCGGTATGGCCTTCTCGATCGGGCGCGAAAGCGGGCCCGCGACGTCGGTAACCGGGGGGCGCTCTTTGCTTGGAATTCGATTAGCGGCGAGGAGTGTGCGACCGTCTTTGAGGCTTCCACGGCAGAATACCACCTTGTTTCGGCCGTGGCTTGGGCGGTGTTTCGCTACGTCAAGCTAAGCGGAGATGTGAATTTTCTGTGGGATCAGGGGGCAGAGATGCTTTTTGAGACAGCACGTTTTCTGGAGGATCTCGGGGGCTATGTGCCCCATCGGAATGGGGCGTTTTGCCTCAATGCGGTGTGCGGTCCCGATGAGTACAACTGCGGGGTGAACAATAATGCCTACACGAATGTCATGGCCCAATGGCATCTGGCCTACGCAGCCGAAATTTATGATCGCATGCAGGTGGAGGCTCCAGAAAAATTCGCAACCCTTGTCACGAAGATCGGCTTACTCCGTGGCGAGCGCGACGGTTGGGTGCGGGCGAGCCAAGCCATGTTTATCCCTTGGAACAAGAAGTTAGGGATCCACCCGCAGGACGATAGTTTCCTCCACTTAGCCCCTGTCGATATGACGCGGATTCCGATGCACACCGACATCCGTGAAAAATTCCACCCCCTGAAGCTCTGGCGCACCCAAGTATGTAAACAAGCCGACACGGTCTTGATGCTGTTTGTCCAAGGGCATCAATTTTCCCGCAAAGTTAAAGCCGCGGATTACGATTTTTACGAGCCCCGCACGAATCATGGTTCGTCCCTCTCGGCTTGCATCCATGCCATTCTGGCTGCCGAACTGGGTCGGGTGGAGGAGGCCTACCGTTTTTTCCAGCTCAGCGCTCGGATGGACCTGAACGACTTTAAGGGGAATGTTGCCGGAGGATTACATGCGGCCTGTATGGGTGGCACTTGGATGGCACTGGTGCACGGATTTGGTGGGATGCGGGACTATCCTGACGGGCTCCATTTTGCCCCCACGCTGCCCAAAGCGTGGACCGAACTGCGCTTCCGGATGGCCTTCGAAGGCACAAGTCTAGAGTGCGCCATCGGGCCGAAAACCACTCGCTTCCATTGGCTCGCCGGCCCCGCCCTGCGCCTCCGGGTGGCGCAAAAATGGCACCCCTTAGGTCCTTTGCACCCCTCGATCGAAGCTCGAACGGAGGGTAGCAAAGATAAGTAAACCGGTTCCAAGGTTGTCGAGTGTTAGAAATTGCGAAGGTTAGTACCTGTGACTTGGTGCCCGAGTCGCACAAAAGGGGGAGGGGGCGGGATGGTTGTCATGCCAATTCCATTGCTTTGGAAGCAATGGTCTTCTACATGGAGATATGGATACCCTTTTTCTTAAGGCGCGGGTGCTGATCTTGTGTTTTTTTAGCGGCGCCTCCGCTTTTGCTCAGGTTGTTTATCAGTATGATTTTGGCGGCGACGTGGGGCAGAGCTTGCTGGGCCAAGCTCCTCAAGTCCGCCCTGGACAGGAGGTTTTCATCTCGAACGACAGCCCAACGCAAACAGGGCAAGTGAAAGCGAACGGTCTTGTCCTTTCCAGCGGGGGGCAACCTTCTTTTTATCTTCCTTTTCGGGTCGCAGGGAAAAGCAAGTATGTTTTATCCATGGAGGTGGAGTTGAATCCTTCCAGCCCTTGCGAGGAGTGGTATGCCATCGGGTTCATTCGGGGGCCCTTGCCTGAGGCGGATAAAAGCTTGGCCGCGGCCTACAGTGCCCTCTTCCTCATCCGCGGCAACGGGGAAGCGCAGTTCCTCACTTGGGGCACGGAGCCCAGTGGTCCAGGAGTGGCCTCCCTGGGCGCCACGGCCGGGCGCCTTGAAATTATTTTGGACAACACGATGAAAATTTCAGATCGATGTACGCTGGAGTTCCGCTTCCAAGGAAAAACGGTCTACCAGACGGCTTTTGCGGGAATACAGTTCAACCCCGACACCATCGATCCCATCACCCACATTGGATTTGGAAAGAGCACTTTGGATTCACCCTCGATTCCGGGAAAGTTTGCTAACTTGAAGCTCGAAATTATACCCTAATCTCGGTTGGCAGCATCGTTCGAACCCGACGCAAGGGTGGAATGGACGACCCGAAGATCCAACTGGGCTGGGGCTTGATAAGTCCAGGCCACCTCTTGAAAAAACCTAAAGTGTGGATAGAATAAATAAATACAGGTCAAAAATCATTAAAATGTACAAAATCCACAAAGTCAGCCCTTTATGGCTCGGCCACCACCAAGTCCTGTTTTTTTTTGGGGGGGGACTTCCGCTACTTGTCCTTGGGGTCATGACATCGGTGTCGCTTGCTCAGCACATCCCCAACCCTAGCTTTGAGACGGATGCCTCTCCGCCTTGGCCAGGCTACGCGGCCATTAGCGGGTGGGCCGCGACGGTGCCGGGGCGCGCTGGCCTGAACAACCACAATCTTGCCCCTTTTGCCGACAACGGAGCAACCTTTCCTGAAGGCAATCAGGTGGCCTTCATCCAGACTTGGGAGAGCGAGCCGACGAACACCCTGTCCACCACCATCACTAACCTCACCCCGAGCCAAAGTTATCAGCTTTCGCTGTCTGTGAATCGGCGTTCAGGAGTGACGCCTCCAAAGTTCTTTCTGCAGGTGGGTAACGAGGGTGTCGGCTCCTTGCTTCGATCAGCAAGTGACAGGAACCCTTACTATTTGGTGGCGATGAATTTCATCGCCACCAACACCTCGATGCCCCTGACCATCACTAGTACTTCGACTGCCGACACGGCGCTGATTCTGGACGATCTGCGGGTCCTGCCCATACCCGCAGCTGGCTCTTTCTTCACCCTTTGTCCTTGGACCGGCGACGCCAGCCCCGCAATCAGTAGCAACTACAACTACACGCACGCCTACAACTTCGGAGCTGCCAGCATTAGCCCCGTGATCAACGGGGTGACTTTCACCGGCGTGGACGGCGGAAATCCATCCGTGGCGAACTCCTTTTCCGTCACGGACCGCCCCTCGGTTTATAATGGCAACCCGCAAAACAACCTGCCCAATCCCAGTGCCAGCCGCAGTTTGGGGAATGACTTCCTGTACAACGGAGCTGGTAGCGGCGCGCTCACCCTGCAGGGGCTCACCGCTGGCAAGCGCTATCGTACCACCCTTTTTGGCATTGGTTGGGACAGCTCGGGTAGCCGCCTATCCACTTTCAGCGCCAACGGGCGGAGCATCACGCCCAGTGAAAACCAGTTCGGCCAAGGAAAGGGGATCCTTCTAGACTTCGATTTCACCGCCGCTGGCACAACTCAAGTTCTTTCCTACAACGGATCGTGGCACTTTTTCGGTTTTGCTAACCGCCTCCTTCCCGACGAGCCGGAAACTTTTTCCGTCTCTCCCTGGACCGATGATGCCAGTTCTGGAATCAGCAGTGGCGCCCCCTACACCCACGCCTATAATTTTGGCACCTCTGCGAGCGCAGTGATCCATGGGGTCACCTTCCGCGGTGTCGCTGGAGGCAACCCCTCTGGGAGCGATTTTTTCTTCACCGGACCAGCCGTGGTACTCAACGGCAACAGTGGCTCCAACAACCATCCCAACGGCAGCGGAAGCCGTATCCTAGCGAATGATTTCGTGTATGGCGGGGAGAAAGGCAGCCTGACCCTGACTGGGCTGATTTCTGGGCGGCGCTATCGTACCACGTTTTTTGGACTGGGCTGGGATGCCACTGGCCACCGCACCGCCACCTTCACCAGCGAGAACCGTGCCCTCACCGTGGATGAAAACACTTACGGCCAAGGCAACGGCCTGCGCGTCGATCATGAATTCACCGCGGACGGCACCAGTCACGTCATCGGATATGTCAACTTGGGAGATGCAGGCTGGCATTGGTTTGGTTTCGCCAACCGGGACATTTCCGTGCCCGTCGCCCCGTCTCTCACAAGCTCCGGTGGCCTGCTCACGGGAGGGATAGGCCAGCCTTTTAGCTATTCGGCTACGGTCACCCCCAGCCCTGCCACCTACCCGACGACCTACCAGGTCACGGGGATTCTCCCGACAGGCCTCACCCTAGATACTGGCACAGGGGTGATCAGCGGAATGCCCATCCAAGCGGAGGATCGGACGGTGACCCTGACGGCGACCAACGCGGGTGGCTCCAGCAACCCCCTCATCCTGCAGATGCGGATCAATGGGGAAGTCCCCGACCCGTATGACCAGTGGCTTATCCTCCATTCCGGCTTGGCCAACACCGTTGGAACAGCCGACCCCGACGAGGACGGGCGCACGAACTTCGCGGAGTACGCCTTTGGCGGTAACCCAGCCCTCGCCGATCCCGTTCCGTGGTCCGTCGGAACCAGTGGTGCAAACTTCGTTTTCTCGTGGCTGCAACGGACGGGAGGCTCGGTGGTGTATGAGGTGCAGGAGTGCGCGGATCTCGCCGCTGGCTCGTGGGCGAATTCCGCCGCCGTTGTGGCCCCTGTGACTGGGATCGTGGCACCGGATGGATTTGAGTGGAAACGGATCTCGGTGCCTGCCGCTGGGAGGAAGTTTTACCGCCTCATCACCGTGCCGCAGGCGCAGATCCTATCCTTTGCCCCGCTGCCCGCTAAGTCCTACGGCTTCCCCTCCTTCACTCTCACCGCATCCTCTTCGAGCGGGCTTCCGCTGGTTTACACCAGCAGCCATCCTGAGGTGGCCACCATCTCTGGCAACACGGTGAACATCATCGGCATCGGCACCACGACTATTCGGGCCAGCCAGGCTGGGAACAGCACTTACATCGGGGCCACGGAAGTCGCCCGAACCCTGACGGTCGCACCGAGAACCTCGCTCACGGTGAATGCCAAGACCGACTTCGGTGCGGTGGGCGACGGGGTGGCCGACGACACCGTGCCACTGCAAAACGCCCTGAACTACCTGTCCGCCAACTTAGTCATGGATGGCGGTGGCTGTCTGGTTTTGCCGTCGGGAACCTACCGAATTACCCGTCGCCTGAAGTTCGAGAGAGAGGCACTGCCTCATGGTCTGAATCAGGGAGTGACTCTGCGCGGGGCCGAGAGTGCGGGAATCGGTGCCACCATCCTTTATGCGGCCACCCAAGAGGGGGCCTTGTTCTTCAATGTGAACGATACGGAGGGTCATTTTTTTCAGTTCGGGGTGAGAATTCAGGACTTGCAGATTCAGGCAGGCGCGGCGGATGCGGGTGCGGCCATTGAGATCCAAAGAATGCCCACCGCGGACACGATTCAGTCCGTGATTCCGCTGATCAAAAATGTGGCGATCACGCGGGATACTTCCTTGAAATACTTCCGGTACGGCATCGTCGGGAGAAAAGTGCTGTTGCCCGAATTCACGGATGTCCGAGTGACTGGTGTGCGCCAAGGGATGCAGGCCGGCATCCTCCTCGACCGGCACTACAGCTACGCCTTCAACAACTGCACCGTGGCGGATGCGAATACGGGGATTGATACGAGAAAAGGAGGAGAGGGGGCGGTGATCGAGCACACCACCATCACGAATGTGAATGCCGGAATCAACATGCACGTCGATCCCACGGCCTTTACGGGTCCCTCGAATCTTGGGGGCGCACTCATCGGCTGTGACATCTCCGCATGGGATTCTGGGGTGATCATTGATCACAAGGGCTTTTTCCCCATCAACGACAACCGGTTCGTGTCCCTAGGCAAGGAACCCACCTACCGGCATCTTTCGGTGAAGCAGTCTCATCATGTGATCGTCTCCGATAACGAGTTCGTCGGTGCCTCAGCCCAGACAGGAGTCTATCTGCAAAGTCCCAACTGCGAGGACAACACGATTTCCTATAACCAGTTTGGCTCTTTCGCCACCGCCGTGCAGATCGAATCTGGGGTGGCCAGCACCACGATCCTGGACAATTTCCCCGCGTCCGCCCCTATCGTTAATCGCGGGAGCCTGACCTATGTGCGGACCAACGCCCCCCGTGCTTTCAAGGAGACGGCCACGAGGGCGCCGGTGTACGGCTACCAGCTTGGTCGTGTCCTCGTGCCGTGGAATGAGTTGCTGCACGGCCCCGTCATCAACGTTACGGATTTCGGAGCCAACGGTCTCGATGGGCTGGACGACACCCCAGCGCTGCAGAGCGCGGTGAACGCGCTGCGGACCAGCTTGAACAGCGGCGGCCAAGGCACGCTTTATTTTCCTGCGGGTTTCTACCATCTTGCCAGCCGGCTGGACCTGACCCAGGGCGGGGCGAACTGGCAAAAGCTGACGATCTGCGGGGACGGCAGTCACGTCTCCGGCATCGCGGTGACCGGCTTGGAGGGGGTATTTAAGATCGATTGCACGCAGCCTGTGCCGATTTTCCTGCACGGGTTCCGGATCGATCCGCACACCGCCAACCCCGCCACTGCGATCGAAGTGTCGCAGCGGAATGGGTCCCCCACTGGCGACCGTTCCCTCCTCGTCCAGGATGTCCGTCTATTCACCTGGGAGCCGAAGGAGGACGAGGACGGCAACCCCATGCCCCGCTACTTCAGCGGGGGCATCAAGGCCACCGGAACGGTCCGCCCGCTCCTACAATTTGTGGACATGAGATCGGTCAACAACAATAACTCTAGTGTCTTCGGAATTCAGTTCACTGAGGGCTATGGTTTCGACTGGCAGGGTGGCAACATTTACGGAAAACAAACCGAGGGCATCATCAACAGCCGAGGTGGCGAGGTGAATATCCGAGGGCCCAGCTTCGGCGGGGGCGGCCTGGCCGGTCTGGTGGTCGACGCCAACGGCGGTTCTTTTTCGATGAACAATGCCCACATTGATACCCCGGTGAACCTGCGCGTTTCCAATGCGAATCATGTGGTGGTCATGAACACCCTGACCATCGCGGGGCCTCAGAATCTGGATCAGGGCACTGGTAAGACCCTCTCTTTCCACAACTGCACCAATCTGTACGTTCGGGATAACATGCTGGCGGCCGCCTTTGCCACGCCCCGCCCCGACAATGTGTTCATCAACCTCGGCGCCGTTTCCGAAACTTGCAACGGGTTCGATATCTCGGGGAACATGATCGTCTTCAACGAAAACGAGGGTACGGGAATCTTTATTCCAGCACAGAATCTCAACGGAAAGGTTTCTGACAACCGCTTCTTTGGAACTTCCGTCCATGACATCGTCATCTCGGAGCCGACCACCCAAATTCTTCAGCTTCCCCGAGACTGAAGTGGTCGAGCAGTTTTGAGCGTGCGGTCCACTCGTTGCTGGTATCACAGAATCCCATAGGAGTATCCCTACCCATAGATATTTTCCATTCAATTCTCGGTGGTTCTTTGCGGATCGCCAGTGACTTTTGTCTCCGATGCAGATAGAGCGAACCCCCGAAAAACCCTCCAAAAACAGCGAATCAATTCGTTACAACACCTGCTTGCAAGGTATGGAAATTAATAATTTCCATACCTAAAATCGAATATTATTAATGCCCCCTTGACAAAAGAGGAGCCCTGCATAGAATGATAACATAGGTTATAGAATAAGTAGAATAATCCAAACCCAAATTTTTAAAAAAGATTCCTATTTATGAAACTTAAGCCGTTATATTTATTAGCGTTCAGCTTGTTTAATTTCTGTTGTCAGGCGCAAGCAACCGCCCCTGCATCTCAAATAATTTATCAATATAATTTCAGCGGTTCCGCCTCCACCAGCGTGTTGGGCCAAGCTCCTGATGTCCGTCCCTCCAACGAAGTGTTCGTATCCAATGATACCCTTTCGCAGTCCGATACGATCAAAGCCGACGGGGCTGTAACTGGAGACACGAGGCCATCCTACTATCTACCTTTTCGGGTGGCGGCGGGCAGGAAAAATATCGTCAGTATGGATGTCCAGCTGAATCCCGGTAATCCCGCTGGGGAGCACTGGTACGGCTTGTGCTTTGCGCGTGGTGCCACCCTGCCTGTGGCAGATGGGGGCTTGGCAAGTGCCTATGGGGCGATGTTTCTTCTGCGCGAAAACGGCCAAGCACAGTTCCTCAGCTGGGGAACGCAGGCGGGCAGTGAAAGTCGTACCCTCAGTGCCACCTCGGGCCGCATGGAGATCGTTCTTGATAACACCAACCCGGCGAACACAGATCTGTGGGTTGTGGAATTTCGCATCAACGGTGGCCTAGTCTTCTCCACGCAGTATAACGGGGGAAATTTTAATCCGGATAGCTCCGATCCGATTCAATGGGTGGGGTTTGGCAAATGGGGGTCCACCCAAGGGAAAATGGACAATTTCACCGTGCAAGTGACTCCAGCTGTTGCTTCAGTGGTGGGAGTAGATTCCACCACCCTCACTGGGAAAGTTATGTGCGGCTACCAAGGCTGGTTTACGGCTCCGATTACAGGGGATTCACGCTGGATTCATTGGGGTGGCTTTCGTGCTGGAGATGATCATGCCAGTCCTGACGGCACCAATTTGCTGACGGACATGTATCCAGACATGCGGGAGTTTGATTCGGACGAATTGATCCCCACCGCGATGACGATTGGGAGCGCGGAGGCGGCCGCCCCGCTCTACTCGGGCAGCAATCCGAAGACGGTGCGCCGTCATGTCCGATGGATGCAGGAGTATGGTATCGATGGGGTCTTTGCCCAGCGCTTTATTCACGAACACATGGGGGGAGATACCTCATATAAGCAGCAGTTGAACAAAACGCTTTGGAGTATTAAAAACGGCTGTCAAGAATATGGGCGGGTTTTCGCAGTGATGTACGATATTTCCGGCCCGGCCGATGACGATGCCTGGGTAACGGCTCTGAAAAATGACTGGATGGCTCTGGTGGATCAAGGGATAACAACCGGCGGGCGTTACCTACAGCAAAATGGAAAGCCCCTCGTAGCTATTTGGGGCCCAGGCTTTACCGATCGGGTTCCTGCCAACCCAGCGACGGCCCTAGCCTTAATCAACTGGTTTAAAGCGGAGGCGCCGGCAAAGTACCGCGCCTCGGTTATGGGGGGAGTCCCCGGACAGTGGCGAACATTGGGCGGCGATTCACGCGCGGACACCGCTTGGGGCGATGTCTATCGCGCCTACGATGTTATCAGTCCATGGACGGTGGGCCGCTATAGCAATAATACGTTGATCGATACTTGGAAAACTTCGAGAATCGTCCCTGATATTGCGGCCGCAGTGGCCGCTGGGCGCGCTTATGGGACCGTGGTCTGGCCTGGTTTTTCTTGGAAAAATCTCAACAACGGCACACTGAACCAGATCCCGCGCAACGGGGGGGCTTTTTACTGGCGCCAGATCTACAATGCATGTGCGGCAGGAACTACTTTTATTTATGTGGCCATGTTTGATGAAGTGAATGAGGGAACGGCCATTACCAAAGTTGCCGAGAACGCGGCGCAAGCCCCAAATCAGGGAAGTTGGGTGAATATGGATGCGGACGGCACTGCTTTGCCCTCTGATTGGTACCTGCGACTGACGTACGAGGCGGGACGGATGTTGCGCGATCCGGCCACTCTTACCGCAACCTTACCCACGGCCCCCGGACCGCAGACGGTAACCGGACTGGGATTGTCTAATACTTGGGATGGGGGTGGGGGAAGCGCGGACGACACCTGGAGCAATCCACTAAACTGGGTAGGTGATGTCGAACCCAACTACGCTGATCCGCTGAACTTTACCTCAGCCTATGTCGGTGCGGCGAATTCAGCTTACCAATATTCTGAACCGGCACCCACCATCAAAGGGTTAAACTTTCTGCCTAGTGCGGGAGCATTCACCTTGCTTGGTTCCCCGATCGTGCTGGATGGCGACATTGCCAATCAGAGCACCCGGATCCAAACCATACGTTTGAACATGGATTTGGGATCAGGAACCCGTACGATTGCCGCTACGGCTGGCGACATTTTATTGAGCGGCTCTAACATCGGCACGGCGCAGATTCGCAAGACGGGAGATTACAGGTTGACCCTGTCTGCTTGGAATCGGCACACTGGGGGAACAGAGGTGGTCGCTGGCACCTTGACCTTTTTGGGGGTGCAGGGAGAGGAAGGCAACATTGCGGGTAACCTGACTATTCGTCCCGGTGCCACGGTTTACCTCAATGATGGCTGGTCGCTTGGGTATAGTGGCGACAGCACGAGGTCGGTCACCGGCATCACCATTCAGGGTGGTTCGTTGGTTGTGGGAGCCAACAATACGGGCGGGACATCAGCCCAAACGATCACCATGACCGGCGGCTCCATTAGCCAACTGGGAGACAGAGATTTTGACTGGTATTTGGGCAATGGGGGCGTCTCCGCTAATCCGACTCTGCGCACGCTGGCGAGTTCCGAATCGGCAGTGGTGGCCGCCAATTTCGATTTGCGTTTAGGGGCTGGAAATAAGCTAACGCTGGATGTCGCAGCAGGAAGCGTGAGCGGGGGTGCCGATCTACATTTCAGAGGTAGCATTCAAGACGGAGGGGAAACGGGGGGAGTGATCAAAAACGGTTCGGGCAAGGTGATCTTCGCGGGGGCCAATACCTATAGCGGCAACACGAGTGTGAATGCTGGAACTGTGGAGTTGGCCGCCAACGGGATCCAGCAGTTCAAAATTCTGGGTGATGGAGTCAACAACACCATTAATGGGGCGGGCACCGTCAACCTTCTGGGGTCGCTGGCCTTTGATCTCGCTGGGGCGGGCAACGGCTTTCCCAACACATGGACTATTGTGGCGACTGGCGGGGCGCGAACCTACGGAGCGGAATTCAACGTCCTAGGATTTAGCAATATGGGCGATGGAACATGGAGGAGACCCATCAACGACAGGATCTATGAATTCAGTCAGGCCACTGGGCAACTCCGCACGACGGAGTTTGGGGCCACCGATCCCCTGTACACTTATCTCCGAACAGCGATGACCTCCGATGGCTACATCGTCAGTAGTACTGATTTACTGCAAACGAGCCTTTCCAGCACCGCTTCGACGGGAGATTTCACGAGAGAAGCTTGTGCGGGCTTACCGGCGCTTATCGACGGGGAGTTTGGCCCGGCAGGAACCAGCACTGGGGCCCAAGCCGACTCCGCAACTTGTCAGGTCGGTGAAATCATCACCTACACTCTGAATACCAGCACCAATCTGCGGGGTTATAATATTTCCAAAATCGTCAGCCACACAGGTTGGGATCAAAACCGCTTCGGGCAGAGATACGATGTGGAGGTGCATAAAGTGGGCGCGCCCGCTGGGGCCTTTGTGCCGTTAGTTTCCGTGGATTATCGTCCCAGCTCGTCTGGCACTAGCAGTGCCGAAGCGACGGTCACGGGGTTGAGCGGTTTTAGTGGGTTCAACACTGGCACGCTAGCCAGCGGGGTCGATCAGATCCGCTTTATCTTTAAAAATGGAAGTAACTATGGCCATTCGATGTATCGCGAGTTGGACGTCATCGGAACGCCGACGAGTCTGGGAGGGTTGGGGTTATCCTTTACTGGGGGCGGATTTGAACTTCCTTATTTGGGGGCGGGTAACTTCCAGCAAGGCACAGCGGCCACGGGCTGGACCTCGATCAAAAAGAACGTGGGTACTACTGTTGATTATGGTGGTGGTATTCTCAGCAATGGAAGTCCCTATGAGAATCCTCTTGCGCCGCAGGGAGAACAGGTTGCCCTGCTCAAAGGACCAGGCGGGATAGAACAGGTCATTGCTGGGTTTGAGGTCGGGAAAACCTATACGATCAGTTTCAAGGCGATCGGCCGATCTACTTTTGGTGATGCCAATCCATTCCAGGTATTACTGGATGGCCAGCTTCTGAGTTTTTCCGGCCTGACCACGATCCAACCGCCCAAAACTGAATACACCCCGTATGCGGGCACATTTACCGCCCGCAACAGCACGATGACGTTGGCATTCCTTTCGACCCTAACTGATGGTGTCGTCGACTTTTCCTCCTACGTGGATGATGTCCACATTCAGGATGTGCCCAACGCCCCTGTCATCACCAGCCAAGGTGGTATTCTGACGGGTACGGTGGGGGATCCTTTTAGCTACGCGATCACGGTCACGCCCGATCCCGCTACGTATCCGACAACCTATCAGTTGACTGGAGCGCTCCCAGCGGGTCTCACGCTGAACTCCACGACAGGTGTGATCAGTGGGACGCCGACTTTGGCGGAGGATCGTTCCGTGTTGGTGACGGCGACCAATACGGGAGGCACCAGTACGGCCCTCTCCCTGCAGATCCAGATCACGGGGGGAGCTATCGATCCGTATGACCAGTGGTTGGCACTTTATCCTGGTCTTTCGAATACCAGCGGATCAGCCGATCCGGATCAGGATGGTTGGACAAACCATCAAGAATATTTATTTGGGGGCAATCCCATGGTGGCATCCACTGGGATTTTGACTGCCACCCGGTCTGGTTCACAAATTCTGTTTACCTTTGTGGCCCGCCGCACAGGGGCGACTTACACCATCGGCAGTTCGACGACGCTGGCGGTTGGCTCATGGTTGGCGGATGCAGAAGCGCAGGCCAGCATCACGGATGCAGTGGATCAGACCGGAGTGTTTAACCCGACCGACTACGTGCGCCGCCAATTCAGCGTGGTGCCCGCGACAAAGAAGTTTTACAAGGTGGAAGGAAGCACTGTTGCACCTTGAAGTATCGCGGGACCTTTGAACATAATAGGGATCGGACGGAGGCTCAGCTTGCCTGACGAATCTTCGGGTACTCTGCCGCCTGCGTGTTGAATCACTGGGTGGATGTGGGCAAGGGTGCTATCATCAGGTAACAACATTATTTTATGATTCATCGGATTACCTTTTATGCGCTCTTTCTCTTGGGGGGGTTGAGTTTAACGGTTCGAGGAGGCACGGTCTTTGAATATACTTTTAGTACGGGCGGATCGGCGAGTTTGCAGGGCGTCGCCCCGCAGGTTCGACCTCAAACAGAAGTTTTCACAATGGAAGGTGAATCGGCTTCCATTCAGGCGGGGGGAACGATCGCTGGAGTTGCTTCTTCCCAGGCGTATTTACCGTTTACGCCTGTGTCGGGGCAGCTTTATGAGTTGAGTCTCAAGATGGAGTTGACCTCGCAAAATAGCGGAGGCTGGGTTGGGCTCTCATTTGCGGAGCACACCACCACTACGACTGGTAATGGGTTGGACTACGGGCAGCGGGGCATGCTGTTGCTTCGGGATAATGGGGCAGGGCAAATGCTGATCTTTCCTCCGTATCAGACCCGGGACCAGAACTTCGTTTCGGCGTTGCGGAACGCCACCCTTCAGATCCGCCTAGACACGCGCAATCCTATCTGGTCGGTCGAATATCGGATCGATGACCAGCAGGTTGGATATATTTTATATGAGGGATCGAATCCCTCAATCCACTATATTGGCATCGGAAAATCTGGGGCGGTTGCGGCCCGTTTTCTCACGTTCCGTCTTGTCAACGATCCAGTCACCGCTGCTGTGCTTCCCGATATTTTTGTATCTTCGCCAACGGCAAGTGCCGATGGATTGGCTGGGCAGTTCCGAACGCCTAGTCGGGAATTTGGGCCATGGACGTACTATTTTGTGGAGAATGGTTCGGCGGATTCCGCGGGCGTCACAGCAGACATGGAAGCTCTCGCGCGGGTGGGTTATGGCGGGATCATGCTTTTTCACGAACACCGTGATGGCATGCCGGTGGGATCGATCCAACCATTTTCTCCAGAGTTTCGTGCCCTTCACCAACATATCCTTGCGGAAGCTGGGCGTGTGGGGCTTCAGGTGATCCAGTTTAACTGCCACGGTTCGTCCACTGCGGGCGGACCATGGAACCCAGTGGAACGGAGTATGAAACGGGTGGTTTGGAGAGAGGTGCAGGTGGCGGGGGGAGGGTCTCCGGTGCTGAGCCAACCGCTGACCGTCGAAGGTTTTTATCGGGATATAGCGGTATTGGCGTACCCGTTGGGTCACGCGGTCCAGAGTTCAGTCGGACGTGGGAACGGGCTTCAGCTCACCACTTCACCTTCGGAGGGGTCCCTGGCCAATCTTCAGGATGACGACCTCGGTACGCATTTACTTTTTCGTGGTGTATCCTCGCAGGCCAGCCCGCGTGAAATCCGATTCGAATACGCCCAGCCGATTGCCATTGCGAAATATTTCCTCTATTCTTGGCTGTTCAACTTTACCGCGCCCGTGGAAAGCCGGCTTGAATCCCGAAATGAAGCTACGGGAGCTTGGACCGAGGTGGCACGCGGGACACAGAACGGGGATCGCGGGATGCTGGCCGAGTTTTCCTCCGTTACGGCGAAAAATTTCCGCATCCTCATCCACACGGGGGTAGATAATTTTTGGATTGGTGAAGCTGGGTTGTACGGGGCGGGGGAGGTGCCAACAAGCTATCACCAGTTTGCTGACTATGGCCAGATCACTGGTTTGGATCACGGGCCGTTGAAACCGTTTATTCCTACTGTTTATGGGGGTGAGCCGCCGCTAGGTCTGGCGGACGCAATGGATCTGACCACGGCTCTGCGACCGGATGGTTCGCTTGCTTGGACGGCTCCGGAGGGTACCGCTTGGCGGGTCTTGCGGATCGGATATACCAGCACAGGTCACAAGAATCACCCCTCCACCGCAGGGGGAGAGGGGTTCGAGGTGGACAAGTTCGATGCGGAATCTGTCGGTCTGCATTTTGACAATGCGGTTTTGAATTTCTTAGGCACACAAACGCCGCCAGCTTTAGTGGGCTGGTATACTGACAGTTGGGAGTGTCGGGGGCAGACGTGGACAGAAACCCTGCCTACATTTTTTCAGGAGTTCAACGGCTATCCTCTTGCCCCGTATTTACCGGTACTGGCTGGAAAGATTGTGGATTCATCAGAAAAAACACAGAAGTTTTTAGAGGATTTTAGGAGAACCCAGCAGGAGATGTTGGCAAGAAATTTTGTGGATGTGATGGCGCAAAAAGCCGCTGCTCGGGGGCAGATCTATGCGATGCAGAGCCCCGCTCAGCCGGTGGCAATTGTGGATCCCTCGTTGGTTCTGCCACGTACTGGGCTGTGGGGTGGGGAGTCTTGGCAGAATGGTAATTTTATGTCGGGTGGATCAATCAGTGCTGGCCAGCGAGATGCCACCTCGCTGGGCGCACTCACTGGTCGGAGGGTGATTTTTTCTGAAACTTGGACTTCCCATGATGCGGGTTTTGGTAATTCTCCGGCCCAGCTTCGTCTCTTAGCCGACACGGTATTTGCCATGGGGGCCACCCGTCTGGTTGCGCACGCCTATCTTTCCCAGCCATCCAATGGCAAACTGCCGGGATGGACGATGCTGAATTATGGAAGCAGCCTGAATCGTAACGTCACATGGTGGGAGGAATCGGCTCCCTTTGTGCAAAGCCAATCCCGCAAGCAGGTGATCCTCCAGCAGGGGGACGCAGTGGTCGATATCGTCAAAGTCCGTGGCCCAGAGGAATTAGTGGCCGATGTTACTGCTGAGACTGTGTTCACCCCGCCTGTGGGATTTCGCAATCTTTGGACCAGCGAAGCAGGGCTAGCGGCATCCGGGGCCGTGAAGAATGGTCAGCCAAGGTGGCCGCTCATGATTCTACCAGAAGCGAGGCCGCTCTCGCTGGCGTTCGCTGAGAAACTGGATGCCTATGTGAGCGCGGGCGGTGCTGTTCTTGGGTCGCGCCCCACCCGTCGTAGTGGACAAGCTGGAGGAGTAACCAACGATGCGAAGTTTGATACCATCGTTTCGCGTCTTTGGGGGGCTTCTGGAAATACGGAGACCGAGCGCTCGGTGGGTAGCGGGTTGGTTTGCCGTGGGCTCACCCCGGAAGCTGTTTTGGCGAAGCGTGGGATCGATCCTGATTTCACCTTTGTGGGGGCGGCAGCTAGCGCCATTCTCTGGACTCATGTCCGCCTCGGCGATCGGGATGCCTATTTTCTTGCCAATCCACAGCAACAGGCGATTGCGGGGACGGCCTCCTTCCGAATTTCTCATCGTGCGCCGCAAATCTGGGTTCCGGAAACTGGGGAAGTTTTGCACCCCGCTCTGTTCCGGCATCGTGGAACGCGCACGGAACTTCATATCAAAATAGATTCCGGTCACTCGTGCTTTGTGGTCTTTGGTGGGGCTACGTCTACGCCTCCTGTTCGGGATCTCCAGCATGGCGGTGTATCGGTTTTTTCTTCAGGCGGCGCGTCCGGAAGCTCCTCGGGTAGTTCGCAAAAATTCTCTTTTCTGGGAGGCAAGGCAGGTGAATATATGCTCCAGACGGCGGCGGGTGAAAACATCCCCTTTACCATTGGGGAAACTTCATCCTCCACCATTCCTGGACCTTGGAACTTGGAATTTACGGGGGTGGCTGCCCCCGCACCGTTGACCCTGACTACTCTCCATTCGCTGACGAGCGATAGTAATTCTCAGGTACGGCATTTTTCGGGGCGCATCACCTATCGGACGACATGGAACATGCCCGCGGGTTTTCAAGCGACGAACCGGGCGGTGGTTCTCGACTTGGGCCAGGTGTACGAGTTGGCGCAGGTGCGGATTAATGGACAGGACTGCGGCATCTGGTGGCAGCCTCCCTTTCGAAAAGATGTCACCCGCTTCCTGCAAGCTGGCCCAAACGAAATCGAAGTGGCTGTGGTCAATACTTGGGTGAACCGCCTGATTGGCGATGCCCAACTTTCCGAAACCGCACGCACGACCTGGACTTCCTTCTCGCAGTATAAGGGGACAGAGGAATTGAGAGCCTCCGGCTTGTTGGGGCCGGTTGTTTTGGAACAGGTGTCCCGTGTGCCCGCTGCTCCTATTTTCACCGCGGGGGTGGGGATTCCCACGGGAACGGTGGGGGATCCTTTCCACTACACGATCACGGTCACGCCCGATCCCGCTACGTATCCGACAACCTATCAGTTGACTGGAGCGCTCCCAGCGGGTCTCACGTTGAACTCCGCGACGGGTGTCATCAGTGGGACGCCGACTTTGGCGGAGGATCGTTCCGTGTCGGTGACGGCGACCAATACGGGAGGCACCAGTGAACTCCTCATTCTCCAGATCGTGATCACGGTGGGAGCTATCGATCCGTATGACCAGTGGTTGGCACTTTATCCTGGTCTTTCGAATACCGGCGGATCAGCCGATGCGGATCAGGATGGTTGGACAAACCATCAAGAATATTTATTTGGTGGCAATCCAATGGTGGAATCCACTGGGATTTTGACTGTCACCCAGTCTGGTTCACAAATTCTGTTTACCTTTGTGGCCCGCCGCACAGGGGCGACTTACACCATTGGCAGTTCGACGACGCTGGCGGTTGGCTCATGGTTGGCGGATGCAGAAGCGCAGGCCAGCATCACGGATGCAGTGGATCAGACCGGAGTCCTGCTACCCACCGACTACGTGCGCCGCCAATTCAGTGTGGTTGCGGGGACAAAGAAATTTTTCAGGGTGGAAGGAAGCACCCAAACCACCTCGGAAACTTGAATAGGCAATCAGGACAATACGATTTTCCATTCCAGACAAATAGTCGCTTTGTCCAAGCCTTTCAACTCATTTTTTTTCTCTGCATTTGCCACGCCCAGGATTAATAGTATTCTTAAAAAACCTTACTCTAGACCCTTGAAATAAGCATAAAACCCTTGTGGACAGTATTTTAAATCAACTAATGTCCATAGGTATTAGATTATACAAAAAGTATAAAAACGTAAAAAATATATACAAACCTCTTGACAACTCTTATAATCAATGATAACTTGCTTATATGAAATTAAATCTAAATCTTAAAAATTGGGTAACAGTCATTGGGCTAATCTTAGCCATTGGATTCGGCGGTGACCTGAACGCGCAAATCTTAATCCAAGATACATTTGCCGGTCGTGGTGGGGGCAATTTAATGGATAGTGGTCGAGAAATACCCACCTTCAGTACCTTACCAGGGGCGAAATGGGAGAGAATGAATATGAGTGGAGATACAATTTATACGACGACTAGTTTTGGTGATCCTGCTGATAGCGCGTGGGGCGCGGGTCAATCAAGTGGGGGTTTATCGCTTGGGGCCAGTGTTCCCTCACTCCTCGAGATCAAGGCATCCATCGGCATGAGTCAATTGGGTTCAGGAACCATCGGTAGTGCCCAGAATGGGCGTGGGCTCGGCCTAGGTTTCTTTAGTGTTGCGGGCGGAGGTGGCTTTTCTCAATGCCGATTTACGGGATTGGTTCTAGACAGTGCGGGAAGATTAAATCTTTCGCATGATCCGAATGAGGGTGGATTCTTCGGTAATGGTTCACTTTTAGGCACCGCGGTGGCGTACGGGGGCACTTTTGTGGCCGCTAACTATTATGATTTGAGCTACCAAATTAATACCGCCACGGGGGCTATCAGTAACATCTCTTTGGAAGGTTCCTCGGCAGACTACAGTCTTCTGGCGGCAGGGGTGAACAAGTTTACCGCGGCCAATGTGAAATATGCCGGAATTTATACCTCCTCAGAGGGCGGGATGAGTGGCTACACCAGCTTTGATAACTTTACCGTTACTAGCGTGCCTGAACCCTCTACCGTGGTATGTTTAGTCACAGGTTTGGCTTGCCTCTATGTTGTGCGCAAGAAGCGCCAATGAGGTTATCCTAAGTAAACTCTCATTGCCCAGTAATGGGTAAGTAAATTTAAGGTTCTGCAATGGGGCGATGAGGCGATCTGACAAAAGGTCGCTTTTTTGCTTTTGTTTAGTCGTGGCAGCCCGAAATTGTGGACTGGCGTTGCCACCAGCGATAAAAATGTAGTGGTTGGTTCCTATGAGATTGCTTGATGGGTAAATCAGGTTGAAATTGGGATGTTTTTTTGAAAGGGGTAAAGAGATTTCGGCCCTGGGTGAGCTTAGAAGATTGCCGTGGCTAGGGGTGGGGTGAGGGAGTCTTCATCCACGCCCCCACGCCGATGATGAGGGTGGAGAGAATCAGGATAAGAATTCCCAAACCGATGAGATGATGGGTCTTGCGACTAGCCCCTTTCCATTCGTGGAGTATCCAACCCCACATGGTGCTGAAAATAATGATACTGGCCATGTGCAGCGTCCAACTGGCAAAACCGTACCTTCCCATCTGGGTCTCGCCCATGGTGTAGAAAAAGAATTGGAGGTACCAGGTGATGCCCGCGATAGCACTGAAAAAGTAGTTATTGGCCATGGGAATTTGCAGGGAAGGCGGAGGGATGAGGGCGTGGGCGGCGGTGCCGTGTTCGCCGGCCGGAGCGCCCGAGATGGCATGCTCAGGCCGGATGCGTGTGGCGAAGTACTGGTAGGCGCTGTGGTTTTTGCGGTGGAGATAGGCGCACCAGAGGAAGTTGGTGGTGAAGCCGCCCAATAAAACCACCACTAACTTGGGTAGCCCTGTCCAGAGAACGGCGGTACCAGCGGCCAGGGAGGATTCACCTACGGGGCGGGCCGCGGCTAGTGCAAAGGCGAAGCAGGCACTCATGATGCCAGAGAAGGTGGCCAGGGCGATCCCCTTGGGAAAATTGAACTCGGCGATGCTCTTTTTCTTGTCGGCATCGGACATTTCCCGCTCCTTGGTCAGGCCGGCCAGAGCGGTCACGGCGATGCCGAGTAGGCAGACGGCGACGCCGACGAGGGTGATCTGACCTGGAAGAGTGGCGGCGATCTGGGCGATGTTTTCATCCACAGGCACTTGGGGAAGAAACATCTTCATGATGGGAGGGAGGAGTGTGCCAAAAGCGGCGCAGTACCCGAGGGCCACGCCCATACCTAAAGACAGGCCGAGGTAGCGCATGGTCAATCCGAAGGTGAGCCCGCCGAGTCCCCAGAGGGCGCCAAAAAGGTAAGTCCAAAGAAGGGTGGAGAGCGACTGGTGATGAAGAACTTTGGGTAGATCTTTTGTCATGAGAAATGCCATCAAGGGGGGCATGATGATCCAGGAGAAGAAACCACCCACCAGCCAGTAGGTTTCCCAGGACCAGAGACGAACGCGGCGGTAGGGGACATAAAACGAACCTGAGGCAAAACCACCCAACCAGTGAAAAAATACGCCAAAGAGGGGGTTCATATTGAAACGGAGCCTCCCCTAGAAAAGAGCCAAGAGAAAGACGTAAATGTAGGCATGCCCAGAGGAAGGAGGTGTGGCAAAGTCATTTAACCTCGAAAATTCCTAGGGTGAAACCAGTTCGTTGCGGGTGGGGTGCGACTGGGCGTTGATGGAAGGAGCGGGATGAGTCAAAGGGACTTGCAAGGTGGTTCGGCGATTCGCAGGGATGCGGTGCGTTTGATTCCGTAGGTGGAGGACGATGGGGAGGTCAGGTAAGAGGGTAACCCGCATGAACCCAGCTAATTTTTTCCAGGTAAGACGGACGACGCCTGACTGCATGGGAAAGGGAATGGCCCCCGAGGCACTGGATTGGTCGCCTGGGTCAATTGCAAGGTCGTAGTGGCCAAAGCCAAGGTCGAAGCGGGGATGCAGACCGAGGAGATAGCGGGAGAGAATCCAGGTGGGGCAGCCAGACCACTGATGGCAGTGACTCCAGCGGGAGTCAAAAACCTCTGGCCAAGTGGTATAGCCTTGCGAGAGAAGCCAACCCCAGCAAGTGCGGATTTGGGCCAAAACAAAGGACATATGCCCCTCGCGAATCAGGGCGGGCAGAGCGTGGTGCAGGAAGAAGGGAGTGATGACTTGGGTGGTTTCTAGTGTCGGGGCATCTAAGCGGACTCCCTTTGTGTTATTGGGAAAGCAGGCCAGGAGGTGGCGTTGAATTGCAGAAACAAAGATGGAGCGGCAGGGCAGGGGTAGAATTCCCGTGCGCAGGGCGAGGACGCTGGTGTGATAATTGGGGGTGCGACCCTTGCGAACTGCGCGGGTGAAGCGAGATCGCCAGTAGGTCTCGATTTTTTTGGAGCGCTGGAGCCAGCGGGCGGATTGTTTCGGACGACTCACGATGAGTGCCCATTGGGCCAAGTGCTGGATCGCTTCGAGATAAAGAAGGCTGAGGGCGGGATCGACTCTTGCGTTGTCGAGATGGTTTCCGAAGACGGTGGAGGCGCCTTCATAGCCCCAATCGATGAAATTCCAGCGGGAGGGGTTCGTTCGCACCCCGCAACCTTGCAGATCTTGCGCAAACGCATCGAGATTGCGTTCGGCCGCGGGATAGAGCTCCTGCAGAAGGCGCAGATCGCCGGTGAGACGATAGTAGCGGGGGATGGCGGAAACCCATTGGAGAGCAAAGGAGGGGAGCATCTGGGAGGATCCTGGAAAGACGCCTGGGACCATGCCGTCGGGGCCGGCACATTCCGCAGCTTGCCGAAGGCCCCGGCGCAAGGGCCGCCAATCGTGGTAAGCGGCAGCAATGATGTCCATGCCCGGCCCGACCGCATCTCCCAGCCACTGCCCTCGTTCGCGGTGGGGGTTATCGGTGATCGCATCCTCCGCGCAGCCCCGCAGGGTGGTCACCCCCACCTGCCAGATCCGGTTGAGGAGACGGTCGCCGCAGTGAAATTGGCCCGTTGCTGGTTCGGGATAGGCGGTGCGTTCGAAGAACCGTGTCGTTCCTGTGGGGATTTTTTTGCAGGGGGCGAGGATGTGAATCTCAACAAAGCGGGCGCCCTTGGGGTGGAGGGGCTCAAGGATCTGGGGGTCCCCGGTGGTTTCCCAATGGTCGAGCATGCAGGAGTTTTCCCCGGACCCGGTCTTCAGGTAGGGGCTGACCCGCCCGTGCGTGAGGGATTCGGCATAGGCGATCTGGACGACCGAACCGCGGGGTAGGCGGAGGTGGAGGCGGGGGCGTAGGAGGCAAACCCTACCCAGATCCCATCGTGACCAGCGGCCTTGAGTGGGGAGGGAGTGGGTGTGGAGGGTACGGGTGACAAAAGCGGACGTAGGGTCGTGGTGCAGCAGGCTCATATTGACGAGCGAGCCTTCCGCAATTTTTTTTGCGGGGACTTCGAGGGGGAGGATGGGGGCGAGATCCACAGGACGCCATGTCCAAGAAGGTGGGGAGCGACGGACCGATGGCTTTTGCCAGTGAGAGTCGCGGAAAGTGGTCTCGCGCCAATTTTTGGGAATTAGGATGGTATTGCACCACTCCACCCAGCCCAGGACGCAGCCTAAACGGCGGCCTGTGCGTTGGTAGGATTCCGCCAGGCAGCCTCGCCATATTAGGGGTAGGCTTTTATTTCCCGAGTAAACCTTGGCGGCAACGAAGGGGGGAGTGATGGCCTGATTGAGGCGTGTATCGATCCCTAGGTGGTGGGCATGAAATGCCAGCACATGTTCGCCAGCCTCCAGCAGAACCCTATGGGTGGCGTAGTCGACCTGGCGACCCGGGAAGCGGGCAGGACCTTCATCTAAATAAACGCCATTGATCCAGGCGCAAAACCAGTTGGCGCCTGAGAGCGAAAGGGAAACCTCACCTGTTCGCGGGAGACGGAATTTTGCGCGAAAGAGGGCATGGGTGTCGGGGGTGGATTCTCGCGCCAACCAATAAGGAGTTAATTTCATGCAAAATATATCATCTCATCCAAAGCTTGTGCTGTCACATTAAAATGCCAGATTGGGTGATATTTTCTCTGTCTTCCATTTGCATCTTGCGCATTCGTTCTTCATGAAAAGATTTCAGGTTGCAGGTATACTTTGGGGTTTGTTCATGGGAGGTTTCCTTTCTGGATGGGAAAGTGCCTTTGGAAGGGGGGAGGGCACATGGCTGCATTTGGAAGCACAAGTTGGGGGGCGGCAAGAGATGGTTTATTACGTCTGGGAAATTTCTGATGACCGAGTCGTGGCTTCGGCTCGGGGTTTTGCGGAGGGGACGGCGAAGATTGCTATCCCTGCGAGCCGGGCCGGTCCCGTGGATGTGACGTGGGAGGCGGTTGGTCTTTCCGGTTGGACATCCCGTGGAAAAATGGGAAAGGTTGTCCCGCAGTCTGGGCCCGAGATTGGTTTTAAAAAAATTTCTATGGCGGGGGCGTGGATGACGGTGGCGGGAGTGGGTGGGCCCAAAATATCGGGGGGGCCCTACCGAGCAAAGTTTGAGGCGGCCGGAGGGATCAACTGCCTGACCCTGGATGGGGGAAGCCAAAAACGGTGGGACTGGTTAAAACTGACCCCGGATCGCGAGGGGGGTTTTCCGCTGGATTTCTGCCTTGAGGTAGCCATGGGCCCAGATGGACCCTGGTATCCCGTGCCCAGTGCTGATTTTGTGTTTTTCCCAAACCCGGGGCGGAAGGAGGTTTGGCTTCCTCTGCGTGGGGTGGTGGCCCGATTTCTCAGAATTGGGGTGACGCGGGTGAGGTCGCCCGCGAAGGACTCCGCGGGGGGACCCTTCTGGGAATTGAAATCAGCGGAAATTCTTGGGGGTGGGGCGGCTGGCTTCACGGCGGAGGGCCCAACCCCAGAGGAAATGGGGGTATGGAACAATCTTTGGTTAAATTTCGGTGTGGCCGGGAATGAGGTGCATCAGCGGTTTGATAGTTGGTGGGAGACGGACCGTCCCTTGGAGGGGGGAATGGTCTCGATTCAAAGCACGGAATGGTTGTCCTGGGGGGCTCGCAAACTTTCTTGGCTGGGTTCGGATCCGGAGGCGAAACGTCTGGAGGAGTTACTTGCGCGCATCAAGCAGGATGATAGTGGCCTCCTTTGGGCCTCCCCAGATGTGCGGAAGCATCTGAATCACTCCGTGCACTTCGTGAACAACGCCATCTATCCGTTGGCCGTGGCGCACCACTATCTTTTTCAAAGGAACCGCGCTTTTTTGGAGGCCAAGGATGCCAAAACGGGTGAAACCATCTTGGCCAAGGCGCGTCGGGCGATGGATTACCAGTTGGAACATCTCGGGGGTTGGTCGGGATTGCTGACTTATCCTGGGGAGGAGGCGGATGGTACGTCGCGCAGTCTTGGCACGAATTACTGGGACATCTGGCTTTTTGGTTACGAGTGCGCGTATGGAAATGCTCTTTTTTATGAATCCCTGAGGGCCATGGCGGAGCTGGAAGAGGCCTTAGGGGAAACGAAGCGTGCGGCCTCCTACCGGGCTCTTCGTCCCGTGGTGCGCCAGCGCTATCAGGAGACTTTTTGGAATGCAGAGGCTGGGCGAATGGTGGGTTGGGTGGATCGGAACGGCAAGGCGGTGGACTATGGGTTTACTTTTGTCAACACAATGGCCTTGGCGTTCGGCCTGCCGGAGAAAGCCCAAGGAGAGGCGATTCTCGACTGGCTGGATGGGAAAAGGGTGGTGGCGTCTGACACTTCCACGGGGACGGACATCTACCATTTTGGGTTTACGGCCAGAGCCAATACGCGCGATGCCTACGGATCCGTCGCTGCTCCGGTGCAGACGTGGAATGGGGCGCTTGATTTGGCCCCGGGGGGCAACGGCGCCTATGGCGAACAAATTCAGAATGGGGGAGGAATTTTCTATGCTTCTTATTATGACCTGCATGGGCGCCGGCAATACGGGGGAGCGGAAGCCGTGCGTCGACTCTGGGAAAAGATTTCGGCGGAATGCGGCAAGGATCAGTTGCGGCGGCGTCCGGCCAACACGCAGGGATCCGCCCATGTTTTGGGTTTACTGAGGGAGTTTCCGGAGTCGGGCCTGGTTCCTTATTTCTTTGTCGATGGGGTGCTGGGGATAGAACCGGTCGCAGGTGGGCTCCAAGTAGCGCCGCAACTGCCCCGAGACTGGAAGTCTGCAAGCGTGGAGGAGCTTACTTTTGCGGGGGAACCTTGGAAGATTACTGCCTCGACGGCGATCTCATCGGCCCGCGTGGAAAAGCTGCCAGACGGTCGAAAATACTTACGAGTTCCCTCGGCGGGGCGATGGCTTTTAGGGGTGGATGGTAAGGTGAGGGGCCAACCGTGAGCGTCAAAGCCTGGGTGGGGCTGTTGGGTTTTGGGGTAACGGTGCTGGGGTGGGCGGATTCGGATCGTATTGTCTATCGGGAGAAATTCGAGGGCTGGCGTAATCCGGAGCAGTATTTGCGTATCGCCAAGGGGGTGAAGCGTTGGGAGGTGATCCGGGAAGGGGGCGAAGTCTTTTTGCGGGTCCACGCCTGCCCGACAGCAACCCGACCGGAGATTTTAGTGGTGTGGGATTTGGCCCCCATCCAATTTCGCAAGCTTAGCCTCGAGATTCGCCCGAATGCGGCTGAGGCGGAGGCGGAGATGTATTTGCAAGTCACCTGGGAGGACCGATCGGGGGTAGGCTATGCGGGCCGTTTTTTTGGCGCGGGCACAAAACGGGAGGGGCGTGGGTCTTTGCAATCGGGAAAATGGAACTTCTACGGTTTGGCGATCCCGCAAGATTTGTTAGGGGCAAGCCGCGGGGGCAAGGAGTTACTCTCGGAGACGGGAGACGTCCTGGGGGCAGAACCCAATTTTTCCAATGCAGGTTACAAAACTCTCTATTTAAATTTTAGTTTTCCAGCGCACTCCCCGCTTTTGGGAAAAGAGTTTACCTTGGATCTAAAAAATTTGACCTTGACGGAGTTGGTGCCAGCGCAAGAGTGATATTTCTTTCATTTTGTCCAAACCCTTTTAGGGTAGAGGAATGAAGTACCGGCGACGTGTCCTCATGGCGTTGGATTGGTATGACGATGCGATTCACACGGGGATTGCGGAGTTTGCGCGGACCGAGGGTTGGATCCTCAACACGCACATGTCTCGGACTCGTCAATTTCCGAAGGGGTGGGTGGGGGATGGGGTCATTGCCTTAGTGGACTACGCTTCGGCTGCGCGACACATCCGGTCCTTGAACATACCGGTGGTGGATATGGGTGGGCATTTTACAGAATTTACGCAGGTTCTGAGTGACAACTACCAGATAGGATCCTTAGCCGCGGAGTATCTTTTGGAAAAAAGACACAAAAATTTCTATTTTCTGCATGTGCAAAGCAGCCGCTTGGAACAGGAAATTTCGACGGGATTTAATACGACGCTGAAGGGGGCGGGATTTTCGTGTCAGATGAACTATTGGAAGCAGACGCGCGAGCAGCATATGATTGATTATCAGGAGGTACAAAAGTGGGCCGTATCTGTCTTACAGAAGGCGGCGAAACCAGCTGCGGTCATGTGTCAAAATGATGATACGGCCGTGATTATCTTGAATGCGTGTGTCGATGCGGGGATACGGATTCCGGAGGAGGTGGCCATTTTAGGAGCTGGAAATCATAAACTATTTTGCGAATTCCAAACAAAAACTCTCTCCAGCGTGGATCCAGATTTGCGTCTTTTGGGGTATGAATCTGCGAAAGAGCTTTCCCGCCTTATGTCGGGGGGTGTGGCCCGGCGTTCCGTTTTACGGGTCCCTCCGAAAAAGGAGATCGTCAATCGGGAGTCGACCGACTTTCTGGCTGTGAGTAATCCCTATGTGTTGCTTGTTTTGCGATATCTTTGGGATCATTTTCGCGAACCTTTGAGTGTGGAGAAACTGGCAAAACTTGTGCCGATCTCACGTTCAGCCATCTATGCTCTCTTCACGCAGGAAGTGGGTCTGCCCATGGCCAAGGAACTGATGCGAGTTCGGCTGGAGGAGGTCAAGCGGCTCTTACGCACAACCCATCAACCGATCGGAAAGGTCGCAAGATGTTGCGGATTTTCTAGCTTAATTACCTTCAGCCGTGCCTTTACCCAGCGAACAGGGGTGACGGCGCGTGATTACCGCAAAAAAATGTGTTCGTAGTTTCCGGCGAGGCTTTCGAAGCAAAGATGCGGTCCTGGACGAAGGTATCATCTGGCCGAGCCTGAGATGATTTGCTAAAGATTTTTAAACTTGCATACTATTTGTACAAAGCTGCATGAGTGCTCCATTTTTCTTTTTTTTGCTTCTCAGTTTGATGACGGCGAGAGGTTGGGCGGTGACGATGGAATCAGGTTTTTTCCAACCGCCGGAGCAGGTGCGCCCGTGGGTGTACTGGTACTTTATGGATGGAAATCGAACGCGAGAGGGGTTAACGGCAGATCTCGAGGCGATGAGGGCAGCGGGCATCGGTGGAGCGATTTTCCTTGAGGTCAATACGCATATTCCTCGTGGCCCCATCGATTTTATGAGTCCTGATTGGGTCACTTTATTTGCGCATGCCATTCGTGAGGCCAAGCGATGTGGGATCAAGATCGCTATGGGGAGTGGACCGGGGTGGTGTGGCACGGGTGGTCCATGGATCAAGCCAGAGGATTCGATGCAACATCTTACGGCCAGTGAAACAACGGTCACAGGTCCAGGCAAGTTTGATGCGATCCTGCCAAGACCGCCGCCACACCGGCCCTTTTTTGGAAAGGAAACACTCTCCCCCCAACTGGCGGCGCAGTGGGAGGCAACCTACCGTGATGTGGCCGTAGTGGCGTTTCCGAAGCTACACGGAAACCAGAAGTTGCCTGAGTGGGAGGAGAAAACGCTGGTCTATCGGGCTCCTTATACCTCCCTGCCTGGAGTAAAATCCTCTTTGCCGATGCCGGTAGAGCATGCGACTTGGCCATTGGAGGAGGTGATTTCGCCCAAGAGTGTGGTTGACCTCACTGCCCAGATGAGCGCGGATGGGAAATTGCGGTGGAATATACCCAAGGGGGACTGGACGATTCTGCGTTTTGTTCAAACACCCACGGGGCAAACCACCCGTCCGGCGCCTGAGCCCGGGCTTGGGTTCGAAACGGATAAATTCAGCCGGGCGGCCACCGAAATCCACATTCGAAGCTTTCTGGACCCCCTTTGGCAAGCGTCTGGGGGGACAGCGGCGGGAGAGGGAGGGGGGTGGGCGGCGCTCCATTTTGACAGTTGGGAGATGGGGGCACAAAACTGGTCAGGAAATTTCCGCGAGGAGTTTAAAAAAATGCGGGGTTATGATTTGCTACCTTTCCTGCCCGCTTATCTGGGCCGGGCGGTGGAGAGTGTGGAGAAATCCGAGCGTTTTTTATGGGATGTGCGGCTAACGGCGCAAGAGCTCATTTTTTCAAATTCCATTGTGCCCTTGCGGGCGTGGGCTCATGAAAAAGGACTTGAGTTCACCTCTGAGTTTTATGATCTCAATCCAACGTCGGATCTAAGCTTGGGGGCGTTGGCGGATGTGCCGATGGGGGAGTTTTGGTGGCTCGGGTTCGGGGGGGATTTTGACGGTAGTTTCAGCGTGATTGAGGCTGCTGCCATCGCCCACACCAACGGAAGGGAAGTCGTGGCGGCAGAGGCTTTCACCTCGAATCCAGGTGAAGATTGGAGAGCCTACCCAGGGAACATGAAGAATTTAGCCGATTGGGCTCTGGCCGCAGGTGTCAACCGATTTGCCATTCACCGCCTTCAGCATCAGCCGTGCTTAGATCGCTTTCCCGGCATGGGAATGTGGCTTTGGGGGGTGCACTGGGATCGGACCCAGACCTGGTGGAATATGTCTTCGGCTTTCCATAACTATTTAAGCCGCTGTCAATTTCTTCTTCGTCAGGGTCAGAGTGTGGCGGACATTCTTTTTTTAGCCCCAGAAGGTGCCCCTCATGTCTTTCGCCCGCCTCCTTCAGCGACCTTGGGCAGCCCACCCGATCGGCGGGCCTATAATTTCGATGGTTGCGCCCCGGATACTTTTTTGGAGCGGGCACAGGTTAAGGACCGCAAGATTCTTTTCCCAGGGGGCACCACCTACGAAATGTTGGTCTTGCCCGAAGTCCCGACGATGTCCTTGCCCCTTCTGCGCAAAATTCAGGAGTTTGCGGAGGCAGGCGTTCGGATTGTGGGTCCCCCGCCACAAAAATCGCCTGGTCTTTCCGGTTTTCCAAATTCCGATGACGAGGTTCGTAAACTGGCCAAGCGTCTTTGGGATAAGGGGCAGGTCAAATGGGGGCCTGCCTTCACCTCCGAGGCATCTTCCTCCCGCGCCGCACCTCACCCCTTGGATAATGCCTTTTGGGTATGGACGAGCGAGTTCGACAAAACAAACCTGCATGCTCCAGTAGGGGTCCGTACTTTTAAAGTGCTCCTGAAAGTGCCCGATTCACCTCAGGGGGTGACGGGCAAGTTGTTTATCACGGCGGACGACACCTTTGTGGCCCAGTGCAACGGCAAGGAGGTGGGTCGTGGGGACAAGTGGTCCTCACTTTACGAGTTTAACCTCGCGGGAATATTGCGGGGGGGCGAGAATGAACTGGTCGTGCAAGCTTCTAATGGGGGTCCCGACCCCGCTGGCTTAATTGCGGCCGTCCAAATTAGCACCGGCAAGGAAACCGATTTGCATTGGCAAACTGACACCACTTGGACCTGTTCGTCCACCCCCACCGGGGTCTTTGAACCCGTGACAGTGGTCGTGCCTTTCGGCGGAGGCCCGTGGGGGCGACCGGGCCGATTGGAACAGTTAGTGACGGTTACCTATCCTCACTTCACTGCCCTTACGCAATTTTTAGAAAGCGAGAACGTGAAACCTGATTTTGAAACAGAAGGTCCCATTCGTTACACCCATCGGCGGACGGATGAGGCCGATCTCTATTTTGTGGCAAATCGCACCGAAGCGCCGATCGAGGCACAGGGGCACTTCCGCGTTGTGAACCGTCAACCTGAGCTTTGGCATCCAGTGACGGGAGATCGGCGCCTGTTACCCGATTTCACGGCAGAAGCGGGACGGACCTCGGTTCCCTTGCGGTTTGCCTCTGGGGAATCTTACTTTGTCGTCTTTCGCCAGCCAGGTCGCTCGAAAAGCAGTGGGGAGAAAAATTTTGCGGTTGAGAAAGAGGTTCTCCCACTTTCTGGAAGTTGGGCGGTAAGCTTTGATCCCAAATGGGGTGGGCCGGAGAAAGTTACTTTCGATAAGTTGGAGGACTGGTCGAAATCTGCGGACGAAGGAATTAAGTACTACTCAGGCCAAGCCACGTATCGCCAGGACTTTGATTTTGCAGGAAAAATAGAACCCGAACAAAGCGGATCGGACTACTATCTGGGGCTGGGTGCCGTTAAAAATATGGCCCGGGTTCGCCTGAATGGCCAAGACCTCGGTGTCGTTTGGTGCGCACCATGGCAGGTGAAAGTCACGGGTGCTTTGCGTTCAGGGAAAAACGATCTGGAAATCACCGTGGCCAACCTATGGGTAAATCGCCTCATCGGCGATGCGGGTTTGCCAGAGTCTCAGAAAAAAACATGGACGACGGAGAATCCGCTCAAACGCGATTCGGCCATGGAACCCTCCGGACTGCTCGGCCCGGTAGGCCTGTACCAGATTTCGGGTACGGTGGGTAAGTAGTTCCAGCGAGAAAGGGATGACCTACTTTCGGCTTATTGCGTTGCCTGGGTTGTCTGTCTTCAGGGGGATTTGGGAATTTCCGAGCATCCACACAACATCTTTCTTTACATTCTAAGGCCCACACTACTCCAATCGCACTTCAGAACGAAAGAACTCGCGTGCTGAGGAGGGTGTGTAAAAGAACGTTTTGGTGGTACCGTCACCCATTACGTTCGTCGCACCAGGAACAAGCCGCCAGTCTCCGGGGGCAAGATTGGTGCGACTCTGTAAGTCATAACGTAAGCTCTTGCCTTGGAAACCTGCCGTCGCAGCGGAGAGGGTAGGGAAACTCAAGAACATGCCTCCATTTCTTGGCACGATAGATAGCGTCGGGGAGAGGGTTTCGTTGCCAGCGAATGGGTTTGAGGAGATCGCTTTCACGTCCACGTAATCTCCAGGCTGGCCGTTGAAGGCGGGGTCGAAACGCAATTGGGTGATGAGGCCAGACCAGCTGGCGTTCGCGGCGAGATCGAGCTCGTAGGTGTGGTATTGCCCGTCTGCGAGCACGGGAAAGACAATGCTCTGCGACTCCGGGAATCCGCTGGTGCCATCCGTTTCCCAAAACACCTGGCCGTTGGCGCGACCGCTGGGATTAGCGATTTGAAATGCGGCGCGGATGTAGAGTTTGGGAACTTCGCCGGCTGCGAACGCGGTGTGTGGGGACCACATCTGCGGGTCGTCGCTGTTGAGGTTGACGCGGAGGCGTTGTTCCACGAGAGGCCAACCGGTATCGGTCGTTTGCTCGTAGCGCCAGTGCTTGCGGTCCGTATCGAACACAAAGTTGGAGGTGGGCCGATATGGCTGTGCGTAAACGTAGTCGCGGATCTCCGTGAGCGTGCCCAGGATAAGATGGTAGGTGTAGATATATTCTATATTGCTGTCGATCACCTCTTGAAGGACTGGCGCGATGTAGCCAGTGGGGTCGTCGTACGTTCCGCCGCTGCCGGGCGTGCCTGCAAATCCGCCAACGAACCGAACCACGCCGGGGTGGTAAACGCCGAGGCCCCAGTCGCTCGTGTTGAGTAGAGCGGCCCAGCTTTCTGTCGCACGCCAGTAGAGCCAGGGCGGCGGCGTAATTGGAAAAGTGGTCGTCGCGCCACCGGTGAATGGGGCGTTGCCGTTATAGCTGACGAGCCGGAACAAGTCTCCGTTGGTATAAACGGCGGGCAGTTCCTGATCGACAGCGGTGAATTGTTGCGCGGTATCTGTGCGAAAATTCACCAGCCGGTTTTTCACGGTGACGACTTTGCCGTTGAGAGTGATCCACGATTCAAAGGTGCATTCGCCATCCACATTATTGAGTGCCCACTGCTTCGGACGGCATTTTACGTAGAGCGTCTGGCCGTCGTTCGTGTGTTCGAGGACAGTGGACGGGTTGAAATAAACATCGCCCGTCTGGATGGGGTTCCACGGCCAGTTGGGCCAGCCTGGATGTATGTTGTTGGCGGGGTCGTAGGGCTGCGGTCCAGTGAAATAAGACTGCTGAATCTGCCGACCGAGGTCGTAGTTGTTGATGATGTTATTCGCGGTGCCCGAGGGTGAGAGATACGTGATGGCACCGCCTTTTCCGAGGTCCGCGCCAATTTTCAGAATACCGTTGTCGAGGTAGCTTTCTCCTCCGAAGGTAGACAGCGGCATCACGCCAGAGATGGTAAAATCATCCAGAGTGTAGGCACCCTCCTTAGGGCTGACATGGCTACCTGGCCCATTGTCGTCGGCCCACAAAAGGTAGAGCGTTGCACCCGGCTTCCATGATCCGAGATGGAGGATGGCGCGTAGAGTTCGAGTGCTGCTGTTCGTGCCCAACGCGGAAAAGGGAGGAATGAGCTGCCAGGAGTTGGGCAGACCCGTAAGACTAAAAAAGGTGCGGTGACCAGGGACACTCTCGCTGATGGGGTTATTTAGTTGGTTCGAAAGATAGCTTATCGTCAAAGATGAAACTTCGGCTCCCGAGAGGTTGACGAGCGTGGCCATAAGCACGAGGTGGCTGTTGTAGCTCGGGCTGGTCTGGAGGCAGCGGGAGCTCCCAAGGGAGGTGCCTTCGTTCCATCGGGCCATCGAGTTGACAGCGGGTGGCCAAACGTTCGCTAGGGGTAGAGAGTTGGTGATGTGGGCGGCGTTAAGGTTGGTGACGGCGGCATCGAGGCTAGCACTATTTGTGTGGGTGCTGTCTGTGCCAATGAGCGAGAGCGTGGCCCAACCGTCTGCAGGGCTAGGTTGGGTATCAAAACGAAGGGGGCCAGCCCCACTGGCGGTAACTCCGATAGCGTCGGGAGAGGTATCCGACGCTACCGTAGCACTCCAGGGTATCAAGGACAGCAACGCAAAGCTGAAGAACGTCAAAAATGTGGACGAAAGCTTCACTGAGGATAAATCAATTCTATTGCGTCCAAGATGGAATTGAATGTGAGTGACATGGCATCCTTTGAATTAGGAACGGCTTGGAGAAAGCAAGTTTCCTACTAAAGCTATCATAGCAAACAGTATATAAAAAGTCAATTTAAGCTGCGACTCTTGACAGAGCAAAGGGTGAGGTTGGTCTATTAGGATCGGGCGCTCTTTCGTGCAGTAAGGATCTTCTGTGTCTCAATCGCTCGATCGCGAGTGATGGGATAAAAGCTGATTAGGATCAATCCACTGAGGCAGACCAACGCCTGTCCTAGGACAAAAGCCAGTTTTAAGTTATGGCCGACCGATTCGGTGAGACCAGATTGGGCGGCAAGTTCTGCATCAAAGCCGACACCATTGAGTACGAGTCCGCTGAGAATGGAGGCACCGGCAACAGCCATTTTTCGTGAAAAAGCACCGATCGAGCTGAACATACCCTCACGCCGCAGGCCGGTCTCGAGTTCATCCTCTTCACACACGTCTCCGACCATCGTAAAAAACGTCATCCATGTGCCCTGAAGCCCCAGCCCGATAATGATTGTGGAGACGAGTTGGAGATAGGGGAGTTCTGGGACAAGAGTAAACCAGAGGCTGGTGACTCCTAGTAAGGTGAGACAAAGAAGGATTTGGGCTGAAATCTTTTTTCCAAATCGTGTATTCATCCAAACGGCAATAAATACGCTCAGATAAGACACGCCGGCATAGACTGAGCCGGCGACACCGCATAAGGCCAAGCCAGCGGCCCGGTCGCCACCATAGATAATAAAAATGTTCACATAGAGACTTAAGCCGACCATGGTGGCGAGTCCGCCCAAGACGATGACATTCGCCAAAGCCACAATTAGGAACGAACGGTTGCCGCAGGCTTGTTTCAACGTATCCCAGAAATGGGTTTTATTCTGCTCTTTCGCACTAGCAATTTCCCGCCCGAAAAGGGCGGGGAGAATGCCCGTGACTAGCACAATCGCGCTAACACCGATACTGACGTAGATTGCCCCACGAACAGCACCCCCGAAACCGCTGTACTCGATCATGCGTGGGAGCCAAGGGAGGAAAAAAGAGATCGTCATTCCGAGGTAGTTGGGCCAAGCCAGAAGCCGTGATCTTTCATCATAATCCGTAGTCATCTCGAAACCAAGGGCTTGATAGGGTATAATAAAGACGGTGTAGGCGAGAAAGTAGAGCGTGCCGAAAATAGTCAACCATGTGAAGACGCCCCAATCACTCTTCGACGGCGACATCCAGAGGATGGGGAGAATAAGAGCACAGGCGATCGCACCAAAAAAAATATAAGGTCGGCGCCTGCCCCAGCGAGAGCGGGTGTTGTCGGAAATGTTCCCCATCCATGGATCGATAATGGCGTCTAGAGCACGTGGAATGGCCATAGCCCAACCGAGAAGCGCGGGGTTAATAAAAAGAGCGATGTTATATACAGGAAGAACCAACGAGGAAAATGCGTTCATGATCAAATTATCCGCCATGGCTCCGCATGCATAAGAAAGTTTGTTGGGTAGAGGGATGTGATCTGGGTTAGACGGCGCAGAAGAATGGGAGGGGCTGGGATTTGGCACGAAAAATATTATGCCGATTTGTGAATCCAGAGCAACTCGATGAAAGGCATGGCGCTTTGGCAAAAAAATGCTGATTTTTGGCGGGTTAGTTCGTCAGAAAATTCGTGAATGAATCTCTCCCAGAGATTTCTCGCGCAAGAGAAATTCTGGGGGTGGTAGAATCAAGGCGTCCAAGCGGGCTTGCCGGTGTTCACGGAAAAATAGTTAGTCCTTGATATGACCAACTAAACGACTAACTTAGTAGGATGAAGAGTATGAACGTTAGTGATGCGAAAAGTCATTTCTCCAGTCTGGTGGATGCGGTGGAGAAGGGAACGACCATAC
>Ga0247835_1000733_pt1 | contig 45028 bp, 34 predicted proteins | sample LaCtaG_3_FD_189912 | JGI IMG/M metagenome (GOLD analysis project Ga0247835, IMG submission 189912) | Freshwater microbial communities from meromictic Lake La Cruz, Castile-La Mancha, Spain - LaCruzMarch2015_13.5m | ecosystem: Environmental > Aquatic > Freshwater > Lake | place: Spain: Castile-La...
TAACCCGGAGCATCAAATGCTCCACTGTGGCCAACAATTCTTTAATCAAATGATGGCAACCTTCTATGTCCTGCGGTAAACTCATTGAGAACGTAAAATTAAACTTTTTTTCATTCTGTTCTAATACACTAAATTCTTGCTAACCAGTTACAATTCTTTTTAATGATCTCGGCTTTTAAAATTCCATTTAGTACATCATTAACGCCCCGATACACTTCATTGTTTAGTTGAAGCGCCCCTTTTTGAGCCAATAAACATTGTATCAAATTGATTACAAGCAACTTAGTACCAGGTTTTAAGTACCCTTTCAAGGCTGAAAACCCAACCAGCACATCTAACTTCTTTGCAAATATAACATGCTGTTCAACGCATCTGCTAAAATATTGGTCAAACCCAAACCAAGCGCAACGAAACATTCAACCTTGTAAATCACAAAGCCCAGTTTAGTAAGCCAAGATTGAAAGGGGCAAAACCTGGCGCAATCGGGGACAAATGCTTTAATAAACCGTAAAAATCAAAGCGTTCGATGTTTTTTCTTTAACCATACTAATGCCACATTCAGATATAATGTCGGTAAACAAATACAGATCACCAGGCATCGCTGCTTGTATCAGTTTTTTAACAGCATCATTGAAATAAGGTCCATTATTCTGTAGAAGCGTTGGTTTTTCATGCTTTGGCACTTGCATAACCGTAAAGGACAATACTTTACAATCTGAACAATTACCCGTTAATAAATGATCCATAGTTGTTTTCAAAAACGAGCATTCCCTAAACCTGCTGGCTTCCAATTCAACGCGTCCGCTAAACTTCCCTTCCAACGTGGCAATGGGAGCAGGGAAATCCCGAATAATAAACTTTTGTTTTGCCAATAAATGTCCATAACCATCTTTAACTTCTATCCAAACCTCCGGCATTTCAACGGGGTTTTCTGGATCTAAAATAGGCTTTAAATTGGTAAAAATATAAATATCACTACAATTCCTTTTTTCGATGGTTGCCGGACCTAGTAAAAAGATGGCGCAAGTATCCATCAATATTCCTGGAATACTGATACTCAAATAGTTGGAGCCCGGGTATAAAAAATGATGCCTGTGATTTTGGACGACCATCGTGGTTGGACAATCGGTGGCATCTTGTCCTTATAAAATCTGAACGTAAAAAAACACCAAAAGAGCTAATCTTACTTTTTTCATCATCCGATTATTGTAGTCAACGCAAAGTAGTTATGAAAACAGCGGTCTTCTAATCCTTTGAAAATCATTTTTTTATCCATCCATCCTTCAAATCCCTTTAAATCTGGATATAAGCGTTTAAAAATCATATAAAAACAAATTTATTATTTCTAGGTGCGATTTGGATTGCATTATGATTAATTTGAAAGACTTTTAAATAAACGCTCCCGCTCAATCATAAAATCAAACAAGTTTTCTAAAAAATGCAACTTTTTTGCAGTGCCTTTAAGAAAACGCTTTCTTTCATTATAAATCTTCAACAAACTGTCCGCGTCATAATTTTCAACAAAATTAATTCCTGTGTCATTTTCTACTAGCAACAAGTATGGGATGCTATGAGACTTTATTTCCTTAAGTCCATAAATCCCCTCCTCTAATTTCAATGTTTTGTTTTTAAAAGGATAATCAAACGAATTTTGTAATCCATACACACGAAATGATAGGATGGTATCTTCGTGTGATTTATTCTTTAGCCAATTCTTTATAATGATTTCATCAGCGTTAGTCTGGCAATATGAAACCCCAAGGGTTGTTATCAAAAAAACAACAGTGGTGAAAAAAAATTTCATTTTTTTACATTTTTAACTTCATTAATGGATTGGTTTTGCAACTTATTGGGTTCAATAGGTTAAACGCAGACTTTTATTAACGCCTTGGTAAAGTTAAAGGATATCTTTTGAATACTGGAATGAATACTTCCGCTTGTTGAAGATCTAATGCCCCCCTGCGTTTTGGTATTCCCAATCTGGGAGAATAATGCATTTTTTATGACCGACTCTTTTTCTTAGGTCTGCGAGGCACCACTTTTTCCAGGTTTTCTTCAATAGTTTTTAATTGAACATCACTAAAAAATACTCGATATGATAAATGCAATCGATACTCTAAGATATTGTCGATATAAATGCATAATACATCTTCTACACTTCCACGTCCAACAAGACGTGGTTCTACAGAAAATGATACACGCTCATATTTATACACCTTTTCATGTACTTTAAATTTATGAAAAAACCGAATCAACAAAACATCATCTTTGAATGACATAAGATAAACCCCTTTCTGAATAAAAACCAGAAATAGGTTAACAAAGTTCAAAAAAATAAATAAAAAAACAATTAATGAATTTGAGTAAAAACTGAAAATCCAAATAAAAATATTTAAAAGAACAAAAGAACCAATATGTGTATGCACAATTGACCTATCCTCAATTGTTAAAACTTCACGATCATTCGTATCAATCATTGGCAATTTATTTTAATTTTAAGAGGTTACCAATTTTCATTTATTATTCCGGTATCAATTTGATCCTTGACTCGATCACCTGTATTTTTAATGTCCCCACGGTACAAAATGCCAAACCACAACCTTTAGACTTGGTAAAATCTACCACAACTCCTTTTAGCATCCAGGTCTCCCCATCCACTAAAGATGGTTTCGCAATATTTACCGGAACATTATTTTTTGTCCCTAAATTAAATATGGAATCTACCTCGCTTGGGATTAAGCTTGGAAGGGTGTCGATGTTTATAGCTTGGTTTGATTGGCTATGGATCGAACCAATGCTTAAAATGATCATAATGCCGATCCACAAAAGATTGAAGGTGCTATTTTTCACTTTAGAAAATCAATTGTATACCCAGATTTAAATGGATTTAAAGGACGTATGGATAAAAAAAATGATTTTGAATGGATTAGAAGCTAACTGTTTTCATAACCACTTTGCGTTGACTATAACGCGCGTGGCACAAAAATAACAAATCAGCATCGCTACACCTATTGGTTTTACTCGAAAACGAAGCTAAAATTAGAATTTTTCCCGATCCACATAACATCTTCCTCTGGACCCCTAAAAATTGCAAAGGCTGCATAATTATTAGTAACATCGTACCAGGCCATCTGTCTTGTAATGAAAGATGGATTAGCACCTCGTATAAAACAAAAAAAAGGTTGCTCATATTCAAACCACATTTCAACAATTGTTAAAAACAGATCACGGTTAATCTCCTTTTCATTATATATAAAGGACATTTCGTCATCCATAACATCTAAATTAGTATAATTTATTATATTATTATATTTTTCAAATCTTTTGGCAAATTGCCCCTTAGGGTAATTAGGTCGGTTTAACGCAACATATAAACATCCTGTTAACTTATACAGATTTTCAAACAAATATATAAGATAAATTTTATCTTCATACATTTGATTAATAGGCTTAATCGAACATAAATTGTTTGCGTGGTTAGAATGAATTCTGATATCCTTCATTTTAATGATATAAAACTTTACGGAAGTGCCATTCCAGTTGCGGTGTGTTGCAGCGGTCAGGCGGTTTCCGGCACCACAAAGTTAGGAGCACCTTCACTTATCACAGTCGGAGAACAAACGCAACGCTGGATCACATCTAACTTCTTTGCAAATATAATATGATGTTCAACGCATCAGCTAAAAAACGGATCAGGTTTCTTTGCTATTTTGAAACAAAATGATCCTTTGGTGTACGGGAGTTGCGCGTGCTACATCACAGATCGGGAACGCATATGCGCAGCTGGGGATTGAGTATAGAAAGAACGAAGATCACGCTCCTATGTGGAACATTGATCTCAGTAGTTTGAAGACCACGCGAGGAGGATTTTTTCTTTCTGTTAGAACGGGAGCATGGAAGAAGGTTACACTTTTAACGCAACTTTTCGAACATGCATTGATGGCAGAATTTTATAACCAAGTGAAGGCTAAACTGAAGGTCTATATTATTGATCTGAGATATCAGGGGTAGCCGACACAGATAGAATTTGCTGCCGTTCATTTTACTTGACCGAGGCAAGTTCGATAGCGAACCTGCCTCGGTTTAGGTTACTGTTTTTGCATTTTATAAACGTAAATCTTGTTGTCGGCTGAAAGGATGTGTAGGACGTATATGCCGATCGGTAAGGTTTGCAGATCGTTGATGGTAAGTATATTTTGACCTTCGGTGATCGTAACCTTCCGCTGCCAGACGATAACCCCAAGAGCGTTCACCAGCTGTACCGTGTGTTCGGCCATAACGTCACTGTGCAGCGACATCTGAATTTTATCCGTAAACGGGTTCGGTTGGGGATGCACATCCGTAGAAGTTGCCTCGGGTTTTATGGGGGAACTGGACATGAGGCGGTGGCCCGTAGAAGATCCGAACGCGTCGGCTGGCAGAAAGGTGATGTAAGCCTTACTGTATATTGAATCGCCTGGATAACTTTCATAAATATTGCTGCCTATAAGGCGTTCGAATGTTAAGCCACGGTAATTGCCACCGAAGTAGAGATTGCCCTCCGAAAATACGCAGCGCTTCACCACCTCGTCGTCCTTACTGCCGAAACTCTGAACACCCGTCAGTACACCGTTGAGTCCATACCTAAAGATGGCCACATCCTTGCCACCCATACTGACGGCGGTTTGATTGCTCGCCGTTACGGTGTTTGTGAAAGTGAGGCCGAGAAACAAACTTCCGTTATCACCTTCGGTCAGGTCGAGCTCCGTAGAATTGTACGAAGAGATGTTCACCGTATTGACCCAAGCCAGCGTACCCGTTGGCGTCAGGCTGACGAGGGTCAGTTGGTTGGCGGTCGGCTGTGCGATGGTCTGGAAATTGACCTGCACGGTGCCGGCACCGGCAAACAGGTATGCACGGTTGCCACTAGATTGGGAATAAGCTGTTTTCAAAAGGGTCATGCCAGATGAGGTATTTAGCTTATTCGATTGGTACTGGTACGTAGAGGCGTTCATCGCATCTCGAAACGTAAAAACCTGACTGGGTTGGCTGCCAACGATTGCCGTTTGTCCGTCGGTGCCCAGGGCGGTGGTACCTGTCCGACCGGAGATCAACAGATTGCTACCTGAGCGTTCAAACGTCAGCGGCCAGTTCACATCGAAATTCATAACCGTGCGAGCGGCAGCTAGGGTGCCAGCATTCGAAACACGGAGCACAATGGCACTAGCCGAGGTTGCGTTCGCAACCTGCTGGTCGCCGAAGGTGAGGACACCTTGGAACTTTCCGGCTACAACCAGTAGTGTACCTTCCTTCGACAAGTGGCTGATTTCCAAGAATCCGCTCGATCCGATCGGAATGGTCCAATCCTGCAGATCATCTTCGTAGCTCAGAAAGTACGTCGGTACATCGTCCTCCTTTCTGATATAGGCCAGGCTGTTGTTATCCAGATCTTCGAGGCTCAATTTGATATTGGGAATTATTTCGCGTTCAGCCGAAGTGTTATGAAGGAAATAATCATAGTAAAGGCCCTTTCCTTGTTGGTTTTTGAACAACCCTTTGGGAATAAACGCACCATCGGCATACGCTTCGCCGAAATTGATGAACTCATCCGCCCGGTCTGGTAGCCCGTGGTCTGTTCTGAAGGGCGGCAGTCCGTCGTTGGGCGGGGCCACGAAAAAAAATTCGCCTGGGAAGCCGTTGAGCAACGTTACCGGGAAAAGGCAGCATCCACCGCCTGAGCAGAACAAACCTTTGCAATAAACCTTGGTCCCTATGAAACCACCTTCCGGTGTGCAGGGCTCGGGTGTTGGCTCGCCGTACGAGTATACGTACGATTGCTGGGGACAAGGCGAACAATCGATCGATTCGACGTTATTAAACAGGATCGTAAAGTTAGTCAGGCAGAAGCCCACACTTGCGCAATAGATACGCGGATCGACGGGCTCGACCGCTTCCCATTGCGTGATAAGATTATATAATTCCGAGTCGTAGAAGTTAGGATAAGTAGCCAGCAGATCAGTCTTCCAGTTGATCAGTTGATACAGGCTATACGTCCGCGGTTCGCAAAAGTACACTGGTGGCAGGGTCGGATTAATTGGGTTGCCGCTGGAATAGAAATAATTGGGTACCACGTTGGACATACAAAATGATTCATTACTGTTGGGCCAGTTGCAATTCAGGCTCCAGCAGTTCCCCTGGACAAGAGCCTGCCCGTGAGTGCCTGGGAAAGTACTTGTGATCCTCAAGTTAGCGGGACAATAACGCACCTTGTCGCAGTATTTCAGCCCCTTATTGTTATAATAAGCAATCTTCTCATTGATGTAATCCGAGGAATGTGGCGAATTTACAAAGGCATCAAGCAGTATCTGATAATATACAAATGCTTTCACAGTTTTCTTGGAATAATGTACATCATCCACTTCGGTGTTGCCACAATAGGTGCCTACGGAGCACCTCGTAAGCCACCCGCCATTGACATCGCTGAAGTTCATCTGAGGCTGTTCCTGATAGCCGTCGTCGGCGATGAAGTTCGGGCCGCAGTACACGTCGTAATAGCAAATATCATCTTTATAACGATCAAAAATGATGCTTACTGGCTTGTGTTGCATTATAAAGGGATAGGTATAAGAACAAGTACCGATAGTCACCACCATGGAATAATTGGCATTTGATGACAGGTTGGGTACCAGATGGCTTATTTCCGTCGAGAAGGGATTCAACAGGGGCTGGGCCTGACCGTCCAATGTTATTTGAACCAGTTCAGCCAACGGATTATAAACCTTCAACTTAAGCGAACCGTCGTTAAAGCCTTCGCATGGCCGGTTCTCCTCGATAATTTGGTACTCCTTATTGCGTAAGTCGCCACATTGCGTCAGCTTGCATCCCCGGTTATCGATTACGGTGACACATCTATTTCCACTGCGCAGGTTTTGAGTGTTGGTGCCTGTCTGCGTCGGGTTGGTATTCCAGACGTATGTGTAGCCCGGGTTACCGTTGGTGATCTGAATGCTACCTGTCCCCTGGTTTTCACATGCAGGTGTAAGGACAAAGGCGTTGACCTGCATTGGGGACAGCGGTATCGTGGTTACCACCTGTGCGCCGCAGTAATCGATGACCGTGGAGATGTAGTTTCCCGCCATGAGTTGGGTTCGTGTGTTCGTCACTCCAGACGGAGGAACATCGCTCCAAGCGTAAGTATACGGGGGAATACCTCCGCTCACCGTAAGATTGATCTGACCGTTGTTTTGTCCAGGACACGGTTGAAGGCTGGTAAAACTCACAGCAAGTGGAGCCGGTGGTTGAATGGTCGGAACAGTATAAGTTTTTACCACCGTGCAACTCGCTTCATCCGATGAGATGGTTACGCTATAGGTGCCTGGAGCGAGGTTTGTGATTGTGGAATAGAAGTCGAAGGCCGTATGCTGTCCCGTGCTCCAGTCGAAGGTATAGGTTCCGCCCGACTGGTCGAAGGCGAATAATTCAATCGACCCGACGTTGCCGCCGCCCAAGCAAGCCGGAGCAATGGTTTCGTAAATTTCGGGATAATGCTGAGCCGTCAATTCCTTACAGTCCTCGCCTTCGCATCCGTATGGATCGGTAACTACTTGACAATAGGTGCCTGGGCCAAGATTGTTCAGAAATGCTCCTGACAGCGTTTGTACATTGCCTTGTTCATCTTCCCAGTGACGTGTATAGGTATAATTAGGAAAAACCTCTAGAGGTTGAATACTGCCCGAGGTCAGAAGTTTAATTGAACCATCGGTAGAATTGCAGCCGGTTGGATGGTTCAGCAATACGTTGTCATAGAATGAAATGTTGGGACATATCGGCAATATGTGTGCCTGGTCGTTGTTGAACGGCACGTTCGATGGATTCGACCAGGTATTATTTCCCGTACGGGTCGGAATACTCACGCAGGCCACGTTTTTAAAAGTTTGTAACGCCATCAGCAGGTTGCCGTTGTTATCCTGCCCCGAAAAATTAAGGGTACGGTCGGCAGCATATTGGAACTGGGCAGGCGTAATTGCTCCGGTGGTGAAGGTAAAGGTGCGTTGGTCGGCCGAAATATTCGATGCCACCTGGTTGTTCAATCCGAGCGACGGGACCGACAACATCAGTTGGCTCAACGCCTCGGAGCCTTCAGCGATGATGGTAAAGCCGTTGGGAATGTCGTCAATCAGCGACTTTACATTGACCACTTCGTTGAAACGCAGACCGTTGGCGCAGGCAGTAGTACAATCCCAAGTTCCCTCATACACTGTAGTAGTACCGTATTTAAGCGTTACTTTTTTCAAATAAGGCTTAAAATTGTCAATTAGATAATTTCCGGTGACATTAGGGAGTAATTCTTGATCGCAGTTATTGGAAAAATCACAGGCGTTCACCCGTACCCGTACGCGTTGGCCTTCGGACAATATTGTCTGTTCGGTGCAGGCTGCAGAGGCATCATAAGCACCTCCCTGCAACTGCAAGGTGTTCCAATATTTATCATAGGGTGTATTGAAGGCATCATTGGTAATCCAGTATTCAAAATTTGGAGTTTGCCAGTTCGCATTGGGGCCATGTACAGTCGGAGCAGAGGCGTTTGTGGGGACATTTGCAAAAGAAAGGCCCGGATAGGTCTGTAGCACCGTGTTGGTCAGGTCAAGCACCTCGTAGTTGATGGTGTACGGAGCAACGCCAAAGCCGTTGCTTGTGCCGTCGGCATTGATGCGGGCATCCTCTACGTTTACTCGTACATCGATCTGTCCGAATAGGGTCAGGTCGTTTGTTATGTGTGCACCGTTATTGTTACCTTGACGATATAGCCGCGCCTCGTCAATGTCAGGGGCTACATTATCAACTGGGTTGAGGTGGGCAATCGGATTGATCCATGGCGTTCCGTCTTGTTCCTCGAAGCCAGTAATGCCTGCTAAGTCATTGGTACTTTGTTGCAGGTGAATATGTCTTTGCCCATTTTGAATATAACCAATTAGAACATTTGCTGCTACCCAGTCTCCAGTCTGGAACGGACAGTTGACAACGTGTGTATAACCATATTGCCCAATAGCGACACTTGCTCCCAGTTTTCTCAGTGTTCCTGCTTCGATCGAATATACAGGTGTTCCATCCGGTGCCGCCATATCAAGACCATAATGAAATCGATTGCGACCGCCCCGTTCTTCACCTACGGTTCCGTTGATGTAATGTTGTTGGTTTTGTAGGAGCAAGGGGTATTGCGCAAAAACAGTTTGTACCGTTAGCATGAGTACACAGAGCAATAAGATTTGTGTGTTATTCATTTTATTTTGATTTTATAGAGTTTATTTTGAGGGTTCAAACTAAATCCGATTTGTTCTCGTAAAAACAATCCTGCTTTATTAGAAAATAGGAAAGGATAGCCAGCCAGATTGATCGGCACATAGGTAATTCTGCCATGTAAATCTATGATACCCAAGCCCTGATCCTTAGGAGCAGGCTCTTTAGTATTGTTGGGCCCAGACTGAAAGTAAGGTGTGTAGTATGCTATAACAATGAATTCTTGGTGTGGAGATAGCCCCGTCACTCTTGTCTCCTCCTTGGCTTGGGTTTGGGAATTAATGATTTCACCCCTTTCCGTGTCAATAATATAATAATACTCACCACCAGATGAAATAAGAAAGTGCTGCTTTCCATTGAGTATTTGAAAACTAGCACGTTCATATGACCCAAAATGATGCACATGGAGACCTCTAATTACTTCGCCGTTTTTTCTAAAAAGAAGTAAGTTATTATGTGATCTGTCCTGCACATTGCGGCTCACAAATGCTATGGTGCCGTCGAACGCCGAGATGAACAGCGGTGATTCTACGTGCTGGCTGTCAAGCGCGGTTTCCCATTGTAACGTTCCGTTGGATGAATAGCACTGCACATAGGTTTTGGACAATTTGGTGTCGGTTATATGTCCTTCGAAGGTGGCTACAATCATTTTTTGAGATGGTTCGTAACTAACTTTAGCGTTCCAAAACGTAGTTTTGTCCACCTCAAAATGCTTAATCAGCGTACCGTTTTTTCGCTGGAAAAAGACGAAGCGCAGACCACCAGAAAGGGCCAGATTAGCCTTGTGTACTATACCAAGCCCATCATCTGACGGCACGAATTCGTCGTGACTTTCTTCACCATCACTCCCCAGAGAGGACAATAGCCCCTTGGCTAATAAGGAATTAGACACACTGCGCAACTCAACATCGTATGCCGTCGTACCTCCTTTTGGGCTGGCCACTGGTTTTGCTACTGTAAAGTACCGCTGGTTGGGTGAAATCGTTATTAGCTCTTCTTGCCCAAAGCGTAGTATCGATGCCTCCCTACGCGCTTCGGTGCCATCAAAAATTTCAATTTGCCAGCCTTTTGATGTCCATACTTTGTTGATGAAATGATCCATAACCTCGCGTTGGTGTATGGGCGTGAGTTCGACTTGTGGTATGCGGGCCACCATCGTGTCCTGGGCTATCGCCTCAACCAACGATAAGGTCATAATGATAAAAAGAGGTAGTAACCTCAAGGGCAAGCCAAGTCGTGATAGACATAAAAATATTTTTTTCATATGTAAAAAATGTTTGGTGATGAACAATTATAATGATGGATTCAAGTTTCAATCAAATAGCCTTTTCAGACATAGTAATCGCATAGCGGTTTTGAAGGCTAAGTTTTTACCAATTTTAAATACCGATCTCGTTATGTATATTACAGAGCTTTAGTGGTAAACAATGATTCGTTTACTCCCGATGATCTCGTTCCCTCTGCGGATCATCAAGTAATACATGCCTGACGTAATTCCAGATAGGTTGAGTTTGCTTTTTAGGGTGTTTGTTTTTTCCTGTTTGACAATGCTCCCTGAATTGGATACTAAAACTATGTGAGCAGATTGTCCCAGCTCAAAATCCATAGGAAACTCCACTTGAACATAATCGCTGGCCGGATTGGGATAGATTTTGATGTCCTTGCCTTTCAGGAACACCATCTCTTCGGTATCCGTGATGTAGTTGATATTGTCACAACCCGGTTCGAGACAGCCAAGGGAATCCAATTTTAATATCCAGTTGTGCGATTCCCATACTCCAGTCATGAAGTTTGTGATGGTACCAGTGGCAAGGTAGCTGCCGTCACTGGTCGGTATGATATGCCGAAATCCAAAGGTCTCACCCTGATAAGTACTGTCTATATAAGACCGTTCCCATAGTACTTTACGGTTTTCATCCATTCTGAACAGCCAACCAAATAGTTTAGGAATACTTTGATTGATATAGTCGGGGTATTCGTGTCCACAACCAATCAAGCCTTTTTCCCATACCGATTCCATGTTCCTGATTTCTTTGAGTGTTTGATTTTGGAATACGACCGTATCCATCACGTTACCCGACATATCCGTGAAAAAAACAGCAGGTGGGGTAAGGTCGTGGTTTGGAATGATCGTATTGTCAACAAACCATTTAATAGCGAGGTTATTTGAATCAATTTGTGCAGGTATGCATTCGCTTGGATTATAAGAGTATGGCAAATCAAGTTCCCATTCAAGATTCCCACTTGAGTCAAATGCTACAACCCCTGCCTTTAAGTCTAAAAAACAGATGTCGGGGCAATAAACAAAGCTAGTCAAGCATCTGTCAGAATTGTCAACAATTGTTTTCACTGGTATGGTTGATTCATTGTTTTCACCAGCGTAAAACGCTTTCAACGGGTTACCATCAAGATCGGTGACGACAAAGTACAAGATCGGGGCGGGACGGTTGTTGAGGTTACGGTCTTGCGTACCGCATAGTACCAGTTTATTGCCACAAAGTGCCAATCTTGGAAACTCGCTGTTTTTTGATGGATCACCATACTTTTTATCCCACACGATTTCGCCCGAACCATCTATACAATATAAGGTGTATTGTGAGTTAGCTTCGTTGGTATGCCCCGCTACATAGATCAGGCCGTTATGCACTACTATTGTGTTTGATCCCTGATGAAAGGGATATTGTTTGTACCATTCTACATTGCCATTCTGGTCTAATTTAGTTAACGCGCAACATTCAGCATTTTCGTTGTTAAAACATGCCGAAAATGATAATAAAACATATTCGTTACCTACTTCTTTTAAGACAAATCCGTTCTCAGGATTTAGGGAAAAATTGGAAAATACCTTGGAAAATGTTACCTGCTGTGCGTTTAAAATATTCATCCAGAACATCAACAGAAATACCAAACCGACATATCTCATTTCTGATACAAATAATCGGCAGTGCGGAACTTGTCCGCACTGCCGAAAGGTGAACGGTTAGTGTTGAACGGTGAATTTTGCGCGGTGCACCACTTTGCCCTTATCGCTGACAATCAGGAAGTAAACGCCTTCCGGCAGGTTAGCCACATGGAGCGTTCTGGTGGTTTCCTTTGTACCAAGCGATGCGTTCAGGTATGAACGCCCCAACAAGTCAAAAACCTGTAATTGGGCATCCGCACGCTCTGGCAGCGTGGGCCAGACTACGACCAATTGATCGCTTGCCGGAACCGGATAAACTTTCAGAGTCTCCGTTGCAAAGTGTTCAATTTGTCTGTTCCTTTCTTCCGCGATGTCGTACTCATCCGGGAAATAGACGCGGTCCTTGAGCAGGCCGAGTATGCCCCGTGCATAGCCTCGAATGGGCGAATAGCCGTCGGCCACGCTATTGAGGTAGGCTTCTTGTGTCGCGCTCAACTCAAAGCCCATCGGGTTTTGGAGGCGTTGCAGGTTAATCAGTTGGATGTCGCGGAACTGGGCGTCGATCACGTCAACGACAGGCATTTGGCCCAGCAATTGGGCTGCGCCTATGTAGTCCTGACGATCCATGCGCAGGCCGAAAATGGCCCATTGTGCCGCTTTTCCCCCTTCGCCGGCTAACAATGTCTCGGCTGTGGCAAAGTCCTTTTCCTTCAATGCACCACTGACCAAGTGTTTCAAAATGGCCTCCTTTTCAGCCAATACTTGATAGTACTGTACTTGTGCATTAGCATTGGTTAGGATGCTCGGGATAAGTGCCTGCAATTGCAGCCTTTTGACATCCAAATCCTCGCTTTTTGGGTCTTGTTCCCCCGAGGGCAGTCCGCCAAATTTAGCGCAATCCACAATAAATATTCCATCCCCATTACCAACTTTTCCATAATTCCCCAGATTGAGCGGCTCCGGGTCGCAATTCGCAGACGGCTCCCCCGATTCAAAGTAATAGGTGAAGTAATCGGTAATACCCCATGTCTGTATGTCAACCTCTACGCCAGGGTCGCTGAAACAGTTGCCCGCTGGAACAAAAGGATTCCCCTGCATAGCCATAATAGCTCCATTGTTGCCGGGGAAAAACGAATTGGCGAGCACAAAGTCGCGTGCGCCAGCCAAGGCACCCACAAAATCGTTGCCCAAGAATTGCATCTGTTTGTTCTCTCCAATGGCGAGGATGCTAATATTCGAGCTTTGATCATAACTGTTGCAGCCGATGAGATTTTGATTGAAAATATTGTTAAAGCCTGTATTGGCTGCCCAGTTTCCAATCGGAATTAAGCCAAACGAGTTACCTGCCACTCTAAAATTGCTTGGGCCATCCACAATGACTCCATAGTCACCCCCGTAGAAAAAGTTATTGATCACATCCAAGGAAAACCGGCCGGTAGAATATTGGCTAAATAATCCGGTTGCCAACGAGGCATTTACGTGGTATTTGTTGTTAAAAAAGAAGTTTTCGGTACCTGTGCCAGAACCAATGTATATTTTATTAGCCATAGGGTAGGTAGCATAGGACGACACACCTGTTTCATTGATAAAAAAGTTGCAACCGTCCAAGATGCGTACCCCTGCATCGTAGGTTCGGATACCTGTAATGTCCTTGTTACTAAAGGTGCACCCGTGAAACTCGATGTCATCCGTTTCCCAGATTGTGACTCCTTCGGTATTGACAAATGGATCGCCCAGCGGGCTTTCTGAAAAGGTAGTATTAAAAAAACGACTTTTGTTTGTTGTAAATTTGTAAGACATAAATTCCACATCTTTTCGGTTGTTGAAGAACGTTGCGTTGTTTGTCCAAACAAGGCCGCCCCAAAACTCTGTGCCATAGCCGCCGCCTGCGGTTACGCCCGTGCGCGCCCACTCAACCGTCCCGTTGTCTATCCAGACGATGCCTGCCTGATCGGCATCCGACAATGTGGCGTTGTGCTCGGGTTGTATTTTTTGGTTGTTGCCCAATACCTGAATGCCAGACCAGTCGGGCGCGTCACACCCTTTAGTGACCACGCCACCGTTGTCAATGACCAATCGAGCGTTGCGTTCAACGAGTATGCGTGTACCTTGGCGCATACCGATTTTCGCCTCGATGAGCAGTTCCGCACCGGAGTGGACGAATATGTCTCCGGGCATGTTCATGTCAGTGTCGTAGAGCGTGTTGGTGGTGATATGGGTGATTGTGTAAGGTTCTTCACAGGGGTTGTAATTTATGAAAATTGCATTATTAGGAATGTAATCCAAATCGGCAAGCACGTTAATAATATTCGGCCCGCCATTTGGACAGCCGCCTTGCTCGTGTACCGCCACAACCAAATGGTCATCATAAGAAATCACTGGAGAACCCGACGACCCACTTTTAGTATCTGCATGGTGTCCAATTCTAACAGAAGAATTGCCGTTGACTACGTGAGGAAACCCATCTGTATCAGGCAATGCATCTGATGTTAGAGCAATTCTTTTACCCGATCCAGCCGGATGTTGCGGAATATAAATGCGCTCGCCAATTACAGCGCCTGTTTCTCTGACCTGTAAAAACCCATATTGTGAAGTTACATTAGTAGGTAAAAGCACCAAAGAATAATCCAAGTTGGTGTTTCCAGCCTTTACAAGTGCTACTGAGTTAGCGACTATGTCGCCTCCACAGCCACCGGGAGTTTGACAGTTTGTCGAACAACTTGCCCCTTCAGCCATCATTTCAACAGTAGTGTTATTTGCTTGGTTTGTGTTTTCAATACAGTGCCAACAAGTCATTAGGTGCCCTTCATCTCCAATGAGCCAACCCGTACAATTTACGGTGCCGTTTAGCCAAAGTCTTGCAACAGCCCTAGATTTATCATAAACTATTGGCTCCGATGTTTGATAACATTTTGCTTCTTGTGTGTCGTCGCTTCCACAAATGGACTCGTCTCCCCGACCACCTTGGTCGGTCATTTCCTCCTTACTGAAACCTCTGGCGATTCTATCAATTATGTAGCCATATCCTCCATTCACATTGGTAGAATAGATTTCAATTACAACTTTATTTCCATAAATAGGAATACTCCAGAATGCTCCTCGCTCATTAGATCTGTAATCGTATTCCCAACTGCGGCTACCGTCAGGCGATCGCACAATTAACCTATCACCCTGAGCAAGGCTCAATCTTTCAAAATGAAGCGCAACGTAAGCAGCCTGCTTTTCAGTGTAAGTTACTTCCTGCTGCCAAGTTACCATTTCTTGTGTTGACCCAACATAGGGATGAGGAGATTCATGCCTTATCGATACTTCTTCTCCTACAGTCAGTTTTTGGGCGTGAGCGTTGAGATGCCATCCTAATATTAAGCATCCTAGTGCGATAATTTTAATTAAACCATTCATAATGAAACTATTTTGGTTGGTTGTAAAATATGGTTTCGACTCATGTTGACGTTTCGACAATCAAAGTATTTTTTCAACTTGCGATAAAATGCAGATTTTAATATTCCAAATTCCCCAATCAATTCATTTTTCGTTTCAAATTTAAGAGAGTTCATAAAATTTTATTTTTTATAAACAGAAAACTTTAGCATTATACAAAATTGGTAAAAAAGGCATTCACACAGCATTATCAAACCCATTCAAAATGGGGATCGCTAATTGCATTGTACAGTTAATAAAAACATAGATAGGGGTGTTTCCCTTAATCTATAATTTTAAACGAAGTTGAATTTACATCTTTTTAATCCATTAAAATTTCTGCTCCAAAGATGGCCTCATCAATCTCAATTATTTCGGGTGTTTTCGGGTGCATTCAGGTTTTTTCGCACACATTCGCACAGGCTCAATTTTCACACATTAAAAAATCCACCACAAACGACAGGGCGTTCATGGTGGATTTGCGACATTTACCAGTTTCACAACCAGTTTCTTACCAACCTAATTTGTCAAGAATCTCACGTTTTAATTTCGGTGGGATGAGCTTACGCGATACTACAATTCCTGCCTCCTTTAAAAGTTTTTGTAAGGTAGTCAGACTGATCCCCATTTCCTGCGCAAGCTGGGTTTTGGTACAGGGCTTGTCGGGATCAACAAATGGTGGTTTTTTAAAATCCATCAGGCAACTTTTAATGTTTAACAAATTGGTAGAATAAATACCCCACACACAGCTGCTCATCGCAACGCATGGAAGCAAATTAAATAAAAAATCAATACGTTTTCAGATGGAATTTTATGAAATCTTTCGAGTACAAAAATATAAAATATAACGCGATCTGCAAATAAAATAAAATCAATCTGACTAAAACCGGCATTTTCCCGATGCACTTGATGAACTAACATCTACTAACCCCCGACTTCAGTCGGGGGACCCCCCGAACCAGCCGCTGCATCCACAACAACTGATTCGAGGTTATCCGTATGCCAGGCAACAAAGCGCCCAGGGCATCCACCAATTAGTACGTAACTTTTGGTTCTAATTCTTTCGCCTGCTCCACCCAGCTTTCTACTTCGTCCAAACGAGGCGTGCGACCAGCGCGGCCTGTTTCTTCGTTTACTTCTACCAATTTCGCATGCAAATTGGCAGGAACGCGGTTGCGCAATTCTTTTACGGTATCTACACCCGCTTTTTCCAACAGATCGGAGAAATCTTCGGCAACGCCTTTGATGCGGAACAAGTCAGCCATGTTCACCCAACGCAAAATGTGCGATTCTGAAATGCCTGTCTTTTCTGCCAACTCCGAACGACCTTTTTTAGAAGCGCCCAACTCGAGCAGCTCTTCTACGGTAGAAATGTTCAGTTGTTCGAGCATGGTGCCGGAATGGACTTCACCAATCCCTTTGATTTCCATTAATTTGTAAGCCATTTTTTGTTCAATTTTATATGAATAGTTGTAAGAATTCGGGTTCCGGGAGCGAAATTAGGCTGTTAAGTCCACTTTCTGCGCAAAATCAATAAAAAATTCCATCGCTTCCGGGTTTTTCATCGCATCCCGGTGAAATGCCTTGTCCAATGGCTTGCGCTGCAACACTTTTTTGACCGGTGTTTCCATTTTTTTACCCGAAATGGTGTACGGAATATCGGGTACTTCAATGATTTCATCGGGCACATGCCGCGGACTGTACTCGGATTTGAGCAGTTGCCTGATCTTTGTTTTTAATACATCATCCAAGGTCGTGCCAGTTTGCAACACCACAAACAAAGGCATGCGGTCGCTGCCGTCGGGCCTTTCTACATTGATGATCAGGCTGTCTTTGATCTCCGGAAGCTGGTCCATCGCCCTGTATATTTCTGCCGTACCGATCCGAACGCCTTGCCGGTTCAAGGTCGCATCGGAGCGCCCTAAAATCACCACGCCAGCGCGGGGCGTGATACGAATCCAGTCGCCATGCCGCCATACGCCCGGAAAATGCTCAAAATAACTGCTGCGATACTTCGACCCATCCACATCGTTCCAGAAAAACACGGGCATCGAGGGCATGGGCCGGGTGACGACCATTTCCCCAACCACATCGGTGGGTACAGGCTGACCGTCTTCATCCCAACTTTCCATCGCACAGCCCAAACAACGACACTGGATCTCGCCTTCGTACACAGGCCACAGCGGATTGCCACCCACCCAGGCCGTACACACATCGGTGCCGCCCGCCATGGAAGAGAGCCAAACCTCCTTGCCTAAATGCTCCGAAACCCAACTAAAAGCCTCCGGGGGCAAGGGCGAACCCGTCGAACCAATGGTGCGCAAGGTTTGCAAGTTAAATTGTTGCGCGGGCGCCAATCCGGCTTTCCGACAACTCATCAAATAAGGCGCACTGGTCCCAAAATGATGGACGCCCGCTTTTTCGGCCAGTTCCCACAACACGCCTAAATCGGGATAACCCGGACTGCCATCGTACAACACAATCGTGGCCCCTGTCAGCATAGAGGCCAGGGTAAAATTCCACATCATCCAACCCGTGGTGCTAAACCAGAAAAAGCGCTCGCCCGCATGTACATCGTTGTGCAAATGCAAATATTTCAAATGCTCCAACAAATTGCCGCCATGCCCATGCGTGATGGCCTTAGGCACACCGGTGGTACCCGACGAATACAAGATCCAGATCGGATGCGCAAACGGGACGGCCTCAAATTGTAAGGCAGGTGCGGGTAAATCGGCGTTGACAATGTCCGACCAATGTACTACCTGTTCGGACGCAGACAGTTGAGCCGCCGAATCCAAATAAGGTATCCATACAACCCTTTCCAGGCTGGGCAAAGCATCTATTATTTGGCCAACTACCGCTTTTTTATCAAAAGATTTGCCGCCATAAGCGTATCCATCCACGGCAAACAATACTTTCGGCTGAATCTGGGCAAAACGATCTACCACGCTGCCCACGCCAAAATCGGGCGAAGAACTCGACCATACCGCACCAATCGAAATGGCGGCTAAAGCAGCAATCACGGCATGCGGGGTGTTGGGTAAAAACGCTACCACCCTGTCGCCTACGCCTACGCCTTGCGCGCGCAGGAAGGCCGCTACCTGTGCCACCGAATGCGCCAACTCGGCCCAGGATATCGCAGTAAGCGCCTGCCGCTCACTTTGGAATAAAATAGCCGGATGGTCGGTTTGGGCTTTGCGGAAAATATGCTCGGCGTAATTGAGCGTGGCCCCTTCAAACCAGCGGTAATGGGGCATGTCCGTTCCTTCCAGTACAGCAGTGTATGGATGGTGGTGGATTATATCAAAATACGCCCATTGACTTTCCCAAAAATCGGCGGTCTCTTCAACCGACCATTGCCAAAGTGCCTGATAATCAGCAAAATGCAAGCCTTTGTGTTCTGCAAGCCATTGCATGTATTGTGCAAGATGGCTATTTTTCAATTGGGCGCGAAAGGGTTCCCAGCGAATGGGAGGCGTGGTGTCGGTCATTGAATAATCTATTTATAGTTACCTGTTTGCAATTTTTACACATTAATAAGGAGACAAACACTTGAATCCGATCGCTTCCAGATAATTTTACGGCGAAAATCCGGTGATTCTCGCAAAACAACGAATGTTCCAACTTAAATCTTTAAAAATGAGACACATTAAAATTCTATTGCCCCTGTTTTTGCTTGTTTTGGTACAAGCCTGCAGCCCCGCTAAAAAAACAGTTCCGGTTTCAAGCGCCTCGGTACTCGATGATGGCAAAATCGAAATCGTTTTCCTGCAAATGAACGACGTATATGAAATTACCCCCAACGCATCAGATAATGTCGGCGGATTGGCACGGGTGGCGACGTTGCGCAAACAACTGCTGGCCAAAAACCCGAATACCATCACGGTGCTTGCGGGCGATTTTATCAGTCCATCGGTTACCGGCACCCTCAAATATGAAGGCAAACGGATCCGCGGCAAACAAATGGTGGAAACCCTCAATGCCCTTGGCCTCGATTGGGTGGTATTTGGCAACCACGAATTTGATTACGACGACCTCAGCGATTTGCAAGCCCGCCTCGATGAATCCAAATTCAACTGGCTCGGAGGCAATGCGCGCCTCAAAAATGCAGACGGCACAAAACAACCGTTTTTTAAAAATGTAAACGGTCAAAAAGCGGCTTGTCCGGACAACACCATTTTGAACCTCCGCGATGCCGATGGTACCAACGTAAACCTGGGTCTGTTCGGCGTGCTAATCAACACCGGCCGCAAATCCTGGGTGGAATACAGCGACTACTTAGCCAACGCAAAAATGAGTTACGACGGTTTCCAGGGCAAAACAGATATCATCCTCGGACTAACCCACTTAGCCATCGAAGACGACAAAATTCTGGCGGGTGCCTTGCCCGGTGTTTCCCTGATTATGGGCGGACACGAACACGAAAACTCCCGCAATGTTGTTGGAAAAACGATTGTTGCAAAAGCCGATGCGAATGCTAAAACGGTGTATATCCACACCTTACGCTACGACAAAAGAACCCAAAAGACGACCATCAACTCCGAATTGCGCAAAATTGACGCCAGCATCCCGGAAGATCCTGCAACGGCTGCGGTGGTAGCCCAATGGGAAAAAATCAAAATGGAAGCCCTCGGAAGTGCCGGTTTTGACGCCAACAAAAAAGTGACCGACCTGAAAACGCCACTCGATTGCCGCGAAATCATCATCCGCACGCAACAAGCGCCGGTGGGTGAATTGGTCAACAAAGCCATGCGTGCTGCGGCTACCCAACCTACTGATTGTGCCTTTTTCAACAGCGGCTCCATCCGGGTCGATGATATCCTCACGGGCACTTTGGCCGAAATTGATGTGGTGCGCATGCTGCCTTTCGGCGGCGGTATTGCCGAAATTGAAATCAAAGGCAGTCTGCTGCGCAAAACATTGGAAACGGGCACCACCAACAAAGGCAGTGGCGGCTACCTGCAACTGGGCGGCATTCGGTATGATGAAACAGCAAAACAATGGCTCATTGCGGATAAAGCCATCGAGAACAACAAGTTATACAAAGTGATTTTGCCTGAATTCCTGCTTACCGGCAACGAGCAAAACATGGGTTTCCTAAAAACCAAAGCAACGGGCCAAGGCACCGCAACGGATAACGCGGATATCCCCGTGCTCCGTACCGCCAAAGCAGGCGACAAAGCGGATCTGCGCTCGGATATTCGCCTGGCGTTGATCGCGTTTTTGAGAAAATAATAGAATCGTTCCTTTACGGATGGGGCGACTTTTTGAGTCACCCCATCCGTAAACAGTAGCCATCCCGAATTTTGGTGGAACCCAAAATTCGGGATTTTTTATCCATTTTACCGAACACGCAACAAAGCGGAAACATTTGGGTAAGATATTCGACCTCTAACGAGGTCGTGTGGAAAGAATACCATTTGGCGTTGCTACAAATATTTGACCTCCAAGGAGGTCAGCGCTTTGCCTTTAGGATTCCAGATATCTTTTTAAGGAAATGGTTTTAAATCAATAAATCTTTGAGCAACGCGACGACCTCGCGAGAGGTCGAACATTTGTATAAAAGATACAATGTCCGAACCCGCTAACGACTTCGGAGAAGTCATGCATTTGTAGAAAAGACACAAAGACCGAACCCGCTAACGACTTCGGAGAAGTCGTGCATTTGTAGAAAAGATACAAAGACCGAACCCGCTCACGACTTCGGAGAAGTCATGCATTTGTAGAAAAGACACAAAGACCGAACCCGCTAACGACTTCGGAGAAGTCGTGCATTTGTAGAAAAGATACAAAGACCGAACCCGCTCACGACTTCGGAGAAGTCATGCATTTGTAGAAAAGACACAAAGACCGAACCCGCTCACGACTTCGGAGAAGTCATGCATTTGTAGAAAAGACACAAAGACCGAACCCGCTCACGACTTCGGAGAAGTCATGCATTTGTAGAAAAGACACAAAGACCGAACCCGCTCACGACTTCGGAGAAGTCATGCATTTGTAGTAGAAAAGATACAATGTCCGAACCCGCTCACGACTTCGGAGAAGTCGAACATTTGTAGAAAACATACAAAGATCGAACCCGCTCACGACTTCGGAGAAGTCGTGCATTTGTAGGCCGAACATTTACAGATCAAGCATTTTTAGGTTGCCACCCACATTAGGCAAACCCTAAATTCCGGCTACAAAACAGACGCCCACCTTTCATTACCGAAAATCGTTTATTGCCTGACAAATTTTAAAATACGATAATTACCCACATGATCACGAATATGGAGCAAATAAATACCCGAAGGTAATTGACTGATTTGAAGGGGCTTTTTAGCACTTTCTGCGTTAATAACCAGCAACCGATGTCCAAGTATATTGCAAATATCATAGCTAAATAATTCGCCTTCTGGCAGTCCAGAAATATATAACAAACCATCACTAGGATTAGGAAAAAGCCCTACATCCGTAAATCTATCAGGATACGTTTGGGTACGAACAATGTCTAAGTTTTGCCCTGAAATAGATAAAGCGGCTTGATACACTTTACCATCGGGGATTTGACCCGGCATTGGAATCGTATTGAATTGATCAAGTTGAAACATGACTATTGGATCACCTGCAGCATCAAAAAAAAGACTTGTGCAGGCTACCCTTGATTTAGGATCCTCAAAAACCAGCGCTTTCAGCAATATTGCGCTACTACTGCCCGGCGCCCATTGATAAAATTTAAAACCAGCATTCCCTTCATTGTTGATAAAAGGCGCAATAAGGAGTAAATCGCCATTCGGTAATACATCCAATTGCTGGAAAGGTATATCGTTACCAAGTGCATCGCTAATTTTACCATTCCATGTCAAATTCCCATCTTCATCTAAAATAGCCAACTGCGTAAAAGGCTTATCCGGGGAAGGAAAAAATACGTCCGCTACAGTTCCGTACACATAAATTTTTCCATTTCGCTCAATCATTGCTGGAAAAAATGAATATCCAGTTGCCGATGACAAGTCAATGGTATTAAAAATATTGCCGGCTTCATCAAAAAAGGCCAACTGCACGACGACACCCGCAGTGTCGAAATAGTTTCCCGGTTGCGCATAAAGAAACGTATATTGTGCATTGGGCAACTTAAGCAGCCCACGCACCCTTCCTTCATCTAATGTACTACCGACCAGTTGTCCATTTCTAATAAGTCTGGGTAAAGCGCCAAGTGTATCTAAGCCAAGTGCATCGATTCCACTTGCTTTTCGGATCCATGCAACGTATTGGTTATCTTGCGTCATGCGCGGCAGTACCTCAAAATAATCGCCGGTATTAGATTGCACCACATAAGGTAGCCCTCTGTCATTGAGGCTGCGCAGTGCATTCGTTTGTTGCGCACCAGGCACGGTAAATTGCGCACTTCCATTACTGATATCGCCAAAGGCAAACCTTCCCGCTGGAGGTATTGCAAGCACATTACTGGAATAGATGGCCTGCCCCAGCATTCTGACATGCCCTTGTTGCCCACCTTGCTCCAATGAAGTACCAACCAATCGGTAGCCCGTATTATCAAGACGATTCGCTGTAATATTAACCACATTACCGTTGTTGTCTAGGGTACTAATCAAGGAACCTTCGAGCAACCCTGAATTATGTAAAAAATGTATTTGTCCCTGGGTTGTATCTACCAAATGATCCTCCGGATAAACGGATGTATTGGAAGGCGTAACAGTTGGATCATTGAATAGATACATCCATTTGACCGGAAGCCCTGTTGTAGCGGGTATTTGGGCAATTAGTGCAGTAGAAGAAACCATAAGTTGGACGATTCCCAAACTTAGAAGCGTATAGATCTTCATCTTTATAGATTTTAATTGCTTAAACAAACGGCAAGGCATACTTTCACCTACCTTCCCGAACGATCCACCAGCATCGCGCTCGCCTGCTGGGAGGAGAACATATACACGTCCTGAATATTCACATGCGCAGGCCGGGTAGCCATAAAATAAATGGTTTCGGCAACATCCGAGGCTTTTAAGGGCTGAAATCCTTCATATATATTGGCGCGTTCGGCATCGCCATCAAACCGGGTGATCGCAAATTCCGTTTCTTCCACATGGCCCGGACTGACCTGGCTCACCCGAATCTGGTGGGTGTACAAGTCCATGCGCATGGCGCGGGTGAGGGCATCTACCGCAAACTTCGTGGCACAATACACGGCGCCGTTTGGATATACTTCTTTGCCAGCACTCGAACCGATGTTGATAATATGGCCGTGGCGGCGTTTTACCATGCCGGGCGCGACGGCGCGGGTTACATACAATAGTCCTTTTACATTCGTATCAATCATCGTTTCCCAATGATCGAGGTTGCCTTCATGGATCGGCGCAAGCCCTTTAGCCAGTCCAGCGTTGTTGAGCAATACGTCAATTTCCTGCCATTGTTCAGGCAATCCATCTATAACGGCCTGCACCGTGTGTTGATCGCGCACATCAAATGGCAGCAGTAAAACATCGGAGCGATAAGCCTGTTCCAATTCATTTTTCACCGCAGCCAAACGCTCTACCCGACGTCCGGTCAGGATCAATCGATGGCCATGGCGGGCAAACAATTCGGCGGTAGCCCGACCAATGCCGGAAGTAGCGCCGGTAATCATCACCGTCAGGACTTTTTCTTTTGGAACGGGCGCCAAAGGATCAGGCACCAGGATAGGGGCCGATATGGGTTCAGCAGGCGCTGGTTCCGGTGTTTCTATCGGATTCGCCGGTATTTCAACGGCTGTTTCAGATGCATAAGGCGAAAAATGCAGGTCTGTTTCCCGGGTTTTGAGCGCCGGTTGTAATTGAATGGCCTTCAGATAATACGCTTCTGCGGAAGACAATTGCCCATTGGAATGGAAATGCTCTGCAATCGCCATCAATACTTCCGGGTCGTCGGGATTTTCCTTGAGCGCATTTTGCAAATATAAAACGGTCGTTTCTTTATAATCCCGCAGGTGCTCATGGGTCATCAGCGCCAGTTTGCGGTAAATGCCGGGATATTGCGGATCGAGTTCGGCCACCCGGTCCCAACAATATTTTGCAAACAGATAATCGCCTTTTTCGGCCGCCTTATCGCCCATGTAGGTATAACTGCGGGTTTCTTCATCCAGCGACTGCACAACCCGTTCGGTATCCTGCATCATCGGCACCTCCTGGATTTCCTCAACAGGTGCTTCCGGATTGTCTTGCGCTGCGAAAGAGGGGAAACGAGCATTTGCTTGTTCGAGTGCAAGTTGCAAGCCAGCATGCCCCGGATGTTGATCCAGACTCAATTGCAACAACTCCAGCCCTTGCTCCACATGTCCTTTATCCATCCAAAGCCAGGCATCCTGAATGGCTTGTTGTATTTCAGTTTCCGAATAAGCTTCCTTGTTTAACTCCTGTAAGGGCGCTGAAGTTGCTGGAACGGCCTCGGAATCAGCAATTTCTGATTGCGTTTGGTTCTCAACTGCGGGCAATTCCGGTTCAGGTAAACTTTCCAATAAGGTATCCATGCTGGTAAACGGTGCTGGTTCGGGCTGTCTAACAGGCGGCTCCAACGGTACAGGCGTCAGCATCCCTCCCATCACCACCGGAATTGATTTCAATCCGGTGTCTTCAGCAGGCACTTCCGGTACAACTGGCTCGGATACAGGTGTTTGTGTAGGCGCTTGCATTAGTTCCGCCACAACAGCGGGGGTCGACAAAACAGTCGGGCGGTTTTGCTCTACATAGGTTTCATGCCATTGATCCAGCCCAAATTTATTAAAAAACAGTTTGAAATCCTGGGCAATCAGGTCCTCCCAATTCGTATACGTCGCTTCCCGGAACAAGGAAATCAATTCCCCGATTTCGTTCGCAATTTTTCTACTGGAATCAAGCAATGTGGTGAGTGCCTGTTTTTCCGAAGACTGTTCTGCTTGCAACTGGCGGGTACTCAGGTCCAGCCAGTTATTTTGCCAGTAATTCATGTATTGCAAGGCATACACCATCCGATCAAAATGGGTAACCACGCTTTCGTACGTTTGTCCGCCGTCCTGGCTAATTTGCCCGGGCGCCACCGCAATCACCAGTTTGTTTCGTTGATGTAAGGTTTGCACGGCTGCAAACAAATCGGTCATACAAGCCTGACTTTTGAGCAAATTATCCGTTACAATCAGTAAAACAGGCTCTGCACACTGTTGTAATTGCTGAGCAAATACCCCATAAGATCCTTCATCCTGATCATGCATATGCTCAAATGGAATTCCAATTTTGCTTAAATTTTGATCAATAAAATCGGCCAATGCACGATTTTGGTGACAGTAGGCAAGGACAATTCGGTTCATGATTTAACTAGGTAAATTGCAAGGTCGGTTAAAATTATTGAGCAGTTTCAGCAGTAAGCACACCCATTAAAGCCAAAAACTCCTGCTGAAATCCGGCATACTTAGAGGTCGCTGGTCCATCAAAACCCGTGTGAACCCGACGTATTTTGCCTTTTTTATCCACAATAATCATGGTTGGAAACGCGGAGATATTACGAAGCGCTGGAAACAGTTTACCAGCCTCTTCCGTCGTAGCCAGGCCGCCATACACCAAGGGGAACGGCAATTCCAGGCGATTTTTGTAAGCGGTCAATTGTTGATTGGCCTTGTTGACGTCTTTTCCACGCTCAAAGGAAAAACTGGTCACCTGCATTTTGCTGGCCATTTCCGGATTTGCTTTTAAAAAATCGCGCAGAAACAACTGCTCATCCTTGCAATTGGGGCACCAGGTACCCGAAATCGTGAAGATGTTAACTTTATTGTCAAATTCCGCACCAGGATATTTCAAAACCGTGCCTTCCGGGGTCGTGCGTTCAAATTGTAACGTCGCCTGGGCGTCATACCCGGTCAAAGTATCGGGATTGCCCAGTTGGAAACTCGGATCTTGCCAGGCAGTCCACAAGGTTTTTAAATGTTTGCCTGAGCGAAATTCGCCTTGCAAGGTATCCCCTTTGATGCTCCCACTGAATAAAAAGGCATGGGCACCATCAAAACAAGACAGGTAAAATTTGCGCCCCTGCACCGTCCCTTCCAAAAAGCGGTAATCGCCCGTCTCGGTGCGAAAAGTGCCCGCCAGGTAATTATCTTGCTGTTTAAATTCGCCGATGGCTTTTTCCTGATCTTCCGGTTTTTCAACCCCAAACAAGGTGGCCCAGCTACCCGTTAAATCCTTCGCCGGCTTTTCGCGCATGTTCGTAAAGCGGTAATCCCTGCCCGAGTGGGCATAAAACGGAATCTTGTATTTCTCTTTTGTGGTTACGACCCATTCGCCTTGCATTACGCCTCCACGAATATCGGTATGTATATACGACTGATATTCGGGAAAATAAATATTCATCGTATCGCGCGCCATGGTGCGGTCGCGTCCGTAACGAATGCTGTCGCAACGAATCCGCTCCGTTCCATTGATGATTTCAACATAAAAACGCTCCGCATCCGTGTAAACCACTTCAAATTGAAACGGCAACTCCCCTTCCTGGAATTGGTCCGTCAACAAGATGATCGTGTCCTTTTTATTGGTTGGAATGCTGAATTTTTCGAGCGATAATACCCCCCGCCAAATACCCGGTGGTACCCGCGTGTAAGAAGTACTGGTCGTAATACAACCGGAAAAAAGAAAGCCCAGGAACGCCGCGAACAGGCTGGCAAGTAGAAATTTGTGCATCATAGGTGGGTTACGCAGTTGGATCGTTGGTGATTGCCAAACGATTAAACATAAAAACGCAGCTAAAGTAGATTAGTTCAACCAATATTAAACGACGTGCGGCGGCTATTTCCCGTAAAAAAAGGGTCAAGGCTTGCTTTAGTCTTCAAAGAATGCTATTTTTGTGTTGTGTACGCTTTTTTGAATAAAACTTAAGGACAAAATGCTCCAGAATTGGTTTAAAGATATGGTAGAACGGCGCGCTTTTGGCGTTTGCCAATACCTCGGAGAAAAAATGGAAGTCGCCCCTACAGAGGTGCGCAAGTATTTTATTTACACCTCTTTTATTGGCATGGGCTCTCCGCTCATTATTTACCTGTTTACGGCATTTTGGGTAAATGTGCGGCGCTATATCCGGCGCGGAAAAAATGTGATCTGGGATTAAGAAAACACTTGGCCTCTAATCCATTTAAAATCATTTTTTTATCCATCCATCCCTCAAATCCTTTTAAATCCTGGTTTAATGTTGTACTTATGCGGGAAATAAAGTTCCGCTGTTATGTCAAACTTAAAAATAAAAGTTTCCCTTTTCCTCAATTACTTTGTATTTGCCATCCTGCTCAACAGTGTGGGTACGGTCATGCTGCAAGTGCAAAACAATTACGGCATTTTGAAATCTTCGGCTTCGGTGCTGGAGGCTTTTAAAGACCTGAGTATTTCCCTGCTTTCTTTTCTGATTTCGTCTTATATCGTCCGCATCGGATACAAAAATGCCATGCTTGCAGCCTTGGGTATTACCGCAGCGGCCTGTTTTACCATGCCCTTGGTGGGAGGTTTTACGATGACAAAAATTTTGTTTGCCGCAGTAGGTGCTAGTTTTGCCTTGATCAAAATGTCGGTGTACAGCACCATCGGACTGATTACCCGCGATCAAAAAGAGCACCTCAGTTTGATGAGTTTTATCGAGTCGTTTTTTATGATCGGCGTGCTTTCCGGGTATTTCATTTTCGGTGCCTTTATCAACGATGCAGACCCTACTTCTACGGCCTGGTTGCAGGTGTATTATTTCCTGGGCGCTTTGAGTTTATTGGCCTTTGTATTGCTTTGGAGTGCTCCTTTGGACGAAACCGCTGCCAAAACCGCCGAAAACACCAGCACCAGTTGGCGCGACATCGCAGCCATGTTTAAAATGCTGGCCCTGCCCCTGGTTTTGTCGTTTATCGGTTGCGCCTTTTTATACGTGCTCATCGAGCAAAGCATCATGAGTTGGCTGCCCACCTTCAACAAAGAAGTGATGAAATTGCCGGTAAGCCTCAGCATCCAAATGGCCAGTATTTTATCGGCATCTATTGCTGCAGGGCGCTTTTTTGCCGGTTTTTTGCTCAAAAGATACAATTGGTTGTATGTTTTGGTGTCTTGCCTCCTTTTGGCAGCAATATTGGTGCTGCTCGTTATTCCGCTTACGCAAAACTTGCCTCAACGTGCGATTAACACCCTCGCCGATGTGCCACCCATTGCTTTTGCATTCCCGTTAATCGGCTTTTTCCTGGCCCCCATTTATCCGGCCATCAACTCCGCCATCCTGAGTTCGCTGCCCGCGTCCCGGCACGGATTGATGTCTGGACTGATTATTTTGTTCTCCGCATTGGGTGGAACGACCGGTTCAATCATAACTGGCTTCATTTTTGAACAATACGGTGGACAAACAGCTTTCTACTGTTCGCTAATCCCGCTTTTCCTGCTGATCGTGATGTTGAATTTCTTTAAACGCATGACCCGAATAGACAGCGCAACAGCATAATGGAGCAACATTTCTTTGATATTACCAGCTTGGGCCCTCTGTATGAAGCCGTTCAAAGCAGCGGCATCTTGGCCGATTCCAAAACATTTGTAGACGCGCTGCCTAAAACTGCGCCGGAGACCATTTTGAGGAATTATACCGCGGCGGCGGCAATGCCCGACTTCTCTTTGGCCGATTTTGTGCAGCAACATTTTGAGCTGCCCACCACGCCCGATACCGGGTATGATTCGGCGCAACGATCCATTCAAGCCCACCTGCAACAACTTTGGCCGGTCCTTACCCGACAACCCGACGCGGTTGGAGGCACCCTGGTTCCACTCCCCCACCCTTACGTGGCCCCCGGCGGACGGTTTCGGGAAATCTATTACTGGGATAGTTACTTTACGATGCTCGGTCTGAAAAAATCCGGTCGCCTCGACTTGATCGAACAAATGGTGCAAAACTTCGCCTATTTGATTGATTTACTGGGCTTTATCCCCAACGGCAACCGTACGTATTACCTCGGCCGCTCCCAACCGCCCTTTTTTGCCTTGATGGTCGAATTACTTGCCGAGGTAAAAGGAGAATCGATCCTGTTACAATACCGCCCACAACTCGAAAAAGAATATGCCTTTTGGATGCAGGGCGACCGTGCCGTTACCCTGCCCGATGGCGCCGTGCTCAACCGGTATTGGGATGCCTTGGACACCCCGCGCCCGGAAGCATTTATAGAAGATACGGAAGTTGCCCACCGCGCCAGTTTGCCTGCCGCCGAGTTATACCGCCATATCCGGGCCGCCGCCGAGTCGGGCTGGGATTTTAGCAGCCGCTGGTTCAAGGATCCGCAAGATATGGCCACCATCCACACCACCGATTTGATTCCGGTCGACCTCAATTGTTTGTTGCTAAAGTTGGAGCAAATCCTGCAAACAGCGGCGGAACTTGCGGACGATCAAGCCCGAACAGCGGAACTTGCCCAAAAAATTGCCGCCCGTCAGCAAGCCATTCAACAATACTGTTGGTCGGAAGGAGAAGGGTTTTACTTCGATTATGATTTTATACAAAACGAACACACCGAGCGTTTCACCTTAGCCGCTGTTTTTCCCTTATTTTTCAACATCGCCAGCGAAGAACAAGCCGAAAGCGTCGCTGCCATGGTTGATACGCTTTTTCTGCACCCTGGCGGCTTAACAACGACCCTCATGTACACCGGTCAACAATGGGACGCACCCAATGGCTGGGCACCCTTGCAATGGATCACTTATCAAGGGCTTTTGAATTATGGCCACCTTGAATTAGCCGAAACCATCCGAACCAATTGGACCGCCCTGAATGAAAAAACCTACGCCGAAACAGGCAAAATGATGGAAAAATACAACGTGGCAGACCTGAATATACAAGCCGGCGGGGGCGAATACCCTAACCAGGACGGATTTGGCTGGACCAATGGCGTGTATTTAGCCATGACCCAATAACTTTCATTTTTTTCTGAAAATTTTAGAAGGTATTAAAAACTATTGCCGTTTGGGGCTGTTTTGGTATAGGAAACTACATCAGACAGGTATTAAAGCCTGTTTTCTTTCAAAGCCCTTTTTATGCAATTCAATATTCCTGATTCAAATCTCCCCCGCGTGGTAATCCTGGGCGGCGGTTTTGCCGGACTCACCCTTGCCCGCAAATTAAGCAACCAGCCTTACCAGGTCGTGTTGGTCGACAAAAACAATTACCACCAGTTTCAGCCCTTGTTTTACCAGGTCGCGATGGCGGGGTTAGAGCCGTCGAGCATTGTGTTCCCTTTTCGCAAATTATTTCAAAAAACGCCCAATGTGTTCGTGCGCATCGCGGAAATAATGTCCGTGGAACCCGACCAACAATTGGTGCATACCAGCGTAGGCGCCTTGCGTTACGATTACTTGGTGGTTGCCATTGGGGCCGATACCAACTGGTTTGGCAACGAAAAGATCAAATCGAACGCCATCCCGATGAAATCGGTCAGTGAAGCCCTGTTTTTGCGCAATTCCATTTTTGACGATTATGAAAAAGCAATCACCAGCGAAGCAGACGACGCCAAACAACGCCTCCTCGACATCGTCATCGTGGGTGGCGGACCAACCGGCGTAGAAGTGGCAGGATCCCTCGCCGAAATGAAACGCCAAATCGTACCCAAAGACTATAAAGACCTGAAAGGCGACGAAATTGACATCCACCTGGTGCATGGCAACGACCGTTTGCTCAATACCATGTCGCCCCAAGCCTCCGCAAAAGCCGAACAATTCCTGCGCGAACTCGGCGTACAACTCTGGCTCGATAAAGTGGTCACCGATTTTGATGGCGAAACCGTCACCATCAACGACGGCAGCACCATCCGCACCAACAAGGTCATCTGGGCGGCTGGCATCACCGGCAACCGCATAGAAGGATTACCCGACAGCGTGTATGCACGCGGCAACCGCCTGAAAGTGAATGCCTACAACCAGGTGGAAGGCTATCAAAACATCCTTGCCCTCGGCGATGTATGCCTCCAAACCGAAGAAAAATTCCCCAACGGACACCCACAAGTAGCGCAGGTAGCCATTCAGCAAGCAAAAAACCTGGTAAAAAACCTGAAAATCTGGCAAAAAGAAGGCGGACCAGCACCCCAGCCCTTCCGTTATAAAGACCTGGGCTCCATGGCCACCATCGGCCGCCACCGCGCGGTGGTAGATTTACCGTTCTGGAAATTCCAGGGCGCTTTTGCCTGGTTTGCGTGGTTGTTTGTACACCTGTTTGCCATTCTGGGCGCTAAAAACAAGGTGTTTGTGTTTGTGAACTGGGTCTGGAACTACTTTACGTATGATCAGAGCTTGCGGTTGGTGATACGGCCTTGGAAAAAACCAATTCTAGAGGGGAAAGAGTAAAAAAAGGGGGTTCCACGGAGGAGCTTGGAGGTACGGAGATGCGCGGAGAAAAAAGGGGGTTCCACCCCTTTATTTCGACATTCGGTGTTCGGTGTTCTGCTGTTCGATATTTCGGAAGGGAACACCGAATATCGAACACCGAACACCGAATTTCGAAGTGTGGCGTTGGGTTTGGCTTGCCAAGCACAAAAGCCCGTGGATTGCTGGCTATCTTATTCTATTTTTAAGTTGGGAGGTTTTCGTCAAGCAATATGCTCTTCATGCTCCGTATAGGTATAGTGCCTTTCCAACAATGCCAGTAGTTGAATTACTTGTTCTTTCCTGACGGATGGATAATCATATAAAAACGCTGCGATGGTATCTCCGTTTTTCAGGTAGTCAAATAATATCTTGACAGGTACCCGAGTCTTAGCGAATACAGGTGCGCCACTTTGAATTTCAGGCGATATGATAATCAAGTCAGCAAGCATATTACTGTTCGTTTAATTTGTCTTATTGATTCTTATTTCCTTGTAGTCCTCCGATTTTATCTTGTCGGTATGCAAAGTAAAGCAATTTGGCCCACTTCTCAAAGTTTTTACCTGAATGCGTTGGGTTTCAACGGATCAAAAATCTCCGTGTATCTCCGTTCCTCTGTGTAACTCCGTGGCCCCTTTATCCGTGGCAACGGCAAATTGGCCGGTTGCAACTACTTTTTCAAACAGCACGGTGGGCGTTGATGGCAAATCTTCTTATACCAAGTTTACAGATATTTTTGACAATTCGTCCAACGATGCCCGTTTTATATGGTCTTCCAATCTGCTTTTGGATAATTTGGTTTTGTTGAGAAAAAAAATAGAGTAATCTTGCAGCCGTTATTATCGTCAACGCAAAGTGGTTATGAAAACAGATTGGTTCTAATCCGGTGAAAATCAATGTTTTTATCCATCCTTCCTTCAAATCCTTTTAAATCTGGGTTAACATCCAGCCATAAAATTATTGTGTGATGACAGTATACCTATGTATTGTTTGCAATCAAATTTACGACCCTTCAGAAGGTGATCCGGACTCCGGAATTGCTCCCGGAACTGCATTTGAAGACCTTCCAGATGATTGGGCTTGTCCTGACTGTGGTGCTTTAAAAGACGAATTTGAAGCTATGGAGGATTAATCATCCGAATTCCTTTAAATGAATTGAATAGCGGTTGGTTTCTAATGTTCTGAAAGGGAGCAGAAACCAACCTTATATTTATTATAGTAAGGGGGCACAATCTTCATTCAGTACTCTTTAAACCATTTTTCGCCATTGTCCATGCTCATAATAAAGTCCGTAAATGAGCGCCCAATTTCAATATGATCTGCGCTGTCTAAGCCGATAAATAGCGTTAAAATGATCCTAAAGTCTTCAATCCCTGTCTTTTCAATTCCAATAAATTCGCCACCACCATTGCCGCCTATTCCAATTGTATTTGGAAGATTTAAAAGAATTTCATATCCTTCATTGAGTGAAAGTAAATTATCTAAGTCCCATAAATTAAATGATTCTTTTCCTATTTGAGCCTCATGTCTTTGGTACTTTGAGAGAAAGTACTTGTAGTCGTTTGGCAATTCAAATCCTATTTTCTTTTCAATGTGTTCAATGTCCTTATCGCCGACGGTAGTCCTTGTCGGCCAATTATATTTGTTTAGAATATTGTCTATTATTGTTTCCATTTTGATTGCTTTATCTGCTCGGTTGTTTTTACAATAAACAAGGCAGGGATTGGGCATTATAGGCCTTTTTTGGAGTTGAACGGCATGTGAAGTAAATCAAACCCAAACAGGAATATTATTTTTTCGCCTTTTTTAATATCTCTTGAAAACGTGCCTCTTTTTCAAACTTTTTCAAAATTGGTTCATCATTACTTGAAAGTCGTTTTATGAGTGGGTAGGGAATTGCTTTAATGATAGAATTTTCCAGATATTCATAAAACAATGATATATTACCCAAGTCTGCTTGCAACATTGCCATAAAAAAACTTGGATGACCCATTTCTGGCAAGAGAACAAGAGCCTTTTTTAGATCTAATTCAGCGTTGGTAAAATCCTTTAACTTTCGATAAGATTCGCCCCTTCTATAATATGCATCTGGAGCATAAGAACTGCCCTTGTTAATTAGATCCCTAAAGTCTGATAACGATTCTGTATATTTCTCAAGTTTTGAATTTGAAACGCCTCTATAAAACTTGCAATCATCACATTCTGGCTGTTTACTTAGAATATAAGTGGCATCCAAGATTGATTTATCCCATTTTCCTGCTTGATAACTTAAAGTCATACGGAGTAAATATAATTCTGTAACTTCTGGGGATAACAAGATTGCACTATCAACATCTAATATTCCTCTTTCAAGATTTGACAAATAAAAATAAACCAATGCCCTTTCTGAATATAATTTTGCATCAGGTTTAACTAGAATAGCTTTTGTATAACTTTTTTCTGCTACATCATATTTCGCCAAAAGCGTATTTATCTTCCCTGATATTACCAATAAATTATAATCATTAGAATCCAACTCCATACCTAGGATGAGATCATTATTGGCAGATTCTAAATTATTAAGTACTAACCAAGTTTCTGCGCGCTGAGCATATGAAGATGCAAAACTTGGATTCAAATCTATTGATTTATTGAAGTCTCTAAGTGCAGATTGATAGTCTTTCTTTAAGGAATACAAACTACCTCTTAAATAATAACTTTTAAAATCGTTCGAATCTAAATCTATTACATAACCCATTTCTGTCAAAGCATTATCGATTTCGCCTTCCTTTAAAAATATTCGCGATTTAGTAAAATGAATATTAGACTCCTCCGGATTTAATTGAATTGCAAAGTTTAAGTCTTTAAGGGATTGCTCTTTATTGTTTAAACAGGCCAATATGTATGCCCTTTCGTTATAAAGACTACCATTCTTTGGTGAAAGTTCTATTGCTTTACTTATAAGTGTTAAAGCCTCTTTATACCCCGCATTCGTTTCTAATGTAGTAAGTATCGATGCCTTTGAGCGATAATGATCTGGATTTTGGGGTTCAATTTGAATTGCACGATCACAGTCAGATAAGGCAAGTAGGTATTTTTTTTGCTTTTGATATAAGGCAGCGCGGGCCGTATAGCCATATGCAAATTGGGGATTAATCGAAAATGCCATTTCATATGCATTTAATGCTTCTTTATCTCGGCTTAAATACCAATATATTTGTGCTAGGTTAACCCAATAATTTACGTTTGTAGAGTCTAGCGTTAATGCTAATTTTATGTATTCAATTGTACTTGAAAATTCAAACCTGTTTTTTCGAATAGTAATTTCAAGATCTATGAGCGGAAGTAAATTTTGCTTTTGCTTCCTATCAAACGAATCCCTTATTAAAACTTCTTTTTTCAATTCATTCGTTTTAGAATAAGAATTCAACAATTCATTGACCTGGCCTTTCAAATCCAAGTTTTTTAAAACAAATAAAACTGAATCTATTTTACCACTTTTATAAAGCAATAATGCATCTCTATAAACTGAAGACACATCGTCAAAATTAGTTCTAGCAAATCGCTCAGCAAGTACATTAAGTTCTTTTTTTTGTTGATCATTTGCCTCATTTAATCGTGCAATTTCTCTTGCATATTGCTGTTGCGAAATTTTCAGATTTTTAAGATCGTTTTTATAACGTTGTTTTTCTTTTTCAAAATTTTTAACCAATGATTCATCCGAAATATTGTAATATTCTTTTTTAGCCGCCTCTATCACCCCTATTTTGGCCATAATAATATCTGTATTAAGTCTATTTGTATTTGTAAGCGTAATCACCTCAATTTCTCTATCATTTACAAGCTCAAAACCTGCCTTTGATATATCAATCAAGAAGGCTTTACTTCCAGGTGCTATGTCTTGAAATGCTATACGGACCAAGCCATTTTGATCCGATGTGGTAGGTATTGCACTTGTGTATTTCACCTGAACTCCTGGAATGGGCTTCTTATTAGAATTCAGTTCGCGCACCTTCGTATTTTGAATTGTTTCAACAGATGTCTGAGACGCTAGTTCAAGTACGAACAAAGTGAATATAAAAATATTGATAACTATTTTCATTACTCCAATGTTTAAAATGATAGAATGTTTGTTATGTTCCGCAAATATAAACAATCAATTTAATTTTAATATAAATTTATATTCTTCTTTGTTATTAATAGGATAAGTTCTGTCCTCTTCCCCATAATTTTTTTTGTAAATTCGAATGCGCTGCTCTTTTCTTTGTTTTTCTAAAGGAATTCTCAATGAAAACCTACCTAAAGAATCCGAAAAGGTAGAAATATCCAGAATGGTGATTTCGGCTCCCTGTATTGATTTGTCGTTTTCGTCTTTTATCGTACCAAAAATATGTGCTAATGTGCTATCTCGCCGAATAGGCAATAAGATATTGTCGGAAAGTAAAAAACTTGTATCAATTGTCTGAAAGCCAGGCGATTCAAACAAAACTTTAGCTTTTTGACCTTTGAGATTCGGCGGAATTTGCCGAAATATAGCACTTGATATAATCGGTTGCACTTCTACTTTATCCTCATAAAATAAGGTCACATTCCCTGACTTGAACGTTAAACCGGGAATTGGATGTTCTTCTTGCACATATACTGTCAGGTTAAATGGCTTGGATAACACCAAAACAAAGTATAATAAATATAAAAATACGCCTGGGAGGATAAAAAATAAAATAATATATTTAAAATAACGATTTTTAAGATCTTCATAGTGGAAAACATTGTTGTCCCCAATCTGAATATTCCCACCCGCTGTAATTGAAGAACCCACAATGATGTTTTTACCCCAAATGGATGAAATTGCATTTTCAATTTCATAACTGTGCTCGGGCAAATCGCTTTGCACTTCAATTTCCCGAATCAAATCTAATAAACTGCTCCGAATCTGGTTTTGTGTAATTTCAGCATGCGAATAATGAATAGTGCCATTTTTTATTTGATTCCTTATCTGTTCGAAACGGGCAGATTGCATGATTGCGTCATCCAATTTTGGACTAAATTCAAGCAACTTAAAAAGTAATCCAAATACCGTTTTTAACTCATCTTGGCCAATGAGTATTCTAAGGTGTTTGAAGAAATTAGTGTCCTGCATTTGTTTTTAATTATTTAAACTATTTTACTTATTTAAGCCCCCCCCCAACACCCGCTTCAAAGTATCCAACATCGCCACCCGAAACGCATCATCCTTCGCGATCAAGCGGTACAAATCCATTTCGTTTTTCCGATCCTTGGCCATTACTTCATCGAACATTTTATTGAAAGCAATATCCGCGTTTTGACTGTCAGGATTGTCGGCGTATTTGGTTTTGAAATCCGGGTGGGCACGCAACTTTTGGGCGAGGTTGACGAACTTTACCCGTTGTTCATCCGGAGTGGCTTCCCATCCCTGAAACCAGCGTTCATTAAAACTTCGGACGATTAGGTCTAAGGGATCCACTTGTTCTTCGCTTCCGTGTACACTCCGAGGATTCGGGTTTTGCGGGTCCAATTCCGTTTCGCTGGCATCTAAATCTATGCTGGTGTTCAGTTTTACCCGTTCTAGTCCGTAGGTTGAGAGGTCTACGGAATTTAACAGTTCGTCCAACACATCGGCGCTTGAATCCGTGATGATGAGTTTGGGGATAAGGAATTTCAAAAACCAGAACAGTTTCTCCCAGGCAAGTACTTCATACGGCAAGATGGAAGCCATCTGACTGTATATTTTCACGAATTGCTTGGCTTTAATTTTAAAATCGGCTTTCTCTTTATCGTCCAACGCCAACCCTATGTTAAATCGCTCAGCGGCTACATCAATGATCGGACTTAACAGTTGGGCATCTACTTTTTGGAAATATTGGGATACAAAATCTTCTACTTCTGCCCATTCATACACACCGATGTCGTCCAAATGGCCTTTGAGTTCGTGAAGTATGTTCACATCAGTAGCCCGGCTAAGGCTGGTTGCCGTGTAGAAGGGATCAAAAGACGTTTTAATATCGTCGGTGGAATTGAAAAAATCCAACACGAACAAATCTTCTGTCTTTTTACCCAATTTGTCGGCTGCCCGGTTTAGGCGGGAAAGTGCCTGTACTGCCAATACACCTTGTAGTTTTTTATCGACATACATGGCCGTCAGTTTGGGTTGGTCAAAGCCGGTCAGGTATTTATTGGCCACGACCAAAATTCGGTATTCATCTTCATTGAATTTGTCACGGGTGTCTTTTTCAGCAAATCCGTTGATGGTATCTTCGGTGTATTCCTGGCCGTCCACTGTTTTTTTGCCAGAAAATGCAATCAGAATTTTAAACGGGTCGCCTTTTAGCCGCAAAATCCGGCGAATAGCCCAGTAATACAGGATGGCCGATTCGATGCTTTGGGTGATCACCATCGCTTTGGCTTTCCCTTTCAACTTCTTGGTATTCACCACTTTGTTGATGAAATGATCCAGCATGATTTCGGCTTTGGTGCCGATGGTCTGTTCATGCCGTTCTACATAAGTCCGTAGCTTTTTATGCGCACGAGTCGTATCGAACAGGGGGTTGTCTTCGACAGACTTTGAGATTTCGTAATAACTCTTGTAGGTTGTATAGTTGGCCAACACATCCAAAATAAAGCCTTCTTCAATGGCTTGTTTCATGGAATACAAGTGAAAAGGCTTGAAAGTACCATCTTCTTCCTGCTTTACCCCGAATTTTTCAAGGGTTGCGTTTTTAGGAGTGGCCGTAAAAGCCAAGTAGGAAGCATTACCCCGCATTTTCCGCGAACGCATCGCTTCCAGGATTTTGTCTTGCGGATCGGGATCTTCTTCGTTTGCTTCGGCGTTGCTGCCCATGGCCCGGTTCATATTGTCGGCAGCGGACCCACTTTGACTGCTATGGGCTTCGTCGATGATGACGGCAAAGCGTTTGTCACTCAAATCGGCAATGCCATCCACAATAAATGGGAATTTCTGAATGGTGGTAATGATAATTTTTTTGCCGCTTTCCAGGTTCTTTTTTAGTTCCAGGGATGAAAAAGCGGGTGCAACTATGTTTTTAACTTCAGAAAACTCCTTGATGTTTTCCCGCAATTGTTTGTCGAGTAAGCGGCGGTCGGTTACTACAATCACGGAATCAAACAAAGGCGTGGCAAGACCCTTGCTGCCGGGCGTTTGTTCTGTTTCGGGGTATGCTTCAATCAATTGGTACGCAGCCCAAGTGATCGAATTGGATTTGCCAGAACCAGCAGAGTGTTGGATCAGATAGGTTTGGCCCACACCTTTAATAGCGGCATCGGCTATTAACCTTCTAACTACATCTAATTGATGGTAACGCGGGAAAAATAAGGTCTTTTTGTTCAGTGGGTCCCCGTCTTTACCATCAAAACGAACAAAATGCTGGATGATATTGGCCACACTCTGACGGCTTAATACTTCCTCCCACAAATAGGCAGTTTTGTGGCCGAATGGGTTGGGTGGATTGCCTTTTCCGTGGTTGTTGCCGAGGTTGAAAGGCAGGAAAAACGTACCCGCGCCATCCAATTTCGTGGTCATATATACTTCATCGGTATCGGCGGTGAAATGCACGATGCAGCGGCCGAATTGAAGCAAAGGTTGCGTATTGTCACGCTTGAATTTATACTGATTTTGGCCGTGGATTTTAGCGCTTTGGCCGGTCCAGTGGTTCTTTAATTCAACCGTTGCAAAAGGTAAGCCATTGATAAACAGCACCATGTCAATTTCTTCCAGGGGCTTTGTTTGGGAATACCGCAACTGACGGGTGACACTGAAAGCGTTGCGTTCAAAGTTGTCTTTGACCGATTGGCTGCTGCTGGCCAAGGGCAAAACATACAAGAGGGTAAAATGGGCATCGTCTACTTCGAGGCCTTTGCGCAGCAGACGAAGGATGCCATATTTTTTAACCATCCGATCCAACCGCTGCAATATTTTCAGTTTCCAGTCGGGTTGTTTTTGCAATTTGGCCAATTCATCTGCCTGGGTCGTTTCCAGAAAATGCCAGAAACGACGTTCGTCCATTGCATATTCGGCATTAAAGTCTGATGGAAACCCAATATAATATCCTTTGCCGGTACGGTACGGCAAGTTGGCATGCGCGGCGTCGCCCGTTTCTTTCAGTTCCTCGATGCAAGTGCCTGTCAGGATTTTTTCAATGGCAATTTCTAATGCATGTTCGTTGGTTTGGCTGGGCATATTGCTATGGAACTAAGGTGAGGCGATACAATATTTTCTCAGATTTTGCTATGTCGCTGTTTTGATCTGCATTTGATTTATGTTCTACACTTGCGATAAAAATCTTATCTTGTTGTTCGTAAAAATAAATTCGCAATGCCGTTGGGCTAAATATCCTTAATTCAAACACTTTTATCTTAGATTTTTGAGGCGTAACATCTTTAATCAAAAAGCCATCTGAACCAAACGGGGTTTGAAGATTTCGTGCTTTTGCCTTGTTGAAATGTTCAATAATACTATCTTGCTCTGCTGGGCTAAGTGCGGAAAACCCCTTTTCAAAGGTATTATTAAGGCTACAAGTACCTAAAAGATGCTTCAAATGCTCCAATTTACCAAGAGATGCCGCCTCAATCGTCAGAATATGGTTGTTTACAAAGTCGGTATTAGTTTTATGACCAAACAAATTTACTAAAGAAAGGGATGCGTCTTCAACTTCGGTTTGTAACTTGACGGAATTGACTGCCAGCGATACATGTAGCGGCACACTAAAAAGCAGACCCTGGTTTTTGGCTACAATAGCCAGATTGGTAGCATCCATGATTTCTGCGCCATGCGTTAAGGTATATGCATACCGAAGTATCTCTTCTATCCATGCTTCATCTTCTTGAAAGTGTGCATGGATTGGATAACTTTTATCAAAAATCGAAAAGGCGAATGTCCGAAGGTCTTTGTTTTCAATTTTCAGGATGGCATCAGCCAAGGAAAACCCTCCGCATACGGTCATAGTAGCGGGCAGTTTTGCCGTAACGACCATGGGCGCAATGGGTAATTGTGCTTTCTGCAAACTATTAAACTCCAAAATAGTATTAGACAACAAGGCTACAAACCCGTGTAAATCATCATTCGTAGGCAGGCAATCATTAAAATAAAACCGATGCATAAGAAGGTGTTATAATAATTGGGAGGCGTTAATTTCAAATTGGTCAGCTAATCCAACGGGCCATTCGTATAACCGCCCATCTGGTGCTATACTGGTGCTTTCTACTACCGTATTTTTATTGTCATCTAATTGAAACCAATATATTTGGACCTGTTCAAAGAAACGGGTATCACTTTTTTTTGTGTATATTCGGACGCCATTCAGCAAATGATCGCTATGCGTTTCAATAATAACCTGAGCGCCAGCTTCAACACATTTGCAAATGAGACGCGCCATTTCAGTTTGGCCCCTTGGGTGCAGGTGCGCCTCAGGATTTTCAATGATAACAACATTATTCGGCGTAAGGGTACCCAATAACAATGCCGTAATGACAGGTAAGGTATAGCTCAGACCAAATCCAACATTTTTGGCGCGGAAATCATTAAAAAGCGCAAAAGATGAATCACTTTGTCGCTGAATGACTGATTTAAGTTTTACGTTCGGAGCAATAACGCCCAGCCACGCTTCAAGATTGAAGGCAAACGTGTCGCCCTGGGCGTTTTCGTGCCGAAGTATTGGATTTAATAGTTCATTCTCATAAAATTCAATACATTTAAACAAGTTTTCTCCACGACTTCCCAACGCTACACTATCATGAAAAATCGGCATGGAAGTTTCCGGGCCATAGCGATCCGCTCCAATATAAATAATTTTGGGAAAATCTTTGTGGTTTGAAACATCCAGGTCACGCAACTGCCCTTTATCAAATGAAAATCCAATTTCTTGGTTTTCCTCAAGCGCTGCTCGAATCCTGATACCTTCTTTGGAAAACGGATTACGCATCTCATCGAGGCTGCCATGCCCTTTTAATGATACCGGGGCTCCAGCAGCACATTTTTCCAGCAACAACAACGCCTGTACGATACTACTTTTGCCACTGCTATTAATTCCAGTTAGAAGCGTAAGGCCCCCAAACTCAATATCGTCTGCAACAAATGATTTAAAGCCAATTAATTCAAGCGTTTTGATCATACGGAATAGGTATTAATCAGGTTTAGAATTTTATCAAATCTGCGCGCTACAGAGGCCTGCTTCATGCTGTCCCGCGAAATATCGTTATGAAATTCATTATCGTTCAATAATTTCACATATTCCTTCATCATGGCCTTTTTATGATCCTGGAGGACTTTGAATGCAGTATCGCTCAAGTCCAGTAATAAGTTGCCCCAAGTTTCAAAAAGCGATTTATTGATGGGCTTTCGGTTATTATTCCCGTAACTTTTACGAAATGTATGTTGCCCGAATAATTGTTCAGAACGTCGCATCGCTGTCTCAAATGCCTGTTCTATTTCGCTTATTTCACGCACCCGCACATCCGACACACGAACTTTTCCTTTGGTAGTCATTTTTTTAAATTCACGGCTTTCAAACGTGGGCATTGAATTAATAATAATCATCGTATCGCTCAGGTAGGTATCCACATTGGTGGTTTTATAGCCTTCATAGGAGCGCAACAAAAAACCCAAAAAACGCAGGATAAGTTCCTTGTCTTCCATACGCTTTGTTTTGATACTTCCGCCGGTAGCCTTTATAAATGTTGGGGACAAAGCAAGCCGGTTGAGCAATTCGGTAGATGGGCCGATATAGAGCGCGTTCCTTATTTCCTGGCTACTCAACGGATCGCCACCTGTATTCAAACGTTTAAAAATATTGCGCCTTACTTCTTCCGGTGTACCTGGATTGATAACAGTAAATTGAAATTCTGCTTCTATAATCCTGTTTTTCAGGTTTTCAGGTAACTCATTGAAGGTAGCGCCTTCATACCGCGTCCAAAACTCCAGGTGTTGCAAACGAAATCCTTCCCCCTTCAATTCCTCTCTTCTTTCTGCCAGGTATTGATCTCCCAATATAAAGCTGCGGATGGTACTCAAGCGTTGTAAACCATCAACCACCGTGTAGTTGTTTTTTTCATCGGCCGATACATAAAACATGGGCAAGGGGATACGCAACATCAGCGACTCAATCAATTGGGATTTTTTCTCCGCCGTCCATACTTCTGCACGCTGAAAATCAGGATTTAATTTGATGCTGCCTTGTAACAAGCGGCGGAGGCAGGTTTCCATCGGCACCACTCTGGTATCAATTGATATTTCTTCCGGATCAAAAGGATCATTCATTTCCTCATCCTCGTTATCCGGCTCTATGGGCGCATAATTCAGTTCAAGTTCATCTCTGACCTGCTGTAAGGCATTTTCCTTTTCAGTTGTTCCGTATGGTTGTTCCATGTACAATAAAATACTTTTAAGGCAAAATTAACGATTTTTTTAAAAGTCCCAATGCCCAGAGTTCAACTGTTGAAGTATGCGCGTTTCTACTCGACCAATAGGATTGGACTTACCGCACTATTTACCCAAGCCTCCAAAACATACGAAATTTCGTTTTGCCAATCTTGAAATGCACTTTTTACTGGAATAGGAAGCAAACTACAGATATTTTCAAAACCATCCTTCCGAAAAATTCCATGCCTGAAATTGCTTTCCTTTCCTGGATAAACAAGCGCGGTTTTTTCTGCTTCAAAAAACACCTGATAGGCAAACATTTGACGCAAATCCTCCGGAGAAGGCTTTTGACCATCCAAGTTTTTCCATTTTGTATCTAAAACAAACTTCCCCCCTCCCTTTTTTTCAATCAAAATATCCGGGCGCATACCTGTTTGGATTTTTTTATCAACCGATTGCCAAAACAAACGTGTGTTTTGGGCCTTTACCGTACAATCTTTCAGGTTCTTTCGAAGGCAAGCAAACACAAATTTTTCCCAAAGTAAATTCATATCGAACATCAAAGCAAGCACATGATGTTGTCCGCGTGCCACATCAGGATGAAAATTCAGCAAAAGCATTTCAGCGATCTTCATTGCTTTGCGATAGGGCTCGGTCTTGCGGTTCCAACTCAAATTGGAAAAGGTAGCAGCGCTCACGTTAAGATTCGGCATTTCCGGAAATTGTAGCCTAATCGAAGCAATGCGGCTTTGCAGCCGATCATTGGTATTGATCATTTGAAGCAGCAAGATCGTTTTCCACATTATTTTGTGAAAATTGTGTTCCACATCGTAAGTGGTGTAGCGGACAAAAAATCGTTCCTGATGTACCAGATTTTGTTGAATGTGCCGCCCAAACTGAATGCTACCTTTTAACGCGGTGGTGTTTCCTTCCGTTTTTCGATAGCGTTTTACCAAACCTTGGTGCAGGAGGCGTTCGGTTTCATCTAGGAATATTTCAAAATAAAGTTCGAGGGTGCTGTTCGAATGTAGCCGCAAATCACTTTCACTTGTTTGGCGAATATCGAAAACGCCAACCGCCCGAAGCATGGCAATGAGTTTCTTTTTCCATGATGATTTGTCCTCCTCGTTTTTGTCTGGTTTGGGCAATACCTCTATGGTCAATTTCCCAATTTGAATCACACCAACAAATTCACAAAACCGAATCCCATTGTTGATTAAAGAGAAATAAGGCACCCCCTTTTGTCCAAAATAGGTTTGCAGCGCGGATAATTTACTGGCATCAAATTTTACTTTCGGCGCATCAGAGGTTGGACCATCGTAAGAATGACCTAGTTTGAGCGTGTCGTGTTCGAAGACGATAATATGCTGACGCGATTTACTCATATTGTTTTCAAAAGCAGTTTTAGGGCAGTTTCAAATTCCCCTTCCTTCCAATCACCTTCCTTTTTAATACGGTAAGTACGTCGCTCACCCAGTTCCGCAGTATCTTCATAACCGCTAAAATCGGCAAAATCGCCCTCACTTTTAACCATTTCTACAAAACCCGCTCCCAAGACCAGTCCAATTTTTCCATAATCCCCGAAGAAATACTCCTGCAAAAGCGGGATAATGTTGCGGTAAAAAGTGTTCTTCAAATCATCCATGCTGTAAACATTCATAAAGTAACTGTGACCGATGAGGTGGTCTTTGTCGAGCAATTTTTCGA
>Ga0247835_1000742_pt1 | contig 44691 bp, 31 predicted proteins | sample LaCtaG_3_FD_189912 | JGI IMG/M metagenome (GOLD analysis project Ga0247835, IMG submission 189912) | Freshwater microbial communities from meromictic Lake La Cruz, Castile-La Mancha, Spain - LaCruzMarch2015_13.5m | ecosystem: Environmental > Aquatic > Freshwater > Lake | place: Spain: Castile-La...
GACGAAGGCCACTGGATGTCGAAACCGCAAAACAGTGTGTTGTGGCAACGGAGTTTTTTTGGGTTTTTGGGGGAGTCTTTGGGGAAGTAGGGTAGGGGGTGCGGGTGGTTTGGTTTTGGGCTGAATTTGCGGAAGCCAGGTTGAAGTCAGATCACCCAAATTCTAATTAAAAGATTGATTATTAAAATGTTGGGGGTAATTAATTGCTGCTGGAGATGAGGTGGTGGGGGTGTGGGCTAATGTGGGGCTGTTTTGTTTGACATTCCGATTGTTGTAAGGTACGACGTTTTAGGAGTATTTGGCAGTAAGCGATTGTTAGCAGTTAAAATAGATTGTGTTTTCATCGGTCCATTCTCCATAGTGCTCTCTTTATTTGTTAAATACTCGATTAAAAATATCAATATCCAAAAAAGTTTTAACTTCAAGTGGTTTGAAAAGAGCGTCGGATTTCTGATAATTTCTCAGGAATAGGTGTTCTGTTAAGTTTGATTTTCCTATTGAAACGCCAAAAACATGTCCCAAAATTTCAAATTTTAAATAATTTTCTTCGATGCCGTAAAGTAATACCTTGGGATTTGCAGTATAATCAATCATCATTAATTGCGCACCTGCTTTACGTTGGAGATAAAATATTTTAATATCTCCTCTATTATATCTTACAAAGTCTCTTATATAATCAAAAAAAGAATCTAAAAAAGGTTGGAAATGTTTACCTAATAAATCTTCATTGTAGGCTGTTTCGAACGCCACTTTAAACAATCCCCTTTTCAATCGATTAGTCAAGATGCTTGGATTGTGAAAATGATGCTTAAACGCATTAGTTGCACTAAATCCTATTTTTCCGTTTTTTTCTTCAATCAAGAAAAATTCGGTATCTCGATTTAGAGTTTGGATGATATTATCACCTATGAATTTTCCAAATATATTTTTTGCAATCTCTTTCCCAACTTGATTTTGGATTTTGATTATTGGACCGAGCATTTGATATTTTGAAAGGACCAACATTTCTTTTAATGCTATATCAATCGAAGGTTCATTTTTACCAGTTTTCTCTCCAAAATATTCATTGCATGGGTCACATACATTAATGCAAATCTCTTTGCTTCCCAAATTTTGAGGCAAAATATGAGATTCTTTATCAAATGGTACTTCGCCCTCCTTTTTTAGACACCAGATACATTTTTTCATTTTTCAATCATAACTTATAACGTTCCCACTGCCGATGTGCCGACTTTTAGGAGGCATTGATAGGCAGTGGATTGTTGTCATTATTTATTAGTGAGTTTATGATGTTTCTAATTTTGCCCTTCGACGATTTCGATTTCTTCTTGTGTCAATCCATATAATTGATAAACCAATTTATCTATCGTGTTCTCTGTTTGGCCTATTTTTGTTTGTAGTTCATTTATCTTGTTTTTACTGGTGTCGAATAAATCTTGATAATCCATTAGCTCTTTTATTGCTATAATTATTTTTTGCTTTTCCAATTCTTTTCGAAACTCGCCAAATGTCATGTAGTGCCAATTTTCTATTTTTTTATTCACTTTCAAATTGGAAAAACTACTTTGCAAAAGTTTGATAAAACGAGTTGTCTGTTTTTGAATTGATGTGTGATAATCAAGCATATTGTCGCTTAAATGACCTAACTCTTCGCATAACTCATTTGATATATTAGGAATTGGAAATGTTTCTAATGTATTAACATTAATTTTTGGAAAAACATCACGATTGAGATTTATATTTTGTTTTTTAAAATATACTGCACATAATTTAGACGCAATAATTGCAAGCAAGGCTTTTGTAGAAAAAGGGGCTATTGCCTCTTTCTTTGGTTTTAAATTAAAAATATCAGAATTATTGATTTTTGTTTCAAATTCGTAGGTAATATCTAACCTTTCTTTTGATACTATTCTATTCAATAATAATCTTTCCCCCTCAAATATTTCCTTTTTTCTTGGGGCTGCTAAATTTGCCCCATACTTAATCCAATTTCCTTCCCAAATAGTTATATATCTTTTAATGCTTGATGCAGTCAATAAAGGTAAATAATTATCATCTATTTTATGATCAGAATGATATATCTTATCGGTCATCATTTCTCTTGTTTGAGAAGGTTTGCCTTTTCCTTGTTCGTAGGGTTGCATACCTTTGAAGAAATTGAAAAAATCTGATAATCGGTATTGACCATTTAAGTTAAGTTGTGTGTCAAAATAAATTACTATATCATCTTCTTGAAAATCTTCAAATTGCCTATTTTTACAAAAAGAAAACTCCTTATTTCCTATCTGTTCGAGTCTCTCTAAAATAGACTTGCAATTAGGTGAAACACTTCTAATTATTGTGTTTTTAGGCGAAATATTTGAGTTTGTGCCTACCAAAATAAGTGTATCAACTGTTGCGCTCTCAAAAACTCTGTATGTATTGAGTATTTCTAAAGCATGATTTTGTATGAAAATTAGGCTCCTTAATTTTCTATCATACTGTGTTGATAAAAAATAATTTGGAACAATGTAAGCGAAATAGCCTCCGTTTTTTATTAGGTCAAATATTTTTTCAATGAATAAGGCATAAGTATTTATTTGATATTCAGTTGTTGCGTAATTACTATAATAAAAAGATTTTTCTTTTTCTGAAATTGAATGAGATTGGACATAAGGTGGATTACCAATTACAATATCAAAACCACCTTTTTCAAACACCTGTGGAAAAGCCGCTCTCCAATCAAACGCTTTATCGCCTGCCACTTTTTTATCTGCAATAAGTGAATTGCCACATTTGATATTGCTACTTAGAGAAGTAAGTTTTCGCCCTTTCTGAGCAGTTCTAAGCCAAAGAGAAAGTTTAGCGATTTCTATGGATTCATCATTTATATCTACCCCAAAAAGGTTGTTTTCAAGGATTGAACTTTCAACATTCTGGAACACGAACCTGTCACCAAATAACTTCGCTTGCAATTCATCAATGTACCTATGCTCGGTTATTAAAAATTCTAATGCTTGATTCAAAAATGCGCCACTACCACAAGCAGGGTCACAGATTGTAACCTCTAATAACCAATTCCGATACTGTTCTATTTTGCCTTGCAGGGCTTTAACTTTCGCTTTGTTTTGTTTTCCTGTCCTTTCCTGTTCATACTCTTCTTCAATTATCCCTAACTCGGCTTTCTTTTGCTTGCAAAGATTTCCAACTGTACAATCAACTATGTATTTCGTTACAAATTTTGGCGTATAATACACGCCATCAGTTTTGCGCTTGGTCTTGCTTTTATCAACTACCTGCCCTTCTAACTCAGCCTGTATTTCTTCAATCTCGCTCAAAGAATGTTCAAATATGTGACCAAGTATATTCACACTCACTTCGCTCTCAAAGTCATAATTGCTAAGATTTAAAGTGTGCTTATAGAGCAAGGTGTCGTCTATCTTAATATTATCCAGAATTTCATCTGGTAAAAACAAGCCTCCATTGTAAGCAAAAATATCATGCTTTTTCCCTTTGTAACCAGTGTTCAAGTAGCCAAAATATTTTATAAATCGGCTATAAAGAGGTTGGTATTCATCAAAATGGTCTCTTAAATCTGTCCATTGATTGATAATTTCCCTAATTGAATTTGGGGGCAACAACAACCTGTCTTCTGCAAAAAAGACAAATAAGAACCTATCAAGCAGTTTTTGGGTCTTATTGAATAAAGTCAGTTTATCATATTGAGGATTGTTTTTTACTATGTCCGTAAAAATATCATTCCTAAATGCAGAATAATCCTTGTACAGTTTATTTGTAACAGTTTCTTCTACGGCAAGCGATTCATTTTTTATCTGTTTTGGTGTGCCTTGAAAAATGCTTTCTTTTGACAGACATAACCAAAGAAATTGAAACTCATCTTTGGTCAATTGAAATAGGTTAAAATCTTCAAAATCAACAGCGTTGTCAATGTAGAACCTCAGTTTTTCAAAATTGGAAGTTATGACATAAACAGCGTCAGGTTGATTATTTTTGTATCCAAATGCCTGTGTCTCAATATTGCTCAAATTGGTTGTATCTGTTCCTTTCAACTCAATTACGGCAATGATTTTACCGTCTTTGATTATTGCGCCATCAGCACTTTTTGCATCTTTTACGTTTTTTTGTTCCCGTATTAAATTGTAGTTTTCAAGTGGGTGGTTTGTGTAGCCAAGTACCTTGACAAACAAATCAATTATAAATTCCCCTTGGTACTGCTCCTCTTTTGACCTCCTTATGTTTTCCTGTATAGCCGAATTATGGAAATGGCTTTTAAACCGCTCCCAGGCTTCATTTACCTGGTTTTCGTTAAGTCCTCTAAGGTACTTTTTCTGTATTGATTTTTGAAATATAGCCATTTATTAAAATCACTTTCGAGACTACTGTCGTAAATTTTTATTGATGATTACTTTTTTTATTGATCACAAACTTCCGTACTACCGCAACTCCTATTGCGTATATCCCCAATACCTACGCAGTAATTACCCCCTAATAAATCAATCACTTAATTTAAAAGCCTAATACTGGTCAGTTGTGGTAATGCGAAAGCAAACATACTACCCACATTTTATATATCCAAAAAATCCAACCAACTTTTTAACGCACCCATTCCTTTCTTTGTTAGGTGGGTATATATTGCTGTGGTCTTGCCCGGTAATGCTTGAATATACCGCAAATCTACCCCTTGTTCGAGTAAATAGGTGGCAAATGAATGGCGTAAAGTATGTACCGTTGCATCCGGGTTAATTTTACTTAAAGTTTTTGCGGCCGTGCATATTTTAGCCTAGTTTGGCCTTCCTCCAGCCTGCATTTCCGCACGCTCGAGGCCCTGCCCCCACCGTTATGTCTTTCCGATCTGGGGTGCGGGACAGGCTTGACCAAGTGTACACAACGAGCGATGCTAATGTACTTACAATCAATTTCTTACAACGCTTAGTCGTGCTCGGAAGTTGCGCTTGGTCAAAAGCGCGGTGGCGGGGTATCGAGCGTAGGGGAGCGAAGACCAAGCGAGGCGAAAAACCCGGGATGCCCGCACGCAAAAAACAGCCGTGAAAGCATGGCGGGGTCGTCCCTCCCTCCGCCTTTGCTTTCACCGCCGTTTTTTTGCTTTCTTTTTTTCGCATGATGAGCGCACGAATAGCAACCTTCCTCACTGGAGGGAAAGGCGGAAGCCTAAATCGAAGTTGCGGAGCGGCGGCGTGTCATTGAAGCGGTACGAGACGCGGCAAGACTCCGTGTAGCTGCCCCAGCCGCCGCCGCGATACACGCGGTCGCCGCCCTTTTCCGGTCCGGTCGGGTCTGAAATCGCGTTTTCATCGTATCCATCATCGTACCAATCTCTACACCATTCCCAAACATTGCCGCTCATATCGTACAAGCCCAATTCGTTCCGGTTCTTTTTCTTGACGGCTTGGGTGCGACTATTGGAGTTGCCAGAGAACCAAGCCACATGGGTCAAGACCGAGTCGCCACTGTAGGCAAAACCATTAGAAAGGTTGCCGCCCCGTGCAGCAAATTCCCATTCGGCTTCCGTGGGTAGGCGATAACCTTGCGGCAGGGAATCAATGATTACATCATATAGATCGCTGCCAGCATAGTCTTTGTTACCGTCCGGGGTCAAAATATATGCTGGCCGCAGGTTTTTTCGCTCGCTCAACCAATTGAGATAGAAGGCCGCATCGAACCAACTGACATTGACTGCGGGGTTGTCGCCCGAAAACTGCCAACTGGGGCGTTCGATGTAATGGTGGGTGGCTTTTGCAAACACATTATATTGCCAGAAAGTGGTTTCAGTTTCGGCCATTTTAAAACTGCTGACCGTCACCCGCGCGGAATCTTTACGATCTTTACGCAAAAAAGAGCCGCCCTCTACGGGTATCAGTTTTGGAAAATAACGCTCCTCCATGGCATTGAGAAAAGTGGTCGGAAGCGAGTTTGCCAAATATGCGCGGGTTTTGCGCTGCAAATCAGGCACTTTTGCGCTCAAGCCTGTGGGTTTCAGCAGGTTCAAAAAAGGAATGGCAGCGGCTGCGGTGTCCGCCTCTGTGTAAAAATAGGCAATCTCCCAAATCCGTTTCTCCACGGCGGAGCGCTGGGCATGCAGGTTGATGGCGGTCTCGCATTTACGAAAAGTGGAGTCGTATTCGAGGTGCAAGATGTTGCGGTCAATCTCGGCGATGAGGATGGTTACGGCTTGGTCGGAGGTGATCCTGAGGTCATTGAGGGCTTTTTGGGCCTTTGCTTCTTCATCCTTCGCCTTTTTCTTTTCGGCTTCAATGGCAGTGTTCACTTCCTCGAGTACTTTGATAAAGCGGTCGGTGAAATCGGGGCAAAGTGGCAGCGCCGCCTCGCAGTAATCGCGGGACTTGCCATAGTCTTTATTTTTGAGTTCAGCCTTTGCTTTGGCGAGCAAATCATCGCAAAAAGCGGGGCTTTGAGCCAAAAGGGGGCTTGCCGATAAGCAGAGCAGGAGGAGCAAAAAGTAAGTGTATTTCATATAAAAACAGGGGAGGCTATTGATCCAACATTCCCCGCAAGGTATCCTCCAGGAGTTGTCGGTCTGGCAGGTACAATTGATAGCGGGATACAAAAATCTGGGAGGAAAGGCCGCCCAAAGCGTACTGGACGGCGAGGCCTGCCTTGCCCGCAGCGAGTATGATGCCGATGGGCGGGTTGTCGTCGGGCTGGTTTTCCTCTTCGTTGAAATAATTGAGGTACATGTTCATTTGGCCGACATCCTTGTGTTCCGGGGAGCCTGTTTTAAGGTCTATGATGACAAAACATTTCAGGATGCGGTGGTAAAACAGCAGGTCAATGCGGTAAAAATTGCCATCAATCTGAATGCGGTATTGCCGCCCGATGAAGGCAAACCCTCTGCCCATTTCGAGTAGGAAATCCTGCAAATAAGTAATAAGGCGCTTTTCGAGATCTTTCTCCTTGTATTTGGCCTTGTCGGGCATCCCGAGGAAATCGAGTATCATGGGGTTTCGGATGAGGTCTTTTGGCTCCTTTACGCGGTGTCCGTCACGGGCGAGTTGGAGCACGCCTTCTTTATCTTTGCTCAATGCGATGCGGTGAAAGAGCATGGATTTGACCTGCCGATGGAGTTCGCGTGCCGACCATCCTTCTATTTCGCATTGCTTGATATAAAAACTGCGTTCGAGGTCATCGTCGAGCGGTAACAATTCGCAGAGGTGCGTCCACTCCAATTTTCCAGTCGACTGGAAAATTGAGAACCGCTTGTAGAACAAGCGCATGTAATAGACATTACTCTGGCTGAACCCCTTGCCATGCAGCGTAGTAAGGTCTTTCGACAGGCGTTTGAGCAATTGTGTGCCATATTCAGCCCGGTCACTGCCGCCTTGTTCGTACTCGACAATGTACCGCCCGATTTCCCAATTGGTCTTCAAATGGGCAGCGTTGGCGGCTTGATAAACGGTTATTCGACCGCTTTCGAGCGTTTCTCCGATGGCGGTCAACAGTTGGTTGTAGGTGTCAGGAAGTTGTGGTATTACGTTTTCCATCGGCTATTTCAATAGATTTAGCAGTGAATCCACTGCTCGGTTTTGCTTCAAAGAATCCAATTTGCTGGCTTCCAGCAAAATCGCTTTGGCCATATCCTCGTCGCCCGATTTGCGCATCCGTTCGGCAGCAGTTATGTATTTGCCGATCTCGGTTTTTAAACGGGCCGCATTGGCAATTTCCATGCGCTGGAGGTTGGCATCGGCTTTTTGTTTTTGAAAAAACGCATATACCCCCACGCCAATCGCCAATGCTGCCACTAAACCCGCCAAATAGGCGAATGTGCGGGCCCGTTTGCGGCCTTGTTCGGCGGCATTCGTCAGCCGTTCGGCTTCGATTGCGCGGGTGCGGGCATTTTCCAACTCCTCCGCCTGGCGCAGGGCCGCCGCTTCTTTTTGCGCCAGCACCTCCGCCCGGCTGCGGGCAATCCAGTCGCTTTCCTCCGCGCTCGGATTGAACTTAGCCAAATAAGGCTCCATAAAAAGCAGCTGCTTTTCTGTAAAAAACGCGCGGGCCTCATCTGCCATCGCCGTTTGGCTTTTCACGAGGCGCTGCACTTCGAGGATGGCGATCTCTTCGTCGCTGCGCTTGGCGTGTATCTGCTTGGCGAGCGCGTCGTGGGCGATTTCGTAGCGTTGGGTGGCCTCCGAAAAACGCAAAATGCGGCCTTTGACGAAGGCTTGCAGGGCCCGGCGGACAAAATCGGGGGCGGCATCGGGCAGTCTGTCAGCGAGTTGCGCCTCCGAGAGCGGTTCTTTCGTGCCGTCGAGCGTGACGAAGGGCGAAAGGGTTTGCCAAAGCATTTCCGGTGGCTGGCCGAGTTCCGGGGCGATGTCGCGCACCTGCTCGTCCAAAAAATTGCGGAGTACGTCACCGAGGTCGCCGATTTTTGACAGTTCCTGCATGGAAAAAACAGCCTCGGCCTGGCGCGTTTTGTCGTCGGTGATTTGCAGGTAGAGTTTGTCCAAAAACACCTGCAAATAGGGCAGCGGGATGTGGAGGGTTTTTTCGTCGCCGCGTATTTTTTCAAAAATGGCCTCGGCGATGTTGGCTTCTTCGCCGGCTTGCAGGCGCACGTTTCCCGCAGGCTGTGCGCCAACGCTCTGGATAACGGTTTTCACCTTATCCAGGTTCATTGGCTCCACGCGGAGTTTTTTGCGAAGCAGTTCCGGCACGGCCCGCTCGAATTCGTATAAGTGGCCGAGGTACTCCTCCCGGATGCTGAGGATGATCTTGACGGGCTGCTCCACGCGGAGTATTTCCTGAATGGTCTCCACAAATTGCCGCTGTTCCTCCTTGTCACCGAGTATGTAAAGTTCCTCGAACTGGTCGAAAATGAGGTAAACGGGCTTGAAATGCTTCAAATAAATGGCCTTGAAGCGGCGGGCGAGGGGCGAAACGGGTTTTGCAGGCGCGGACTGGGCGGGGTCTTCGTCGAGCCAGTCGAAGTTGTCGGCGGTGTCGATGTCGAGCGTGCCACCTGCGTCATCCAGGGCTTTTTCAAAGGATTCGTTGAGGTCGCCAATGCGGCGGATATTGAGCGCGAGCCAGTCGTGGCTCTGGAATTTGCTGGCCAATCCGCACTGGATCAGGCTGGATTTGCCGGTGCCCGATGCGCCATATACGAGCAGCAGGTCGGTCTGGAAAACCATTTCGTAAAGCGCGTCGATTTCGTCGCTGCGCCCGAAGTAAAAATCGCTGTCTTCGCGCGTATATGCGTCGAGAAACTTGAATGGATATCTTTTTTGCATGTTTTCGGACGAGATCTAAAGGTCATCAAAGTTAAGGGCGCCCGCCGAGGATACTTTTTCGCGCTTCCTGAAACTGTTCGATGACACAATCGAGGTTGTATGCCTTGCGGTTTTCGGGGAGCAACAGCAGCTCGTTGGCTTTTTCCGGGTCGGTTAATACGCCTTTCCACTTGATATTGACGGGACTGTCGGCTTCCAAAAACGTAAAATCGAGGCTGTCGTCGAGGGCGAGGGCGCGGAAAAAGCAGATTTTGGCCCCGCTTTCGTGGGTCAAGGCGTTGTAATCAATGATGAAGGGGCTGAGGTTGAGGCTTTGCAGATAAGCGTCGCCGCGATGGAGCAGCACAGAATCAGTGGGGCCGGTGTCGGGAGTGAAATTGATTTTTTCGGCATCCACGTTGGCTTTGCTGTCAATGCCAAGGGCGGCGTAGTGGTGCAGGAATTTCGGCTTTGCGGTCCTGATTTGCCAATAACCGATGCGTTTCATGCTCGCCATGCGGCAGGCGGCAAGGAAATGCAGGGCACTCAGCACCTCGGCGAGGGCTTGTTCGGCGGCGTTGCAATCGGCGGGTGAACAGGATTTTTGGTCGTTGAGTGCCTGCAATTGCCCGATGGCGTTTTGAAAAGCGCTGCCTGCTTGGAAATGTGGGCCGAAATCCTGCAATTGCGGGAAGGGAAACGGCAAACCGTGCTCGGCAAACAGTGCGCAAAGCGTTTGAAAAAAAACGACTTGCCCCATGATGTCGGGTTCAAAAGGGGGGTCAAAAAAGTCCTTCAAGGCAGCGGTTTGGGCCGCTGAAAACGTGCGGGGCATTGTTTTTTGGCTTTCCCAAATCTGCGAAACAAGGGCAAAAACCACCAAATCGAGGCTGTGTTTGGCGATTTGGATGCACTTTTTGATGAATTTATCCCGCGTCGTTTCCGAAAAACCTTCCTTGCCAATGGCAAAAAGTTTGCTCAACTGGATGCCAATGACCCCGACAAAACTGTACGCCAAAATCTCTTTGGCCCTGTCCGAGGCACGCTCGTAGGTTTCCCAATTCGGGGTGGTTTCGGTGCGTTCCAAAAACCGAACTGCGGTCGGGTTGTGCGTGTGCGGGCGAATGGCCGCAATGAGGACTTTGCAAAGGTGTTCGTTGAGGGGTTTTGTTGGCGCTGCAGGGCCGACCGGGGCGGGCGCGTTTTGATACACCACGTTGCCAATGTGGATATTCCCGCCCGCCAAAAGGGTAGCGCCTGCCACCACGTTTTCGCTGTTGACGATGTTGATGGCGTTGGCCGCTTCCGCCTGCACTTCCGGGCGGGCGCTCTCTTCCTCCACTGCTGCCAGCAGCGCGTCGAAGGGCTGAGATGGAGCGCCGTTCCGTTCGAGGTCATTGAGCAGTTCGAGCAAACCGTATCGAATGCGGTTATGTTCGAGCGTGGCTTCGTCGTGCGTGACCAAGCCGAGCTTGTGTTGTTGGCGGATAAGCGCCAGCCGCCCGGATTGTTGCAGCACCTCGTTCAGCAAGGGCGTTTTTTCCGCGAAAAGGCGCATTTTTTCCAATGCGAGGGGCAGTTGGTTGGCGGCGATTAATTGCCGGATTTGTTGGATAAAATTAGCGGTTGTCATGCCCTGTTTTTTAAGGGTAATTTGAGGGAGTGTTATCGGAAAATCGGCCTTTAAGCGCGTGGTTGAAATTTTTGCATACATAAAAAGTGGTCATCGGTTTATCTTTTAAGTGACCCAACTTATTAGAAGATATGCTTGGTTAAATTTCTTCAGATGTTTTGTGGTTGCCTAAGAATATACACCTTCTGCCGTGTAATCATTCGTTTTTTGGTCAATATCCAAATAGTTATTTTTCAAGTTTGATACGCTTTAATATAAAATCTTTAGACAATCGCTTGCATTTTTTATTTTACTCATTCTGGGGAGTTGGTGTTTATTATATCGCCTACTGATAGGTTACCACCTATTGTCATTGTCCCAGCCACTACATTTTTGGCATTGGTGATATTGATACTATTATCAGTCTTTGCCTTTTCTTGCAAATGCTCGTACAAGGCTTTCAAGTGCTGTTCCAAGTCAGGCTCTTTTTTGAGGGCTTTTGCTATGGCATTTTCTACCGCATCTTTATTCAACTTATCATCAGGGTCGGCTTTCAAGTCCTCAATGATCTCTTTTGGCTTTTCGTCGTCTATCAGGAAGATAGGACGAATCGCCTTCACTGTTGCATCAGTGAAATCATTGAAAAAGTCCTTTACAGTCTTGTTTTCCTTGAGTGTTTTGGCTAAGTAGCCGACTATGGTGCCTATCATGGCGATGGTAGTTACTGGTTCCATGTTTTTATTTTAGTTTAGTTTTATCGAACAACCGTACAACCGCAACTCCATTGTGTATATACCCAATACATATGCAGTTGTACTCTTTATAAATCAATCACTTAATTTAAAAGCCCTATCTTAGGTCAGTTGCGGTAATGCAAAAGCAAACATACTACCCACATTTTATATATCCCAAAAAATCCATTAGACTTTTTAACGCACCCATTTCTTTCTTTGTAAGGTGGGTATGTATTGCAGTGGAATTCCGCTTGCTTGCCGGCAATGCTTGAATCTACCGCAACTCTACCCCTTGTTCGAGCAAATGGGGGGCAAATGAATGATATAAGGTATGCACAATTCCATCCGGGTTAATCAGGCAGCCTGGCTATAAATCAACAAGCGCCTTTCGCCAGGGCATTAAAGTCCCTTGCTCCAATGGTTGTTCTTGCGTTCCGGCATAAACAAGAAAATTTTGCTTAGGCGGCGATCCGCTGATTTGCGCCCATTTTGATAAACCCGACACCAGACGGGCATTAAAGGTTTGGCTGCTTTTTATTTCAATGGCTTTTAATTCCCCCGCTTCTTCAATCAGGAGGTCTACTTCATTGCCATGTTGATCCTGCCAGAACCAGAAAGCAGGACGTTTGCCTAAATGCGCGCGTTTTTTGAAAAGATCTGCAACGATCGCGTTTTCCACAATATTTCCAAAGGTTGGGTACGTTTCCAGTTGTGCGGGCGATTCGATGCCCAGCAAGTGGCAGACAAGGCCCGTATCAAAGAAATAAAACTTGGGCGTTTTGATGATTCTTTTATTAAAATTGTTGTGAAAAGGTTGCAGATAAAAAATGATGTAAGAGGCCTCCAAAACAGAGAACCATGATTTTACGGTGTTGACGGACAAACCGAGGTCGGTAGCAAGACTGCTGAGGTTGAGCGGTTGTCCAATACGCCCTGCACACAAGCGCAAAAACCGGTTAAACAGCGTAAGGTCGCCGACGTTCTTCAGAAGGCGCACATCGCGTTCCAAGTATGTTTGGATATAATTATTGAAAAAAATGCTGGGCGGTATTTTTTTTTCGTACAATCCCGGATAGCCGCCTTGCCAAACAAAATTTTCCAAAACCTGATGATTAAAAGCAGTGCCCTCCATTTCGCTATAACTAAAAGGCAACAGGTTGAGGATGCCCACTCTTCCCGCAAGGGACTGGGTAATGTTTTCCATCAACAGAAAATTTTGGGAGCCGGAAAGGATAAATTTTAGTTGTTTGTCGGCATCTACCATCACCTGGAGGTAAGAAAAGAGTGCCGGAACCCGTTGGGCTTCATCTAAAACTGCTCCTTTTGTAAAATCCTTTAAAAACCTCCGTGGGTCTTGTTCGGCCAGCAGGCGTAGTTCAGGATCTTCCAGGTTGCTGTAAGGCAAATTTGGGTAAAGGCTTTTTAACAAGGTCGTTTTACCCGCTTGGCGCGGCCCGCCCAGGTAAATAATGGGGTAATATCTTTCCAATTCCCGAATGGCTCCGGTTATTTCTCTTGCAATCATAATGAGTAAATTTTCAATTCAATTGCAAATTTACTCAAAAATAGGTTAGTAACGCGAATTTTTTACGTTCATACGTTCTTCCACCGGGACGGTTGTTCTGAGATTTTTAAGAACCAGTTCAACAGCAATACGATCTAAAAAACATTGCAACGCGTTCAATCAGGTTTCCTGGCTTGGCTTTGGTGGTTAAATACAATATTACAATACCCGTATTGTCTCCGTAATGAATGATATAATCGTCCTTTAAATCTCCGTCTAAGTCACCCTTGAAAATTATTTCATAAGGATTAAAATATTCGGGTTTATTTAAAAGTTGCCTTTTTTTTCCATTTATTAGATACAATTCACTTGGTTTCCATGTTTTAGCATCCTTTTTTTCAATCAGTTCGACTGATGCGTTGTCTAAATCAGATTTCTTTACAGGGCTTTCCTTGTTATAACTGTAAAGTCTTGTGTTTTTCCCTCGAACAACTTCTTTTTTGGATAGTCTTCCGTTTTTACTGCCAATAATGAACGAGAGACTATCATTCTTTGAGGCAGAAATTATCAAATCGCAGGTATATATTCTTGTTCTGTAATAGCTCATACTAATTTCTTCAACCTTATATTTTCCTTCCCCTTCTTTAAAATATCCGAACCACTTCCAATCGTTTGGATTATGTAAGTTTTCTGCATCACAGCCACATCCAGGATATAGCAGGATAAAGTCGTTTTCATATTTCTCGTTAAACCGATCTTTGTAGTTTGGTTTGTAATTTAAATATACATCAAAAACATATCCTTTCATTTTTTGGTACTCGACTTTCACCCAATTTCCTTTTACCAATTCCTTATCTGCATTATCAATATGAGGAATGAAAATCGAATCGATATTAAATGATTTATCTGATATATATTTTATCGTTGCGCCAAAGGGAATATTTGTTATTTTCCTGGAATTTATGCTTGGTTCACTTCTCAGATTCAGCCCACCGTTTGCAATGACAAAAATGGCGTTCGTGTCCACTTGAATATTTTGAGCAAGCAAGACATTTACACCAAAGGAAATCAAATAGAATGTTATATATTTTTTCATTGTTTTTTCAATTTCTCAGAACTTCCGTACTACCGCAACAACATTCCCTATATCCCCAATACCTACGCAGGAATACCCCCTTATAAATCAAGCACTTAACTTAAACCCCTATCCTCGACCAGTTGCGGTAACGTGAAAGCAAATATACTACTTCCATTTTATATATCCCAAAAATCCAGTGCGCTTTTAACGCACCCATTTCTTTCCCTGCCCCCACCCTTATGTCTTTCCGATCTGCGATGCGGGACAGACTTGGCCATAATAATTAGCGCGCGTGGACAACTAAAAGAAGAAACTACTGTTTTTGATAGTATTGCTTTTAAAGATAAATGATATGCGATTTAAACTGCTTTTTCTGATTCTATTGAGTTTGCCAGCAAGCCTGCCAGCAAAAGATAGTCCTGAAACCCTCGCTTGGGTACAGCAATTGGGCGTTAAAATTGAAAATACACTCCATGATGCCATTTTAAGCAATGATTGGCCTAATATGTTGGTCAAACTTATGGAATGCCATGATGAATTTGATGCCATTGCATTGGTTGGTTTGCACTGCCACGAAGCACGTATTGCTGCTGAACTTGGGCGAAACTATTGTAATTGGTTAAATTCATACGTAAGGGATAAAGATTTAAACGCTTGTATCATACGTGCACAGGCGGCGAGAGAACAAGCGCATCGGATGATCGCATTTGTTGCTGAATGTAGTAGCGAAACTACTGCTAAATCATCAATCGATACTGTTCAAGCTTCAGCCGCCACGATTTCATTTGTTAATATCATACATGCTGAAGTGGATGCCATCACACTTCACCTGGAGGCCGCGATTTCCCCTAAATCGCAGGTAGATTCCTATTTCCAACTGGAGCAGTCATATCGTATTTTTATAGATTTAGCACACTTGACGGCTACTTTAACAAACTGTGACGCCACCCATTCTGCCACATCAAGTGGAATGAATGCGTGTTTGTTAGCGATATTAAGCAAGACTCCGGAGGAGTGCCGGTTACATATTCAAGAGGTTAAAAAAGCCTTAGAACGCTTGAAAATAGAGGCTATTCAATGTCAATAAGAGCATGTTTAATAGACAGAGGCATAGCCGCGCGCAGGTATTTCTTACATCATTATTCAAATCCCGATTTTGCGCCTTATCAACCTACAAATGCTTGTCCAACAAATGTTCGGTCTACAAATGTTCGGTCTACAAATGTTCGACTTCTCCGAAGTCGTGCGTGGGTTCGGACATTGTATCTTTTCTACAAATGTTCGACCTCTAGCGAGGTCGTCGCGTTTCCCAATGATTTATTGATTTAAAACCATTTCCTGGAATCTCAAAGGCAAGGCACTAACCACTGACCTCCTTGGAGGTCAAATATTTGTAGCGGTTTTCAATCCAACATTTCTGCCACTTTTCGACCTGTTTTCATGGCCGCATTTAAAGATGGATATGCTGTATAATCTCCACATTGATACAGAAAATCATTAATTTTTAGGTTTTTATACTTATCAGATGCTTGAACATAATGCGGTAGCGCCTCGGGGATACGGTAGGTTTTGAGGTGTCGCCATGTTTGTTTTTGATCAAACCACATCGCCAATTCGGCTTGTATTTTTTGAATTAAATCCGCCTCCGAATACATATTGTGACCTACTACGCTGACCGAAATAAGGGTCTTTCCTGCAGGGGCATACGTGGGTGCGATATCCGAGAGCACAACTAAATGGTCAATCAATTCATCCGAATTGGCATTAATCATCAGATAAGGCTTGCCCGGAAGACTGATAGGGGTATCACACTCGAAATACAGACAATCTGTGCCATTAAAAACAGTATCTGATGTTTCGCCCAGCAGTTGGGCGGCATGGCTGGCATCGGTAGCCAGCACGATTTTATGCGCGACAATGGTTTCGCCGTTGCGCAAAAATATCGTTTTGCCTTCTATTTTTTCAACGGGTGTATTCAATCTGATTTGGTGCGGCGAAAGGTGTGCGGCAATCTGATCTGGAATGGCTTGCATCCCGTTTTCGGGTATAACTACGTCGCCTTGCGCAAATTGACGAAATAAAAATTTAAAATAAGTCGCGTCCGTTTGCAGGTCTCTTTCCAGAAAAACGCCCCGAAAAAATGGGCGAAAAAAACGCGCAATGATCGCATCCGAATAGCCAAATTCTTTGAGAAAAGCCAATGTCGTTTGCGCACTTTGTGTATTTTCATCAGTAGGATCAGACGCATTCGAAACACTTAAATTGAGTTGTAACACCTTCAGTTTATCCCAAAAATTGCCGACCGGCGCAAACAAGGCTTGGGGAGCAGTGGTAATATTTTTCAGTGGGTTGGGCATTACAAAAAAACGATTCCCTCGTCGGATGCGCGCGCCTGAAGGCATTTTTTTTAATCGTAAACTACTATAATTTAGCAATTTACGTGCCTCGGGATAGGATGTTAAAAGTACTTGAAAGCCCCTATCCAATTGAAAACCTTCAACTGTATCCGTGCGCACGCGTCCACCGACGTTGTCTGATGCCTCTAAAATAATGGCTTCAACACCCTTATCTTTTAGGTATTTCGCGCAGGTCAGTCCTGCTATGCCTGCTCCAATGATGACTACCATGTATGTACGCTTGAAATGAGTATTGAAAGTTGAATATACTAAACGCCGCCTGAAAGGCTGCATTCATTGTCATGCTGAGCGCTGATTGTCAATGATTTAGGCCGAAGGCCATGCACAAAAAAAATACAGCGCGAAGTATATCTATGGAGCAGTTGCGTGTTTTTCTAAGTCAATCAACTGCACGTATTTCAAAGCTACGGCATGCGTTGATTCGAGCACAACAGGTGGCGCAACGCCAGCATCCAGCGCTTCTTTCCACCGCAAAACACAAAGGCACCATTTATCACCGGGCTTTAATCCTGGGAAATCATACTGCGGAGCTGGGGTTTCTAAATCGTTGCCCCGAGACTTCGTAAAAGTCAAGAATTCCTGCGTTACTACGGCACAAACTACATGTGTGCCGACATCATCTAAACGCGTTTTGCAATATCCATCTCTAAAGTAACCCGTTTTGGGATCAAAGCAACAAGCTTGGAGTGCAGTACCTAGCACATTGGTCGCCATAGTCGTTTCAGTTTTTTGTTTTTGTGCTTGCGCATACATCTTTTGATGCGTACCAAGCAGCATAATACTGCACAAGATGCTGTTAATTAAAATTTTGTTCATTTATTTGTTTTAGAGCGTGCATACTACTGGACATTTTTGAAAAATAGCGGGTGAAAGCTGATTTTTGTGTTTTCTCACGACATAAAGCGCGGCGGCGGGGTATCGCGCCTAGGGGAGCGAAGACAAAGCGCGGCGAAATTCGTTATTTCTTATCTCATCATTTACTTTCCTTAACGCTTCAATTTAAGCCTCGTTCTTTCAAGACATCTTCTAAATCCTTGTTCTTATTTGGAGTTTTAAGCAGTTTGTACATGAAAACTACGGGAATCGACATTGGAATCAGGAATCCTACATGTTTTTTGGAAGAAAGGCTCCAAGAAACAACTCCGAAAATGAGTATTCCTGCAAGAAAACCAATAGATGTTGCATGCAAGAGTTTAGATTTCATCATCTTTTTTTTCTCGACTAGGAGTTCTTCGTCAGTCAGTTTGTAAAGTTCTTTTTTTTCCATAATACGCTGTTTTGTGATTTTTTTCCATTGAATTCAACGTTCGTACTACCGCAAATTTGCCCCTTGTTCAAGCAAACGGGGGGCAAATCTACCGTTGCGTCCAATTTAATCTCCCAACAAGGCCCACACAGCATGGTGGTCAGAAGCATAGCGACCGCCCCAGGCTGCCGCGATGGTGGCGTGTTTCAACACCCGGAAAGCTGTGTTTTTTAAAAATATAAAATCGATGGGCTTGTCCCGTGTTTCTGACGGGCCGAAGCCGTTGAAGGTGCCTTCCGGGCCGAAATGCGGTGTTTCGCTGATCGATCTGGTATCGGTCAGTGCGCCCGGAGCATTCAACAAGCGGATGGGCTCATCGTCGGGCATTGCATTGAAATCGCCACACACGATTGCGGGTTGGTTACCGGCGATGGATTTCAGGCGGCTGAGCAATAATTTGGCGCTTTCCCGCCGCGCTACCTGTCCCTGGTGATCAAAATGGGTGTTGAATACATAGAGGGTATCGCCCTTTGCCGCACGCCGAAAGCAAGCCCAGGTGACGATTCGGTTCAGGTTGGCATCCCAACCCGGCCCAATGCGTTCCGGGTGTTCATTCAACCAAAATGTGCCCGATTGTAACAGGGTCAGGTTCGTTTTTTTATAAAAAATACAGGCAAATTCTCCGGCACCAGCACTGTCCCGACCAATACCTGTCCAGGCATATTCTGGTAATAGGCTGGCTAATTCCTGTACCTGATGCCCCAAGGCTTCCTGTACGCCACACACATCTGCCTCAAAAAAACGAAGCACATCGGCAACATGGCTTTTGCGGTTTTGCCAGCGATTTTCACCATCTCCGGGGTTGTCATACCGGATGTTGAAAGTCATGACGGACAAGTTGTTTTGGGCTCCTGACAAGCAGGGCATGCAACTTAAAAACAGGATAAAAAAGCGATTCATTAGCAAATGATTGGGTTTAGCAGTTGTACCACAATAATACGTCGGCGATTTATTGTCCAAAGTTAAAATATTCAGCGCCATTTTCACCGACGTAGCCCTCCTTGCCGTTTATTGTTATTTTATACAGGTCAAATGACCAGGTTTTGGTTACTTCCAATTGTTTGAAGAAATCAATACGGTCATATTTACAGGCAATCGGTGGGTAGTAGGTGAAATAGGTAACGGCGCCTGATTTGTTCTTTTGCCTTGTTTCTGCAAAGGTATCGGTTACTTTTCCAAAACCGTCATATTCAAAAGGCAATTGAATGGTATCTAGCTCATTTACGACGCCCCATTTGCCATTTTTTTGGACGTACAATAATTCTATAAACCCATATTTTCTTGAAATTTCCGGACGGTAGGTATGAATTGCGTGGATGTCGTCGTAGGCAATAAAATGTACGGTATTAGATGTTACATTCCAAATTCCTTTTTGCGTTTTTTTGCTTACCAACAGGTATACGGTTTTGCCTCTGGTCGACCCTCCATTGAGCGGCCTTTCTAAATAGATGCTGTCCAGGCCATATTTTTCTTTGATTTCGAGGCTTTTTTTATAAAGTATTGCTTTTTCGGATTCCGGTATTTTGTTGACAGCAGGCATATTTGGATCCGATATTTTAACTTTATATTGGTTGGGCTTTTTGGGCGCTGGCACTACTGTTTTGTCGGGTTTTATTAAAAAGTATTCCTCGTCAGCTTTACCCAACAGGTCGTCGAAGTTTCCACCGCCGAAGACTCCGAAATTAAAGTTATCAAACATGAATTTTGTTAGCTTTTTGCCCTTCAAAGAAAAAAGTGCAAATTTTTTATCTTTTCTTACTGCAATGAACCCAAATGGAAGGTAATTGAAATCAATTTGGTCGTATTTTATTGGTATGATGCGTTTACCGGCAATGGTCATTACGCCCCATCGGTTGCCTTTGCCGATTTGGAAAAATTTTAAATCTTCTTTTGGGCAACAATTTGTTCCTTTCAGCAACTTGTATTTGGGGGCTACTACTAAGTTGAATTGCTGATCTATGATTCCAAATCTGTTGTTCTTTTTTACAACAGCATAGGTGTTTTGCCACACTTCATAGAAGCCTACGCTGTCAAATTGAGCGACGCAAAGCACTTTCCCGAGGGTGTCGGCATATCCCCATTTACCGTTCAGGTTGTATGGAATTATTAATTTGGGATCGTACGGATTGTTGTTTTGCGCAAACAAATTTCCGAGCAGGATAAAAGCAAAGAGAAAAGTTACTTGGGTTTTCATGTTTTTTCTTTTGATCACTTTTAAGCCAAGAGTAGGATGGACTTGAAGATTGGATGGGTAAAAAATTGATTTTTAATGGATTAGAAGCCAGCTTTTTTCATAACCACTTTACACCCATTTTCACGATTGCTTAAATATCTACTCAGAAAAATTAACAAAGTTTTTTCCATCGTAACGGCTCAAACCAAAGCCTCTTGTGCCAAACCAAAGATTTCCATTTTTATCCTCTAAAATACTAAAAACAGAATCATTGACTAGTCCGTTATTCGTGGTAAAATTCTTAAACGATTTTCCATCATAACACCATACACCATCCTGCTCTGTGGTGAGCCAGATATTTCCCTTTTGATCTTCTAAAATAGAATACACACCTCTACTAACAAAGCCTTCATCTTCTTTATAACTTATAAAGGATTTTCCATCATACCGGCAGGCTCCATGATTTCTTGTGGCAAACCATAAATTCCCTGCTTTATCTTCCGTGATAGAAAAAATCATATCATCGCTAATACTGTCCTGTGAAGAATTGTTGAAATTGGTTGGTTCCATTGGTGCGTTTATGTTATCAATGGAGCGATTGTCTTCATTTCGCAAATAATAATCGGCAGAAGGAAGATAATTTTTAAATGATTTTCCATCGTATTGCCACACGCCACCGCCGTTCCAAGAACTGAACCATATATTTCCGCTTTTGTCCTCCAATATATCCAAAATAAGTTGATATTTGCTGCCAAGATTAAATGGTTGGGCCTCTTTTTGAGAAAAGAAAGCAATGGCTTTATCAGGGTTATCATTATTCAGAAAATTAGTGAAGATTTTTCCATCGTAACGATAAACGCCCTCCCTCCATACACCAAACCAAAGATTTCCTTTGCGATCTTCTATAAGGCTTGAAATGGACTTTTTACTCGCATCATCGTTATCTGTATATTTAGAAAAATACCTGCCATCGTACTTACAGATGCCACTTTTAGTACCAAACAAAATATTGCCTGTTTTATCTTCAATAATTGCACAGACATCATTGTCACTCAATCCATCTTTTGTTGTAAAATTGGTAAATGATTTTCCATCGTAACGATAAACGCCCTCGCCGCTTGTGCTAAACCAAATATTGCCTGCTTTGTCTTGCAAATTGCAATGTACATTGCCAGACATTTTTCCTTGTGTCCGTATCATTTTTGGATGTCCGCCCACAATCATTTGTTGCGCACTTACGCCTTCTTTCTGTACTTCCGTTTGGACTTGTCCGTTACAGGCGGTTATAAGGTTGATTGATAGGAGCAGTGTACAGATTTGAATATTCATTTTCATGTTTTTAGATTTTTAACGTTTCACCTCCCGCATCCGAGCCGCCCAAAACGCCGGAAAAGAACGCTTAGGCTGCCGACACAAATACACCGTCGTCCCAAATTCCCGGGCCAGGGTATCGGTAATGCCGCCCATCGGCTGAATATCCTGAAACAGGTCTTTTACATCGTCGCCCAGCTCATCGTTGACGTATATAAAGGTGTTGACATGCGGTGCCAGGGTATCGGGCGCCCACAAGCGGTATGAATCCGAAAAGCTGACGACTTCTGGATGGGGTTTGTGGCAATAATGGTCGATGGCGCCTGCTTGTCCGTAGTTTTCGCCATAAATGATGCAGTTGTTGGGATCGCCTGCCTGCGCGAGCGCGCGATCGGTTGCGGCTGCGAGTTCGGTCCAGCCCAGCATATCCGCGTAATCCTGGGGTAAAGCGTGCAGTTTTCCGCCTTCCCAGCGCAAAGGCCCCTCTACACCGAGGTCTTGCGAAAGCCATTTAAAATAACCAACTAATTTGGTGGTGGGAAACAAGGGTAATCCGGTGGGGATCAAGGGAATAGACAACAATACGAGCAGGCTGGTAAATGCAATACGCATGCTTGTTTTTTGTAGTTTCCGTTCCCAGTACACTGCGCCCGCTGCAAATAAGACCGGATAGGCGCCCAAGGCATAGTAGTCTTTGCCTTTTAAAAGCAACAACAACCCGATTAGTGCCAGGTATTGCAAGCCCAGCGCCCGGTAGTTTTGCATTTTTTTGGATTGTAACAAAACCAGCAGCCCGGCAATCCAGAGGAACGCAAAAGGTCCATGCATCATAAGTTGCCCAATGAGAAAATCGGAACTTTTGACGTATTGTAACTGATTGTCGTTCAGTTCTTTTAGGTGTTCAAATATGGGAAAATCGTATTTCCATTGCCAGATTAGGTTGGGCACAATAATCAGCAGGCTGATACCCACTGCATACCAGGGCGCGCGCGTGCCTAAAACACTGCGTTTTTGGGTAAATAACAGACCAATGAGCAGTGAAATGGCCCAAAAACCGATGGTGTATTTGTTTAAAAAACCAATACCCGCAACAATGCCCATGTAGTACCACCATTTGACCTCCTTGGTTTTTAGCCATTGCAGGCTTAAATAGGAAAGCCAGGCCCAGAAAAAGATATCGAACGGAACAGGTTGCAACATGGAAAATGCCCGCAACCAGGCGATGGAACAAAACAGACTCAGCCCACTCAATAATTGGGCAAACAGTCCGCCACCGAGGCTGCGCACGCTTAATGCCATGATCCACAACATGCCTGCGCCACTTAGGGCCGGGAAAACCCGGGTGGCCCAAATACTATCCCCCAACAGATGTTGCGAAAGCCAACTGATGGCGCCTATAAACGGCGGGTTTGACCAATACCCCCAATCGAGGTGTTGCCCCAAGGCCAGGTATAAAAATTCATCCCGCTGAAAGCCCAGGTTGTTGGCGGTGGCCAAATGCAGGGCAATTTTACCTAATATAAGGACAAAAGCCAGTTGGAGCGGGCGTATGTTTGTTTTCATACTGCAATAATAATAAAGAGTGCTCAAAATGGAAAGCAAAATCGATGTTTGACAAAATGAAGTGCGGTGGACTTGGATTTTCTGTACTTTTTACGTTCTTCGCCTTCTTATTAATTTTCTGCGTATGAAACACTTATTCCTTGTCTGCCTGATTCAATGCATTTTCCTCACGCACGCAGCGGCGCAACAAGCGCCGCCAGCAATTTTTGTAGCACCCGATGCACCGCTTTGGATGCGCAAAATGATGGAAAACAATCCAAATGTTTTTGAAATCCAGGCTTTACACGCCGCCTATTACCGCAATCGGCCCTCTGAAAAGAACCGATACACCCAGTTTTACAAACGCTGGATGCATTGGGCGCGCCCATACGTGCAAGGCGATGGGGCGTTGTTGTTTCCAAGTCCAGCGGAAGATGCCCAAAAACAAGAACAATTGTTGCAATTGCGGCGTATACAGGCCCAAAACAGCACGGAAGGGGCGCAAAATACCTGGACATTTGCCGGGCCTAACCAAACTTATGACATCAATGGCACCACCATCGTTACCTGGCAAACCAATATTTACAGTTTGGATGTAGCCCTTTCTAATCCCAATATTTTATTTGCAGGCGGCGAATCGGGCGGGATGTGGAAAACGACGGATAAAGGGCTGAACTGGACCCTTTTAAGTGCCAATATCACACATGGCGCTTTTGGGGCGGTAAAAATTCATCCGACCGATCCGAACATTGTTTACGCGGCTACCGGTGGTAAAATACTTAAAACGACCGATGGTGGCTTGAACTGGAGCCCTGTATACACGGAAAGTAATTTGTGGGTCAACGAGTTTGCTATTTCAACGGCCAATCCGGGTATTATCCTGGCAGCATCCGACCAGGGTTTGTTGCGCAGCGGAAACGGCGGACAAACCTGGAATAAGATATTTACCAATAAAACCTGGACGGTAAAATACAAGCCCAATGACCCCAATACGGTATTTGCGGTGCGCAAAAACGGTTCCGGCTCCGATTTTATGAAATCGACCGATGGCGGGGCGATCTTTAATACGGCCAACTTGGGCTGGTGGTTGCCCGGAAGCGGTGAGACGGTGGGCGGGGCGATTATTGCCGTTTGTCCGTCCGAACCAGACCGAATTTACGCCTATTTATGCGGAAATGGCACCAATTTGTATGGGTACGTGGGTGTTTTTAGAAGCAACAACGCCGGCCAGAACTGGACCAATACCCATCCTTCCAATGCAGTAGGCAATAGTCCGGTGGCATACACCATTCCAGCGCACAGCAATTTGATGGCGCACAATGGCACAACCGGGTTCGACCAGGGTTTTTACGATATGGCGATTGTCGTCAATCCGGGCAATGCCAACCAATTGATTGCGGGCGGCACTTCCTGGTTTCGCAGCAATGATGCGGGGCAAACCTGGACGGCCCTGGGCAGTTATGTGGGTGGATTGAGTTGGAGCCATCCGGATATCCAGGCGACCGTGGCGGTTGGCAACGAATTATGGATTACGTCGGACGGAGGCATCAATTATTCCAACAACTGGGCGAGTACCATTGAGGCACGCATGGATGGTATTTCCGGGGCCGATTTATGGGGTTTTGACAGCGGCTGGAATGAAGATATTCTGGTCGGCGGCCGGTACCACAATGGCAATATGGCTTACCATCAGAGTTTTCCGGCGGGCAAATTTTACCGCATGGGTGGGGCAGAGGCTCCTACCGGGTACGTAAATCCGGGGCCGGAACGAAAAATTTACCATTCCGATATTGGAGGGCATATCCTTAAAACGGGGTTTCAAAACGGCGTTTCCGGTTTTTCCGTTGGGTTATTTCCCAATGAAAGTTACGCCTATTATGCCAATTCGGAAATGGTGTGGCATCCGGCCTGCTGGAACACGGTTTTTCTTGGATATGAGCAAAAAATGTGGAAAAGTAAGGATGGCGGGCAAAGTTGGACGGCGCTTTACACCTTTCCGGGCGATGCGAACAACAAAGTGTATGATATTGAAATTGCACGCTCCAATCCGCAAGTCATGTATTGTTCGCAATGGAATGGAACGGACGACGCCATTTGGCGGAGCGCAGATGGGGGGCAAACCTGGAATGCCTGTGCTTTGTTGCCATTGCCCAACAACAACGATCGGGTAAAACTGGCGGTAAGTGCCGAAAATGCCAATGTATTGTGGGCCTCTGTTACATATGGCTCCAATGGCAAAAAGATTTATAAAACGGTAAATGGCGGGCAAACTTGGGTCAATTTGACTACTGCTTTGCTCAATAACCTCACCATCACCAATATTATGGCCCAATATGGTACCAATGGCGGCATCTATTTGGGTACCAACGGCGGCATTTTTTACCGAAATAATACCCATACCGAATGGCAGGTGTACAGTGCGGGCTTGCCACTTTCGGCCGAAACCAACCGCTTGAAACCCTTTTACCGCGATGGCAAAATACGCAATGGCTGTTGGGGATTTGGGGTGTGGGAAGCGCCCTTGTTTGAAGCGTCAGCGGTGTTGCCCCAGGCGATGGCCAACCAATTAGAAGCCGATTGTATCCGGGATACCTTCTTTTTTGACGATTACTCGGTGGTTCGGCATGAGGGGGCAAGTTGGTCCTGGACGTTTGAGGATGCAAAATGGGTGCAAGGGGTCAATACAAGAACACCCAAAGTGCTTTTTGCGCAAACGGGTTCAAAACAGGTGGTTATGACCCTGACAACGCCCGATGGTATTTTTTACGACACCTTGCTTGTAACAGTGGGCAATGGTTGTGCGCCGGATAGTTTGCCCGCACGTGCAGCGCAATTGGATGGGGTTGATGATTATATGGTAGCAGCCCGCGCGTTAAACCTTTCGACCAATACCCTCACTTTAAGCGCCTGGATTAAGCCCAATGGTACCCAAAATGATTGGGCGGGGTTGGTTTTTTGTCGCGGGGGCAGCACCACGGCCGGAATGAGTTTGCGCAGCACCAATGAATTGCGTTACCACTGGAATGACAATGGGTATAATTTTAGTTCGGGATTAATTGTGCCCGACAATCAGTGGTCGCATGTGGCGATGGTTGTAACACCCAATGCGGTGACCTTGTATGTAAATGGAAAAGCGGCTGTGCACACCACTACCACAGCGTTAGAAGCTTTTGATGCGCCTTTCAAAATCGGGCACGACAACGGCTCGCGGTATTACAAAGGAAATATTGATGAAATTTGTATTTATAATAAAGCGCTTAGTCAGGCAGAAATACGCACACAAATGCACCTGACCAAAACCCATACCAGTCAAACGGGCCTGGTATCGTATTACCAAATGAACGAATCCCGTGGTGCGGCGCTGGATCGGATTGGGACCAATCATTTGAGTTTGGGCGGCGGTACTTTGCGGGTAGGCAGCACGGGGCCATTTGGTCCGGGCCGGAGTTTTCGCAAAACCGTTTCCAGTGGCAAGCGCCATGCTTTTGATGGAACGGGCTTGGTTTTGGCCTTTTCGACGGGTGCTACCTTACCGAATGGCGAATTGGTTGTAACCCGTTTGCAAACCCGTCCGGATACCTTGTTGGCTACCCAGACAGGTTTGTCGCAGTACTGGATTTTGGATAACTATGGTCTGAATACAACGTTTACCACCCCTGGAACCGTATTATTTCAACAGTATGGCACCTTGCCAGCCGATCTTTCGGCATCCAACATGCGACTTTGGCGGCGTGGGGCCTTGGCGGATGGTTTGCCTTGGACCCTGTTGGACTCGGCGGATTATGTTTCGGTGGGCAAAAACGCCACCGTGACATTTGGCGCAAGTAATCAGATCAAAAACAGCGCGCAATTTTTCCTTTCAGCGCCAGCCAGTTTTGAGGTGCCAAAAATGCCTGAAACGAGCATGGAGCGGGGAGCAACGGAAATACGCGCTTTGTTATACCCGAATCCGGTACCCTTGGGCGGACGCTTGCGGGTAGAGACGGACTGGAAAGGAATAGCCACCTTCCGTTTGTTTGATGCAAAGGGAAATCAGGTTTTGGTTCAGCAATTCGAGGCGGTCTGTTCCATTGATCGGTTGGAGATGCCCGCCGGGGTGTATTATTATCGCATTGAAAATGAAATGCATATGGAAACGGGCGCTGTTATTTTTGAGTAAATATTTGATGGCTGGCAAAATTTGCCGCTGATGATAGGGTTGGATGGATTAGTTTTGCCCAAAAAAAGTACTTTATGGCACGTGCAATTGCACTTTCAGACATACATGGTTGTAACCGCACCCTGCTTGCGATGTTGGATTTATTGGCTGTAAGTAAGGCGGATACACTTTATTTTTTGGGAGACTATGTTGATCGTGGACCCGATTCCAAGGGCGTGATCGATACCATTTGGCGCATGCAATCAGAAGGTTATCAGGTGCATTGTTTGATGGGCAACCATGAGGCCATGACGGTTTCAGACTATGAACATGTGCGGCTCACCGGTCGGCCAGATTTGGGAGAAGCGCATTTGCTTTCCAGTTTTTTTGCCCGGACCTTGATGGATATTCCGGTGGAATACATCCATTGGATGCGTGATTTGCCACGGGTTATGGAAATTCCCGGGTATATTTTGGTGCATGCCGGGCTAAATTTTAACGAACAGGATCCATTTTCAAACCAAGATTCCTTAATCTGGATTCGGGATTGGTACAACGATTTGAATCGGGAATGGCTTGAAGACCGTTTAATTGTACATGGTCATACGCCTATTTCGGTGGAAGCCGTAAAAACGATGTTCAAGCGGCATGCAGAATTGCCCGTCCAGGATATTGATAGCGGCGCAGTATTTTACACCTCCAACATTTATGGAAAGTTATGCGCGTTCGATTTGACCAACCGCGCACTTGTTTTTCAGCCGAATGTAGAGTATTTATAAGAATTTGCGGCGTTGCATAAACCAGTACAGCACCCCCGTAAAGAGACCAGAAAACACAATTACCCCATAAAAAGCAAGCGGATGTTCGGGTAAACCGTTGGGGACGTTCATGCCCAGAAAAGAAGAAATCAGGGTAGGCACCATGAGCACCACCGTAATAATGGTGAGTCGGTGAATCACCTGGTTCAGGTTATTGGAAATGATGCTGGAATAGGCATCCATGGTACCATTCAAGATATTGGTGTACACATTGGCCATGGAAAGTGCCTGCGAATTATCAATGATTACATCTTCAAACAGATCGGCCAGGTCTTCATCACCATTGATGTGAAGGAAGTCCGTGCGTTTCATTTTCATTTTGAGCAACTCATTGGCATTGAGGGAGTTGACAAAATAGACCAGGCTTTTTTCGATCGAGAGCAACTGTTTTAAATCCGAGTTACGGCTGCTGTTTAGCAAATCTTTTTCAATGCGGTTACGCCGCAGGTTGAGTGTTTTCAGACAGGAAAGGAAGTGGTAAACATTTTGTTCAAGGGCTTGGAGTACAAAACGTTTTTCGTCCACCGGGTTGAAGTTGCGCACGTTATTGTCCAGAAATTTGGCTAAAACCGGCGTTTCAAAGGCTGAAATCGTAATGACGTGTTCGATGGTCAGGATGATGCCGATGGGCACCGTAATAAAGTAGGCCTCATTTTCGCCCTGGGCATTTTTATTTTTGACCGGCGTATTGATCAGGATAAAACGGATGTCTTCATCGCGTTCGTAGCGCGCACGTTCGTCCAAATCCAGGGAATCTGTAAGAAAAACGGGGTCGAATTCAAACCGGCGGGCAAATTCCTCCAGTTCGTCAGGAGCAAAGGGTGGGGTAAGATTTACCCAACAGCCTGGCTCGGGCTCGCTGAGTGCAACGAGTCGTCTTTTTTCGCGTGTATAGTACCGGATCACCGTCCATAGGATAAAAAGTGAGGAATGATCAAAAATCAGGAAACCCCGACGGTGCAAACTTACGCCGCGATTCTTTGGTAAACAAGTATGCGCTAATCATTTGCGGAAAAAAATAATTAAACTAGCGAATAATATTTGGTTAATTGTAGGTTAAGAAAGGTTGTATGAAATTATATTCTGTATTGTGAGGCATTGGCCATTGGCAATTTTATAGATTTGTTAATAAGGTAGTAGTATCTTTGTCTAAAATAGCATAATGTTGATATTGTTTTTGTATAATTGCGCCTTAAATATTGAATAATGTCCTTTAATCCATGGTTCGCCTCCAAAAAGCATCCCGGAATCTTCTCATCTGCACCTTCTTTCTCTAATCCTTTCCTTGCAGTCATCCCGGAATCGCGCTCAACGAAACAATATTATCGAACCAAACACTACGAACATATGCGCCTGACTTCAACCACTCTTTTTTTTAGCTGGGGTTTAATCTTGGCGATGGCTGGTCCATTGCAGGCACAAACGGGTATTTCCAACACGGAACCGCTTGTGCTGGACGGTCATCAGCAACGTCACAAGATTGCTCCGCCTGCCGATCATGTTTTTGTTACTTTCGAACAAATGATCCCCAACCAGACCTACAGCATCATGGTGCCGGAAGACCTTGAATTGGGTCTCTGTGTGCCCGATGTAGTTGCCTTGGATCCGGCAGTACAGCAAGTCTCCTACAATCAACAATTGCACCAATTGCGGTTTGTTGCCAACAAAGCAACCATGCAATTTCGGCTTGATTATGCTTGTAGTTGGAATACAAGTAACCCGCCCAGCCATTACATTTCGTTGGTTTGCGAAACTTGTGTGAAGAAAAAACTGAAAGATGTGATGCAGGACATGGCGACGATTGAGGTTGCCAGTGGACAAACGGCAGAGGAACTGGTGAAAGAGGTTTTGATTGGGGGTAACTGTTTTGATATTACCAACGTCACTTTTGATGGACAAGGCGGCCAGATTGGCAGTTTCAGCAATGGATTGACCAATGTCGGTTTTGCGACGGGGATGGTAATGGCAACGGGTGATATTTCGGTGGTGGTTGGTCCCAACGACTCCGACAATGCGAGTGCCGGTTACGGGATTGCTACAGGCGATGCCGACCTTGGGACCTTAACGGGCGGTACCATTTTTGACCGCGCTGGTGTAGAATTTGATTTTAGTCCAACCCAAACACCCCTCACCTTTGAGTTTGTGTTTGGTTCAGAAGAATATTGTGAATACGTCAACTCTCAATTTAATGACGTGTTTGGCTTCTTTATTTCGGGGCCTGGTATTGCGGGTACACAGAACATTGCCACCTTGCCTGGCGGTGGTCCGGTTACGATTAATAGCGTAAACCATATCACCAACACCGGGTTTTACAACAACAATACGCCTGCTACGGGCACTTTATGCGGCCAAAACCCTTCTGCTTTGGCTTCTGTGAACGAGTTGCAATTTGATGGATACACGCGTCGTATGACGGCGGTGGCCAATGTAATTCCTTGTCAGGTGTACCATATGAAATTAAAAGTAGGGGACGTTGGCGATGGTATTTTCGATTCCGGCGTGTTTTTGAAAAACGGCTCCTTTGATGCGGGGGGTAATGCTTCGGTGGATTTTGTAGTGAATGGCGACCCGGATGTAACCGAAGTGTATGAAGGTTGCGGCACCGTGCAAATTGTATTTGACCGCATTGGGGGCAACCTCAATATTCCGCTTGCTGTGGCCTATGTCATTACGGGGACTGCTACCAATGTATTGGATTATAGTGGAATTCCAGGCGTTGCGATCATTCCATCTGGCCAGGATAAGTTGATTTTGACCGTGAATATTGCCAATGATTTATTGATTGAAGGCGATGAAACCATCATTATCACCCTGTTGAACCCATGTTCATGCACCATGCCGCAGGAAATCCTGACGATCAAGGATTTACCTCAATTGGTGATCGCACCGGATACCGTGGTGATTTGCGGTCCGGGTGTCGGTACGGTTGGCGTAACGGTTGTTTCTGGTGTTGAGCCGTTTTCTTACAGTTGGTCGAACGGCGGCACGGAAGCCACGATTTCTCCCTACGTTTCTGTTTCTTCCAATTTTAGGGTTACCGTCACCGATGCTTGCGGTAAAACGCAGGTTGCAACTGCACGCATTATCGTGCGTTCTCCACCCATCGCGCAATTACAGCCTCCTGCACCACAATTGTGTCCGGGACAAGAGGGGGTAATTAAGGTTAAATTTACAGGAACGGGGCCGTTTATGCTGGAGTACACACTTAATGGCGATTTACAACCCATTATTGAAAATATCACGGATAATCCATACATGTTGGTGATCAATCAACCCGGATTATACACCATAGCGGCAGTTTATGATAGTTTGGGATGTAAAGGGCCGGGGCAAGGTGCTTTGCTGGTGATCACGTCTTCCTTAACGATGACGGGTGTTGCTACCAATGTGAAATGTTTTGGTCAGGCAAACGGCTCCATTAATACCACCGTTGTGGGTGGACAAGGACCGATGAATTATACCTGGGAAGGCCCAACGACGATTGCCAATGTACCGGATCCTACCAACCTTTTGGCGGGTATTTACACGGTGACGGTGACCGATTTCTTTGGATGTCAGAACACACTTACTTTCAATGTATCAGAACCTGCGGCAATTCTTCCTGTGATTGATAACATCGTAAGCCCCAATTGTATTAATGCAAATGGTGGAGCGATCAACATTTCTGTTACGGGCGGTACACCGGGCTATACCTATGTGTGGAACAATAACTTTACTGGTCAGGATCTTCAAAATATCCCGATTGGTACCTATACGGTGACGGTTACAGACCAAAGCAATTGTGCAAGAACGGCAACGGCAACGGTGACAGGTAATTTTACGCCGCCAATTGCGGATGCAACAGTAACTGGTGCCATTTCTTGTGCGAACCCTACCTTGGTCCTGAACGGCACCAATTCAAGCAGCGGACCAGGTTTTACCTATAATTGGACGGCCAATCCAGGCAATATCCAGAGTGGCGGCACCACGACCACGCCAACGGTAACCCAGGCTGGTACGTACACCATTGTGGTAACCAATACCGGAAATGGTTGTACAGCCTCCGATCCGGTACAGGTAACAGCCGATGTTGCTGCACCTACTGCCAATGCTGGTCCGAACCAAACCCTCACTTGTGTGGTGAACAACATTACACTCGATGGCTCCGGCTCTTCTCAAGGGGCTAATTTTACCTATTTGTGGACGGCCAGCGCGGGTGGAACCATTCTTGGAGGAGCAACAACCCTCAATCCGATTGTTTCAACGGTGGGTACCTACACCTTAGTGGTTACGAACACAACGAACGGTTGTACAAAATCAGATGATGTGGTAATTAACAGCAATACCACGGTGCCGAATGCGGCAATTGCTACACCTGGATTGCTTACCTGCCAAAATAATACCTTGACACTTAATGGCAATGCATCTACACCTGCTGGGGGCGTTACCTTCCAATGGTCAACTGCGAATGGCATTATCGTTTCGGGTCAAACTTCTGCAAACGCAATTATCAGTGAACCAGGTACTTACACGTTGCAAGTAACCAACAATGTAAATGGCTGTACCGACACCGAGCAAGTTATAGTTAGCCAGGACAATTCCGTGCCGGTGGCTTTGTCAGCCGTCACTGGACAATTAAATTGTACCACCAAACAGTTGACCATCAGTGGCGCGGGCTCCTCAACCGGGGCTAATTTCACGTTTCAGTGGTCTTCCTCGCCCGGTGGCGTATTTGTTTCGGGCCAAACAACCCTCAATCCGGTGGTGAGTGCCCCGGCCAATTATACCTTGTTGGTGACCAATACAACCAACAATTGCACCGCTACTTCTTCCGTGTTGGTGGACGTAAATACCCAGGCGCCAGGCATCGCAATTGCTTCCCCGGCTATTATTACGTGTACCAAGCCTCAAGTTACCCTGGATGGCAGTGCTTCTCAAGGTGGCAGCAACATACTCTTTAGCTGGAGTACAGTTGACGGAAATATTGTGAGTGGCGACACCAAAAATCAAGCGGTTGTGGATGCTTCCGGTACGTATTTATTCACGGTGTTAAACAATACAAATGGTTGTTCCAGCAGTACAACAGCCGTGGTAAGTGACAATATTATCTTGCCCTTGGCCGATGCGGGTGCACCGTTTACGCTTACGTGTTCTATTGATAAAGTTACCTTGTTGGGAACAGGTTCGGCGGGTTCTATTTATCAGTACACTTGGTCGACGATCAATGGGAAAATTGTTTCAGGGAATAATTCTTTGAACCCAGTGGTGGACCAGGAAGGTATATACAGTTTGACCGTATTGAATACGACCACTGGATGTAAAAAAATAGACACCGTGGCGGTATTCCGTGAAACCAATGTTCCTACTGGTTTTGAGGTGAATTTGAATCGTCCTTCGTGCAAAGACAACGATGGGGTGATTACTTTCGGAACGGTAAATGGCGGTTTTGGCCCATATTTGTATTCCATCAACAATGGCCAGAATTATGTGCCGAGCATCGATTTTGCCAATATTGCACCGGGCCAATACAACTTGTGGATTCAGGATGTAAATGGTTGCGAATTCAATCAGGTTTTGAATGTGCCGAAAGCCTTGGATCCTGCCATTACGTTGCCACCGAATTTTGACATTGTTTTGGGTGACTCCTTGTCGCTTCAGGCGATTTTGCCGGTTGGTTATCCCCTGAATTTAGTGGATACCGTAATTTGGACCCCCACGGACGGACTGCATTTTAAAGGAACAGATGTGTTTAGTTTGCTCAATCCGGGTGCCAAGCCTTTCAAGCCAACCGAATATGTGGTAACCTTGATCAGTGTGGATGGATGCCAGGCCAGCGATCGGATATTTATACGGGTTGACAATGAGCCGCATATCTTTATTCCGAACGTGTTTACACCAGACGATGATGATACGAATAACAACCTGGTTTATATTTTTGCCGATGACGATCAGGTAGTGCGGGTAGATAAATTCCAGATTTTTGACCGCTGGGGAACTTTGGTCTTTACCGACCAGAATTTCTTACCCAATGATCCGAGCCATGGTTGGGACGGAAGCGTAGGCGGTAAAGTTTCAAATCCGGCAGTGTTTGTTTATTATGCTGAAATCGTGTTGATTGATGGTCGCAAAATCCTGTATAAAGGCGACGTGACCCTCGTACGATAAGTGTTTTATTGGATCAATACCTAGGCTGGCCCTGCAGAAACATTAGAAAACAACTAGTGTTTTTGTGGGGCCAGACTGTTTTTGCGGTTTGTTTCTAAAAAATGGGTATTTTAAATGGCAATTTAATTTTTTAAAAAAGGCAAATAGGGCATCATTGTTTTCTTAATAAGTTCATTTGGCATTTATTTCATTGTTTTTTATGAGGGTATATTTTTTACGGCCCACATCCCGTAAAATTCCAATAGATTTGCACCGATTACGAACCAATTTTTATGATCTGACATTCTTATCCCTCGGAAAGTTGAAACAGTTTTTGTTCTCTGCCTTACGCGCTCTAACCACCACCATTTTTGTCACACCCGGTATGTTGCTTGCACGACCGGCTGTAAGACCTGCGCGGGTAAATTTCCGACGACCGGGATTTTAATAGACACGAAGTCTACGTTTTTCCACCACCTTTTTTTGAAGTGATCTGCAACTACTGTTTTGCATAAGCAAAATGGCAATGGGTTGCAATTTTCCATTATACGTTTTAAAACTACAAGTGCCAGTGAAACAAACTGACTCGGTAGTCATTCGTGTCGCTTGCGATGCGGATGCACCATTTGCATTACAAATTACGGAAGAAATGGCATCTTCTGCCAAGGCACGTGGAACGGGTATTGCCCGCCGCCCGCCCGAATACGTGATTACTAAAATGCAGGAAGGCAAAGCGGTCATTGCCCTTACCTCCGACCAACGCTGGGTGGGATTTTGTTACATCGAAACCTGGGGCCACGGCGAATTTGTGGCCAATTCAGGCTTGATTGTGCATCCCGATTTTCGTGGAAAAGGAGTAGCCACCGCCATCAAACGCCGCATTTTTCAACTTTCAAGGGAAAAATACCCCGAAGCCAAAATTTTTGGTCTGACGACGGGCCTGGCGGTGATGAAAATCAACTCGGAATTGGGGTACGAACCTGTAACCTACGGCGAATTAACCACCGATGAAGCCTTCTGGGCCGGTTGCAAAAGTTGTGTCAACTTCGAAACCCTGCAAAGCAAACAGCGCAAAAACTGTTTTTGCACGGCGATGCTTTTCGACCCGGCACAATTGATCGAAACCAAAGAAGATCAAGCATTTGAAATTATATTCCACTAAACCAACCAACCATGAAAAAAGTAATTTTAGGATTTAGCGGCGGATTAGATACCACGTTCTGCGTAAAATACTTGCAAGAACAAGGCTACGCCGTCATTGCGGTTACCGTGGATACGGGCGGGTTTTCGAAAGACGAACTGGCCCAAATTGAGCAACATGCTTACAACTTAGGTGCCCAGCAACATATTACGGTGGATGCCGTGCGGGGTTATTACGACCGCATCATTCAGTACCTGATTTTTGGCAATGTATTGAAAAACAACACCTATCCACTTTCCGTAAGCGCCGAACGCCTAACCCAGGCCCTGGCTATTGCCGAGGTGGCGCGGGAAATGGAAGCCGATGCGGTCGCCCACGGTAGCACAGGCGCCGGCAATGATCAGGTGCGTTTTGATATGATTTTTCAAATCGAATTGCCCAATACGCCCATTATTACGCCGATCCGCGACCTGCAATTGAGCCGGGCCGACGAAATTGCTTATCTCGCTGAGCGCGGGGTGGTAATTTCTACTGAAAAAGCCGCATATTCTATCAATAAAGGACTTTGGGGCACCTCAGTGGGCGGAAGAGAAACCTTGCAATCGAATGGGGCTTTACCCGAATCGGCTTGGCCAACTCCCGTTTCCAAACACACGCCGGAGGCTATTTCCATTGTATATGAACGCGGTACGCCCGTTGCCCTCAACGGACAAACCTTCGAGCATCCGGTAGATTTGATTCAAACCTTGCAAGCAATCGCCCAGCCTTTTGGCATTGGCCGCGATATCCACGTGGGCGATACCATCATTGGCATCAAAGGTCGGGTTGGATTTGAGGCGGCTGCACCGGTGTTGCTCATCAAAGCCCACCATGCCCTTGAAAAGCATGTGTTGACCAAATGGCAACTGTCCTGGAAAGATACCCTGGCGCAATTTTATGGCAACTGGCTGCATGAAGGCCAGATTCTGGACCCGGTGATGCGCGATATTGAAGCATTTTTGGACAATAGCCAGCAAATGGTGAGCGGAACGGTGCATATCACCTTGTTTCCCCATCATTTTCAAATCACGGGCGTGGAATCGACGCACGACCTGATGTCGGCCAAATTTGGTGCCTATGGCGAAATGAACAAAGGCTGGACGGGGGAAGAAGTGAAAGGATTTACCCGCATTTTCGGACAACAAACCCGCATTTGGCGGCAGGTAAACGGTGCCGAAACGGCGCTCGAAACGGAGGCAAGTCATGGATAAGGAGGCATTGCTAAAAATAGGCATTGTGGGTGCGGCAGGTTATACGGGCGGCGAATTGATTCGTTTGCTCCTCAACCATCCGAAAGTACAGCTCGTTTGGGCCCAAAGCAGAAGTCAGGCAGGTAAACCGTTTTCCAGCGCACATCCCGATTTGTTGGGCGAAACCGATCAGGTATTCGTGGAGTTGGCCGATTTAGAAGCGGTAGACCTTGTGTTTTTATGCCTGGCACACGGTGATTCAAAACTGTGGTTGGAACAACAAATACCCAGTAATAAACTGAAAATCATTGACTTAAGCAACGATTTTCGGGCAGGCGGCACTTGGGGCGACCGCGCTTTTGTATATGGTTTGCCAGAACGCAACCGCAGCGAAATTCAATCGGCCGGACTTGTTGCCAATCCGGGCTGTTTTGCTACGGCTTTACAACTTGCCTTGTTGCCCCTGGCGTTGGCCGGAAAATTGGAAGACGCGGTGTATGCAACGGGCATTACTGGCGCAACCGGCGGCGGACAAGCCTTAAGTGAAACGGCGCATTTTCCCTGGCGGCATGCCAATGTTTCTGCGTACAAAACCTTGACACACCAGCACATTGCAGAAGTGCGTGCGGGATTGCGCATTGGTGGCAATCCGGCGCCTTTGGTGCATTTTGTGCCTTGGCGGGGCGATTTTGCCCGGGGGATTTATATCTCCGCCACCTTGCCTTGCGCGTTAAGTCAGCAGGAAGTGCTGGAAATATTCCAAAAAGCCTACGCAAGTCACCCATTTACCATCGTCCATGATGATCTGATCGACCTGAAAATGGCCGTAAATACCAATAAATGTGTGCTGTTTCCCGAAAAACAAGACGACATGCTGGTGGTCCATGCGGCCATCGACAATTTGCTCAAGGGTGCCAGCGGACAAGCCGTACAAAACATGAATTTAATGATGGGTTGGCCGGAAAGCACCGGTTTGCATTTAAAAGCCAGCGCATTTTAACAATAAAGACAACGCTAAGGGTTTAAGAAAATGGCTGGCTTCTAATCAATTGAAAATCAATTTTTTATCCATCCATCCTTCAAATCCATTTAAATCTGGGTATATGAAACTTTTTGATGTTTATCCTTTGCAGCCCCTCGCGATCGTGCGCGGACAAGGCGCATACGTGTGGGACGCGCAAGACCGGCGCTTCCTCGACATGTATGGCGGGCATGCGGTTATTTCCATTGGGCACAGTCATCCGCACTGGGTGGCGCGCATCGAAGATCAATTGAAAAAACTGGCATTCTACTCCAATTCGGTGCATATGCCCATTCACGAACAGTTGGCGGAGAAATTAGGGTTGGTGAGTGAGAAGCCTGATTATCAATTGTTTTTGTGCAATTCGGGGGCGGAAGCTAATGAAAATGCGCTCAAATTGGCCTCTTTCCACACGGGTAAAAAGACCATTTTGGCCATGCGCAATGGCTTTCATGGTCGCACCTCTCTGGCAGTAGCCGCTACCGATAATCCATCGATTGTAGCACCGGTCAATCAGACCGAAAATGTAGTTTTTCTGCCTTTTAACGACGAACAGGCGCTGGAAACGGCATTTTCCCAATATGAAGTGGCCGCAGTGATCATTGAAGGCATCCAAGGCGTGGGCGGCATTCGGGAAGCATCGGTTTCGTTTTTACAAAAAATACGCGCTTTGTGCGATGCAAACAATGCGGTGTACATCGCCGATTCAGTGCAGTGTGGGTATGGGCGCAGCGGGCAGTTTTTTGCCCATGATTACGCGGGCGTGCAGGCCGATATTTATACCACCGCAAAAGGCATGGGCAACGGCTTTCCGGTAGCAGGCGTAGTGATCGCCCCGCATTTGAAACCGAAATACGGGATGTTGGGCACCACTTTTGGCGGCAATCCATTAGCGTGTGCTGCTGCTTTGGCTGTGTTGGAAGTAATTGAACAAGAAGGACTTATGGAAAATGCGCGCATCCAGGGCGCATATTTGATGGATGCTTTGCGCGGGATGCCGGCTTTGGAAAATGTGCGTGGCCGCGGCTTGATGATTGGGTTTGATTTGCCAGAGGCGCAGGCCGATTTGCGCAAAAAAGTGCTGATGGAGCAAGGCGTGTTTACCGGCGAAGCCAAGCCTCGGGTGGTACGTTTGCTGCCCAGTTTGGCCCTTACCCGGGTAGAAGCCGATTTATTTCTCGAAAAAATGCACGCAGCCTTGCTGACCGACGTGCCCATTTTACATTAAATATGCAACATTTTCGCAACGTTCAGGACGTACCTGACATACAGGCCCTCGTAGATTTGGCCTTTGCCTGCAAACAAGACCCACGGCATTTACACGGCTTGGGGACCGGCAAAACCTTGGGGATGGTCATGCTCAATCCGAGTACCCGTACCCGCATCAGCACCCAATTGGCGGCCAAACACTTAGGCATGGAGGTGGTGGTGTTTAACGCCGATAAAGACGGTTGGGCGCTTGAATTTGGCGAAGATGTCATCATGAATGGCACCACCGTAGAACATATTCGCGAAGCCGCCCCGGTATTTGGGGCCTATTTTGATGTGTTGGGCCTGCGCAGTTTTCCAGCCCTGCAAGACGCGGCTACCGATCAATCGGAGTCCATTTTACAGCAGTTTGTGCGCTATTCCGGGGTGCCGGTCGTGAGTTTGGAGAGTGCCACCTTGCATCCTTTGCAAAGTTTGGCCGATTTGATGACCATCCAATCTTTGTTTCAAGAAAAAAGGAAACCGCGGATCGCCCTGAGTTGGGCACCGCACATGAAACCCTTACCCCATTGTGTTGCCAATTCCTTCGCCCAATGGATCACGGCCTGGGGCGGCGCTGATTTCGTCATTGCACATCCGGAGGGTTATGCCTTAGATCCTGCGTATACAGCAGGTGCCGAAATCGTACACGACCAGCAGAAAGCCTTGGAAGGTGCTGATTTTGTGTATGTTAAGAACTGGAGCGCTACCGAACCTTATGGAACCATGCCTTGCAGTGACCCATCGTGGATGCTGCATTTGGACCGATTAAATATCACGAACAATGCCCATGTCATGCATTGTTTGCCGGTACGGCGCAACCTTGAATTGGGGGCCGATATCCTGGATAGTACGCATAGTGTGGTGGTGCAACAGGCATCCAACCGGGTTTGGGCGGCACAGGCCGTTTTGTCACAATTGTTGAATCAAACACCTGAAAAGGCTTAACTACTTGATTATGAAAACGTTGGTTATCGTAAAAATTGGGGGAAACGTCTTGGACGATCCTGAGGCGCGGGAATCATTTTTAGGAGACTTTGCCGCCTTGCCTGGGCCAAAATTATTGGTGCACGGTGGTGGTAAAATTGCGTCCGAAATGGGGTTAAAACTCGGTTTGAAACCCACTTACCACAATGGCCGCCGCATCACCGACGATGCTACCATTGAATTGGTAAGCATGGTGTATGGCGGTTTGATCAATGGACAATTAACGGCGCGCCTGCAATCCTTAGGTTGTAATGCGATTGGTCTGCGCGGTTCGGATGCCAATATTTTACCCGCCCGCAAACGCCCGAAAACCAGCGTCGATTTTGGCTGGGTGGGCGACCTCGATCCTTCCAAACTGGATCCTTTTTTCCTGAGCACCTTGCTGGGCATGGGTTTGACGCCCGTCATTGCCCCGCTTACCCACGATAACCAAGGTAACATCCTGAATACCAATGCGGATGCTATTGTTTCTACCTTGGCTACCTTGTTGTCGCCGATTTACAAAGTGCGGTTAATTTATTGTTTTGAGAAAAAAGGCGTGCTGGAGCGGCCCGACGACGATGCGTCCGTGTTGTCGGAACTTACCCAGGAAGATTATTCCACGATGAAAGCCAATTGTTCGGCGCGGGGTGGCATGTTGCCCAAGTTGGACAGTGCTTTTGCCGCTGCAGCGGGTGGTGTGGATACGGTAATCATCGGTGCGGCCGAGGATTTGTGCAAAAATGTGAAAAAGAACGGCACTTGTGGAACGCGCATCATGCTGCATAATTAGTCCCTCATCACCAAATGCATCAAGAAATGCAAATCCCGACTTCGGGCATTCGTTTGGATTACCTTTCGGGCTTAAAAAGTTTGATCGGCATCGCCTCTTTCAGCAAAGCAGAAGCGGGTACAGCGACTTATTTGCGGGAATGGATGGAAATGGCGGGGATAAAAACCGAGCAAGTAGGCAACAATGTTTGGGCAAAAAACCTGCATTTTGACCAGGAAAAGCCGACGATTATGCTGGTTTCGCACCATGATACCGTGCGTCCGGCAACTGGATACACCCGCGATCCGTTTTTACCGGAAATAGAAAACGGACGTTTGTACGGCTTGGGCAGCAATGATGCCGGTGGTCCTTTGGTGTGTATGGCTGCTGCTTTTGCCACCTTTTATGAACGCGCGGATTTGCCATTTAACCTCATCTGGGTGGCTGCTGCGGAAGAAGAAATAAGCGGATACGGTGGTATTGAAATTGTATTGTCCCATTTACCCACCATTTCCTGTGCGATGGTAGGTGAACCAACGGGTATGCAATTGGCCGTAGCCGAAAAAGGATTGATGGTGCTGGATGCTTACAATACCGGAAAATCGGGGCATGCGGCACGGGAAGAAGGCATAAACGCCTTGTATGCGGCCCTCGAAGATATTGAACGCATTCGAAAATACCGGTTTCCTGAAATTTCGGAATGGCTGGGACCGGTAAAAATGAGCGTCACCTGCATTGAAACTAGCAACAAAGCCCATAATGTCGTGCCCGATACTTGTCATTGGGTCGTGGACGTGCGTTTGACCGATGCTTACACCCAGGAAGCGGTACTGGAAGCCTTGCGTGCGCAGGTACAGGCGCGCCTGGAACCCCGCTCGATGCGTTTGCGGGCTACAGGCATTGCGCTGGAGCATCCGTTGGTACAGGCGGGTTTGGCCTTGGGGAAACAGGCATATGGTTCTCCGACCTTGAGTGACAAGGCTTTATTGCCATTTCCCGCTTTAAAAATGGGGCCGGGCGAAAGTGCGCGCAGCCATACGGCCGACGAATACATCTTGCTGACAGAGTTGGCGGAAGGGTACGCAGGGTATTGTGCAATGCTTGAATCAATAGCGCACAAAAGTGTCCAAATTTAAAATTTACCGAAATGAAACTTTGGCAACAATCGACGGTTTCGTCCGCATGGACAGAAGCCGTGCAGGCCTTTACAACCGGCCTTGACCGGGAAATGGATTTAATGTTGGCACCTTACGATGTGTTGGGTTCGCTGGCGCATTTGGCGATGCTGGAACAGGTTGGGCTGGTTTCTGCAACCGAGGCATTGGCTTTAAAGCAGGCTTTGCAGGCGATTTATCAGGAAATAGCGGCCGGACAATTTGAACTCGAGTCCGGTGCCGAAGATGTGCATTCGCAAATTGAAATGCTGCTCACGCGCAGGGTAGGGGAGGCCGGCAAAAAAATACATACCGGACGCAGCCGCAATGATCAGGTGCTGGTCGATTTAAAATTGCTATTTCGGGCCGAAATTGGGCAAATTGTGGCCAAAGTAAAGGTGCTTTTTGATCAATTGTTGGCAAAAAGTGCAGTGCATGCCCAGGATTTGATACCCGGTTACACCCATTTTCAGGTGGCCATGCCTTCGTCGGTGGGCCTTTGGTTGGGCGCTTATGCGGAGGGTTTGAGCGAAGATTTATTCAGCATGCAAGCCGCTTTTCGCTTGGCACAAAAGAATCCCTTAGGTTCGGCGGCAGGATACGGCTCTTCGTTTCCGTTGGACCGTGATTTGACCACTGCGTTGTTGGGTTTTGAGGCGCCGCATGTCAATTCCGTGGCGGCGCAAATGGCACGAGGTAAAACCGAACGCGCGCTCGCGCAGGCAATGGGCAATCTGGCGGCCACTTTGGGCAAGTTTTCGGCTGATTGTTGTCTGTTTATGGGGCAAAATTTCGGATTTATTGCTTTTCCTGATGCTTTAACCACTGGCAGCAGCATCATGCCCCACAAGAAAAACCCGGATGTGTTTGAAATTGCGCGGGCCCGGTGCAACAGTTTGCAGGCCCTGCCCAACGAGATCGCCTTGATAACCAGCAATTTACCATCGGGTTACCACCGTGATTTTCAGGTATTGAAAGAAAAACTTTTCCCCGCCTTTCAGGTGTTAAAAGATTGTCTCGACATGATCGGGTTGATGGTAGAAAACATGCAGGTCAAGCAAGATATTTTAGCCGATGCGCGTTATCGGTATGTGTTTACGGTCGAATCCGTCAATCAATTGGTATTGTCGGGATTGCCCTTTCGGGAGGCATACCATCAAGTAAGTCAGGAAGTTACGGCAGGCACCTACCAGCCAGCGCCCATGTTGCCGCACACGCATTTAGGGAGTATTGGCAATTTGGGGAATGACCGGATTGCAGCAGGCATGGAGGCGGTGTTGGGTGGATTTGGGTTTGAGCGGGTTTTGGCGGCTGAGGAGGCACTATTGCTTAGGTAGGATGCGTGTCGCTACCTTTTCCTAACGCTAGCATGGCGCCTTGCGCTCGGCCAGATCCTTCGCCTTTTTCCTTCCCCTTAATCATGTTCGGTTCGTTGAAATCCCACGGGGGAAGTAAAAAGACTCAGGATGACAGCCCACGCGTACATAAAGAACAGTTCGTTCGTTTTACAACATTACGAACCGCTAAAGAAACGTGGGCTGTCATACTTTTTACCAATCGTGATCAAACAAAAAAACGTATTTCAAGTGCTATGAAGGTGAAATTTAATAAAATACTTAAATACCTTTTGATATTAATACCTGGTATTTTCCTGCTATTCGTTTGCATTCCAAGGGCCTATCCTGTACCGAAATTGGAAAAGAACGCGGTTAGGCAATTTTGGAATTTGCCAACGGGTTCAAAAATAGCTTATGTACATATACCGGGAAAAGGGGCCAGGAAATCATCGCCAATTATTTTCCTGAATGGAGGACCGGGCGGGTATATCACCGATCAAGGGATCCAATTAAGGTCAGCGCTTTCAGCATTGGGTTACGATGTATATATGTATGACCAAATCGGAAGTGGGCAGTCTGATCGCTTAGCGCACATTTCGGAATACACAGCGGATCGTCATAAAGGAGACCTGGAAGCAATTATTGAGCAAATTGGTGCAGATCAGGTGATTTTAATTGGACAATCATGGGGGGCTGTTTTAGCAGTGCTGTATGCGGCCGATCATCCATCAAAAATTGAAAAAATGATTTTTACCTGTCCAGGTCCAATCTACCCCGTGCGTACGGAATTAATGGCCCTAAAACCGCCGGATCATTTGAATTTAAAATCGCCTGTTTTTAACAATGCAGCAGGGAATAGGAAGGCAAATAATTTACGGACGAAGGCAATGGCGTTGTTTGCAACTCGATTTGGCGTAAAATTGGCTTCGGACGCTGAAGCAGACGATTTTGAAACCTACCTGAATTTTGAAGTAAATAAATCAACGGTTTCCGACACGGCTAAAATACAAAAAATGTCAGCGGGGGGCGGGTTTTATGCACGTGTGATGACTTTTAATAGTTTGCTTACGATAAAGGATCCTCGACCCAAACTAAAAGGCTCTGATATCCCCATTTTAGTGATGAAGGCACAGTATGACAACCAAAAATGGGGTTTTACGCAGGAATACTGCGAAATTTTTCAACACAATACGTTCATTGTAATACCGGATGCAGGGCATGCCATTGCTTTGGAACAACCCGAACTTTATTTAAAAACGATTGCGGAGTATTTGAAATAATTATATGAAGCGCAAACTATTGCAATTCAAACGAATGTATGGTATTTACCGCACGTTGTACATAAATCGCCACCACCGAACTGCCATTGGCTGCTGCAATGCGCTCCGTAATGTAATAAGGGAATACTTCCGTAATTTCTTCCTCCGTTCGTATGTAGAATTCCCCGGGAAGATCGCTGGAAGTTACTTCTTCCGCGTTGCTTAGAATACCGGTAATGGAATACAACTCCACATCGTCGGGTACCTCCATCGGCTCATCCAACAGCGATTCATCATCCAGCATCAAATCAACCAGTTCGTTTTCCAATACGCTGGTGTACCCAAAATGAACATAATGGTCGACAGACGCTTCCAGAATGTTGATATCGACAGCATGGTTTTCTTCCAGATTAATTGAAAAATATTCGGAAAAGTCCCTTTCCGGGAAATCGAAGTACAGGCCTACCATGGGGTAACCCGCATCCTCTACCTGGGTGAGTAATCCGGTTTCAAAAAGCATTTCGTTGTTGGGGTCGAAGTTGTTTTCCATAATTGATCTT
>Ga0247835_1000756_pt1 | contig 44234 bp, 42 predicted proteins | sample LaCtaG_3_FD_189912 | JGI IMG/M metagenome (GOLD analysis project Ga0247835, IMG submission 189912) | Freshwater microbial communities from meromictic Lake La Cruz, Castile-La Mancha, Spain - LaCruzMarch2015_13.5m | ecosystem: Environmental > Aquatic > Freshwater > Lake | place: Spain: Castile-La...
TTTGTTTGGCGACAAAATTATAACCACTCGATTTCGGGCATGGCAGCGTTTTTCGCTGTTCATGCCCGAACTTTTTTACCCGCTGTCCCTTTGCCTGTCTTTGCTTCCCCCTACCGGACAGGCCCTAAAAAGCGTTGTCGGACAGTAATGGCTCCACGTCGTCAACTGGAAATAAAAGCTGGGGACGCACCGCATTCATGCGTCTGCGGCCGTCGCTGCAGGCGGCAACTTCTGCGACATGTACGGAGCAGTCCATGTTCTGTTTTTCGCTGACGAGATTGCTGCAACCGGATTGAGCCGAATCACAGGGAACCGTCGGCGTGTTTTTAGGGCGGGGAGCGATCACGGGTGCCGGGTTTCCCCAAGCGATATTGGCAACACCATCGCCAGTGCTTTCTTGAATCAGAACCGGAGAGCTTTTGTCTGAAGTGGCTTCGTGGAGAGAGTGTGTCGTTCCCATGTATTTTGCGTCCTTCCTATTGCGGATGCCCAGACGGGGCGGCTTGGTTGATATGAAATGCTGCTGCTTCCTAGTTTCTCGAAACCTGGAACTGCCAAATCCCATAAATTGTTATTGGCAAACGGCACGGGCGGAGACGAAAGCCTCTCCCGTGCTCGCCCAATATTTACTAGCAAATCGGAGTTGCCGCTTCGCCTTTTTGTCTCTATTGGTTGGGAGATGCATTTCTGCTGGGATGCCTGCCGCATGAATCGTCCGGACATTTACTGTTCTGACTTTTATCAGGAAATGTGGCCGCTATTATGGCTCACTACACAACTGCCCGAATGAAAACCGAAAACCACTGGAAGTTCTTGCTTGAAACCATTGTGGAAGAGGCTGGAAGGAAGCGGTCCGATCTCAAGAAATTGCGCCGGATCCTGGGTTACGGCGAGCCGATATATCAACCTCAGGTCCCCCCCGTCGGGATGGCCCGGGACGAATGGATGGAGACCCTCGAATCTGGGGGTGAAGATCTGCATCTTTCCGATGGCATTGTTTCCATAGTGGCTGAAATGAAGTTCCCGGGTCCCCTCTGCAGAGCTGTCCTTGATTTAAAGCCAGAGCAGCAATGGCTCAATTTCGACACTTTACAAGCCGCCGCACCAGGCATCCTCGCAGCACTCGGGTTGCGCGACATGTGGTTGGATTGGTTTGACACAGGTTTATTCGGCGCTCCCTCCACCTGTGCCACCGATTCTTCAATGATGTATGAGTTTATTGATCGGGGTATACGAAGTGATTTTCTCATCTACTCCATGACGGATCGGTATTTTGCTGAGCAGCGGGTCGATTTTAGCGAACTTTTTCCACCCTGCTCGGAGGAGCACGCGCACGTCTTGGCAATGTTCAAAAAACAATTGACACAACACATTGCTCCATTTTTTGAGGAAGCCAGCATTCAAGGTCGCCCTGATAGACCAGACATCATATTCCAGGCTCACTCCTGCCTAAGAAATTTGAAGAAGGAACTTATGGAGAGCGCTGACGCAGGCCAATGCGTTCGCCTTGCGGCAGAATATGTATTTCTTAAGACCGACCCAGCACCTCAAAATTATTCTTCGGAATCATTCTTACTGGAGCAACGCGACCTGCACTTCGGAAAAGGCGGGGTTCCATACGCTTCCTGATTATCGTTCGCACTCCAGCAAGAACGCGTGGACCAACTCGAAGGCACGTCTTGCAATCCGGTTGCGCTCTTCGGTCGATGATGGAGAATGAAAATCAACAACCTGCATGGGGCCGTAGGAGTCGATACTCGCAAATTTCTGTCGGAGAATTTCCAACGCTTTCTTGATTCGCTTTTTATCCGAGTTCCGCCAGGGGGTTGCAAGTTCGGGTATTCCGGAATTGTCGAGGCAGAAGCAGATATCGTAGGCGTCTTTCGGCTTGTCCCGGCCATCAAGAGCATGGGCTTTCATAACGAGAAAGTCCGACAACGAAACGACCCTGAGTCTGACGGAGTTTTGAGCCCCTGCCGGTGTTGTTCCGTAGAGCGTGATGGCGACCGGCGCGCGGAACGCAAACTCGCAGGCATCCGCCTGTAACACGCGAAAGCCCGGAAGTTTGTTCCCCCCTTTGATTTTGAAGTCCTTGCCGGCCAGGAAGTCCACTTCAACTGCAATGGCGGCCATCCCATCGTTCAGATCGACTTTGCTGACGAATCGAAATTCCTTGTCGCCGCGCTCAAACCGCCCCGTGTCCAGAAGCGCTTCCAGCAAGTTCGCGTAAAGCCCGCGTTCGAGCTTCTGGGCATCCAGCGCAATATCCACATCGATGCTTCCGACATGGGCCTCCGAAGTCTCTGACAAAAGCAGGTCGGGCACCCAGCCTCCGACAATGACCATTGATTCGCGAAAACTGCTGAGGATTTGGCCGACATCCAAGAGTACCCTTTTTGCGGCTTCGATCTGTCGGTCGCTGTAATCCCCACGCTGTCTCGGCGATTTGTTCATTTTGATTTTTCCCAAGCAGGTTGGAGGCATTGGCGGAGGATGGCTTCTGCCGCCTCCGCTCCGCGCCCCCCACTATGCATTAAATCCACATAGGTTTGAAGGGGATTGGTAACGCAAAGTCGCCCCTCGGCACAGTGGCACTTGAAAAATACGCCCTTGTCCTCAGGCACGAGGATCCGCAGGTTTGCTCCCGAGTCCACCGGCTTGGCGTCCAGGTGCTGCATGACCTTTTCCTCATGCTCAGCCGACGCGTAAAGCCAAATGAGCGGCTGGCGGACGTTCGGCGCTTGGAAATCTGCGGCACTGAACGAGGCATAGGCGAAGAGTGGAACCAATGAGAGTTCCAACTCAAGAGCAGCCAGTCGGGAGTGGATCTCTTCATTTTTTAGAAGCGTAAAACAGGAAATCATTTCCTGTCGATCAAACCGGTACTTTTGCTGCCAGGCAGCGAGCAAGCCTTCGTAATCCCGGACTTTTGCAGGACCTTCCGGTTCAAGATATCCTTCTTCGCGAAGCTCCCGTACCACTTTATTTGTCAGCCCGATGCTCACGCCCGGGCTGCACTCCACGCTCAGTTCACGCTGGCTCCATGACCGCCCGGCATTTTCTGGCACAAGCAGCGCCCGGATGAGGTGTGCCGTCTGTGGCATCGAGAGATTGAGTCGGCCGGGAGGGGCTTTGAAAGCCGACGGATTTCCTGACTTCTCAATGAGCAAGCGCCCGGGGACAGTAATGCGACAATTTCCGGCCAGATCAAACCAACTCCAGCCCAGTTTGCGCAGTGTTTCCCTCATCCTGTCCCCTGCAGCCGGAATCCCCAGCACCGGGACTCCCCCCCCGCTCATCCGCGCAGCTGACGGGGCCAACATCCTGGACGGCCGTGCGTTCATTTCGCATTGAACGGCCAGGCGTAATTTGTCTTCACCGATTTCCACCTCAAAATCCGCCCCCCCACTTGCCTTGGGGAATTGAGGAGAAAACCCAGCCTCTGCAAGAATATCCGTTAGCACATCAATCATCTGCCTGGGAAAATGGCGGGCGTTCATATTGTTAAAATGTTCACGGACGCGTGAACAGTACATTTTCCGTGAACAGCTATCAAGAAGAAAGTCGGCCTGACCGCCCCGAGTCCCCAATTTTGCGGGATTCACATATTTGCAGCACATGTTACCTTATCATCATGTTTGAGGATCTCTTTTCTCTTAGCGGGCTTTCCATCGACCGGCTGAAAAGCTTTGTGGAGGTGGCGGAGAAGGGCGCGATTGCGCGGGTGGCCGACGGGGATCCATCCCGGCAGTCGCTCATCAGCCGGCAGATCGGGGAGCTCGAAGCCTTTTTCGGCACGGAGCTAACGCGGCGCAAGGGCAAGGGGCTCGAACTCACCGAAGCCGGGCAGGAGCTCGCCCGGCAGGTCCGGCTTCAGTTCCAGGGGCTGGCCGATTTCAAGGCCTCGTGCACGGGGCTGCCGGCGGAGTTCCGGATCGCGGCGGGCAACAGCGTGATCGAGTGGCTTCTGGCCCCCGCCATGGCCGGCATCAGCCGCGCGCTGCCGGACAGCCGGTTTGTCCTCCTCGACTCACGCACCGGGGAGGCCGTTCGCGGTCTCCTGGACCACACGGTGGACTTCGGGATCATCCGCAAATCTGCGGTCGTGCAGCCGCTCAAATTCAGGCCCGTCGGACGTTTCGGCTACGCCCTCTTCGTTCCGAAGGCACTCGCCCCGGGAGGAAAAAAGTTGCCGCAGGATCTGCCCCTCGCCATTTCGATGGGGGCCGATTTTTCGGATTCCTTCCAGCGCTCCGCCGCAAAGGCGGCTGCCGTGCCGAACATCGTCTACCGGTGCACGAGCTTCACCCAGGCCGCCCAGCTTGTGCGGTCCGGGACATGCGGCGCCATCCTCCCGCGCATCGCGGCCCCATTCCTTGCCCGCGAGGCATCCATCCATGATCTTCCTTGGCTTCAATCTGTCACCCGGGACCTCGGGATCGCATGGCATCGCCGGCTCACAGACATCCGGCCGCTGGCGGAGGATCTTCTTCGAGCCATGGAGGAATCGTTTGTTCGGGCGTTGAAGCAGTCCTGACTATAAAGTCATCCACCCTGCATTCTCCTGCATGGCTGACTTTCTTCGCATGCCGTATGAGTAGCAACATGAAACCACGCAACGCATCCCGCACATGTGGTTTCGCTGACGCCCGATTGATGACCATGAGACGACGATAACAAGGAACTGCGAACTATTCAGGATCTGCAGGAGCACTGTGCTCAAAGGGGGTGCGGGCACCGGGATCCGGATGAAAAACGCATGATCCTTGACATCATCAAAACAGCGATAGTCCCGGCTCGTAAAGAGTTCGGGAGAAACCAGGACTCCGACTGCCTCCACATCTGGAGGCTGGAGGACGAAACCAAAAGGCTGCGCGTGGCCTGCCATCTCGGGGAACTCTCCGTCTGGCAGGAAGGGCCGGAAGAGCTGGAGCTTTTCCGGATCAACCTCGGAATCCTCGCCGAGATTACCCGGCGCGCCAACAACCGGGTCTGGGCCAGCAGGAGGTCCCTTCCCACCATCCGAGAGTTGAAGGAGGAGGAGATCGCGGAGATCTGGAGGGCCTGCGCCTCCGATCCCGAGGTGAGGTTCAGCGCCTCGCTGAGAAGAAGCGCTTCCAGTATGGGGGGCTGGAGGCGCTGCCTGGAGATGGCCGGGATGCTCCTGCGGATGCAGGGGCGGAGCGTGCCATGGGAGCGGGCGGAGTTCGTCGAGTACGACTGCGCCGCCTGAATCAAACCAACGCCCTGCCCGGCCACTAAGCCGGGCAGGGCGGCAACAATCAGAAGAAAAATTTATGACAACAGCAATCCACTTCTCAAAATCCGTCATCCGCACATCCATGCCGACCCGCTGGACCCGCAAGGTATTTAGCGGGATTGAAACCCCGCTCGACTACGCGATGGGGCTCGTTCGTGAGGACAAGCTTGCGAAAGCACGCCAGCTCAATCTCACCCCGCGTCAGAAGCGGAAATTCGAGCGGTGGCTGGAGGTGCGGCTTACCGCCTGAAGAAACCCAACAAAAGGAACCATGAAAACAACCCAACAAGTTGACACTCGATCGGCGATGCCTGCGCTGCTGGCAAACATGCCGTTCCGGATGTCGGTTTACAGGAATCAAGAGCAAGAGCCCGGGCAGTGGTGCAAAGACTCAGGCATCAAATTCAAAATGATCGTGGGGGAGACGCCCGAGGAGGGCCTCGTTTGCTTTGCCCGCGACGAGTTCCATTTTGCCGAGGAGGAAGATCTGTTGAAATTCAACGCCCGCTTTCCCGCCAGCATGGCCTGGGTAGAAACGGCGAGCGGACGTCATCTCCCGCTTGCCTCGGTCCCCCCATGGGAACACCGTCCGGATCGCATCCGGCGGGAGAGAAAGAAGCCCCTCAGGAAAGCCTCCGCCGGATGGGATCCGAACCGTAGCCTGTCATGGAAGCAGCGGGCGAGAATGGAGCGGGACGCTGCTTGGGCTATTGAAAACATGGTTAGGCTCTTCTACCGGACATCGCCTCCCTCCACTCTCACAAAAGTTTCCAGGTTAAATGAGGGGCCGCTCTTCCTCCTGGATTTTCTGGGGCACAGCTTCCTGATCTTCGTGCAGGCCATGCTTCCGAGGATAGCGCCCGATTGGAATATGATTCCAGGGATTCTCGGGGAGGCAGCAGAACGCTACCAGGCCAACCCTGCGGTCGTGTTCGTGGACCCCGACAGAAAATACCGAACGGCAGGATTTGCGGCCCTGGAGGCGCGGCTCAAGAGCCTTCCGCAGTGGAGGGAGTTTCTCCTCTACGGGCGGGCACCGGAAGATTTCTTAAAAATGCGAGGTGCGCATCTTTCCCAAGTCGAATTCCGCGCCAACATCCGCAGCTCTGAGGATTTCTGGCACCGCCCGGACCGGCTCGTTGAGGCCGAAATGCTCGTGGATGGGCAGCGGATCAATGCCCTTTCGCTTTCCACAGCGGACCTCCTGAGATCCCTCGTGTATCCCGACCAGAGAGAGCTGCTCAACTGCAGCTGCGGGCATTCCGGGTGCGCCGGGATCAAATTCGGGTGCATCACGTGCGAGCACGGAGGGATCATGCTCATAAAGCTGTATTCCGCGAAGAGGCCGCGTCTTCTTATCTTCGACGCCGCGCAATACCGCGATAGCGCGATTGCCTGCCTCAGCCAACTGGTAACGACAAAGCACGTCTCGGGAACCGCGACAGACTGGACTCTCGTCAACCCGCAATACCTGAAAACCCTGTCCCATGAACTTGCCACCACGGTGAACCATGAAAACTGAACCGCAGAAGGACGCCGCCGGCGCGCGCATCGTGTCACCCCCAGAATGGGAACTCACCACGCGCAGGATGGAGGATTTGTTCCTCGATTTCCATCTGGCGCTGTGCCGCCCGCTGCCCGATGAATGCGAATGGGCTGACTGGATTGCCGCCTTCCGCAGCGATTTGCTCGAAACGGACGAGGGAGTCCACGCCTTCTTTCTTGTCGGCCGGGGGGATGGCGAGGCGCGCGGGTGGGTGAGAGCCGAAATGAAGCATGTCGACGGCGGGTGGAGTCCTTCCCCGGCACCGTTCCTGAGCAACCTGATCGTGCTCCCCAAGTGGCGCGGTCGCGGATACGGCGAGTTCCTGCTGCGCAGGGGAGAAAACTACTTCCGCAGCCGGGGAGATAAGGAGGTTTATCTCACCTGCGATGCGGGAATTGCTCCCTGGTATGCACACCAGGGATACGAAACCTGCACGCCCACCACGGAGGATGAGCCTGCATGGATGGAGGAGGGGCTTTTCCTTCAGAGGAAAAATCTGAACCGGCCAAGACGGCAAATACGGACTTAGCCCTTTATTCGGGGGAGACGCGACGAAAGCCGTGTTTGAACATGAAGTCCTTGATCGTGTCGCTCCCAGCGCTGTCCTCCCAACACTCAAATCCTTGCTTGATTCCGATCTCTTCCAATTCACCTAAGAGTTCAAGGTCGTTGGCCAGCAGCCATTGAAGGGCTGCGCACTCGTGGCCTCCCAGCTCATCCGGGCCTGATATCACCGGCGTCTCCTCGGATTCGAAAAAATCGCCCTCAGGCGTCAGCCAGCCCCTGTGTTCCTCTTTGGCGAGTTTCCTGGCAATCTGGTCGAGTGTTTTTGCGTCATCGGTTGACATTTGAAATGATGGAAGACCGGTTGGCGAGCGCTTCGACTGAGCAACCAAGCTCCCCCCCGTCTCTGGGCAGAACCATGTCGCACGCTTCCAGAATCTTTTTCTTCAGGCCGCGATATTTCTGCGGCGTATGGGAGGCTCTCACCCGGTCGGCTACCTGGCGGATCAGGGGGAGAAGTTGGTCTTGTTTCAATTTGAGAAGGCCGTTCATGTTCATGAGTTGTTGCATTTCAATAGATGGCGTCGGCTGGTCACTTTGGCTCATTTTCTAGGGCGGTCCGCCTCACCAAGCCGGACCTCCCTGGCCCGCTCCCAAACCTGGACCCACTTTTTTCCAAGTTTCCCACAGGCCTGTGAAGGATACGGGCAGCTGGGGTCGAGCCGCGCACGGAGGTCGCGCCAGAACGAGATCCAGCCATCCCGAAGAATTTCGCGCAGAGGCTTGTGAACGCGACTCCTCAATCCGCCCGTGGGTTGTGCGTAATGCCGACCCATTTCCTCAGGTTCCCCGCGACGTTCGAGCCGTCTGGTAGCATCCGCCATCCGTGACTTCACCTCCGGAACAATCCTTGCCTGAAAAAGCATTTCTAGCCGCTCCTCCAATGTGAGGCTGGCGAGGAAAAGGTGCCTGCACGACCTCTCGCGGCGACGGGAGCTTCCCGCCCGAAGGGCTTTTTCGAGCGACTTCAACTCCGGGAGGCTCGTCGGATATGTTGCGATCGATCCATTGAGCAGGTGGTCGGCAACGAGTTCCTCCATGAACCTACGGAATCCTTGGTAGTGGCCGAGCGCCGTATTTTTCACGCAGCCAACCTTCCTAGCCGCCCCTGAGGCTGACACCCCCTCACAGAAGGCCTCCATCGCAGCTAATTCCTGGGAAAGCCGTTCGTAGCTCCACTTCGTCCGACACTTCGGGCACTGTCGCTGGAGATCGCTGCTCGCATGGGTGGGAGTGCCATCGATCCAGCAGAGCTGACGGCCAATAAATTCTTTGTAAGCAGCAACGCTTGACGTTGGATCCATGCCTCAAGAGATATCACCGCCTGTCAAGCCCCCCCCTTGGTGCCGCCCTAGAAACTGAGCCTTTTCTCGCTTTGCTGCGCATATATGAAATGAAACCATATTTCCTGCTGGCCATTGTGCTTTTGCCGTTACTTCACGCAAAAGACCCGTATTGTCCGGATCCCACGGCGGTTGATTCGGATGCCCTGTTGATGAAACCTCTGACTGGTATCCCCGATTGCACTTCGAAGCCACTGTCGCATGGAATCAGCAAACGAGACCCATCTGGGGCCGGGGAACGGGAAGAGTGCATCCAGAAACCTGAAAAATGCGTCATCACGACCTATTCCATTCCTGAGCCGGGAGGGCCGGAGCACTCTTCCTCCAACATCAAGACGATCATCGACTACGATCCAGCAACCGGGAAGGGAAAGGTTTACGCAGCCGACATGTTCGGCAAGACCCTCCAGGGGCAGGTGGGGGTCGTGAAAAAGGAGTCCCACTCCGGCAATCTCATCGTCTATCCCGCGACGATGTTTGGGAATGCGGACTACTCAAAACCAATCCAGGTCATTGAGGGGGTTGAGAAATCTGGGTCGGGGCGGGATGTGAGGGGATACGAGTCAGCCGAGGGCTTTCCGCACACGGCCACCAGCAAGGCGAAAGTTTACCAATCGGACGATCTCGGCCGGCGGAGCTTGTTTGCCGACCCGATAGAAAATGCAAAGGTCGAATGCGAAAAGTAAGCCCATCCGCCCCTTCCTCCTTCATTTTGCCCCAGAAAGTTCCAATCCGGCTCGGGCTCTGCGGGCAGGCGATGGGAAAAAGGCGCGCCGGCTGGAATTATTCTGACGGGTAGGACGGCGGATGACCTACCACGTGTGGTATATTGTTCTTTTAACCATCGATCAACATGCCCAAATCCACTCCGCCCGCGTTTTTTGCCATCATCAGCGACATCCACGCCAATATCGATGCCCTCGAGGCCGTCCTGGCGGACATCGAGCAGGTGTCGGTTCGAGCGACCCTCTGCCTCGGGGATATCATTGGCTACGGCCCGGAGCCGGCCGCCTGCGTGCAGCGGGTGATGGATGCCTGCGTTGTTTCGGTGCTCGGCAACCACGAGGCGATGCTCTTCCTGGCCGACCGGTTTCCGCCGGAGGAGCTCGGTGCGGCGGTGGGTGCCCCGATCCAGCTGGCATCCGAGCAGCTCAGTGCGGAGCAGAACGAGTGGCTGCACACCCTGCCCATCAAAGCCGACCTCGACCCGATCACCCTCACCCATGCGGCGCTCAACAACCCCGGCAATTTCGAATACATCCACACCACCGAAGAGGCCGGAGCGCACTTTGCGGTTCAGACAACTTTTATGAGCTTTCAGGGGCATACGCACGTGCCGGCGATCTGGGAGGAGGGGTCGGAGGGGGTCCGGTGCTACCATCCGTCGCCGAAGGCCGTCCGGCTCAACCCCGCCTGCCGGTATGCGGTCAACGTCGGAAGCGTCGGCCAGCCTCGCGACGATGACCCAAGGGCCAGCTACGCGCTCTACGATTACGCAAACAGGGTCCTGCTCCACCGGAGGGTGGAATACGACACCGCCGCCGCCGCAAAGCGGTTCAAGAAGGCCGGCCTCCCCACCGAAAGCGCCACGAGGCTCGCAAAGGGAATTTAGAGCCCCGCAACGTCCGCAGACCCCGATTCGGATTTTGCCCGCGAATAACGCCAATGAACGCGAATCAAAATGAAGACTTTAAAAACCCGGAACTCTCAGTCCGCTTGGTCCAGTTCTTCCTATTCGCGGGCCACTTCCCCTGTTTTCAGCCTTAATCCAATAGTAACCATGACAAACGATTCCCAAGATCCCTTGGAGCCCCATGGCTGGTTTCGCTGGCTCCATGACCAGTCTGCCGGAAGGCGACCCTGCCGGGGTGGCTTTGCCGGTGGCATCCCAACCGGCGGCCCGGACTCCCTCGATGCGGTCGCGCTCGGGCGGCACAGCTGGGAGGTCGGCTTCCTCGGACGCATGGACATCCTTGAAAAATGCTGGGCTGACCTGACGCCCCGGCAGCGAGGGCTGGCGCTCGGGGGAGTTTCTGAAAACGACCCCGACTGGGAATGGATTCTGGCGCGCTTGCCGGAGGCCGAGCTCGGGGCTGTGGAAACCTGTGAGATCGCGTGCAATGCGCTGAGGGATGGAAACGAGCCCGTGCTCGCCGCCGTCCTCGCTGCCTCCAGCGACCTGTCCGGCGAGGTGCCCCGGTATGAAAGCCCGAACCGGAAAACCGGAGTTTTCGCCGAGACGCTCGGCCAGCTGAGCTGCCGGTGCGCCGACCTTGTTTTGGAGGCCGCCCTCATCCGCAGCAGCCCCGGGGGCGTCCGACTGGTGCTTCAGAACGGGGCAAGCCCGGACATTCCGGTCTGGCTTCTGGAGCGGTCCTACAACGAGAGGCACTGCGCCCTGAGCTTCAGCATCAAGAACCGCATGGCCTTTGCCGTTTCGGCGTTGATCTCCGCAGGGGCCAGCCCGAAGGGGATTTCCTTTTGCTCCGCCAATCTACCGCTTTTCGAGGCGATCTCGACCCGCCAGGATGCCCTGGCGATAAGGCTTCTGAAGAAGCAGGCGGCGCTGGCAGATGGGGGAGAGGATCAGGGGCGCAGGAAAAAGATCCGCGAGGTCCGCAGGAAAAAGCCCCGCCTCATCTCGCCCGCCGCCGACTACTTTTTCGGGCACTTCGATGATGAGTTGGATTGGGCGAAAAAGTCGGTCGGCTCGCTGATCCCGTTCGTGCCCGTCGAGGAGAAGCCCTGCTTTTACCACGGGGACGGGCAGGGGGGATGCTGGCAGACGTTCCTTGATGCCCTCGGCGGCGACGTCGAGCGGCTGAAGCGCTTTGAGCGCCACGGCCTGGATTCCCGGCTGAGCGCCGAGGAGTTCCTGACCCTCGTCGATGGTGGCCACTACGACAAGCTCCTCCACCTCCTCTCCCATGAGCCCGAACACATCCGTGCGAGCGTCCTCTTCCGCATCCGCCGGCGCAACCTCTCGTTCGGGGAGCAGGGGCCGCTGGCCCTGCGGCCGCAGGACGACAGGATCGGGGATGCCATCGGCTTTGACCCCGGGCCCCAGCGGCCCTGCCGGCTGCCCGACGGGACCGCGCTCTACGCCGATCTTTCCGCCATCGCTCCCGCCGGGCATGCTCCATGCCTTCCGGGACATTTCTGGCTGCGCACCGAGTCGTCCGTGCGGTGCCGGCGGGGAAACGAAACGGTCATGCGAAGGATCTCCCTCGATTGGAAGATGGTCGCCCTTCCGCAGAATGACCACCAACTGATGAACCTCCTGCCCGCCGTGCGCCTTGCCGAAGGCCGGTTCATCCGCCTGGGTGTCACGTTGGGAAGCCTCCTCTGGCTGGAAGGTGATAAGCGGCTCACAAAGGCGGTAGAGAAGTGGATGGAATCCGCGGGCATGATGAAAATCGTCGCCTCAGCCCAAGGCCTGATCAAGGACCAGGACCGCGGGAACCGCCGTCCTCCCGAACCGACCCTCAGCCACGAGGAGCTCGATGGGTATCCGAAGGAGTTCTGGCCGCATCTCGTCCGCATCGAATCGGGATCCATCGGGATGACGGAAAAGAGCTCCTGCGGGGATGCCGGCCTGATGACGCGCTACAGGGCATGGGAAAGGATGAACAAAAAGGAGGACTCCTTCGTCCCGGACCCCCGGATCCTTGACTGGGAAATCTGGCATGAGGTTCCCATGGAGCTCAAGCCGTTCCTGACTTGGGATGATCTCTTCGACCGTCCGGGGTTCCGGTCGCCCGACGGCTCGGAATACGAAAAGGCGATGAGCCGAAAAGCCACCCGTTGGTGGAATGAGATGATGATTCCGAAGGTGCTGGCAGCCATCCAAGCGTCCACCTCAGCCGGAGAGCCCGCAGGAGGAGGGTCGCCAACGTGATCTTCCGGACGGCCTGTATGGCATAACACCATGGCCTTCTTGCGCAAACCGCTTGCAGCTCGGCCGCACCTGATATGAAAACCGCCGATTCCCTCGAACGCGCATGGCCTCAGTCAATTCGCAAAGCGTCGCTTCCATTCGCGGTCATGACGCGCGGCATGCAGCACCGCGGCAACGACGACGAGGCGCTCATTTTCAATCACCTCAAAAATAATCCGGTAGGGGAATCTGGCCGGATACCTCCAGCGGATGTTTTTTATCGGGTGACGCCGGGAATTCAGCAACGGATTTTCTGCAAGCGCATCCCATACGAGAACAACTTCCTCCACAAAGTCGGCCCCTAGACCAGCCTGCCTGCTATCATACCATGAAGCGGCCCCGGCAACATCCTCTTCCACTTCGGGAAGAAAATCGACTCGCCATGTCATTTGGGGAATCGCTCACGCAAGCGTGCCTTCATCTCACCGAGCGGAACGGCCGACGAGGGATCGTGCCGATACGCCGCCAGACGCCCCTCGATAAGCTCGACATCGTTATCGGTCAGGCCGGGTTCATCGAGCCCCAAAGCCTCGCGAATCAGCATCTGCCGGTCAGAAACAGTGAACGATGGCAATTCTTGCAAAACTTGCGCGATGCTCATGAAAGTAACCTAACTCTGGTTAAAAAATAATGCCAACCTTCCCGGATGATATTTCTCCTCTCCGGTCTTGCTGTGGACTGAGCAGGAAATCGTAAAATGGCCCCAGCCGGTCCCAGCTCTTGAAAAAGGGCGCTCCGCCTTCGGCCGCCTACGACTGCTGGTTCTGCAGGCCCCAGTGGTATTGAAGGTTTCCCGAGTGCGGTGCCCTTCAATCCCGAACCATGCGGCCTCATCGCCTATTTTTAGGGTGGATACCCGCTGCCTTGCCACTGCGGATGGCAGAAACGTATTTTTTGACAATAGTGTATGTTTTGAATATTTTAGACCTATGAGTCGAATATCCATCGAAGTCACTCCGCAGCAACACCGTCGATTGAAGGCTGTCGCGGCGCTGAGCGGTCAATCGATCAAGGATTACATTCTGTCGCAATCTATTCCAGGCGAGAACATTGAATCAGAAAACCCGCTGCAGCCGCTTGAATCTTTTCTGGAGCAGCGCATCAGCCAAGCTGCCTCTGGCGGGATTTCCGGACGCTCCGTCTCGGAGATCTGGGCCGATGTTCAGAGCACGAAGGCATGAGCCCTGCCTACCGGCTCACACTGGGAGCTGAATCCGACGTCCGGAAGATTCTGGAATACACTCTGGAACGCTGGGGCTCCAAACAGGCGGCCAAGTATGCCTTCCTGCTGGAAGACGCCATCGAAAAACTCGCCTCCCGGGAGCTCGATGGACGCGGATTTTCGACCAACCTGCCGGATGTTCGGGTTCACCGGTGCGAACACCACTATATTTTCTTCCAGCCCGGGGACCAGTCTCTGCTTGTTCTCGCCATTCTTCACGAAAGCATGGATCTAATGACCCGTCTTCGAGAGCGCCTGGGTGATTAGCCCGGATAAATCACAGGGGGGTGGCTCAGATTGCGTAACGCTTTGGTCGCCAGAGTCGGCGGCTGACCGAGGCATATCCGCTGTGATCTGGTGACGGAAGCCGATGGCTCTGGCGGCCAAATGGTTAGCAAGATGGGCTGCGTCACTGTGATTTTTCCGGGTTAGGAACCCCGGACCAGTTCAGACGCCTGCATTGGGGTGCTCGAAGCTGTGAAACCACCCGTCAAGAATGGCCTGAAACAGGGGGAGTTTGAATTCTGAGATTTCGAGGGGTGGATACGTATTTGACCTACCTGCGATGATGCCGTCCGCTCAATGACCATCGAATCCCGACTCCGCGATACCGTCGAAGCGCTCTGCTCCAGCGAGCGAAATACAGGAAATTGTCCGCAGGGTCTCCACCGGGCGGCCGACTTCCTGGAGTCGCGCTTCCGCGGGTTGGGATTTACCACTTCCCGTCAGGAATTCGAGGCGGATGGCGTCCCCTGCACGAATATCGAGGCTGTTTCGGCATCTTATGCCGGGCATGAGGCCCCGCACCTTGTGATCGGGGCGCACTACGACTCGGCCCAGGGCACGGTCGGGGCCGACGATAACGCCTCGGCGGTAGCCGTCCTGGTCGAGGTAGCCCGCATCCTCAAAGGCGATCCTTCCGTTTCCCGCATCCGGTTCGTCGCCTACGCCAACGAAGAACCGCCACATTTTGCCGGTCCGACGATGGGGAGCCAGGTCCATGCGCAGGCCTGCCGGTCGCGGGGTGATGCCATCGCGGGCATGATCTGCCTGGAAAGCCTCGGCGTGTTCACCAGCGAACCGGGCTCCCAGTCGCTCGGGCTGCTCGGGTTCTTCGACATCCCCGAGGAACTCGACCGCCTCTGCCGCCTGTGCGGCATCGACCCGACGGTCGGCAACTTCCTCGCGATCGTCGGCAACCAGCCCTCCCGGGATTTCCTGCGCTCGTTCGATTCGGCATTAAAGCGCGACGCACATCTCCCGGCGCTTTCGACCGATTTCATGGGAGACTTCCTGCGCCTCTCCGACCACCTCTCCTACTGGGACGAGGGGTATCCGGCGATCATGCTTACCGATACCGCCATGTGCCGGAACACCCACTACCATAAACCCACCGACACTCCCGAGAAATTGAATTATCCCGTCACGGCCCTGCTCGCAGAGCGGGTGGCTGAGGCGGCGGGAAAGCTGGCGGAGAGCCTCTCACTCTGACCGGATAACCCCCCATGCGAAAGCGCCCTTCCAGAGCCCGCCGAATCCCGTCCGCCGGAGCCGAGTTGCCGATTGCCGTCTCCCCGTCCGGTCGCCGGATCGGACCCGAAGGCATGCTTCCCGACCTGCCCCTGCCGAAGAAGGTCGTGGTCGGCCGGGATGCGCTGTGGGTGGACGGGTGGATGTTCCGGATTTTGCCCCTCGGCAAGAGGACGTTGTCCTGGTTCGCAAGCCAGGTTGGCGAGTGGTGCAAGAAAGACCCCAGCCCGGAGAACAAGGCCCAGGTCCTGGGTGTTGTCGAAGCTGTGGAGTCGCTCATTATGAAGGGACCGGACAAGGAAGACCCCAAGCAGGGGGAGTTCAAATTCTGATGAATAGGAATACATGTCCTATTCGCCATTCGCTTTGGCGAGAGCGCAGAGCGCCTGGTCGGCGGCGAAGTCGGGTTTCATGCTTCGGGTGATGACCGCGTTGAGGTAGGGGAATACGAAGCGGGCGGTTGACAGGAGTGTTTGGATCATCGAGCTGAAAAACTCTTGATCCAACTCGCAACTGACCAGGTCGGTGGAAGATGCCATGCAGATCTCCCCGTCATTGAAATCCATCCCCCAGAGTTTCCGTTTAAACGGGAAATTCATCCGGTGGAGAAACTCCCCTACCGCGTGACGGGTCAACTCGGGGACTCGCACGGGGATTCTCACGTAAACTACTGCACAATCGTCCGCCGTTCCGCCGCAGAGCACCGTCAATTCGGTGCTCGGGGTATTGACGTGGAAGGTGATTATGTCGTCCCCGTCATCGTAATCATATTTGCACTCCATCTCATCGAGCCACCGACGCATGACATCTGTTGGCTTACCTGATTTTGGGATATCTGTCTGTTCAGTGATCTGCCGGTCGTTGGTGTTCATGATTTTTACGAATTGCAGAATTAACATACCCGGTCGGCAGGGACATTTGTGGGGCCTTGTAAAATATTGTTTCGAAAACCTGAATATGCTCTCCCGGGCGCCGCAGCGTGGTTGATCCCCGCCTCCTCGACAATTCATGGGCATTCGGATATACGAAAGTCAGATGGCCGCCATCCACTCCCGCCGCAAACCTTCAAAAAAGGCAGGCGCTACCTGCACTAGGGAGCGCATGCTGCACACGCGACCTCCTCTGGATCGCATGCAGCAGATCTTTTCCCTCATCAAGTCCGGGGAGAGCCCGAACCGGCACCAGCTTGCTGCCGAGATCGAGGTGACGGTGAAGACGATCCAGCGCGACATTGATTTCATGCGCGACCGGCTTCGGCTTCCGATTTCCTTCGACCAATCCCTCGGCGGCTACACGTTCACCGAACCGGTTTCCAGCTTTCCCCTCATGGAACTCACGGAGGCGGAACTCGTCTCGGTCTTCGTCGCGCAGAAAGCCCTCGCTCAATACAAAGGAACCCCGTTCGAGGCTCCGCTGCGAAGCGCCTACGACAAGCTGTCCTCAAGTCTCAACAACCGGATGTCGGTATCGTGGAGCGATCTGGATGCCATGGTCTCGTTTCGGACGTTCGAGGTGACGCAGGGCGGGCTCGAAACATTTCAGGTCGTGGCGGAAGCCGTCCGGCGGAGCATTGAGGTGGCCTTCGAATACAGAAAGCTTGATGCCCGGCGGTTTGAAATCCGGCGAGTGCGTCCGTATCACCTGGCCTGCATCCACGACCAGTGGTATCTGATCGGGCATTGCCTCAAACGCCGGGCCATCCGAACGTTTCTTCTCGCCCGCATGCGGAAACCCTCTCCGACAGGAGTGGGCTTCGTGCGGCCAGTCGATTTCACGATCGAAGGCTTTCTCAAAAACAGCTTCGGAGTCTTCAATGCTGACGGGGACTATCCGGTAAGGCTCCAGTTCGACCGCTTCGGCTCACAGCTTGTCCGGGAACGCATCTGGCATCCAAGCCAGACGATTCAGGAGAAAAAGGGCGGGGGACTTGAACTGGGCATGCGGATCTCGTCGCTCACGGAGATTGAATCCTGGATTTTGAGCTGGGGCGAACACGTCCGCGTCATCGCCCCGCAGGAGTTGCGCACACGTATCGGGCGAAGGCTTCGGGTGGCGCTGGCGGCTATACCGCCCACGACTCAAGAACACTGTAAGTTGTCACTCAGGAAAAAAGCGAAGGATAAATAGTCATGCACGAGATCATATGTCCACACTGCAAGAAAGCATTCAAGATTGATGAAGCTGGTTACGCGGACATTCTTAAGCAGGTCCGCGACAACGCGTTCGAGAAGCAGTTGCGCGAGCGACTCGAGTGGGCGGAACAGGACAAGCAAAACGCCGTTGAGCTCGCGAAAACCAAAGTCACCAACGAGTTGGAAAAAGCAGCCGCAGTCAAGGATGCTGAGATCCAGGGATTGAAGGCTAGGCTCGATGCCGGTGGAGTCGAACAGAAGCTCGCCGTGGCCGAGGCGTTAAGCGCCTTGGAAAAAGAGCGTGACGCACTCACGAACGAGCTCAAGCAAGCACAGAACGCCAAGGATGCCGCCTCCGAGCTTGCCGAGGCGAGACTTGCGAAGGAACTTTTGGGAGCTGCCGTTACGAAAGACGCGGAAATTCTGGAACTGAAGGGCAGTCTTGAACGAGCGCAGCTTGAGATGCAACTAGCTGAGAAATCGCTCAAAGACAAGTATGAGACGCAGATCAAGGATCGTGATGATGCGATCGAACGCCTCCGGGACATGAAGGCTCGCCTGACAACAAAGATGGTCGGCGAAACTCTCGAGCAGCACTGCGAAACCGAGTTCAACCGCATTCGATCGACAGCGTTTCCGACTGCATATTTCGAAAAAGACAACGATGCTCGAGCGGGCAGCAAGGGCGACTATATCTTTCGCGACTCGGATGATGCTGGCACTGAGATCGTCTCAATCATGTTTGAAATGAAGAATGAAAATGACGAAACAGTTTCGAAAAAGAAAAACGAAGACTTTCTTAAAGAGCTAGACAAGGACCGAAATGAAAAGGGCTGTGAATACGCAGTTCTCGTTTCACTTCTTGAACCAGATAGCGAACTTTACAACTCTGGCATTATCGATGTGTCCCACCGCTATTGCAAAATGTATGTTGTCCGCCCGCAATTCTTCATCCCGATTATTACCCTACTACGAAACGCTGCCCAGAACTCCCTAAAATACAAAAAGGAACTCGCAATAGTGAAAGCGCAAAACATTGATATCACGAACTTCGAGGGCGAGCTTGAAGCGTTCAAAACAGGCTTCGCCAGAAATTACGAATTGGCGTCCAAGAAGTTTAAAGCAGCTATTGAGGAGATCGACAAAACCATCGACCACCTTCAGAAGACTAAAGATGCTCTGCTCGGTTCCGAAAACAACCTTCGTCTTGCCAACAATAAAGCTGATGAGTTGTCGGTGAAGAAATTGACTAAAGAAAACCCCACTATGGCAATGAAGTTCGCGGAGATCAATACAGATAATGCTTCAACTTCGTGACTGACTCTTGCCCCGATACCTGCAGGAGCGCGCGAAAGTTACCTCAGGACCTTCAGGGCAACTACGTTTTCAGGATCATCAGGATTTTATCCTCACTGGCGAGTGGGATGACATTTGCTGGTCCGTGCATCTGTGGGGATGCACCATCACAAGCGGATTGCGGGACGGTTGACCGACCGAACAGCACTCGTTTTAGTTTACCAAACGTCGAACTGCATGCCAGCAACATGCGATGGGAAAAATCCTAGAAATTGATGACGATAATCTGTTGTTCCTCGTCCCTCTCATCACTTTTTTCCGTATAACTGCTACCGACTCCATAAGCGAATTGAAGCATGGTATGGGCGCCGTGAACTGCCACCTCATCCTCGTCGTCAAAGTATTTTAAAGCTTCTATGAGTTTCCTTTTTGTAAGTTTTTCCATTTTAAAAAAGTGCCTTCTTAAGCATGTAACAAAGCTAATTTCAGTTTCAAACACATTATTTGTTCCTTGAAAGAAATGGGGATCTCATGGATTGCACGATATTGCCGAAGAAGGCAGGGCGACGCTGCTTTGACCTCACGGTGCTATCGCAACAGTAGCACTCAACACTGGAACCCAACGATCCAATGAAAAGCTTTCCGCCTGAGATATTACCAGGAATTCCGTCAATGGTAAGAAATTGAGAGGGAAACATGAATGCACAAGAGTTTTAAGATTGAGTGTCATCTCCCCGTTCATCACTCAAAGCGTAAGGGTGTTCGGAAGGCAAATGCCAAGTTCCCGGAACCGTGCATTAATTAGTGCCATTGCAATCTCATCAAAGCCCGATTTCTTACTGTTGGATATACCAAACCGTTTATAGGATTTTATCAAGTCTGCCTCATCATTCTCGCTTGCAATTTCCTCTAGGCACTTTCCGTTCAAGAAAAGCGAGCAGCCATACAGGCCCGAAGTATCGTCATAATATAAATACGCGACTTTTGTTTTGAGCTTCTTGGAGACAATGGTTGGGATCTCATCGAATAAACCGCAATAGGCGACCACCCAGTTTCCCGAGTCAATTTCGTCAATTACCGCGACCGCATCAAGTAGGCATGCGTCATTTTTAAGAATCTTTTGGCATCCAACAAGCGCACGTTGCTTTTTATCTGCGCATTCTACTGCCATAATGCCTCCTTTGATCCATGCGTAAACTTCACCCGGGCACCCCGGCTCTGACGTTTTCGGTTTATGGAGACTTTTCAGTTTTGCTGCCAGACTTTTCGGAATCTGTTTTAGACTTTTACCCTCAACGGCGAAATTGAAGACGGTTTTTCCGTTTGCTGCCTTGATGAGGAGCACGTTCTCGCTGAGGAATTCTTCAGGGATTTGATCCAAATGTTTTGCATAAGCGGCAATATGCAATGGAGTCATGCCTTTACACCACACCTGTCCAGCGCATTTATGAGAAAGAAGTTCGATTGTCAGAAAGTGCGTGGGGATCTGTGATAGCGAGCCATGCAGAGCCGCGATGTGGAAAACGTTTCGGCCAAAATCGTCGATGGTCAAGAGGTTCTCAAGGGTGAGAAGCTTTTCGGGAATTCTGTTTAGCGTTCTTGCCGCAGCCGCATAGTGAAATCTGTTCGACCCTTCCTGAGTTGTGTTTTTCAAAAGCATGTTTTCAGATGTGAGCAGGTCGGCAGGAAGTTGATCAAGATGTCCGCCATCAACAGCTCCGGCCATTCCGTCGTTGCCCGGATATTGATTAGAAATCAGAGCCTTAGCTGAAAGAAATGAGCGTGGAAACTGCTTTAGATTTCCGCTTGACGCTGCTTGCCATGCAACGGTTTTTTTATTACTGCCTGCTGTTAGCAGGTGCTCCTCAGTAAGAACTTCAATGGGTATTTTGTCTATGCATCCATTTTCGGCAGCCTTAAACAGAATGGTAGTTTCGACAAGTTCGTGCTGACGCTTTAGGCTTTCTATTGAAAAAAACTTTAACGGCAGGCTATCAATATAACCCGACTCGATGGCAATCTCGAAAACCGTCATATCATCGTCGTTTCTTTCGCAGAGGCTTTCAATCGTTAAAATGCTAGCATCAACCTTCTTGAGATTCCCCTTTCTGGCAATCTCGTGCAGATCAAGCGGCTTTTTTTTATTCGTGTTAGGCATATTGCGCTTTTATATTTTGTTACTTAGATACTTCATTTTTTCAACAAATCCCCAGACCTCTGATCTCTCAATAAGAACGAAAGTTCCTTCGAAAACATCCGAAGCATCCGAAGCATCAACGAAATCGTATCCAATATACATGGCCACATACTTTGGAAATAGAACTGTGTTGATAAAGTCGCATATCTCATTAGGCACAACCACATAGTTTGTCCACTCGTCACCAACCGAAGGCTGAGCTGTAAGAATCCGCGCCTGCCCGCCACAGACAGCTACATCAGCCCCATCGAGATCAACATCAATCCAGTAATTGTGATAAGAGAAATCTACATCTGAAGCGGCTGGGCTAACCTCGCAATATTTAAGTGCCTCCTCAATCCATTCCTTAACCCATTCTTGCCCTCCCCCATGATCTTGAAAAATCGTTTCTCTGAGATCGTAACAATAGTGAGCCGCCCACGCACCCATTCGAACGTATGCGTTTGCGATTCCGCCCTCATTGCAAACTGCTGGTGTTCGTTCAGTTCTAATATACAAACCGCGATCCGGCTTCGACGGATTTTTAAAGCATTCAATAACGAGGCGACGATGAGAGTCGTCAATGATATCGCGAGCGCCGGATATATAGTTTTTAAGTTCTTTTTTGCAAGCCCTGATTCGACTAACGAACCTATTTTCTGGGGTCACTAGCTGCACCGGCAGATCCTCAGCAATTTTGTTTCTAAGAATATCAAAATCATTGATATCACTTTGGGTGCCGACCAACTCTGATGATTTTCTTTTGCCGTTGATTGCTTTTTTTGCAGCTTTGATTTGTTTTGGCACTTCTTCTGCTTGACAAATGCATTCTCGATCAACCCAAGGGAATAAATCTGCAAATGCCAGTGCTTCTTCATCGCTGAGTTCGTCAAGCACCAATCGATTAAAAATAAATCCAGCCTTTTTCTCGTTCAATAGGTTGATATTAGCAACAGATATGTTGCGCACCAACACCAAGCAATTCTTTTCAGATAAGAGTAGTTGGATTGTTTCCTTTTCCATTTTTGCACGACCGTTTATGATAAATCGCACTTCGTTAATGTGTTTTGCGTTCACAAGTATTTTCGCGGTCTGAAGGGAAAGTTCCTCCAATTCTTTCAATGCAATCCCGCCTACCGGACTTGTGGGCGCGTTTGACTGCACCATTAGTTGAGCGCTCTTCTTGCTTAATTGGAGCAAACCAATCTCAAATTGCACACCTGAAGCAACAAGGCAAGCAAGCAACTCGTCCGATATTTCCGCGATATTGCTTAAATACATGCGATGGTATACATCCCACCGTCGCCAGCGCCTGATTAATTCATTTAAGCCATCTAGAGTGAGTTCCGTATACGATTCTACCTCATTTAATATGTCCCATCGTTCGTCATCAGACCCTGGTTTCTTTGTTAAAAAACCTTTAACTGCTTCTTTTGTTAGTACTTTATTTGAGTTCATTTTTGCGGTTTAGTGTTTGTTTGTATTTGTGCGCGGCATATTGGTGTTTTATGGTTCTAATGCTATAGTGGCATAGAGACATTTATTGTCCCTGCAGAGATCTTTTTGATAATCTGCTTCGGTGCTGCTCGCGTCTCATGAACATTGAACCAGTTTCCCTTGGGTGCAGTAGTGAATCCACGCCGAGCGCACCTCGTGCCCGTGTGCGGCAAGGGCGTCCCGGTAGGCGGCGATCTGACCTGAGTATCCAGCTGCATTTTGTTCCAGATCGGGCCCGCGGTACGATTTATGGTCGATCAGCACTGCCCCCTCTTTCGTCAGGAGGACAAGATCCATATTGCCCGCAATGCGTTGACCTTTCGTGTTCCAGTGACTGAAGGGGACTTCAACCAGAATTTCCTGTGGCTGGAATTTGGCTGTGATAAAGTCGTGGAAAGTTGAAGCGGCGGCAGTGATCTCCCCCGCATCGGCCTCTACCCCATGTGCTTTTAGGATTTTTTCTGTGCGGGCCAGGAGGTCCGTCTGATGAATGAGACAAGCTGCCAAGACAGCATGGATGGCATCGCCGACGGCTCGGTCATTGTTTCCTGAACCGATATGGATCACCGCCTTGTAGGAGAGCTGCTCCGCTCCATGTGGCTGAGCGACCGGCGCAAGTTTGGATGGCGTGAGGTCTGCCGGAGGGAATTGTTTCGGGGACTGCGGCTCGGGAAACCATTTTACAGTGAGTGCAGGGTTCGCAGTTGCTGCCGATTCGATCGGGGTGAGACAGCGAACTTTGCGCCGAATCCCGCCCACTTTGTCTTCGGATGGAGTTTTTTGGGGAAGATCGAACATCCCGCATTTCACGCCCTCCGGTAGCCAAGGAATCATGCCGCCAGCCTGTGGGAAGACCAGGAGGTCTCGGCCTCGGGTCATCGCAACATACTGGAGTCGGGATTGCTCGCATTCCGCCTCCTCCGCGGCGGTTTTGCCGATAGGGGATGCATCGGCTTTTTGATACAAAGGCACATCCTTGGTCTGCTGCCCGAACGGATAGGGCCAGAATCGAAGCCGGCGGCCGTCGAGCGGCCTGTCGGGATCGAACGATCCAGCTGGGACGACGGCCGGACTATTCCAGATACGAGGGCGGGGTTCGTCGTCAAGGTCTAGGCAGATCACGACCGGCCACTCCAAGCCTTTCGATCCGTGCCAGGTCAGGATTTGAACGGCATCTGCGCTCTCATCAAACGCGCTGGCATCCTGCCCGGAGGATTCGAGAGAACCACACCAGAGCAAAAACCCTGCATGGCTGGCAGCGGATCCAGCCGAGAGGCTCTCGTATTCGGCGGCAAGGCCACGGAGGGCTTCTAGGTTTGATCGGCGGTTGGCGGCGCATTCCGCCCCCCATTGGGAGGCGATGCCGGAAATGTCGCCGTGGATCAGCACGGCATCCAGCAGCTCCGCAGGGGTCAGAAGAGATATGCGCTCCCGCAGCGACGCGATGCCGGAAAGCACCCGGCTTTTGAGCCCTCCATCGATCCCCCAGAGCCCGGAAGGTTTATCTTTGAGCCACGCCAGCCTGTCTTCGAGCCAGTCTTCGATGGCACGGCAGGTCTCGAGCGAAAGGATCTCTGCCGTGGCAACCGAGTCGTTGTTATCGTTCAGCCAGCGAAGGCAGGCGAGTGCAAGCACTGCTTCCGGCGTCGAAAGGAGCCCTGTGGTCTCCCGGGCAGTGGGAACCCCATTGGCAATAAGCCGCGATGCAAGGGCAGACGCTTTGCTGTTGCTGTAGCAGAGCACGGCAATATCACCCCACCTTACAGGACGGAGCACCTCGACCTTGTCACGCTGCTTTGTCTTGTCGCTCACAAGCATCCCCGAGTCCTTGAGTTCGCGGATTCCACGCACGATGCAATCGTCGGCCTGGGCGGCTCTCACGGCTGCCGGGGCGCCTTTTTTAGTGAAGAGGCCATTAGAAAGAGACCACACTTCGATGGACGGAGACATTCCGTTCTGCTCCTCGCGGTAGGCTTTCAGCCGTACTTCATTGACTTTCATCCCATGGGTCTTCTTAAAGACATCCGGGAACAGCCCGTTGAAGAAGTCCACGAGTTGCGGACGGTGGCGGCGGGATTCGCTGAGCGTTTCGCCTTTGTCGAACTTCGCCTCGGCGGCGCGCATCAGCGCGGGGTCGGCGCCCCGGAACCCGTAGATGGCCTGCTTGGTATCGCCAACCCAGTGGGAGACCTTCACCAAGCCAGCCAGACGAACGAAGAGCGCCAACTGGATCGGGCTTGTGTCCTGAAATTCGTCCACAACCAGGAGGTCGAATTCCGCTCGGATGCAGTCTTGCACGGGAACACGGTCCAGGAGGGCGAGAGTGAGCGTCTCCAGGTCGGTGTAGTCGAGCGCACCCCGTGCCTTCTTGCGATCTTGGTAGGAATCCATCGCGGCAGCGGCAAGGTCGAAAATACAGGCGATGTATTGCTCGATGTCCGCATGCAGTTGCGGGTGCCGGTCGTACTCCGCGGCGGCTTGGTTAATCGGGAGAATATCGCCCTGGCTGGCCTTTGCCGCAGAGATTTTTGAGAGTTTGCACCAGTCCGACCATCTGAGGTTTCCTCCGCGCAGGTCCGCAAGCGCTTGCTGGAGGGTCGTAACGCAGTCTGCCGTTTTAGCTGTGTCGTCTTCGTTGAGGGGAATGTTCTTGATCGCGGCTTCAATGGCGGCCATGAGCTGCATTTCCAGATCCGTTTGCGATGTGGAGGGCAGAAGTCCAACGATCTCCGCGAGACTTTCGGCTGCCATTTGCTTAAAGCGCGAGGGGGCAATGTCATTCGAGCGGGCGGCAGAAATCACCTCCCGGATCTGATCCCGCCATTGGGACTGGAAAGTTCGCGAATTGACCTGTCCCAGGCGGCGGCAAAGGCGCTCCATTTTGCCGATCTCGTCGAGGCTTGAGCACTGCTCGATGGATTCGCTCAGCAGGATCTTTTCGAACGTCTCATCCAGAATGCGCAGGCGGGGGGAAATTCCGGCCTCGAAGGCGAACCTCTCCACGATGCGTGCGCAGACCGAGTGGACGGTTCCGACGAGGGCCTCCTCGACCCGCATGGCCTCCTCGTGGTGTCCCTCTTTGAGTAATCGTGAACGAATCCTCTCCTTCAGCTCCGTGGCCGCTTTTTTCGTGAACGTCGTGGCGATGAAGGCGCCCGGACGACATTTTATCAAATCATCGGGACGACATTTTTCTCTGGGGATTCCCTTGGTCAGCGCCTCGGTGATGATCGTGCAAAGGTGGTAGGTTTTCCCCGTTCCTGCCCCGGCGCTGGTGATGGCGATGTTCATTGGGTGATCTCCCAACCCGTGAGGAATTTAAAGTCGTCATACCGGGGAGCGGATGGATCGGAGGTCCATGCATCGATCGGCGGCAACGAGGAGGGGCATCCGGTCGTACCGTCCGTCGGATCAGTCCCCGTGGTGGGAATTTCCACCCACCCGGAGTCGAGTTGCTTCCGTCTCCAGCGCCAAACTTCAAGGAAGTCGCTCCACATGGCTTCCGGACCGGGGGAGGCGCTGGAACACATAACCGCGACGGCGTCAGGAAAGAATGTCTGGTCCTGGGCAAGGAAGCTCCCGCTACGAAGAATGTAGTAGGCGACAGCAGGCCACGCGCCGCCCGATGTTTCGCTGACGAGCTTCCCATACGCCGCGAGCTGCAGAGCCGTGTTGGTTTCGAGTTCTTTGCGCTTGGGTTTTCCCTGACCGAATTTCAAATCCACAACGGCTGTCTTCCCATGGCGATTTATGATATTAAGATCGATGATGCCTCCGAGCATCGTGCTCTCAAACGGGACCGGCTCCATGCGGACATCGGCCTCGGCAGAGACGGCGTCCGCCCTTTTCATGTGCCCAACGAGATCCCAGATGGCCCGGCGGGCATCTCCCAGCAGCCGCTGCCCATCAGTTTGGCAGCCTGGCATCAGGAAGTTTGCGCCCTCGGTTTGAAGAAGCTGGGGCCAGATGGAATCGAGCCATCTGTCGAACTCGGAATTTGTGGCCGAGATCCATTTCATCGAGCATCCGGGTTCGAGCATCCGCTCGACGACCCGATGCAGGAGGTTACCCCGCTGGGCCAAAAGGTTGATTTCTTTGAGCGATCCCCTCCGCAGCTTCGCCTTGTAGTGGAAGACCCACTCAAATGGACGGAGAGCGAATTTGGATAGACTCGAATACGACTCTTCCTGGCGTGAGCTGAGCAAGGTGGGGTCGGAGATGTTGACCCACCGTTTTTTCGAAGGGAGCGGCTGAACAGGCCGTTCGACTTTGATGAGGGGGAATTCCTCCTTGTCGAGATCGAGACTGGGGAGCGGTCCGAGCTTGGCCTCAAGCGTGGTGTAGAGCGGATGCCTCTCCACGGGTTCGCTGCCTCGCACCCTCGGCCAGAGAAGGACAATTTGCGTGCGTGCGGCGAGAAACGGGCGCCCTGCGCAGGCACGCGCCAAGGCGAGATCATTTTCGGGCATCGGGAGCAGGACGCCGATTTTTTCCAAGTGTTTTAACTCCTCCAAGCTCCAGCGCTTCGACAGGCGGGGCTCCTTCTGCTCAAATCCCCACCACAGGATGGAGTCGATTGCCTCAATCGCAGCCCCCGCATCCGGGAGGAAGCGGGGCGCGCCGAGTTCTGCAATGCGATCTCCTACGAGCGTACCGGAACCGGAGACCTGCTCCAGAATCAAGGACAGCTCCTCGGGAGAGACGATGGGGATTTCCGTGATGATGCCGGAAAACTCGGCGGCTGTCGAAGCCAGTGACGCGAAGTGCCGGGATTGGGATTCGTCCTCAGTTATCGAGGCGCGCTTGCGAGCCCAGATTTCGACCTGTCGGGCCGTTTCCGCTAGTGCTGACCCCGGCGCGCCGCCCGAACGAGGGAAACGCTCGACAAATATCCAGCGCTTCAGGTCACTTTCGATGCGCGAGAGCTTTTCCGCAATTTCATCCGGGCTCAGATTTTCGTCATTTCGTATCCTCTCCCGGCACTTGTCAATGGACTCGTGCCACTTGACGGAACCGATCCCGGGGCGGTCGGCAATGGATTCAGACAAGTGCATGCGAAGCGCACGGCTGACCGGACAAACCGGGTGCGAGAGGAACTGGAGCAGCCTGGAGGGATCTGGGGGCTCCCATCTCATTTCCAGCGCCAGCCCGAGCACCTGCGCGGCCGGCCGTAACGGCGATGCCGAGTCCAGAGCGGGTGCGGCGGCTTGGCTGATATTTAGGACATCGGCCATGGGTCCGGCGGATGCAGTCGCCAGCAAAGTTGGCCTTTCCTCGCGCTGCAGGATCTGAGCTGCCGCATGAGCCAGCGTTATTTCAGAAAAGGCGGTAGCAAAAATGACCGAGTCGTCTCCCTCGCGCCAGCTCTTGCCTGAAATGTCGCGCCCGCAAAGGTAATCTTGCACAAGGCGCAAGTTCGTGGCCGGGCCGGCAAGCTCGGAGTCGGGCACGCAGGAAAATGTGGCTCCGAGCTTTTCAAGCAGGCAGCGGAGTCGCAGCGGCAGATACACGGCAGGCTCAACGCATTGGATTTCCGAAATTTGCGGAGATTTGGTTGCGATCTCCACGCAGATCGCTTCCATCCGGTCGGGCAGTCCGGGTGGGAAGCTCGCAATCTTTTCAGCGGCAGACAGGTCCTGGAGCCGCGGCAGGGAGGAGTCAACCCCGTCCCATCCGGCCATTCGCAGTTCGTCGCGCATGCTGAGCAGGTTTGCCGCCGTGCCCCAACGATCAACCTTCAGAGATTCAGAAAAAAAACGGGGGGCAGCGGCCGAGGTTTTCTCCAGCGCACCCAAATACCGGTGCAGCCGCGTCGCAGCTCCAGTCGATTCGGCTGCCAGCCCGAGTCGCAGCTCAAGAGCTTCGACCAGCCCCATCGGTCCGCAATACATATGGTTGAAGACCGGGACAGATGGGCGGAAGCCGTCAAGGGAGAGGCCGAAGGTGATCTTCATTCGCGGGTGGATAGTCGGAGTCGCGGCGACTCCGAGAACTCCACCTATAGGAACGATTCTATCCCGACAAGCCCGCAGACGAAAGGGCTCGAAAACATGAGGGGGGTTGTGATCTATGTCAGATTTTTTTAGAGGGGAGACTATAAATGTCTCTCCAGCACAGTAAGACTCGTTTCGATGCACTACCCTCTCGGATCATTCCCACAGTTTGGCTACCAGGCGAGCCGCGCAGATGAGCGCAGGGAGCGCGCCATCGCAAACTCGATTGCGACAAGAAAGGCCAACGCATTTTACCATCTCCGTATTGAAGCCGCATTTTTCAATCTGCTCCTCACCTCGTATGACACAATGACGCCGCTGAACGCGGAGGGGGAAGTGCTCGTCCGGGATTTTGAGTTTCGCATGGCCCGCATCCGCAGGAAGTTGGAATCCGGGAAGCGGGTTTACTTCAAGTATCTCGCGGAAACCCTCGTGCTATTTTGTGACATCTGCGGGATCAATCCCGAGTTGAAGGAGATGAGCAATGATGCCCTCATGATTCTGGTTCACAGCCTTGGCGCGAAAAATCTCGAGTAGCCGGGGCCAACGGGAGAGAGCGATAAGATGAGTGGCAATCCTGACATCGACTTCGCAGTGGACTTGCTGCGCAGGGCGGAATCCGTCGTGATCTTCACCGGGGCCGGTATGAGCCAGGAATCTGGCATCCCGACATTTCGCGATGCCCTGGAGGGGATCTGGGAGAACTTCTCGCCGGAAGACCTCGCCACCCCGGAGGCGTTCGAGCGCGATCCGGACCGGGTTCGGGAATTTTACGAATACCGCCGAGAGTTCGTGCGGAAGGCCAAGCCGAACGCCGGTCACCAAGCCATCGCCGAGATGGAGGAGATTTTTCCGGAGGTCATCGTCATCACCCAGAACGTGGACTCCCTCCACGAGGCGGCGGGAAGCACGACCGTCATCAACCTGCATGGAGGAATCCTCTCCAACCGGTGCCACCGGGGATGTCCGGGGACCCAGCCGGGATCAAAAACGACTTGCCCCACCTGCGGCAGCGATTCCCTCCGGCCCAACGTGGTCTGGTTTGGAGAGCCCCTCGATCCGATCCTCATGTCGAGGGCAAGGATCAGCGTGAATTGCGCCAGCGTCCTCCTGGTCGTCGGCACGAGCGGGGTGGTCTATCGGGCAGCCGGGCTGGTCGATCTGGCCGTGGAAAAAAGGATCCCGGTCATCGAAATCAATCCGGGCGAAACGCCATTCTCCAAGTTTGCGTCAGTGTTTCTGCCGACCACGGCCGCAGTTGCTCTGCCGGAGATTGTTCGAAGGATCCGAAAGGGGCCACAGGGATGAAGTGATTTCCTGGGGGGGTGGGCACGTATTTGTCCTACTGACCCTGCTACCTTCCTCGCATGACAGCGATTCCCACATCCCATGGCGAGGTCACCATTCAGGCTCCCTCCCCGGTGCTCTTGCGAAATCTTCGGGCACTGCTCCCCTTTGGGGCCTGCCTGCTTTCTGACCCGGACCCCGACCCGTTATACGCCATCATCATGCAGTGCGACGACAAGGAGGTTCTTTGCATCAAGCAGGAGCCACTGGAATGCGATCGCGAGGCGGCTACGCGATGGATGGAAATTCAGCATGGAATTTGTGTTGACGCGCTTGCCCGGTTTAAAGCCGAGGGGTTCAGCGGGGCCTACCTGCCGGCTCCCTACCTGCGGCAGCGCGACAGCGGGCTCTGGGAGTCGGGAATTTCACATTTCATTTTCCCGTCACCATCTGGAATGGAGGCTCAGGAATTCCCGTATGACCCCGCGTTTGACGACCATTTTGGTCACGGTGCCACGATCATGCTCAAACGCTTTCTCACCCACTTCAAAGGCGCCTTCCTCGCCTCAGGCCTCACCTCGCCTCAGTATTTTTCCCTGCACATCCGGCCGCGCCTCCACCTGCAATCCCTCGCGATGTATTTCCTGTGCGTCGGTCCGCATGTGATCTGCCTCCGCGAAAACCTCCGCGCCGAAGAGGACCCGGCCTGGACGATCCTCGCTGGCCAGGGGATAAAAACCGTCTTCCACATGCCCTGCGTCCCGATGGCGATCAAAGAGGCGGACCTCGCCGTCACGAAGTATGCGCCGCCCTCCGAGTAGATGCGAGACAGCAACACCAGCCCCCACGGCCGCCAGCGAAAAACTTGACCCTAAAAACACGACGTCCCGCCCAAAATTCCACCGGATTCTTTAATAAATTGCCAGCCTACCCCCGCGGATGTCCTACCCCGACTGGTAAGATGCTGGCCTTATGAGCATCCATGAAATACTGACCGCCTCATCCGGGCACCAACGGGAAACCACAGAAGCCGCCAATAACGATCCCCTGGCCCTGTTCCCGAAACGTTGGGGAACTCTGCCCGTCAAATCCCTGCTCTGCACCGTGCCAGAGTTGCTGACTTTGGCACCCCGGTTTCAGAGGAAAACTCCCGATGATCTGCTCGGGCAAAACCAACATTTTGATGTGATCGTGCGATGCGGGGAATCCGGCCAGAAACCGATCCCGGTTGGCATGGTCTCCCCGCGATACAGACTTTTCCAGCACCAGGAGGTCATTCAGAGGGTTCATCAGTCGCTTTCCGAGTTGGGAATCCACGACGTGCCGGTCCGGGCGATGGTCACCACCGAATGGGAGCGCGTGTTCCTGTGTTTTGATCTTGGTGGACTCCTCACGACCTCTCCGGATGGATATCCGGTCAGTCTTCAACTGTGGGTGCGTAATTCCATGGATGGAAGCGCGGCCATGCGCATGGACCTCGGGTGGTTGCGACTGGTCTGCAGCAACGGCATGGTTGTTGGCCGCAGCCTCGGCCGTTCCCGCGTCACCCATGCCGCGAATTCCAGCATTGATGAGGCCTTTCACCCGATTGAGCAGGGCATGGTCACAGCAAAATCCGAGGCTCAAACCATGGGCAAATGGGCAGGCACGAAAGTTCATGAAATTGATCTCATTGAATGGGCGGACGGACATTTGTCCAAAATGTGGGGACCAATCACAGCAGCAAGGGTGCTCCACATCTGGAAAACCGGCCTGGAAGCCAGGCCCAATCCGCCATTTGTGAAATGCCCCGCAAGTCGAAGGACCCTTGAGGCCACAACCCCCGTTCCCGGCGCCCCTGCAAAATCAAAATCCCTCTACGACCTCCTTCAAATCCTGAGTTGGATCGCCTCCCGCCGGTCGGACTTTTCAGAAACCCAGGCCGCCCAACTTGAAATTGGCCGCCTCCTCACTCCCCTTTTGAAAATTTGCGGGTAGAAATCGGAATGCTGCCGGAGTCACAGGATATCTGAAAACCGGACGATTGCCGGGATCCGATCTCCCAGATCGACGAAACCGGCATCTACAAGCAGGTGACCGATCAATGCCTTCTCCTCGCGATCCCCTGCGACGGCGGAGACTACAATTCCCACGTCGTCCGCTGCCGCCCCTCAAGCATCCGAGCGGCCAGCCAGGCGCTTGCACTCCTCTTTGGACAGTTTGTGAAACAAGGCCGGAAGTAGCTCGGTCAACTATCCCGGCCCCGACCGCTCGGTCCGCCTCGCCCAGCTCCGCAAGGGCAAGGCCGTCCCCCGCCGCTACCGCAACCGGCGCATCGGCGATTTCCTCAAGGAACTCGAGATCACCGAGGGCCGTTCCACAGGCATCCCGAAGATCCTCCGGGCGATGAAGAAAAATGGCTCGCCTCCGCCGCAATTTGAGTTCGACGACGAGCATTCCTATTTTCTCCTCCGCCTGCCGGTTCATTCCAAGGAAAGCCTTGCTGCAAAGCCCGAAGAGGCAGTCACAGGGCAAGTCACCGATCAAGTCACAGGGCAAGTCACAGGGCAAGTGAACACGCTGCTTTTGGCGATAAAGGGGGGCGACTGGAGTCGGAAGGAACTCATGGATGCACTCCAACTTCGCGGACGAGACAACTTCGAGAAACTGTATCTCCTTCCGGCGTTGATCCTAAAACCGGGAACTGCCCGCGAATCACGCCAATTAACGCGAATAAAATCAGGAAGTTAGAAACTAACAGGCACTCACCCCCAAGGTGAGTCATGCATTTTTCTTAAGTTGCTGTCATTCGCGTCGTTTCGCGTGATTCGCGGGCCTCTATTTCTGCTTTTAGGTTGATGGGTGCCCTTATCGAGCGAACCATCCCCGACAAGCCGAACAGTCGTCTTCAAAATATCGCCTGACCGCGAAGGGCAAGGCGGTTTTGGAAAGTCAGCGGAAATGAGCAGCCCACAAATCTCAGATTACTGCTGAAACACGTTTTCCGATGCCCTCCTTGCCCCCTGCAAACAATAGAACCTGGAGTTGATGAGTGCGGCCACCATGAGATAGGCTGGCTCAGTGGCCGAGCAATCCGAACACCAGTATCTGGACGAAGTTCTTCCGGGATTTTCTGAAGCGCGACTCTTGATCAAGACAGCCGGGGATTCGGTCAAACCGCTTGGATTCCTCGGCGACAAGTATGAGTTTTACCGCTTCGCCAACCGCTACCGGATGGCGGTCCGGTTTGCCGGCATCCAACTCGAAGGTTTCGGAGAAAATACCGAGCGCGGGTATTCCGCCCTGACGCGCACATTCTTCGCCTGGTCGGGCTTCGAGCGCTACACCGACCTCGCCGGGATCCACTGCCCGTATGCCTCGTTCTTCGCCTATGTCCCGAAAATTGAGCTGAGCAAGCTCGCAAACCTGATCGACCGGGCCGACCCCGACTACAAACTCTTCGACCACCTCCGGTCCCAATCCCTCCCCCCAAACCAGGATCAACTCGACCGGTTCCGCTCCGGCGACCGGCGGGACGTCGTCTTCTACGCCTCGGCCATCCGCCACATATACGTCCACGGCCACCTCACCGCCCACCCGAACGGATGCACGAGCGAAAACGTCGAGACAATCTGCCATGCGATCAGCGATTTTCTACTCTCTGGAATCCGGGATGATTTTGCACGCAGGCTGAAGCTGGCGAAGGCGTCTGTTCATGCTTGAGAGGCACGTCCGGAAAGGCTGAGATAGCGACGTGGAAGTCGCCTCCCAAGTCGCCTCCCAAGTCGCCTCCCAAGTCGCCACGCAAGTCACCACGCAAGTCACCACGCAAGTCACCACGCAAGTCACCACGCAAGTCACCACGCAAGTCGCCGGACAAGTCGCCGGACAAGTCGCCGGACAAGTCCCAGGTGAAGTCACAGGTGAAGTCACAGGTGAAGTCACAGACCAACCACGGCTAGAGTCACGGCTAGAGTCGTCCGAACAAGTGGGCCGATCAAGTCCCCCGCGAAGTCGCAGGGCAAGTCGCAGGGCAAGTCGCAGGGCAAGTGAAAACGCAGCTTTGTGGGGTCTTCAGGCGCGGTTTAAAAAATGAGCGCGATATATTTCCTGTTTCGCAAGAGATACATTTTTCTGGAACACTTGTTGCGAACAGTCCCATGGATCTAGAATCTCAAGAAAGCTACTGGCTCGGTAAACTGGCGAACTTGAATGTTGCCCGCACCCGTGAGCGCGGCATCGCGCCGCACAAGCCACTGCTGATCCTCAGCTTGATCGACCTGATCGAAGCCGGTGAGATCGGGGACCGATGGGTTCTCTACAATGCCCGCCTCGTCACTCAGTTCAGCAACTACTGGGACCTCGTTCTGGACCGGCAACGAAACCGACCTGATATCGCCATGCCGTTCAATGCTCTCGGCGGAGAACGCGATGCGATCTGGGAGCGATTCGACGATAATGGCGGCCCGTCAAAGTCGAAACTCACTACGCGCCGATGTCTGCTCGATTCCAGCCTTTTTGACTGTCTGGGTGATGCGGATTTTCGCCGCATCGCCCGTCGCACCCTCATTGCCAGCTATTTTCCCCCAGACGAGCAAGCGGCCCTCTGCGAACGCCTTCGCCTTCCGGTTCCCGATACCGCTGAGATGGTTGAGTTCGCAATGAATCGCGAGGCATTCAAGGCAAGCCAAAAGAAAGGCCGCGACAGCCGATTCAAGAACGAGGTCGGTCCTGGCTATCAGTTCACCTGCGCCCTCACAGGCTACCGGCTCCACACAACGGAAGGCTACATCGTCCAGGCCGCCCACATTCACCAGCATTCTGTGAGCGCAAACGATGATCCTCGTAACGGTCTTGCGCTCACACCCGACGCGCACTGGATGTTCGATGCCGGACTCTGGACGGCGTTTCCTGCGGGAGACGATCTCATCATCCGCGTCGGCATCGGCCGGTTCGAAGAATTCTCACCACACGGCCGCCTCCTTGCGGCCTTTCACAAAATCCCACTGCACTTCCACAAGGATGCCCGCCTCCGCCCGGATCCGAAGCATTTCGAGTGGCATCGGAAAAAGCATGGATTTTGAAGGTAGCGGGGCTGCTGGTCCGTTGCCCCCGCATGGGAATTAAATCCCGCGTGAATCAGCACGGCCAGCGCACCACGTCGGCAGGGATTCGCCGACCCATGTAAAAGCCAACCGGCTCCCAGCACGGGTAAACGCCATGTAAAGTCGCCGGGTATTATCGCGCTCCAGTTCGCGCCGGTGATCGTCCTTCAGGTTGAAATTGTTTTCGGCATCCAGCAAATCCGCGCACCCCAGAAGAAAAACGATTGGAGACTCAAGACCTGTTGCTGCATTGATGCCGCAGACACGGATCATTCTCTCGGTCCCCGGCTCGCGGGCATCGCGCACCCGATCCTCGCCGAACCGCTTTGCAAAGGATTCGAGAGCCTGTGCCACGCGGAATTCCCCGGCGACAAGCACCAGAACATTTCCAGCGTCCCCGCCGTCATCGAGATAGGCTGCCACCTCATTCACCACACGGGCGGTTTCGTCCTGACGGCTCCCGACCAGTATGGCGGCGGGAGCTTCGCCCTCAGCGGCGGATGCCATCTCCTCCTCTTCCGGAAGATTGAGATCCGGAAGGTCTTCATCCGCGATGCGGAACCGGTAAAAGTTTGCGGCGAATTCCAGAATCCGCCGTGTGCTCCGATATGAGCGATGCAGCTTTGTCGAGCGCCCCCGCAAATCCAGCCCACAGGCTACCCACGACTGGCGTCGCTTCAGGAATCCCTGCGTTGGATCTGCGGCGAGAAGTATCCGTCCGATCCCGGGACGCAGCGCCTGCCGGATAGTGTAGAACCAGACCGGAGCAAAAAACTGCGCCTCGTCGATGTAGATAAAGTCAAAAGCCGGAAGATTGATTTGCCCCGCTTCAACCGCGTGCCAAAGTCTGAGCGCAAGGCCGGACCAATCCTCCCGGCCTTCCTCGTCCAGCGACGCGCGATACTGGCGGAATGTCTTGAAAACCTTGCGTCGGGCGTCCTCTCCAAGTCGCACGATGCGCCCGCTTCGCTCGGCATCCAAGTAGCGCGACTCATCATCCAGAGCCCGGTCTTGCATCCAGTCGATTTCGTCACGCAAAAACTCGACTTGGGTTTCGGTGAGGTCGCCCCAGATTTCTTGCGCGATGGCCCGAATCCGCCGATCCCGGTCCTGATACTGCAGAATATCCGGGAAGGGTTCACGCGCTGGGAACAGAGAGCGGGCCCACGAGAAAAACGTATGCCATTGGACATTTTTCGGACGCCCGAGATCTCCGAAACGCGATTCCAGCTCCATTTTCAGCGCCTTGTTATGAGTCAAAACCAGCGCGTGGCTTTGGGGCGCCAGCCTAGCTTGCGTGCAGGCGCGAAAGAGGAGAACGAGGGACTTTCCACTGCCCGCGACTCCGGTCACCAATGAGGCACCGCAATAAGCCGGGGTATCCTCGGCGACAGCAGCGGCCTCCGGCGACAAAACTAATTTCTGCTTTGCCCAATGCTCCTGATCGAAATCGAGCAACATCGGCGCAAGGCGGGCTTCAATATTCCGCTGGTATTTTCTGGAGGGAGAAAAATGGGCGGGCACGACGCTCTCCGGCGTAAAAGCCGATCTCAAAGCGGCCAGTGCATCGCCGTCGATCTCACAGGCCCTGTCCTCTCGGAATACTTCTGCAAGCCGTCCGGCGGATAAAATCTCAGCACCGAAAAATCTTGTGAGGGATCCATTGTCCAGCGCATCCAGCGCGGATTGCGTGACATGAGGAAAAATGACCATCCCGCGAGCAGTATTATCTGCCCCCTGTGCAGGCCCATCTGGCAGGGAAACCTCGAGAAACCGTTGCAAAAGATCCCTCTCAGCCTGTCCCGGCCTGGCGGAACTTGCCTTGGAGGAGAACAGACTCAGTCCCGCTGCTTCCTCGACCTCGGATTGACCATCGCCACTGACGGCCACAAGAAATGCCGAGCGCTCTGCAACGACGGCCAAAAAATGTGGGCGGCCAGCGGCCTCCGGAAGAGGCAGGCTCACCCAAACTGTGACATCCCCATCGGGAATCGCCTTCAACGCCCGATAGACTTCGAGCACCTCCGGAGAAAACCGTCCGACCACCGGCTCCGGTAAAATCCTGCTCATGGTTTCACTCCCATTTCGATCCTGTGCGCTTGCCGGAAGAGAGAAACGAACGGATCACAGTGCTCCCGGAAGCGTGGCGACTCGGCAAAATCCACAAGATCCGGACTCGCCACCAAAATGAGCTTCGTGCGCGGTCGGGTCGCAGCGACGTTCAACCGCTCAGGCAGAAACAAAAACTCCGCGAGGCGCTCAGCGAACATCGGGTCGGATGTCGCGAACGAGACGATGATGATTTCGCGTTCCTGACCCTGCATGCGTTCGACGGTATCCGCAACGAGACCAGCGGCTCCGGGCGATTCCTTGAGCTTTCGCCAAAGCCGCTGACGCAGGGCGCGCGCCTGTCGGCGGAAGGGAACGACGACACCCACATCCCTCCACGAATATCCGACCTCGCGGAGCGCAAGAAGCAGGCCGGCCACGATTTCCACTTCCTCCGGCGAATGGCTTCGCGAGCCGCTATGGGGCACGCAAGCCCAGACCGTGCTTGGCTCGGGAGCCAACAGTGCCTGAAACTCCTCCGGACATCCACCGAGCGTCAGCCGGCGCATCGCCGCAGTCGGTGACGGGCGTAGGCGCGACAGGTAAAACGACTCACTCGGCCACTGGCAGAGCGGATCGTTCAGACGGTAGGTGACGGTCAGCATGGTCTCCATGCCGCGCCCGACCAGCCGTCCGAAAATCGAGGCCTGTCCGGATTCCGAAGGTGCCAGCGACCGGCACACCGGCGGAAGCTGCCGGTGGTCGCCCGCAAAAATGTATCGCCGCCCGGCCAGCATCGCCATCACGGCCAACGGAAGAGTGACCTGACTGGCCTCGTCAATAATGACCGTCTCAAAGTCCACACCAGAGAGCCGCTTCGTGCGCAGAGCAAAAGGAGTTGCGCCAATGACATATCCACTTCCCGATTTACCAAACGGAGTCTCGGAGAAGCGTTCGTATTGGGCGACCGAGAGGGAACGGTCGCGAAATGGCGTGATCTTCGCAAGCCGGTTCCGATCCCCGGAGATTTCCGCAATCGCCTCCAGCAGGTTGTTGATCGTCCGGTGCGTCGCGCTTGTCACCAGCACGCGCTCGCCCTGTTTTAGCAATTCGTTGACGATCCATGCCAGCACGCGGGTCTTGCCAGTTCCTGGCGGCCCGTGGATCAGCCAGCACAAGTCGGTTGCAAGCGCCGAGGCTATCGCCTTTGCCTGCTGATCTTCAAAACCCTCCTCCCTTGCCTGGCCCTCCACCGCATCGAACTCCTCCAGATCGAGTTTCGGTTTCAGCATACCATCGAGAAGAGGAAGGATTTTTTCCCGTCCGATGGTGGTCTTTGCCAAGTCCTCGATGGCCCCGAGGTAAAACCTTTCCAGATCAATGGATGTTTCATCCAACTGCAGCCCGCGAAATCCGGTTGGAAGATTCAACGAGTCCGCTGCCCTGCCCCAGAGCTGGATCTCGATCTGCTCGTCCTCGGCTTCCAGCACGACCGCATCGCAAAGCGGCATGTTCGGATCACCCAGGCTGAGCGCAACAAAATCCCCCTCGCGAAAGCGCGAGTCATTTCCCGCAACCCCGAGCACAAGCCCTTTTGCGCCCCGCGCCTCCTTGATCCATGTCCCGGCCACGCATCGTCCTTCCTCGATCCGGTCCTCGACTGGCTTCGCCCACAACCGTGCCTGTTGCCCGCGCTGGGCCTCATGCTCCGCACACACAAACGTGCGCAGCTCTTCCTGCATCGCATAAATCCCCACTGTTTCCACAGGCTATCTGCCCTCCTTGTGTGCGTCGGGAATAATCGCAACCATTGTCCCGAGAATTGGGTGGATCGTTTCGGTTTTTGGCACGAGGATTGGCTCGTGGGCCAGGTTGTCAGAGAGGAAAATCCAATCTTCGGCATCCTGGGTGATGCGTTTGATCGCTTCCGTGCCGTGGGTTCCGGGGCCGAATTCCGGGATGTTGGCGATGACGATTTCGCCGTCGCGGCGCGGGGTGCGATGGTATTCAAAAATGACAAGATCGCCGATCCGGAGCGTCGGCTCCATCGAGTCGCCTGCCACGCGGACGACGAAGCGTCCGGTTTTTGCAAGATGCGCGGGAACGTTGATCCAATCGATTTCCTCAAGGTCATCAAGCGAGCCTGTTTCGATTCCGTGGAACGGACTTCCGGCGGCGAGAGAGCCTACGAGGGGAAGATGGGTCTTGAAAGCCCCGGCACCCACTTCGGGAAATGGGATGATGTTTGCCGCCGTGAATTCCGCAGGCCCTTCGCCACAATACATTTTTTCCTCCGGTTCCGAATAGCGAACCGGCGAGGGCTCCTGACGTGAAACGGGCGGCGCAGCGACGACCGGACTTCCAACCTCCCATCGTCCCGCTCCGCGCTGGTTGGCGGTCACTTCAAACGCCTCCACGAAGCGAGAGAACAGGCGGGCTTCCCAATTACCTGGTATGAATGGATCGCGCCCGAGCAGCGTTTGCGCCTCGCGGGCGAATCTCTCTCCGAGGGCGCAATCCAATCCGCGCCAGTAGTGGATAATCGTATCGCGCTGGCGGTTGAGGAGCCCGTAGGTCGGCAGCTTGTCGCTTTTCGCGGCGTTGATGACCGGGGCTGCGGGGAAGAGGTTCCAGAGGTCGTTATTGCGCCAGAGAGAGAACGGCATCGCGTGGTCCACTGCGAAATCATCAGCAACGAGCGATCTGTCCGACCAAACACAGACCCGATCAGGCAGCGAATGGAAGTAGCGCCGGGCATCGTTGACATTGCGGGCCGGATTGGGGACGGCCAGTAGGCAGTCGATTATCCGGCTGGCTTTCACTGCGCCTTTCGTGAGCTGTTCGGTTAATTCCGCCCAGCGGAGGACCGTAGCATCCTGAATCCAGCTTCCCGTGAGGCAGAGTTCCCGCCAGAGGTTCGCGTCCATGCAAACGCTTTTGTCGAGGCGGTCGTATTGAAAAACGTCGAAGTCGCCACCCCCTGCATGTCGAACGGGCATGTTCCAAATCGTGTTTTGGAATTTCGCCCGGGCGGTCCTCCAAAGCCTCGCGGCATTTTTCGAGAGACTACCGCTTTTCCAATCCGTGTAGAAGCCCGTCAGTCCACCGGTGGGCCGGAAATGCCTGATCAGGGCATCGAGCGGAGGACGAATGGCGACACCGTTGCCGCCCCCGCGTTCTTCGCCAGTCCGCTGGCCGATGAATGTGTCACTTTCAAAAATCGGCCAGTAGTAGAGCATCCACTTGTCGGCAATCGCCTCGATAGGGATTTTGACCTTTCCTTCCGGAGTGTAGACCGCGAGGTGATGCTGCGTCTGTGCGATCTCCGCGAGTGCGCGAAACAACGCCAACTTGTAGGTGGCGTCCTTCTTGTCGCGGTTCAGGATACTTTCCACGAGATGGAGCGGGCGCCCAGAGGATTCGTCGAGACGCACGAACTCGAACACGGCCCATTTGATGTCATCGCGCCCCAGCGAGTCGGCCACGGTTTCAGATTCTCGCAATGAGAAGCCCACCCGCTCGAAAAGAAGACGCAACTTCTCTGGTGAAATGTCGCTGAATAGCCGCCCGTGAAGATCCCTCCGCGTAATGGGATCGACATCGTTCCTCGCGGCAGGAATCGAAACGAGCAGCGTTCCTCCCGGCCGGAGAACCCGCCGCAGCGCATAAACCGCATCGAATGTCTCCTCGTCCGGCAAATGCATGAGGACTGCCGAACACAGAATGCCATCAAATTCGGCTTCCGAAAATGCGTTAAGATCGGGCAACGCGGCTTCGAACAACCTTCCAGCTCCTGAGAGACCAGCCGCTGTGATCGTGGCATTAGCCGCAGCGATCATCTCCTTAGAAGCATCCGCACCATAGGCATCCTTCCCCTTACGCAGCAAAAATGCGAGGTCGCGTCCCGTTCCGCACCCGATGTCGAGGATCTTCCGAGAGCAACGAAAAGCCCTTTCCAGTCTATCCCCTGCGTCAGACGGAACTTCGCCATACTGCGCGGCCAAACTCCCGGCCATGTCTCGATAAAATGCAGCAGTTTTCGCGTCAGCACCCATGCAAGAAACAACGCTATTCACGAGCAGAGGATTTCGCACGCATCTTCAGCAACATTGAGGGCGGTTTGGTGGGCGGTTTTCCATTTAGAGAAGGCGCTCCGGAGCCGTGCGGGAGCGGCAGAGAGGCGGATCGGGCGGAATCCGATCCGCTCAAGTCGTAACCGTGCTTTCTGGCCGTCGAAGATGCCGTTTGCCTGCTCGATGGCAGCGTAGGTGGGTATGGTCATGGCCGGGGTGCGGGATTCTGGCGGTGCCGATGAAGAGAGCATCCGAGTGTAGGCGCAGAATTTTGAAGGGGCAAAGAGGCCGGAGGCAGGATCGGCCACGAGGTAACGGACATTGCGTTTTCCCCAGTGCGCCCGGCACTCGGGATCAGAAATTTCACGGTTCCACTGGTGCAGGTTGAGCAGAACTTCGAGCCGGCTGGTGGCGCAATAGATCTGCGTGCCGGTGGTCGTGGGCCGGCCAACCGGGCGGGTCAGTTCGATGACTTCGGGGAGAGAGGGGTCCGGAAGGGAGTCAAATCCAGAGCGTCCCTGGTTGAGTCGTTTGATCGCCTGTGCATCGAGGGTAGGCAGCAGGGGCATCTGGAATGCCCGCAACCCTGCAATGCGGAGGAGATAGACCGCATGTGCAGCGAGGTTGGCCCGGCCGATGGCGACGTCATTCGATATCAGGGAAACAAAGGCATCGGTCCCGGGCAAAGGATCAATGAGATGGGCCGAAGCGAACTTCGTATGGTTGGCCGCCGGATCGGCACGGCTGATTTCGAACTCAATCCAAATCCGATCCGGAGTGGACTTGGATTCCAAAAGCAAATCCACGCTCGGCCGGTAGCCGAGAATCCGCGTGAGTTCCGGCGTGAGCAACCCAGCCTCCTTTCTGGCAACCCAGCCTGATGGAGGGCACTCGACCAAGCGACGTTGGAGCTCTGCTGCCAGATGAAATTTCATGCCTCCAGCTCCGCCCTCACGATATCGGCGAGCTGTTTTTGCGTGGGGAGTTTCCCTTTCAGATCCGTGGGGAGTTTCGACTGGAGCTGGTAGGTCGCGACGCCGATGGGGTTCGCCTTGCTGCGGAGGGCATACTCGACCTCGATATCGTCCTTCTCGGCGCAGAGGATGATCCCGATGGAGGGCTGGTCGTTTGGGCCGCGCTCCCTGTCGTTGAGCACGTTCAGATAGAAATCCATCTTGCCGGCGAACTCTGGTTCGAACGGGCCGACCTTTACCCCGTGAGATAGGTGCCGATTCGGCCTTTGATGTATCGCTTTCCCCAAGCGGTTTTGAGATACTTTTCCCGTTTCGTGGCATCTGCCTGAGAAAGGCAAGCTTCGTAGTAGACAAGCTTCACTGGTAAGCGATGCGCGGTTGATCGGACACTCCCTTGCTCGTGCTCTTGTAACCTGCGCCTGAGGTCGTTCGTGTATCCCGTATATAGCTGATCGTCTTTGCCGCTGTGAAGGACGTAAACGTAGTGGAACTTGATATGACTCATATCTCATGGGGTGAAGATCGAAGGCGACGAGGGCCTTGAGGAACCGGTGGTAGAACAGGAGGTCGATGAAGTATTCCTTCTTCCCTGCCGCAATCCGGTATTGGCGCCCGACGAAGCAGAAGCCGTAGCCCAGCTCGAGCAGGAACGCCTGCAGGCGGGAGATCAGGCGGGACTCCAGCTCGCGCTCCCTGACGGCGCGGCGGATCCCGAGGAATTCCAGGCTGTAGGAGCTCTTGAGCATCTCATCGGCCTGCTCGGCAAGGTGCTCCGGAAGGGCGAGGCCGAAGTTGTGGGATTTCTTGTCGGTGACAGAGCGCTCGTAGGCGCCGGCCTTGATCTGGTTGAGCAGGACGTTGCGCGACCACCCGAAGCGGGCGGTGGAATGGAGATACCAGAGGCGGGCCGCGGGATCGGTAACCTTGTTGAGAATGACCAGGTTCTGGCCCCATGGGACTTCTGCGACGAGCTGTCGCAGAAATTCGAGGGCTGCCGGGCGCTTGGATTTTGAGTCCGCTCCTGCTGGTTCCCCCTCCTTCAATTCTGCGACAGCCTGCCGCAGAATTGGCCTTGCCCCGAGCTTCGGCCCCTCGCGCGCAGCTTGGGCAAGGACGGCGGCATCCGTGCAGGCGAGGTAGAGCCGGCGCATGTCCCAAACATTCCGTGCCGAAAAGCCGGTCGCTCCCGGAAATTCTCTACGTAGGTCGGCCGCGACAAGCTCAACCACCGACTCGCCCCATCCGAGCGCCTGCTGCCTCTCGACGATCCCCTGACCGATTTCCCAGTAGAGCAGGATGATTTCGGAGTTCACCGCGCGTGCAGCGGAAATCCGGGCGGCCTGAACTCTGGACTTCAGGGCGGCGATAAAGTCGCGGTATTCCGGGCTGACCAGCAGGCTGGCGTCGGAGCTTTCAAGGAGTTTGAAGCGTGGTTTTGACGATGCCATGGCTTGGGATTCTGTCAGGATTTGGTCCGCTTGAAACCTGATTTGTGTTGGAAATGAAAGGTCCGAATAGCGTATGGCCGAGGCCTGCCGACCCCAAGCATGGACGCAAAAAGAACCAGAGGCTCCGTGCGGTGGCAGGCATCTGTCATTCCTCCTCCTCGCGTTCCGAGAGCTCGTTGATATGGCTTTCAAATTCCACCTCCGCGTAGCGCCGGGCCTCATCGCGGGACGGGAAATACCCGATGTCGTCGAACTCGTTGGCTCGGATCCAGAAGACGGGGCCGGTTGACCAGATTTCTATACCGAAAATATCGTCGTCCGGCGCGGCGGCTTCGATCGAAACCTCGAGCGTCCCGAACGTAGCGTCCTTGTTGTCCTCGATCAGGTCCCAAAGGTCGCCGTCGTCCCCTGACCGGAAGCGCCCGATGGCGGTATCGGCCTCCGGGCCGTATTCCTCGGCGATGAGTTTTTGGATGTCCTCGGATTGGAGGAGTTGGTCTTTGAAGGTGCTGAGCGGTTGCGGTTTGGTCATGGTTTTGATGATATTTGGGAATGTGGAATGTGAAATGCTGAATGGGGGGAATGCGAATGGATTTTTGCCGGATGACGTCAGTTCTCTGAAGTCGGGTCCTCCTCCGCAGCGTCCGATTTTTCCCCCTTGTTCCAGAACGCATCGATGGCGGCCTCGGCCTGGTCGGCGGCAAACTCTGGGGTCATCCGGCCAGACAGGACGCTGGTCAGGTAGGGGAACGTCACGTCCGCAGTGCTCGTCACCGCGTGGAAGATGGACCGGAAGAGCCCCTCGGTCAGGGGGCCGGTGATG